>Ga0209211_10002971_pt1 | contig 28407 bp, 29 predicted proteins | sample RifGroA2_FD_183992 | JGI IMG/M metagenome (GOLD analysis project Ga0209211, IMG submission 183992) | Groundwater microbial communities from Rifle, Colorado, USA - Groundwater A2 (SPAdes) (version 2) | ecosystem: Environmental > Aquatic > Deep subsurface > Groundwater | place: Rifle, Colorado...
ATCTTTAATAAATTTTCAACGAGTTCGGCGGTATAACGGGAAACGCCGGTTTGGTAAACGATCTGGGAAATGTCGATGCCGATTCTCATTGGCTATATTGTATCAGAGTTAAATCGCCCCGGAAGTGCTCGACAAAACTTTCCTTATACCCGGCGTCAGCCGCTTGCTGTCTAAATTTTAACTGGGGGTCAAAAATCGGCTCGGCGTAAGGAACGTACCAAAACGTTTCCGTCGGAACCTGATCGTTGGCCGCAAGATTATTTGAGGCCCAGTAATATTTTAAAGCCGCGTCCACGGCCGGAATGATCACTACCGGCTGATCGGTCAATGACCGGGCCAGACCCCGCCAGTCTTCGCGGTGAAAGCGCGGATTAAATAAATAAATTCCCGAAGTTATTAAATTAAAAATTAAAAAAACTTCAAGTACTCTACTTGAAGTTTTCACGCATAGCAACAAATAAAACGCCGGCAGTAAAAACAGTAGTCGGAAATAGGATAAAACAGGTAAAAACCAGGAGACGGCGACAGTCAGCAGTACCGGAACAATCAGCCACGCGGCCAGCAATTTTTGGCGCCTGATTCCCCGCAGTAACAGCCAACCGGCAAGCAGCAACGGCAAGGCCAAAACCAAACCAAATAAATAATTATTATCCAAACTCACCCGGCCGACTAAAAACTTAACCGGAATCAACAAGATGTTTTTCAAGCTCAAACCGCCGATGACCCCGCCCCAAACCGTCCCACCCACCGCCTGACCGCCGGCCAGCTGCTTTATAAAAATCGGCAGCCAGGGAAGCCAGCCGATACCGATCATCAACCAGGCCAGCAGCAGTTTTTTGATTTCTGTTTTTTTCACCCAAAAAAATTGCGCCGGGAAAATAAACACGGCCAAATAATGGCTGTAAATTGCCGCCAAAGAAGCCAAGATGTAGATTAACCAACGACGCTTAGACAGCGCCCAAAACGAAGCCGTCACGCCCAGCGTTACCAAACTGTACATCCGCGCCTCCTGGGAATAATAAAGGTGCAAACCGGAAGTGGCCAAAAGCAGCGCCGGCCACTTACCACCCAATTTGTAGACCAACCAAACTGTCAGCACGCCAAAAATCACCGAGGGCGCTCGTAAAGCCATTTCCGAATAGCCAAAAACACGGCTGAAACCAAAATTAATTAAATAGCTCAAAGGCGGATTAAAATCAGTCGGCAGGTAAACTCTAAATAAGTCCGGTAAAGAAAACTGACTGACGGCTTTAAACTGGATCGCCTCGTCCAGCCACAGCGATTGATCAAGATTAATAAAGCGTAGAAATAATGCCAAAATTAGAATTAAGCCGGGCATTTAATAGCGGCTCCCGTGCCTCAAGCTATCCCAGGCGCCACGACAGATACCCCAGTCGTAAACCAGCTTAAAAACAATAAAGCGCGGCTCCTGATATTTAATTGCTTTGATTACGCCAGATATCAGGCTTAAGGCGGGATTATATTTCACGAGAGTAATAATTGTCCCCAACTGGCCCATTTTATATTGTCTTTTCCCAATCCAATAAGCCTGTGAAAATACTTCTTTGAGCGAATCGGGGTTATAATGGAAAAATTTTGCCCGGGTGGCTTTAGGCTCATAACCGAGCTTATTGACCAAAGTCCAATCGTCGGTGTAACCGATGCTGTCAAAGCCGGCGACGCGTAAAAATTCGCTTCTCAAAATAGCCCGAAACACCCGTTTCTGGCCGCGATCAACCCCCACCATTATTGGTTCCCGACGGTTGGCGTTATAGTTCCAACAGCGCGCCCAAACGTTGTTCCAGTTTTTCACCCACTCTTCGCCCGACCAGGTACCCCGGGTCTTTTCGGAAAAAATCGGCTGAGTCAGGGTAACTAAAAAATCAGGGGAAAATTCCATATCCGCGTCGACAAACACTAACACCTTGCCCCGGGCCTGCCGGGCCGCCAGGTTCCTGGCCAGCGCCGGGCCTAAATGGCCTTGTTTTAACAATTTAACCCGGTGATAATTATGCCCGAACTGCTTGACTATTTGAGCGGTAGCATCGGTCGAACCGTCGTCAATCACAAAAATTTCCAACGGCACGTCAGTCTGATTTCTTAAAGACTCCAGGCACAAACCAATCGTTTTGGCCTCGTTAAACGCGGGAATGATAATGGAAACCGATAATTGCCTCATTTACCTACATTAAACACGTACTGGGCTGACTCTGGCAAGGGTTCATCTGAAGTTAAGTAAATTATTTCTCTGTCAGCGTAGTAGCTGACAAATAAGTTTTGCGGCTCAAGAAATTCGTCACTACCGACAACGTAAGCCGTCTCGACCTCGGGCACAATTTGGTTTATCTGCCGGCCCAACTCATATCCCGGTTTAAAACTTTCGGTAACCAGCAGCGCTTGGTAAAAAGCATTGCGTTCCCAAAAAACCAGCAGGACAAAAACAATTACTAATGCCGGTTTGGCCCGATTGAATAAGTAAGCGGCGGCTACCGCCAGCCAAGGGATGAAAAAAATATTAAAGTAGTCGTGAACAAACACCACGTTGGAAAAAATCAGCGGGTAGGATAATCCCCACCCCAGTAATGCCCAAATCAAACGCTGGCGCTTGAGCAGGGTACTCACTCCCGCCACCGCCATCAAAGTCAGGGTATAAAAAGCTGCCAAGCGTTGTTTTTCTAAAATCAAATAATTCCACCAGGTAAATTCTGCTGGAGGCGCCATATTTAAACGTAAAAGTAGAGCGTCTAATAAACCGCCGCCGATTACTGACCCTGTCAATAAATAAGTATGAAGTAAATGCAGTAAAAAAATTATTACCAGAATAATCCCGGCTTTAAGCAGCCACGAGCGCCGCTTATTTAATAACCAGAGCCAGGGATAAAGGAAATATCCCGCCCAGCCGGAGAGGCCGTTTAAAATCACGCTTAAATAAAAAAGCCGGCGCTTTCCTTGGAGGAAAAACAACACCGAGGTTAAACTGAAAAAAATGATCAAGGCTTCCTGCGACGGCATCAGGGAAAAGTAACGCCACATGGGAGTTAAACCGACTGCCAAGCCGGCAAGGGTCGCCCAGCGGCTAAACTTTAAATAATTAAACAGCTGAACCAAAACTAATAAGCTGCCGAGGGTAAACAGTAACGGCAGCAAGCGCGCCTGCCAATCGCCCACGCCGAAGATTCTAAACCAACCGGCCATGATCAAAGTCAGTAGCGGTGGGTAATGGGTATAAAAACCTTGCGGCTGGGTGATAACGCCAAAATCAGTCACTTGGCCCAAGCCGGTTTTAAGCAGTCCCAAGTGTAAATAATTTCTGGCAATGTTAGAGTAAAAAACTCCGTTCCAGTCGTGGTGGCCGATGAACGGCTTGGCCATTATTCCGATTAAACCAAGGTTGACCATAGATCCAAATATTGTTGGCTGATTTTCTCCCAGGAAAATTTGGCTGCCTGGCGGCGGTAGCCAGCGGCGTCGGTTGATTTTAACGCTTGGACTAAGGCAGAAACATAAGTAGTCATGTTGGTTGGATCAACGACGATCCCGGCATCGCCCACCAATTCTTTGCGGATCGGGTCATCATTGACCACTACCGGCAAACCCGAGGCCATCGCTTCCAGAATGCTGATGCCGTAGGCCTCACTGCTTACCGACGGCAAAGTGTAAACTTGGACAGATCGGTAAACTGAGTCAAGCTGGGCATAATCAACCAGAATGTTTTTATAGCGTTTACCCAGAAGCTTTCTGGCCAAGCCATCGATCGCTTCCGGCTGCCTACCCACGATCAACAAACTGGCATTGATCTTACTGACAGCTTTAACGGCTAACTCGACCCGTTTCGTCCGTTCCGGCCCGGCCACTACCAAAACTATCGGCGGCTTTAAACCGTGATTGAATTTCCTGCCTTCGGGGCGAAACCTACGGGTGTCAACGCCGATGTAAACCTGAACCACTTTGGCTTTCGAATTAATGCTTTTGGCCCACTCAGCCTGAAATTTAGTACAGGCCAAAAAACAGTCAGGGTTAAACCACAAATTGACTTTATCATCCCAGCCGATCCCGGAAAATCCGGCTAAAACCAATTTAGATTTACGCTGCCGGCAAAACTGTTTAGCCAGCAAGCTCATCCAACCATTATTTAAAGCCATAATAATATCCGGAGGATCATCTTTTAATTTGGATAGCGTTCTTTGGGTGAATTGTTTGATTGCCAAACTGGGCGGGTCGGCAAACAAGTAACTCAATTTGTTGCCGGCTCCGGGCAGCCGGTCACCACGATAAACTTGCAAATCGACTTTATCTTTTACCCTAGCGGACAACTCGGTGACAAACGTTTCCACCCCCCGGCTGACCAAGCCTGAATAAAAACTCAAAATCGCTATTTTAATTTTTCTTCTTAACATAGAGCCACTGGTAACTAACCGCCACAATTAAACCGTTAGTAATTAACAAGGTCAAGCTGGCGGCCAGCGCTGCCCCAGTTGCCTGGAATCGCGGCGTCAACCACCAATTTAATCCAACCACCAAAAGTAATTGGAGTAAATTGATATAAAAGAAAGTTTTGGCCTTGGCCGCGAAGTAGAGCAAAAACGCCACCCAGGGGGCGCCGGCAATAAAACCAAAAAATCCCAGGGCTAAAATCTGCGTCGGTAGGACTGCCCCAAGATAGTCCCGGCCGAAAATCAGCCGCACTAACCAAGCCGCCAAAGGAATAATCATCAGGGTTAAGCTGCCGATTGCTAAAGTCAGCCGGGCGGCCTTGAAAAGATAAACCCGGCTGGTGGTCAAATCGGGAAAAGAAGCAAAACGGGGAGCGAATACCAAAGATAAAACCGAGGCTAATTGAGTCACGGGCATAAAAAAGCGGTAAGCCGCCTGATAAATTCCGGTAGTCTCCGGACCGACTAACTTGAGCAGCAAGACCGAGTCGATCCGACTGTGCACTGCCGCCACAATAAAACCCAAAGTCAGCCATTTTTGGAAGCTGAAAAATCTGGTTTTAATCTGCTGGCTAAAACCCGCTTTTAAAAAACTCCAATCTATCAACAAAGCACCGACGGCGCCGCCCACCAACGCGCCGCTTAAATAGCTAAACAAGGCGGTAATAACCGTCAATTTCCCCGACCAGTAAAAAAGACCCACGGCAATGAGCCGCGCTAAACTGATAACATTTTCCAGAAGAGAGTCTGCCATAAACCGCTTCCGTGACCGCAGCAAAGACCGGGGAAACCTTAACCAGAAAACTGCCGGAATAAACAAGGAGCTGACAACCAGCGGCAGTTTAAGTTCGGGGTGGATCCAGCCGGCCACCCAGTAGCTTAAACCGGCAAAAATGGCGCCAACGAGAAAACCTAAGCGCAGCTTTAATCTAAAACCATAATGAATAAATCCGGCAGTATCCGGCCCCTCATTGCTGGAAAACTTAACAATGGAGTTAGAGATGGCCAGCTCCAGAGAGTCGATTACGATCACGGCAATGGCTAAAGCGGTAACGTACAAACCAAACTGGCCGGGCCCCAAAAACCTGGCCAGCAGGAAAATGCTGGCGGCCGACAACAGCGTCGACAATACCATGCCGCCGGTAACAACGGCGGTATCTTTAATGGTTTTAGTTTTAAGAAACTCAAGCACTTTTGGCTACCAACAGAATGCCCGCCACAATTACCGCTAAACCCAGCCACCTTAAAGTCGGTACCGGTTCATGTAAAACAAACTTTGATAAAGTCACGGTCAACACGTAAGAAAAAGCCACCAAAGGATAAACAAAACTTAAATTCTCGCGGGTGAGCACCATCATCCATAAAATCAGGCTGGCGCCGTAAAAAGCCAATCCCACCAACACCGTTGGATTGATAAAACTCCTGATCAAATTAAAGTTACCGACTTGATTCATTCCGGTTTTTAATATCAATTGCCCAATGGCTGCCAGGATAATCGGCACAAAGATCAGGACAAACCGCATCATCTTATGATACTATCATAACCAGAATGCAGGTTCTAGTCGCCGGCGGTGCCGGTTTTATCGGGTCCCATTTGTGCCAAAGTTTGTTAAAAGATGAGTCTCGGGTCATTTGCCTGGATAATTTTCTAACCGGCAAGAAAGCCAATGTTGCCCCTTTCCTTTCCCACCCCAAATTCCTGCTGGTTAATGCGGACATCAGCCGACCTTTGCCTCAAGTGATTATTGACGAAAAAGTCGATTATATTTTCCACCTGGCCAGCCCGGCCAGCCCCAACAGCTTGAGCCCGCTGTCTTACATGAACCTGCCTTTGGAAACTATGGATGCCAATTCTTTAGGCACCCGGCGTTTGCTCCGATTAGCCCGCAAACACAAAGCCAAATTTTTATTCGCTTCGACTTCCGAAGTCTACGGCGACCCCAAAGAACACCCGCAAAAAGAAACTTACTGGGGTTACGTCAACCCGGTCGGCAGCCGCTCCTGCTACGACGAAGCCAAACGCTTTGGCGAAGCCTTAACCATGGTCTACGTCCGCCGCTTTCGATTAAACGCCCGGATCGTCCGGATTTTCAATACCTACGGCCCACGCATGGACATCAAAGACGGCCGGGCAGTGGCCAACTTTATCGTTCAGGCACTGACCAACCAGCCGTTGACCATCTACGGCAAAGGCAGGCAGACCAGGAGCTTTTGCTACGTCGACGACCTGGTTACCGGGTTAAAAAAAGCGATGTTTACCGAAAGCACAAAAGGCCAAGTGATTAACCTGGGCAACCCGGAAGAGTTTACGGTTTTGGACCTGGCCAACAAAATCAAACGGGCAACCGGCTCGGCTTCGCCGATCAAAATCGAAGCCAGGGAGTTGCCGGAAGACGACCCGGAAAAGCGCCGGCCGGATATCTCCCGAGCCAAGAAACTACTTGCCTGGCAGCCCAAAATCAGGTTCAGCCGGGGACTAAAAAAAACCATTGCCTACTTCCAGGACAAATTGTCACATGAGCAAAAATAGAGTTGTTCTAATAACCGGACATGCCGGTTTTATCGGCTCCCATTTGACGCGAAAATTATTAGATCTTGGTTTTTCGGTCGTCGGCGTCGATAACTACAATGATTTTTACAGCCCGGAAATTAAAGCGGCTAACGTTGATGCTTTCCGCAATCACCCCAACTTTAAAGAATATAAACTAGACATTCTCGACCGGCCCGGGCTCGAGTGCTGTTTTGCCGCCTCCCGACCGGAGATTGTGATTCATCTGGCCGCCCGCGCCGGAGTGCGGCCGTCACTAACCAATCCCCAACTTTACCGCAAAGTTAATGTTACCGGCACTAAAAATCTTCTTAAGTTAGCCAAAAAATATAAAGTAAAACAGTTTATTTTTGCTTCTTCTTCCAGTGTTTACGGCAACCAAACCAAAACCCCCTTCAGCGAGGCAAACGTCTTAGCCCGACCGGTCAGCCCCTACGCCGAAACAAAACTCGCGGCTGAAAACCTTTGCAAGCAATCCCGATTACCGGTCACAATCTTAAGATTTTTTACGGTTTACGGCCCCAACGGCCGGCCGGATATGGCCCCGTATTTATTCACCAAAGCGATTTTAAACAATCAACCGATTATCCGTTACGGCGACGGTTCAACCAAGCGGGATTATACCTACATTGACGATATTGTTAGTGGTATTATCGCCGCCATTCAGAGGCCGTTTAAGTTTGAGGTTATTAATCTGGGTAACAACCATCCTGTCAGCTTAAACGACTTTATCAAGACAATTGAAATAATAACCGGCAAAACCGCCAAAATTATCGAAAAACCCCGCCACCTGGCCGATGTCCCCCTGACCTTCGCCGACATTAACAAAGCTCAAAGACTGCTCGCCTGGCGGCCAAAAACCGACTTAAAAACAGGCCTGGAACAATTTATTGACTCGTATTTAAAGAGCGCTAAATAAATTCTTGTTAACTCGATAAAGCTCTTGAAAAGAATTACAAAAGTTATCGACAAAATTACGTTTTCTAAAAAGCGGCAATAAATCTTCTTTTAGATATTTTAGATCAATCTGATTGACTTTATTGTCAATTTTTTTTATTAATTGGTTTTTATTAACTCCGGTAATATCTTCCAATCTTTTAAAATTAGGTTCAACTTTTTTTTGTAGAAACCAAATTAAATCAAAATAATCTCTGCCTTTAAAGGTAATTTTCCCGCCTTTGCCTTTTTGAAAAGTTCTTTCCAGCACGGCAGCAAGTTTTGACGCAAACAAATCCGGCAAAGAATATCTTTTGATAATAAAATTAAAACCATAATTATTGACCAAAGAAATTTCTTCTTGATAAATACCGGAGTCAACCGGATTTATATCAAGCCTTAAAAACAGAAGCGGGCTTTCACCATTATTTTCTCTTAATCCCAGTTTATCCATTAAGGGAAATTTTAAAAAAATCTGCTGATTATTTCTGGCTATTTTTAACTTAAAATCCTTAAACTGAAGTTCTTTAATAAAATAATCACTAATAGATTGACAAAATTTATTAAGATCAAATTTCTTATAATCCTTTATATCAAAATCTAAATCCTCTGACAGTCTGGGCAAATCAAAACAAAACCTTAAACAAGTCCCGCCTTTAAATAAAAAATTATCTCCCCATGAAGAAGAATAGACATAATCTAAAACATATAACTGTAAAGACTCTTTTAATAAATTACGCAAAAACAATTTACCGGTTGAATCGGTAATTATTTCATCCTTAACAATTTTTTTTAAATTATCCAGCAGCATTTTTAATTTTAATAATTTCTTTTAAGATTTGTTTCATTTTATCCATATTTGAAATTTGAACGTATTTTGAAAATTCCTGCAAATCTTTATCGGAAAATACAGTCCAATTAAAGCGTAAACCTTCATTCAATTCATAAACTAAATTTTCGCCCAGATTTCTTTTTAAATATAAAAAATCAAACAATGCTTTGGTTTTATTGGCTATATAAATCTGATTTCCCTCAACCTCGGTTTCTTTATAACCCATAAATAATTTATCTTTGATGGATTTATAACTAAATACTCCAAGGTCATTTTCATAGAAACGCGTAGATTTTGTAGTGACGCTAGTCCAAATATTAATTTCTTCCGGAATCAAATTATATTTTGATAAAACATACTCCAAAGATAAATATGAGGGCGTGCGTAGCTTATTGGCCAGATATTCAGTGAAACTTTTTAAGTTTGATTGTTTGTCTAAAAAAGGCTTTGAAACATACCAGCCTTTTTTTAAATTCACTAAATAACCTTCTTTTAAAAGCCGTTCAATTTTCTTGTCTAAATTATTGCCGGTTTTACCAATTAAAATCGCCGCCGTTTTTTTATTAAATATTGGCAGTTGTTCTAATTTATCTCGTTCTTTTATTCCAGATATACCATACATAATATGGTAATAGTGGAATAAAATTAAGATTTTGTCAAGTAGTAATTTTTCTGCCCCGAAATTTAAACTTTCTCAACCGGTCAATTACCTTTAAACTGTGCCACCAACCGGTGCGTTTTAAATGAGTGGTGTGCCAATACCAAGTGTCAACGAATTCCAGCTTTTCCGGCTGGTCCTGTAATTTGCGCCCCTTATAAACATAGGCCTCGTTGGGGTAACTGCCGATCACTTTGAGGCCCGGCAAATTCCTGATCGCCCGGATGTTTAAGTGACCGGACCAGGGTCCGATGCGGTAGCGGCCTTTTGACTCCGGCAAGTAGTGATTCAGATCGCCGACGCAATTCCTGGTACGGTTAACCAAAGCGATGGTTTTCGGCTTGGCCTTGGTCATCACTTTAATTAATTGAATTAGGTTTTCCTTGGGCCAGATTTCGTCGCCGTCGACTAATAAAAACCAATCAGTCTTAGTGGCTTTGATTTGTTGGTTTCTTAACTTAACCAGCCCTTCGCGGTCCACCGACCCGCATTGTTTAAACTTAATTTTTGGGGATTTAATCGACTGAATCAGGCTAACAGTTTTATCGGTTGAGCCGGTATCCCAAACCAAAGCCTCATCAACAAAATTAATGACCGCCTCCAGCGCCGGCTTGATCCAGACTTCTTCGTTTTTTACCAGGGTGTGGCTGGTTAATTTAAACGCCATAGTTTTATGCTTGATTTATTGCCCGGCCGGGGAAACTCTTTGATTAACTCCCCGGCGACACCCTCATGGTTTATATTGGTCACGAAATACGCTCCGCTGGTAGCGGTTTGCGTCACCGTTAAATTATTATCGGGCCAATAATAATTTATTCCGGTTTTGATCAAGTCATTGTCCTCGACTACTAAAATCAACGGCGGATTAAAACGCAAATAATCCACCAACTCTTTAACGCCGTATCCCGACGGCCAACCGGTAACATACTGCCATTTATCAATTTCCGGCAAAGGCGCGCTGGGCAAATCTTTTAAAATCTGCCCGCTAAACCAGGCCGGAGCCAGTAAAAACACAATTAATAACGGCCTTAAAATCCGGGGTAGTTTTTGCTTTAACCAATTAAAGCCGGTGGCGGCATAAATTAACAGGAAAGGCATAACGGGCAGTAAGTAGCGGGGAAATAAAATCTTGGCAAAAATAACCAGCAAGATAAACGGGACCAGCCAGTTAATCAGTAATAACCGGTTGGTTATGGCCACCGCCAGGCCGACGACGGCCAATAACCCCACCGGCCAAGTCAGATATTGATACAGCCAGGGCCCGATCTGCAGCAGATTATTTCTGACTAAGGCTTCGCCCACAAACGTGCTTTGTTTACCTAAAACCAACCCTAAAGTGCCACTTAACCAGTAAAACATAATTGGAGCGGCCGCCAAAAACGCCGCCAAAAAATCTAAAAGCTTCAGTTTAGGCCGGAAAATTAAATAGCTTATTACCACCACAATCGGCAAAGCCGCGGCCGTGGTTTTGGAAAATAAACCCAAAGCCGCGCCTAACCCAATCCAAATTGGCAATCTCTCTTTTAAGCCAAAAAACACCATTAAAGCCGCCAAGACTACCAAGTTATCACCGCGCAAACCCAAGCGGTCGTGAAGCAAAATTATTGGTGATAAAACATAAAGCAGTGCCGCCGCCCGCCCGGCCAATTTATAAATTAAAACCAAAGACAAACCGCTGATTAAAACACTGCTTAAGCGCAAACTCAATACCGCATCAGGGATTAAACGGTTAATCAGCGCCGCGCTCCAAATCCCCAGCGGCTCCCAGCCGAATTCTTTTAAAGGAATCAGCCAGTTACCATTCAAACGGATTTCGTTAAGCCAGCGGACATAAATTAACTCGTCCAAAAACGGCGGCATCAATCCCAAATGGTAAAGCCGCGTCAGAAAAAAGCCAACCAAGATTAATACTAACCACAGCATCGTAGCTTTATAATACAATAAATCATGACTCAGGGAACAATGCGGCAAGATCTTTACCCCGAACTCTATCGGGTGGAAGACCAACATTGGTGGCACCGGCAAAAACGCCGGGTGATCCACCGGTTGGTCAAACAGTTTTGTCCCAAAACCGGAAAAGTCTTGGACGTCGGCTGCGGGGCCGGCAAACTCCTGCAGGAACTTGCCGATCTGGGCTGGCTGGCGGAAGGAGTGGATACGGTTCTCGATCAGGGACGGAGGCGCGGTCTGAAGCTAAAAAAAATCAACCTGCAAACCCAGCCCCTGCCCTATCCCAAAAATCATTTTGATCTGGTGGTCTGTCTGGACACGCTCGAGCACATGAGCGACGATAAGCGCTTAGTTGCCGAAATGGCCCGGGTGGTCAAAGCTAAAGGCATAATCATTATCAGCGTTCCGGCTTACCAATGGTTTTTTTCTTACTGGGATAAAATGCTGGGGCACTTCCGCCGCTACAACCGCAAAACTCTTTTACGAGCGGTTCCCCGCAATACGGCCAAATTAAGATTTTTAAGTTATTACTTCAGCTTTTTACTCCTGCCGGCAATTCTGGTTCGATTCATTAAAGTTGTTTCCAGGCAAAAGCAGCAATCGGATTTTAGCGCCGATCCCCTGCCGGTTTTTTCTCATGCGCTTGTCAACATTTTAGGCGGTCTCGAACTTTTATGGCTCAAGCGCTATAGCATACCTTTTGGTTTATCATTAGTCGGCGTGTGGCAAAAACGATGAACTTGTCAGTAATTATTCCGGTTTACAATGAGGCCAAACGCTTGCCCCACGCTCTGACAATATGCGGAAAAAACCCGGGTTGGGAAATTATTTTCGTTAACGACGGTTCGACCGATGCCACGGCCGCACTGATTAAAAAAGCCGGATTTAAGTTGATCTCTTATCCCAAAAATCAAGGCAAAGGCTACGCTCTAAAACAGGGCGTGGCCGCCGCAACCAAACCCTTAACTTTAATTACCGATGTGGATTTCTCCACTCCCTTGACCGACCTGCCCAAATTATTGAAAGCCTTAAACGGGGCGGGCATTGTTATCGGCTCGCGCAAAACTAAAGGCGCTCAAATTACCAAACATCAATCCCCGTGGCGGGAGTTCTTGGGCCGGCAATTTACCAATCTGACCAATTTATGGCTGGGTACCAATGTTTCCGACGTCACCTGCGGCTTTAAGCTGTTTAAAACCCCGGTGGCCAAGAAACTTTTTGCTTTATCAAAAATCAAGCGCTGGGGCTATGACGCCGAAATTTTATATTTAGCCAAAAAACTTAAGTTTAAAATTGCCGAAGTCCCGGTGGTTTGGCACAATGACGCCCGCACTAAAGTGGCGCTACTGCCGGACATTTTCCGCTCGCTTGTGGATCTAATTTTAATCCGCTTGATTCATGGCCTAAGAATGTAAGCGCCCATCGCCCCAAAACTCTCCCTAGCAACAACTTCTTCATTACCTACGAGCGGCCGGTCGCTAGTCAACAACGTTTTATCTACCGGCTCATCGCTGGGCATTGTCGGATAAAGCCAGGAAAAATTCGGATCCATAAAACTTTGTACCGGCGGGTTACCGGACAGTTCAAATAAATACCTTAAGCCGTTTTCCCGATGGCATTTGCTTTCCGACTGCAACTCCCAGTCACTGCCGATCAAATAAAGATTTGCCCATTTAATCAAATCTTTTTTGTGCTCGAGACCATAAGGATTATCCACCCGGCTAAACTCAAATAGATTAACTGCCACAAAAACTCCCACAAGCAACCAGGCTAATTTTTTAGGTAAATGTTTAATAACAGCGGCAGTTACCATTGCCCATACCGGCATTAGGCCGGTTAAGTAGTGGTCAAATAAAGAAAATCCCAAAAGGCCGAAAACACTCAAACCAACAAAGTATGACAGCAGCAGCAATTTTATTTCCCGCTGGCGCCAAACTGCCAGAATAATTGTGATCACTGCCGCCAGCAGTAACCAAATATTAATCCCGGACAGCCGGGCTTGAGCAAACGGAATACAATAGCTATAAACTTCGATTAAGTTGGTTTGGGCCGTATACCAAAAGCGGGCCAAGCTCTGCGGCAGCAATAATAACCCTCCCCAATTCGGCTCATTGGCCCCTAATTGGCCAAATAACCGGCTCACACCTGATAAATTTTGCCACTGGTGGCGTAAATCAAAAAGCAAAAGCGGCACCAAGAAAATCACTGCTCCAATCCAGGCCTTTTTGAGAAACAGTCTGAAGTTGGATAATAAAACAAATATCACCAATACTAAATTGGATGGATCGGCGGTCACTGCCGCAGTCAGAGTCAATATCAAAACAAAAGACTGTTTTTTCTTTAATGACCATAATGTAAGGAGTGTAAACAAGGGGTTAAAAAATAACGGCCAGTAGTGACGGTCAAACATGACTGTGGTTAAAGATACGCTGTATAAAAGCGGGGCAATCAGATTCCGGCTTAACTTGTATAGCAGCCAAATGGTTATGAGGGAAAATAAACCCGCCCAAAATCCCCAGCCGACCGGGTCAAACTTAAACGGCCATAAAAGTAAGCTGGACCAATAATAAAAATACGGCGGCAGGTGGATCTGCAGGGGGCTGATGCCGCCGATCAAAAATGGGCGCCTTAATTCAAATAAACCCCAAGCCCGCCAGGCGATCAGTTCTTCATCCATGGTGAAATGGAACCAGTCTTCCAGATGCCACCAGCGTAAAAACAAAGCCAATCCCAAAATACCGATCAACCACCAGTATTTAGTTTTCATTTTAACTGTTTTTTCACTTTGGCCGGCAGGCCGGCGACCATCACTCTTTTGGGAACATCTTGGTTGACAACGGCACCGGCGGCCACCAATGATTCTTTACCCACGGTCACACCGGGCAAAATTAAGCTGGCCACGCCAAAAACCGTGCCTGATTCCAAACGGGTATGGAGGACTTTTTTGGGGTAAAACTTTAATAACGGATGGTCGCTGTAGCCGACCGAATGGTGCGATAAAATTGACGATCGGGCAGTGACCGTAACTTGGTTGCCGAAACTGATTCTGCCAGCCAGGTCTAAAAGCACCACCGGCCCTAAATAACAATCATTGCCGATGGTTAATCCGGCCAAACCAGTCCGGTCCAGATTCATTAAAAAGACACGATCAACAAAACAGTGGCTGCCGATTTTGGCTCCGCCCAGTTTCAGCCAAAAAATCCGTAAAGGCGAATAAGGCAGGAGCAGAAAAACCGCGTACCAAATTTCCATAATCAAGTACCTAAGAATACGCTTTATCCCCACTTCTTTAATCAGATTATTCATGGTTAAATTTCCAGGAAAATTTAATTAAATTCCAGAGATAATTAATTGTGTCAGGAACCAACCTCACCGTCGAAGTTTTTTGCGGGTTTCTCACAAACGCCACCGGAATTTCTTTAACTCTTAGTTTATGCTTAAAACATAAAGCCATAATCTCTGTGTCAAAAAACCAGCCTTTATTTTTGACCTTTTTTAGAAGCGGCAGGATTTTTTTCCGCTTAAAGAATTTGTAGCCGCCCTCGGTATCCTGATAAGGCAAACCCAAGAGTTTTTTCCTCAACCAAACATAGCCTTTGGTGGCCAACCAGCGGGGCAAACTCCAAAAGGCAAAATCGTAAATCCGCCAGGCCACGGCGGCATCGGCGCCCGCTTCCAACTCACTGATAAACTTGGGCAAATACCACTCGCCCGTTTCCAGATCGATGTCGATAAAGCCGACGTATTTCCCTTGCGCCTTTTTAAAACCGTCGACTACTGTCTTACCCCTGCCCAGATTACGCTGGTGATAAACTGCCGATAGATTTAAACGCGGGTTCTTTCCTAAAACTTTAGCAATTAAAGCGACGGTATTATCCCGGGATTTATCTTCCACAAAAATAATTTCCCAGGTGTAGTCGGTCTGGCTCAAGGTCTTAATAATCCGTTTGACCGAAGCATTAAAAATCTCGCTTTCGTTATAGCAGGGCAAAACCAGAGAAACGTCGTATTTATCCATAACTCTTATTATAAACTAGGGTATAATCGGTGTCATGCGAAGGTCCAAGTTTTTGATTTTCGGCGCGCCCCGCTTTTTTCAGGCAGAATTGAAAGAGATGCTGGAAACTCTGCGCTCCGGCTGGTGGGGCACCGGGCCGAAAGTGTTAAAATTTGAAGCTGATTTTTCCAAATACTCCCGCGCTAAATATGCCGTCGCGGTTAACTCGGCCACCGCCGCCATGCATCTGGGCTTAAACGCTCTGGGCGTCGGCCCCGGCGACGAAGTCATTACCACCCCGCTCACTTTCGTCTCCACCGCCAACGTCATCATTCATTGCGGCGCCAAACCGGTCTTTGCCGACGTCGATAAACTAACCGGCAATATCGATCCAAAAGAGATTGTCAAAAAAATTACCAAAAAAACTAAGGCAATTATTCCCGTCCACCTCCACGGCCGGCCCTGCCCGATGGATGAAATTAACCAAATCGCCCAAAAATATCGTTTACTTGTGATGGAAGACGCCGCCCACGCTACCGAGGCCCGGTACCATAGCCATAAGATCGGCTCGATTTCCGATTTAACCGCTTTCTCTTTTTACGTTACCAAAAACGTGGCCACCGGCGAAGGCGGCATGTTAACCACTAATAATAAAGCTTGGGCCGATTTGGCCCGGGTCAGACGCCTGCACGGCATTTCCGCCGACGCCTGGAAACGCTATTCGGCCGAAGGCTACAAGCCTTACGAAGCGGTTTATCCGGGGTTTAAATACAACATGACGGACCTGCAGGCCTCCTTGGGCATTCATCAATTAAAACGGGCCGAGGCCAATTTAAAAATCAGAAACAAATATTGGCAGATTTACACCAAAGCTTTTTCCAAATTAGACGGCGTCATCCCGCCGGCGCCTGACGAACCCAATACCATTCACGCCCGTCATTTGTACGCGATCAATTTAGAGCTGGAAAAACTTAAGCTTGACCGCAATCAATTTATTGACGCGCTCAAAGACGAAAATATCGGCGCCGGAGTCCATTTTTCCGCCCTCCATCTGCACCAGTATTACCGGAAAACTTTTGGCTTTAAGCGCGGCGATTTTCCTAACGCCGAATGGATCGGCGACCGGACCGTTTCCCTGCCGTTTTACCCCCACATGAGCCGGAGAGATTTATTTGATGTGATTGCGGCGGTGACGAAAATAATAAACTACTATCGAAAGTAAAGTGATCAACGAAATAGCTTTGGAAGTTCGACGCAAAGGCGTAGCGGTAAATTTTGGCTCAACCTGCTGATATCCTGCCGGGGCGCTAAATTCGATTAAACCATTTTCCGAGGGTTTTATCGGCACCTCCTGCCCGTCGACTTTTACCCGCCAGCCGGGATAATAAAGAGTGTTGAGTTGGCCCTCAAGCTTAGTTTCCGGCTTAACCAAGTCAACCTCTTTCACCCAAATCGGCAGGAACTCGTTCCAGCCAGTAGCCACGCCGCTATAGTTGTCAAAAAACTCCTGATCGTATACCCGGGCCTCATTGATCCGTAAATGATGGCGATTGCCGTAAATAGCAAGAGTAATAAGTAATATGTAAACTGTAAACTGTAATAAGGGGATTTTAATCAGTTTCGCCGCGGCTGAACCGGCCAAGGCACTGGTAAACACGGCCAAAGATAAAAACCGCCAGGGGGTAGAAACCTCCTGTAACGGCGTCGGCAAGTCCCAAATAAATTTTGACGGTGATAGCATCAAGAAAACACTCAAAACAAAAACCAATAAATACGGCCATAATTTACGCCAAAAAAACAAAGCCAGACCGATCGCCAACCATTGGGCAATTCCCACCTGCTGGGAGAGCGGATTTGCTCCCCAACCGGGCGCATTGGTCCCCCACTTCGAATAAAGCAGTCGGGCAAAAGGGACAAAATCATTAACGTAATTGGCGCTGACAAATTCTTTAAAATGGGTATAAGGTAATTCTAAATTTGCCGGTAAAAAATACCAGGCGGATAAACCCAAAGCCAAAATTACGCTCAATAAAAATTGGCGCCAGTGCTTTAAATTTTTGAGAAAAAATAAACCGATCATCGGGGCAAAAATTACCAGTTTGCCGGGGTGAGACAAAATCCATAAGCTTAAAAAGATTGCCGCCGCCAGCCAGCGTTTTTGCTTGATTGCCCAAAAAAACCAGGGAATAAAAGCAAAAGCGACGACCACTCCAAATGAGCCGGTAATGAAAATTTTAACAAACAGGTACGGGGCAAATCCCCACAGAATTGCCCCCAAAAACCCGGCCAAAAAATACATGCCGATTATCGAGGTCAAATAAGCCAAAACTATTGTCAGTTTTAAACTAACCGCAAAATTCGCGCCCAGCAGATGAAATCCTTCGGCGACAAAATACGGCAAGGGGTAGGCAAAGATAAACACCGGGTAGCCCCGGCCGGCGTATAAATCCGGCGCCCATTGGGGCGGAAATTGGCCGTCTTTTAAGGCTTTGTCAAACTGCCACAATCTAACAATATGGGCTTGACTGTCGTGGCCGTCATAAAAATCCGGCCCCCAAAAAGTCCGCATGGCAAACAAACCGAGCAGCAGTAGAGCCAAGAGCTTTAACTTCCCCATACCCAGCCAAAGTATTGATAGGCAGTGAACAAGCCAACGAGGTTAAGCCCGATCGCTCCAATAATCAATATTTTCGGAGTAATAAACCGCCTTAAGCCGGCGGCCAGAAGGATCATTTCCGGCACAATTGCCGGCAAAAAGTAGCGGCCCTGAACGCCGAAACCGCCTCCCCCCCGGGAATAAACCAACCAATCGTTGGCAAAAACCACTAAGGCTACCGAACCGATGACGCCAACCAGCCAAGCCAACTGCCTAGTCCATTTAATCCTGATTAAGCCGATCAAGGCCGCGGCGGTAATGATTTTTAAGCCGCGGTAAACCCAAAGCGGCATGGTTTTTTCCAGCCAGCCGAAAACCCCCCAATACCAGGGGAAAATTTCCGCCCAAAATTTTAGCAGGTTCGTTTTTAGGTAGCCGCCCAAAGCCAAACTGCTCCAGTTAATTCCCCCGATCCACTGCCAATAAGATCTGGCCGCAAATCCTGTAACTCCTATTGCCGGCAGTATTAACCATCGTTCTTTTCCGGACAACAATAACGGCCAAACTAAGATCAAGGCGATTAGTTGGCCCTTGACAGTAAAGCCAACCACCGCTACCAGCAAGGCCCACCAAGCCTTCTTATTTAATCCTAAATAAACAAAAAGACTGGTAATAAAAATTGCCAAGCTATCATAAGTAATACTGGAAAAAATTACGCTGGCCATCGGCTGGAAACCCACCAAAGCGGCCACGGTTAAACCGCCGGCCAAATAAGCCAAGTAAACCGTACCCAGGCCCAGCAAAACCGAGACCAGTCTCAAAGCGTAAAATCTAACCAAAAAATTAGCGCCGCTGAAAATTTTATAAACCGGGAAGTTTAGCCAATAATAACCTTGAGGCAATTTCTGGCCCCCATCTGTACCCTGCTGATAATGAAATTCGTTTTTTAGACCAGAGGGTAAATCGAGGATTTGCTGCCGCCAATCGTTCGATAGCCCGCGCCAAACCGGATGGACTGACTGCCACGGAAAATTAAGGATTTTTGTTACCGCTATCAACTCGTCGGAGTTAACCGCAGGATTTCGTTTATAAGGAGGGCTATTGTTTTCGCCGAAATACTGGATCATCCCAAAATGAATATTTTCATCGGGAGATTGAAAAGGAGGAATCAGCATCATCCAAACCAAGCTTTTTACGGCTACCAGGGCCAGAATAACCCCCAACCATTTATTTTTCATTTTTAAGCAGTTTAATCGAAAAAATAAGCGTCAAGATCGCGTATAAAAATAAAACGGCTGCCAGCCACGCGCCCTTGGCAAAATCCGGCTTATATTGGCTGGCCTGAATAATAAAGGTTTTAAAACCGGAGGTATCGTAATAACTGGCAGTTACCCAATAAAAAGCAATCCAGTTTAAAGCGATGAACCAGTAATCAGTAATAAGTAATAAGTAATTTGTAATCTGCCTTAAACCCATGACTAAAAGCACCATGTGGGGCACGATCACCGGGAAATAATACCGGCCCTGAATCCCGAAAGGAAAACCGGCATTTCTTACCTGCTGATAGTCCCAGAAAAACAGGGCCAGGAAATAAACAGCAGCCGACCAAATAATCAGCCAAAAACCCGGCCCGAATTTGCGCCGGAAAAGTTTTATTACCAAACCGATTCCGGCCACCAGCAACAGCCGCATCATTACCTGGTTGACCCAACGGGGCAAAGTTAAACTCAACCAGCGAAACACGCCCCAATACCACGGTAAAACTTCGCGAAACGTATGCTGGGCCGTATAAACCAGGTGCTGCCACAGGGTGTAATCCGGCCGGGCCAAGTCTGTCTTAATCTCAAAATAAGGCAGTTTCCCTTGAGTATAAAGTAAAATAAGTCCGGCGATAATTAGACCCAACACCAGCCGGAAACGCCACAATAAAATCGGAACCACTATCCCCAAGGCAATTAAAAATTGGGGTTTGTTGATAAAACCCAAAATCATCACTAAGGTTAAACCTAATAAATTTTTCCAAGCCAATTTTCGCCGCAGCTTCAAGCAGAAGTAAATTACCGCCGTAAATAACAAGTTATGCAGATTATCCCCGGTCACCCCGGCGGCCACGAAACTAAGCATCGGCTGAAAAGAAGTTAAAACCGCCACCGTCACCGCTGCCTTCGGGTCTTTGGGGAATACTTCTTTGCCGATCAACCACGCCAGCCAAACCATGAACACATGGCCAAACAGCCAGAAAAGCCTTAAGGCAAACACCCGGATAAAAATATCCTGATTGTAAAAAAGCTTATAAATTAGCCCTGACACCCGGTAAAAAAAATGCGGATAATAGGCCGATTCCGGATCTTTAAACTCTTTTCTGGTAGACAGCGGTAAAGACTTAATCTCGGCTTCGTAAAGACCCTCTAAAGAATCGGTATATTCCAGGCGGTAATCAGGCTGATAAGTAAAACTATTATTGCCGTATTTATTCCGGTAAGTTCCCAGGCGCTGTTCGGAAATGGCGATTTCCTGATTAAGGTCATTGGTTCGCCCCATGGGCAAAGTCCCGCCCTCTGCCAGATAGGCCACATGGCCGAAATGGGCCTGCTCGTCGGGGAAATGCCACAGGGGAATAAATAAAGCCCAAGCCAGGCTTTTTATTAACACTAACCAAAGCAGCAATTTCATTTTCTGGCAATAATTATGTTTTCAAAACAAATCGTCGGCCAAGCAAAAAAACGATTGTAAAACCTGTGCCACCAGACCACTTTAGCGGGAAATAAAATCGTCGCGATAGAAATTAATGGTAAAGTCGGGAACAAACCAACCACCTTTATATCTTTAAATTTTTCTTTTAAAAGACTTAGAAATTCGCTCAATGGTCTATCTCCAGGATGTCGATCAATTGTCGAAGTGCGCAGCAACCGGCCCAAAAAAAAGAAAGCAAATCGTGATGCCAAATGAGCTAAATTAGGGACAGACAAAATTACTTTTCCTCCAGGCCTTAAAACTTTATCAATTTGCTCTATGGCTTTTTTTTGATCAAAAAAATTTAAATGCTCTAAAACGTCCAAGCATAATATTAGATCAAATTTTTTTTGTGGCAAATTAAGTTTTAATATGTTGCCCCGACGCACATACTTAGATTGATAATTTAAATCAATGCCTACAATATTGAACCCTTTATCGGCAAATTCTTTGACTAAAACCCCCTCGCCACAGCCCAAATCAATAATTTTTTTTCTTGAGCCAGCCGCATTGATCAACTCCCTTAGTTTCTCTATTTTTGTTAAATAAACCGGTAAATATGGCCATTTAGGGTCTAAGTGGCGGTGATAATCGCCTTTTTCTGCATACTCGCCTCTTTTTTTAACCGGCATATCAAGAAATAATTGTTAAGTTATTTTCGCTCATCCATTGCAGTGTTTTTTTAATTCCCTGTTCAAGGCTAACTTTAGCCTGCCAATGAAGTAATTTCTTGGCCTTTGAGGCATTGATTTTCTCTCTTGTGGTTTGCCCTTTTCGATCATTAATATGTTCTATCGGCCAGTCAGGTTGTTCCATCGCCGAGCAAATTATTTTTACCAATTCATTAACGCTTCTTTCTTCTTCGCTTGATATATTAATAGTTTCATTCACCACTGGAGAATAAACAGCGGCAACAATACCATCAACCAAATCGTCAATGTAAGTTAAGGTCCGCGTTTGCTTGCCGGCGCCATGCACGGTAATCGGCTGGCCCTTTTTAATTTGGTTAATGAATACTGCCGGCGCTAATGCCGGCCTCATTGTTGGCCCGTAAACCGTGGCTAAGCGCAAAATTGCATAAGGCAAATCGTATGACCGGTGATAGCCTTTAATAATCCACTCGCCGGCATACTTAGCAGCAGCATAAACTTCCGACGGCTCCACTAGGGAATTTTCATCCGACGGTAAATCTTTGGTATTACCATAAACACAACAAGTGGAAATAAAATATAGTTTTGTTCCAGTTTTTGAACAAGCGTCTGCCACATTAATCAAACCGCTAATATTTACATCCATTCCCAACAAGGGATCTTTTTCAAAAACATTTAAATCGGCAATCGCCGCCATCAAAATTACCCCGTCATACCGCCCGCCAGCAATCATCTTAATAACCTGTTCCCTGTCTCGCAAATCCTGGCCAAAACTCAAATCAAAAACATCAACCTTGTGGCCGGCCGATTCCAACTTGTCAATGACCCGGCTACCGATAAAACCCAGGCCAATGTGCAATAACTTCATAATATTTTTTCCCTGATTTGATGATGATCATTATCTTTGTAGTAAGTTTTAATCATAATATCGGCCAGTACTCCAAAAACGACAAACTGAATGCCAACGATGGCTAAAAAGGCAGCCAAAAGTGGAATAGTACTGTTAATGATAGAAATGCCGAACACTAGTTTTTTTACCGCCTCTTCAGCTCCCAAAATTCCTCCTACTGCCATTAGAAATAAACCAAGGCTTCCAAAGATATGAATGGGCTTGGTAGAAAAATCCTGCCAAAATTTAATGATTAATAAATCCAAAAACCCTTTAATCGCCTTGGAAGTCTTATATTTGGAAACTCCGGCTGTTCTAGGCCTGATGGCTACCGGAATAGTTTTAATTACAAACCCCCTCCACGCCAAAATAGGAATCAAATACCGGTGCATTTCACCAAACAGATGAATATCGGCCATCACTTCCCGCCGGTAAGCATTAGGCGCCACTCCGCTATCATCAAGCTCAATGCCCAGAAACCAACGAACCAACCAAAATTCTACCCGGCTAATCAATTGGTTAATCGCCGGCCTATTTTTAATCGTGCGCGAGCCGGAAACAACGTCGGTGTTATTGTCTAAAGCTTTTAGTAATCTGGCTATGTCTTGAGGATCGTGTTGTAAATCGGCATCAATCGTGATAATTATTTCTCCTTGCGCCTGCTTAAATCCAGTCATTAAACAAGCGGTCTGCCCAGATTGGCGCCGTAACCGGATCAGCTTTAGCCGAGGATATCGCCGCTTTAATTGCCTTAACTTTTCCCAAGAATTATCAGTCGAACCATCGTCGACTATAATGACTTCAAACTCTGGAGTGATTCTTTTGACCACTTGAAAAGTTTGGCGGCAAAATTCCGCTAAATTTTCAGCCTCGTTGTAAGACGGCACTACTATACTGAGCATAGATACAATTTTTGAAAACCCTTACTATCAATATTGACAATATTAATCTTTTTGAAGTATTTATGCAAAATTTTTATCCACCAGGAATGCGGGTGGAATACCAGGGTGGCCCCTGAAGTTAAATGCAGCCAATTTACCATAATCCACTCCCGCCAACGGGTCAGTCTGGTCCGCCAAACAAAACTGCCATCCTGTTCAGTAATAATTAACCGTCCGCCCGGGCGCAAATGCCCTTTGGCCGCACTCAAATATTGTTTCTGCTCTCTGGGTGACAATAAATAAAGCACGTTTAAAAAAATAATCGAATCAAACTTACCGGACTGTTTCAGCCATTTCAGAGTATCGGCGGAATGAATAAATTTTATTCTCCGGGAATGTCGACTGTTGCCGGCCATGCGGATTTTATCGGCAGAAATATCAATACCGGTAATTCGCAGTCGCGGGCTAACCAAAGATAAATATTGGGCCAAAAGACCGTGACCGCAACCAAAATCAAGAATCCGTCCTTTATCAGGTAAAAATTTTGCGGCGGCATCAAAAAAAGGCCGGCGCAGCCGAATAAAAACATGCAGTCTATCAATCCAGCGCAACCGCCGGTATGCTGATAAAATTTTAATTGTCGATTGTAAGTTCATATTAAATTTTTTAGCGGACCAAACCGTTTGCCGAATAATATCCGCTTAATTGCCATCGTGGCATTGCGGCCGTAAAGACCTTTTCCTTGGCTGTCCAACTGCCATGGATGGACAAACATGATCGCCGGATGGCCTTTTCGGTTAAGTCTGTCAATTAGCAAATTAACCAGTCTCGGAATTAAACTGAGCACTAAACCAGATCCCCAAGGAATTCCTTTAATCAGCGAACGTCGAAAATTCCTGGGGAACGGTATGTTTAGCCGATGGGCCGGACCAGTTAAAGACACAGGCAGCTCTTTAACCCCGGCGTAGACTCTTGCTTCACTATAGCAATCATAAGTTGAAGAATCATATTTAAAGCCGCGTGCCGCTAAAATCGGAAAATATTCCTTTTTAAAATACATTTTCGGAGCGCGGAAACCGCTCGGCTGGAATTTTCGCAGAAATTTTTTTGATAATTTTAATTCTTCGGTTAAATCGGCCGCCGACCGCAGCAGCCGATGCCGATGGGTATGGTAACCGATTTCATGCCCTTGATCGGCTATCCGCTCAATCAATTCCGGCCGCAATTCATAAAGCTCTGCTGCAACAAAAAAGGTCGTTTTTACCCCGTAGTGGTTAAAAATTTTCAATAAACGGTCAACTTGCTTTTCGGTTTTGATTAAGTCGTAATTTTGTCTTAGCTCTAAATTAAATTGGCGTTGTTCATTTGTTTCCAAATCAACAGAAAGAGAGTTAACCGGATCCATGCTATGATTTTAACATGAAGCTGTGGCCGCTTATGGTCGCGATTTCAATCAGCCTTATCTCCGGTTTTTACCACTGGTGGCTGCCGCAGGTATCCGGGATCAATCCTTATTCTCCCCTAACCTTAAATACCGATTCGCCATCATTTGTCGTTGACGAGACTTTTTTTTATGCGCCCAAGGCAGCGTTCCCCCAAGCCAGCCTGATAGAGCTATTCAGCAGTGAGACAATGGCGCTTCTGGCAAAGATTTCCGGCTCTATCCCTCAAGCATTCATCTTGGCAGACTTAATTTTCCCGGCGCTGACTTTTTTCGTTTTATATTGGTTATTAAATTTTTGGCTGAAGAACTACAACCAATCAGTTTTTACCGCCGTCGCTATTTTGATTTTCTACCATTACTTCACTTATTTCCCCTACCTACCTTCTGCAATAAAGCTGTTAATCAATTACTATAATAGCGGCAGTTACTGGCCGCTCATCCGCGCCTTCCATCCCCAAATCAGCCTCTGGCTGTTTTTGCTGTTCGTGGCCGCGTTATGGAAAAAACTTTCCTGGTGGAAAACCGGCCTACTATTATCCGCCCTGACCTACAGCTACTTCTTTTACTGGACCGTTGCCTTTACCTGGCTGTTCTGGAACCAATCCGGCAAAAAACTGCTGAAGATTATAATTTTGTGGGCGGCGCTTACCTTTCCTTACTGGCTGTCGCTGTTGCCGCTGCTGCCGGAAAAAGACTATTGGCTAAGAAATTACTTCTACCTACCGCCAACCGGCAATCAAATCCTGTTGTTAGTATTCGGCTTAGTTTTATCGCGTCGGTTAAATTCAGCAAAATTGAGGCGGTTTTGGCTGTCTTTCTATGCCGGCTTTTCCTGCTTGCTGGCCATTACCATGCTGTTGAAATTCGGCGCCGACGATCCGATCGGCCACTGGTTTCTACGGGTCGTCAACCCGCTGACGGCAATCATATTGGTCCTTTACTTTTTCCAGCGCTTCCAGACTTCCCGCCGGCTGTTAACTATCGCCACAATACTATTATTATTATTTCAAGGACGCCTACATTACCGCTATTTTACGGCCAATGCCGAAGCTTTTAGGATCGAACCGGAAAAACTGGAGGCATTTAATTATTTAAAGCACGTTGCGACAACCGGCAGCATTGTCGCCGCTCCGAGTTTGGCAGACAGCCTTTATTTGCCGGGCTATACCAATAGTTACGCCTATTTAAAGCATGCCCAACTGCGTCCGGCAGACAACCAGGAACTACTGCAGCGGTTTTTAGAGGTTTATAAAATTGCCGATTACGATCAAGCAAGGCTAAAAACCATGTTTAATGATAATAATGTTCTTATCGCCAAAAAACGATTTGACTTTGACGCCTGCGCCGGACACTTTCTCTATTTCCGCCTATATAACGGCGCCGACTATTATAGTTGCGCCGTACCTGAACCGGTTTTGGAGCATATTTTAAATCAGTATCAAAACACCCAGGCGCAACTCACCTATCCAGCCGATTACTGGCTGGGGACCGAATCGATTGATTTCGGGACACTGGTATGGGAAAATGTCAAGTATAAAATCTATGCGCTTCCTTAAACCGGGCTGCACGTTTGTCATCGCCGAAGCCGGCGTTAACCATAACGGTAATGTCAATTTAGCCGAAAAACTGGTTTTTGCCGCTGCCGAAGCCGGCGCCGACGCGGTCAAATTCCAGACTTTTAAAGCCGAGCAGGTGACCACCAAACATTCGCCGACCGCTGCTTACCAAAAGAAAAACGTCGGCGAAGACAACCAGTGGAAACTGCTCCGGCCGCTTGAATTAGCCGAATCAGCCTATCCCAACTTGATAAAAGCCTGTAAAAAAGCCCAGATCATGTTCATGTCTACCCCCCACGGTCATATTGATTCGGCTAAGTTGTTAAAACCAATGGTCAGCGTCTGGAAAGTCGGCTCGGGTGATTTAACCAACTTGCCGTTTCTTAAATATTTGGGCCAAACCAAAAAGCCGATTATTTTATCGACCGGCATGGCCACCATCGCCGAAACTAAAGAAGCAGTCAAAACTATCGAGCAAACCGGCAATAAACAAATTATTATTCTCCACTGCACCACCAATTATCCCTGCCCGCCGGAAGAAGCCAATGTCAGCGCGATTTTAGACCTCAAGAAAAATTTCCCCCGTTATCCCATTGGCTACTCTGACCACACGCTCGGGATTGAAGCCGCTTTGATCGCCGTCGGCTACGGCGCCACCGTTATTGAAAAACACTTTACCCTGGACCGGTCGATGCCCGGACCGGACCAGCAAAATTCGCTGGAACCGGCTGAATTAAAAAAAATGGTGGAAAAAATCCGCTTGGTGGAGTTACTTCGCGGCAGCGGCAAGAAAAAACCGTTTAAGTCCGAATTAATCATTGCCCAAATGGCCCGGAAAGCAGTGATTGCCTTAACCGATATTACCAAAGGCAATAAATTTACTTCCAAAAACTTAACCATCAAGCGGCCAGCCAAGGGCGGATTACCCCCTAAACTTTACTGGAAAATTATCGGTAAAACCGCCACCCGGGATATTCCCGCCGACGCCCAACTGAAAAAGACCGACTTCAAGTGATAGAATAGCCTCATGAAGAAAATTGCCTATTTGACCGGGTCGCGGGCCGAGTTTGGGTTGATGCAGAAAATCCTCACCGGGATTGAAGCAAACAAAAATTTAAAACTGATTTTACTGGCGACGGGCATACACTTATTGCCGGAATTCGGGAAAACGATTAATGAGGTTAAGGCCGCCTTTCCCCTGGTAAAAATTATTGACGCTACTTATGAACAAGATGATCGCCTCTCCATGGCCAGATTTGTAGCCAAATGCGCCGGTCAGATCGTGGAAACGCTTAATCAGGAAAAACCGGACCTGGTTCTAGTCTTAGGCGACCGGGGCGAACAATTGGCTATGGCGGTAGCCTCGGCCTATCTGGCCATTCCGATCATTCATCTTCACGGCGGCGAGAAAACCACCACGATTGATAATAAAGCTAGGAACGCCATTAGCTTGCTCGCCGACTGGCACTTGCCTGCCAGCAAAGGCGCGGCTAAAAAACTAAGGCAAATGAGGATAGACAAACACCAGATCAAAATCGTTGGTGCTCCCGGACTTGACGATATCAAAGAACTACCAGCGTCAGAAAAGAAAGACTGCCTCTTAATCCTCCAGCATCCCGATGCCCATGAGCAAGATGCGGCCTGGCAGATCCAACAAACGCTCGACTCCGCCATTGAATTCAAACTGCCGCTTAAAATTATCTATCCCAACAGCGACGCCGGCGGCCGGGCAATAATCCAGGTAATCGAAAAATATAAAAACGGACACCCTCAATTAATTACCACATTCCCCAATATCAAACGGGGGGAATTTCTCATTGAGTTAAGCCGGGCCCGGGTGTTAATCGGCAACAGTTCTGCCGGACTGATTGAAGCTCCCAGTCTGAATTTACCGGCAGTCAACGTCGGCCCCAGGCAGTCCGGCCGGGAACAGGCCAAAAACATTATTAATGTCGACTATAACCGTAAACAAATTGCCAAAGCGATCAGCAAAACCTTAGGCTGGCGGCTGAAAAATCTTAAAAATCCTTATGGCGATGGGAAAACTGCCGAACGGGTGATAAAATTCCTGAAGCGCTTATGACCAGATTCTCCAATTGGCAGGCACCGACATTCGATAACCAGGACATGACTCCCTGGCATTGGGTTTGCCAGCACCGGGAAAAATTTCACTTAGGAAAAAACACGGACATCGGCGCTTTTACTTATATTAATGCCAAGTTCGGGGTCACCATCGAAACCGATGTCCAGATCGGCAGCCATTGCGCTATTTATTCCCACAATACCATTGATAACACCAGCGGA
>Ga0209211_10002974_pt1 | contig 28396 bp, 24 predicted proteins | sample RifGroA2_FD_183992 | JGI IMG/M metagenome (GOLD analysis project Ga0209211, IMG submission 183992) | Groundwater microbial communities from Rifle, Colorado, USA - Groundwater A2 (SPAdes) (version 2) | ecosystem: Environmental > Aquatic > Deep subsurface > Groundwater | place: Rifle, Colorado...
AGCTTCCAGGTATTCTTTTTTGGATCGTGGACTCATAAGTTACCTCCTGTAAACACGGTAACATCAATTATGAGTCAACGAATCCTGTTTTATTTTGCCTCGGTAACATTTAATGTGAGGCAATGCGCGTACCCCGGAATGATTGTTTGGAAGTCCTGTTCTGTGCTATAATCCCGATAGTTTTACACCCCTGCGGCGCGCGTTAGAGAAAGTATTTTAAAACCAACACTGCTAAACAGGGAGCTCGACTTCTGAACTGTCTGTGGACAGTTTCCAGAGAGGCCCCCACTTGATTGAGATTGGTTCAATCAAAATCTTTCTCGACGGCATCCGCGGGGGTTCTTATCCCTTCCCGTCTGTTTTGGCATATGAATAAACGTTCGCAGGATTCATCAGCGTCAGAGAGTTTATTTCCTGTCGACAAAGAGGTTTTGTCAAAAGAGGCCCCTTTAAGCGCGCGGATGCGCCCGCGCTCCCTGGAGGAATACGTTGGCCAGGAACACATTGTCGGCGCGGGCAAACTTTTGACGAGGGCCGTTGAGTCCGACCGGCTTGGCTCGCTTATTCTTTATGGCCCGCCCGGCACCGGCAAGACGACGCTGGCCCATTGCATCAGCCGGAAAACGGATGCTTTGGTGGAACGGATCAACGCGGTCGCCGCCAACGTCGATGACCTGCGCCGGATCATCGCCGCCAGCCAGAACCGGTTCGCCACCACGGGGCGCAAAACGGTCCTTTTTATCGACGAAATCCATCGCTTCAATAAAGCCCAGCAGGATGTCTTGATGCCAGACCTGGAACAGGGACATCTGATCTTGATCGGCGCCACGGTCTTTAATCCCTTTTTCGCGTTGACCGGGCCGCTTCTTTCACGGTCGATGGTTTTTGAATTAAATCCTTTATCGCACGCCGATATCATAACCGTTTTAAACAGGGCGATCGAAGACAAAGAGCGCGGCCTCGGCGGTCTGCGCGTAAAAGCCGACTCCGCCGCGCTGGCGTTTTTGGCGCAAGCCAGCGACGGCGACGCGCGCCGGGCGCTGGGCGCCCTGGAGATCGGATGCCGCACGACAGCCCCCGATGCCGGCGGGGACATCTATTTTTCTGTCGAGGTCGCGCAAGAATCCATCCAGAAAAAACAGGTCGTCTACGACCGCGACGGCGACGCCCACTACGACACCGCGTCGGCGTTCATCAAGTCCATGCGCGGCTCCGACCCCGACGCCGTTTTATACTGGATGGCCAAGATGATTTATGCCGGCGAGGACCCGCGGTTTATCGCGCGGCGGATTTGCATCTGCGCGGCCGAAGACGTCGGGAACGCCGATCCCCAGGCCCTGGTGGTCGCCAACGCCGCGCTGCAAATTTCCGAGTTTATCGGGTTGCCGGAGGCGCGGATCCCGCTGGCCCAGGCCGCCGTTTACGTGGCCTGTGCCCCCAAGTCCAACGCGGTATACTTAGGCATAGAAAAAGCCCTGGGGGACGTGAAATCAAAAAAGACCCAGGAGGTGCCCGCGCATCTTAAAGACGCTTCCTATCGCGGCGCAAAGCGTCTTGGGCATGGGAAAGATTACAAGTACGCTCATGATTTTAAAGATCATTATGTGGACCAGGAATACATGCCGGTTGGCGCGCAATATTACGTGCCGACCGATATGGGGCAGGAAAGAGATATTAAGCAGAGGCTGATTAAAGGAAAGCGCGGAAATGGATGATTGTTATATCTATATGATAATAAATTAGTTATGGATATAAAGAATCTTTTGTTGAGTATCTTTTTAAAAAATGCTAGAATAAAACACCTTTTAGGCGTTTAGGCGCGAAACAGGTTGTTGAACAGCGGTGCATACACAGACGAAAACGGAACTAAGACAAAAAATACTAACGCTTTTGCGAAAACAGAAGGAGGAAGAGCGGTTGGCGAAAAGCTTGGTCATTTTAAACAAGCTTTTAAAGAGACCGGAGTTTCAAAAGGCGCTCACCGTACTGTTTTATGCGGCATTTGATGGGGAAGTGGACACGTTTGAAATGATGCGACACGCACAACAATTGGGCAAGAAAATAGGCTTGCCCTATATTGTCCGAAAAGAAAAAAGAATGATCCCGACCGTGGTGGAATCCATAGAGGAAGACCTCGCCATGGGCCCTTACGGAGTCAGGCAACCTAGGACGACATCCGTGGAAAAAACGCTGAGCGCGGATGAGCTTGATCTGGTCATCGTCCCCGGCGTGGCTTTTGACCGGCGTAACCATCGCCTGGGCCGCGGACAAGGGTATTATGACCGTTTTTTAAAAGAGTTGTCCCCGCGCACTCCGGCCATCGGTCTGGCATTCGATTTTCAAATCGTTGATCACTTCCCTCCCAAAGAAGAGCACGACGTTCCGGTTTCCTGTGTTCTTGTCAGCTGATCTGTCAGCCGTCCCAGGTTAATTAAAACTCGACGTATCATCCGGGTTATTACTCAAAAAGGAGTGGGTCTATGTTTGATGAGCTCAATATATACACGCGCAGTGTCGTCATGTTTCTTTTCTTTATTGTTTCTTTTTTCGCCGGTTATCTCGTCAGGTGGTTTTTTGCCGGGAAAAAGCTCAAAGAAGCCGAGTACAGGGCCAGGACGCTGGTTGATTCCGCCGCGAGGGAGGCCGACGGCCGCAAAAAGGAAATAGAGCTCCAGGGCAAAGACCTGATGATCAAACTGCGGCAGGATTTTGAATCCGAAACAAAACAGCGCCGGGATGAGATTTTAACTGCGGAAAAAAGGGTCCAGCAGAAGGAAGAGAATCTGGACAAGCGGGTCGACCTCCTGGAGCGCAAGGAAAAGGACGTCAACACGCGGCTGGCAAAACTGCAGGAAGACGAAAAAGCCGCCCAGGAAAAAACCAAACAGCTTGCCGATTTGATCCAGGAGGAAAAACAGCGCCTGCAGAAGATCGCGTCCATGAGCGAGGAAGACGCCAAGAACCTTCTTTTGTCGCGGCTGGACCAGGAACTGGTGCATGAAAAAGCCGTGCGGATCCGCGCCATGGAAGACGAGATCAAAGACACGGTCGAGAAAAAAGCCGGCCAGGTCATTTCGATCGCCATCCAGAGGTGCGCCTCGGAACATACCGCCGGGTCGACGGTGACCGTCGTGACGCTGCCCAGCGATGAGATGAAAGGCCGCATCATTGGCCGGGAAGGCCGCAACATCCGCGCGCTGGAGGCCGCGGCGGGCGTTGATATCATTATCGATGATACCCCGGAGGCGGTGACCATTTCCAGTTTCGACATGTACCGCCGGGAGGTCGCCAAGATCGCGCTCGAAAACCTCATTTCCGACGGGCGGATCCATCCCGGGCGCATCGAAGAAGTCGTCGAAAAGGCGAAAAAAGAATTGGACAATGTTATCAAAGAGGAAGGGGAAAAAGCCGCGTTTGATCTGGGGATCCACGGCATGCACCTGGAACTTTTGAAGCTTGTGGGAAGGTTGAAATTCCGGACGAGTTACGGGCAAAATGGTTTGCAGCACACCAAAGAAGTGGCGATGTTGATGGGTTCGATGTGTTCCCAGTTGGGGCTGGACCCGAAGATCGGCATGCGCGCCGGGCTGTTGCATGACATCGGCAAGGTCGTCAGTCAGGATGTGGAGGAAGGCACCCATGCCATCGTGGGCGGAAATTTGGCGCGCAAATACGGTGAGTCGGCGGAAGTGGTCAACGCCGTCGAATCGCACCACGAAGAAGTTGAGAAAAGCTCCATCTACGGGGCGCTCGTGTGCGCGGCGGATGCCATCAGCGCCGCCCGGCCCGGCGCGCGCGCCGAAACGCTGGAAACGTATGTCAAGCGGCTCGAGAGTTTGGAAAAAATTGCGAATTCTTTTAAAGGGATAGCCAAGGCCTACGCCTTGCAGGCGGGCCGCGAGGTCCGGGTGATGGTCGACCCCGACAAGATCAACGATGATGAGGCCATCGTTCTGGCCCGCGATCTGCGCAAGAAGATCGAGGAGGGCATGGAATATCCGGGCCAGATCAAGATCATCGTCCTGCGCGAAAAGAGAGCGGTGGAATACGCTAAATAAAATAGAAGCAAAGAGGCAAGAAACAAGAGGCAGAGAAAAGAGAAACAAGAAGTAAGAATCAGAGAAGCAGGAAAATTTCATTTTTTGTTTTTATCTTTGCCTCTTGATTCTCTGCTTCTTGCATCTTTTATTATGAATATTCTGTGTATAGGCGACATTGTGGGAAAACCCGGGCGCGCGGCCCTTGAAGAGCTCTTGCCCGCCCTGAAAAAGGAATTCCAGATCGATTTTACGGTGGTCAACGCCGAGAACGCGGCCGGCGGAGCCGGGCTGACCCCTAAAATCGCCCAGGAATTATTCAAGGCGGGCTGCGATGTCCTTACCCTCGGCGATCACGTTTGGGACCAAAAAGAACTGGGAGAATACCTGGGTCAGACCGACGCGGTCATCCGCCCCGCCAATTTTCCCGAGGGGACGCCGGGGCGTGGATGGTGTATCAAAAAGACCGCCTCCGGGCAGGCGGTTGGGGTCGTCAATCTCCTGGGCCGCGTGTTTATGCGTTATCATCTGGCGTGTCCGTTCCGGACGCTTGAATATATTGTTGAGCAGATCCGGAAGGAAACGCCGGTTATCATCGTTGATATGCACGCGGAGGCGACCAGTGAAAAAGTCGCGTTAGGACATTTTGTTGATGGGCGGGTCTCCGCTGTCTTCGGGACGCATACCCACATCCAGACCGCCGACGAGAAAGTCTTGCCCAAGGGGACGGCGTACATAACGGATCTGGGGATGACCGGGCCGTATGATTCGGTCATTGGCCAAACCAAAGAAGACATTATCCGGCGTTTTTTGACCAGCATGCCGGTCAAGTTCCAGGTCGCGGAAAATGACGTGATCGTGCACGGCGTTGTTGTGAGGGTTGACGAAAAGACGGGGCGGGCGCGAGAAATCACGCGCGTCCAGGAGATATCCCCGCCAACCCCGCCCTGAACAGGATTGGCGAGGTCTCGCCATCCGCTGTAGCGGATGGCGGGCCCGCATCAGGGAAGCGGTTCCAAAAAAAACTGAAGATGTGCTGGTTTGGGCGGGCAGGTATGTTATACTATCTTTGTTTATTATAAGGAGGGCGGAAAACAGTGTCCAAGTGGGATGGATTAAATCGCAGGCGGTTTCCCCGTGTCATTTATCCTTGTCTGGTGGTCATCCAGAACAGTGAGGGCGGCGGCAAAGACATTATTTTAACGCATACGGAAAATATCGGCATCGGCGGTGTCAGCCTCATTTTAAAACAAGATATCAAGATGTTTACGGTCGTTGAGCTCGAACTGGACTTGCTTGACCTGGGCAACCATATCAAATGCCTGGGTAAAATCGTCTGGAACGTCCAGCGCAAGACGGACGCTAAAAACAAGCCCATGTTTTACGACATCGGCATAGAATTTATGGACGCCAAAGACGACGAGCGCCAGCGGCTCGAGAAGATCATCCAGCGGCTGGTCAAAAACATTGAAGAAACAACCTCACCCTAAGCAGATCAAAATTTCTTCCCGGCTTGCCGCAATTAAATTAATTCCAATTACACGCTTGTTTGGTAAAATATCCGTATGATTAAAGTCAGATTCGCTCCCAGCCCGACAGGTTATTTGCACATCGGGGGCGCGCGCACGGCCCTGTTTAACTGGATGTATGCCAGGGCCCAGGCGGGGAAATTCGTCCTGCGCATTGAAGACACCGACCGGCAAAGGTCCCGCCAGGAATTCGTCGATGAAATCCTTGAGAGCATGCGCTGGCTGGGGCTGGTCTGGGACGAATTGTATTATCAGAGCGCCCGGTTTGATATTTACCGTCAGCAAGCCCAAAAACTTCTTGATGAGGGCAAGGCCTACAAGGACGGTGAGGCGGTTATCCTGAAGATACCGGTCCAGGAAATCAAGATCGACGATCTGATCCGCGGCGAAATTGCTTTTGATACCGCCACGATCAAAGACCAGGTTTTAATGAAATCTGACGGCTCGCCGACGTACAGTTTCGCGTGCGTGGTCGACGACGCCGCGATGGCAATTACCCACGTCATCCGCGGGGAAGACCACATTTCAAACACTCCGAAACAGATCATGATCTATCAGGCGCTGGGGCTCAAGGCCCCGAAGTTCGCCCATCTTCCTTTGATCATGGGCGATGATGGCCGGTTGTCCAAACGCACGGGCGCGGTGGCCGTCACGGATTATAAAAAAGAAGGATTTTTACCCGAAGCCATCGTCAATTATCTGATGCTGCTGGGGTGGTCGCCGGGCGGCAACCAGGAAAAAATCGACCTCGCCTCGGCCGTGAAGAAATTTTCGATCAAAAAGGTCAACAAGGCCGCGGCCGTTTTTTCCATGGACAAATTGAAGTGGCTCAACGGGCAATACATCAAGGAAATGCCCGCTGGGCGGTTAACGGATTTGATCATCCCGTTCTTAAAGGAAAAAGGGTATGTCAGCGCGGATTTCGACAGGGAGCGGCTTGAGAAAATAGTGGAGCTGTTCAAGGTCCGGATGTCGACGTTGACGGATTTCCTGGAATGGGCGGATTTTGTCTTTGTGGATCAATTGACGGTTGGCGACGAGATCCGGCAACAGCATCTTTCCCGTGACAGGTCAAAAGAGTTCCGGATTTTAAGCGAGCGTGTAAGCCGGCTGGACACCTTCGACACGGCCAGCCTCGAGAAGACCTTTCGCGATCTGGTCGCCGAGCTCGGGATCCAGGCCTCGGAACTGGTGCATCCTGTCCGCGTGGCATTGACCGGCAAAGCGATCGGACCGGGATTGTTTGACACGATGGCGATTTTGGGGAAAGAAAAAACGGTTCAAAGGCTGCGCGAGGCGTTTTTATAAAGAGATTTGCCCTGTGGTGTAATCGGTAGCACAAGTGACTCTGGATCACTTTGTTCTGGTTCGAGTCCAGACGGGGCAGCCAATATTTTTGGAATACGAACTTTCGAGGCCGTTTTTGCAATCTATCGAAATATCAGGAGTTCCGTGAGACCACATCCCATCCTCAGCCCTCAACCAATTCGTTTTTATTCTATCGGCAAGTAAAAGGTTTGGACCCCGCCGGTCCTTTTTCTTTTTAAATCCCCAAACGACGTATTAACAAGACCTCTGCAGGTTAGAAATCTTCGCCGTGCCGGCCCTGGCATAGCAAAGCGGGGGTTTTGTTCCGGAACCGAGAGTCGAGTTGACATCGGCGCAGATAAGTAATATACTGTTTCGAAACTTATTAACTACTAAACAAACGGCGGCAAGGGAGGGGAAGTGGATAAACATATGGAAGAAAAGGTTTTTCAGATGCACGCCGAGGTCTGCAAGGGCATGGCTAATCCCACACGCTTAAGGATCATGGGTTTACTGCGCGAAGGAGAAAAGTCCGTTGAAGAATTAAGGAACAAATTGAAACTGCCCAAAGCCAACCTTTCCCAGCATTTGAGCGTATTGCGCCAGCGCAGGATCGTGTCTACCCGCAGGGCCGGCCTTAATATCTATTACAAAGTGGCGAATCCGAAAATGATCAAAGCCTGCGACCTTTTGAGAGAAGTCCTTTTTGAACAGCTTCAAGAAAGCCGGCAGTTGATAAGGGGCATTACTAAATAAGGAGATGAGCCGATGTTACGCAAATTAACGGAAACAGTCATCCGGTTCCCTAAAACGACGATAGCCGTATTTCTTGTCGCCACGATCTTTTTTGCCTTCCAGTTTCCCAAGATCAGGATAGATACCGACCCCGAGAATATGCTCGAACAAAAGCAACCCGATCGGGTTTTCTATGACAAAGTGAAGAAGGAATTCGGCATCAATGACCTCTTGGTTGTGGGCATCGTTAATGAGCAAGGAATTTTTAATTCAGATACTTTAAAACGCATTGCCAAAGTCGCCGATGATATCCTTAAAATCAAGGGAGTGATCATTGAGGATGTGGTGAGCCTGCGCACTTCGGAGAACGTCACTTCCGAAGATGGCACGTTGGTCGTCAGGCGTTTTATGGGAGAAATTCCCGAAAGCCCCGAAGCGATAGAATCCCTTAAAAGGGCTGTTTATGGTAATCCATTTTTTGTCGATAAGATTATTTCGAGGGACGGAAAGGCTGCTTCTATATACATTCCTATTGAGAAAAAAGACCAGAGTTACCGCATCTCCAAAGAGATTGAGGCGATCCTCAAGAAAGAACTTAACTCCCAGCAAAAATATTATCTTGCCGGTCTCCCCGTTGCCGAGGATACCTTTGGCCATGAGATGTTTGTCCAGATGGGCATAACGGCGCCGATGGCGGGATTTTTTATCATGGCGCTTCTTTTTCTCATATTCAGAATGGGGGTAGCGGTTGTCCCGCCCATGCTGGATGCGATGCTGAGTGTCATTTGGACCATGGGTTTATTGATCGGTTCGGGTTTTACCGTTCACATCATGAGTTCCATGATCCCCATATTTCTTATGCCCATCGCCCTTTTGGATGATATCCATATCTTAAGCGGCTTTTTCGACCGCTATTCTCTAACGAGGGATAAAAGAAGGGCCCTGCTTGACACGATGAAGGATCTTTATCGGCCGATGTTTTTTACCTCTATAACTTCAGCGGTTGGTTTCGGCTCATTGGCCCTGGCGGATATCCCCCCGGTCAGAGTGTTTGGTCTTTTTGTGGCCTTTGGCATCATGGCCGCCTGGTTATTTACAAACACCATGGTCCCCGCCATCATTATGCTCATGAACGAAGAAAAATTGGCGGCCTTTTTAGAAAAACGACAAAAGCGTATTTCATCCCGGGATAAAATCTTGAAGGCTTTTGGCCGATTTTCATTTTATCGGAGCAAGGCCATCCTGTGGGTCTCTTTGGCCGTTCTTATTATCGGTATCATGGGAATTTATCAGATCCGTGTTAATGATAACCCGGTCAAATGGTTTAAGCCGGATCATAAGATCAGGATCGCCGACAATGTCATGAATCAATTCTTTGGCGGAACATACATGGCCTATTTGGCCATCGATGGGAGCAAAGAGGACACGATAAAGAATCCTGAAGTAATGTCTTATTTGGACAAATTGCAAAGCCATCTCGAAAGTCTGAAGATTGTCGGCAAGACTTCATCGGTTGCCGATGTTGTCAAAAGGATTAACTATGTGCTCCATAACGAGGACAAGGCCTTTGATACTGTGCCACAAAGCCAAGAGGAAATCGGCCAGTATCTTTTCTTGTTTTCCATGACCGGTGACCCGAACGACCTTGATAATTTCTTAGACTATAATTCGCAAAAGGCCAATATCTGGATCCAGATGAAAGGCGGGGACAACATTCAGATGCGCCAGGTTGAGGACTCGACTGGTGATTTTATAAATAAAAATCCTCCACCCCAAGGGATAGCTATCAGATGGTCCGGGTTAACCTACATCAATAAGGTTTGGCAAAACCTGATGGTCTGGGGAATGCTGAAAGCGGTCCTGGGAAGCTTCCTGATCGTATTTTTCCTGATGGTCTGGGAATTTCGTTCATTACGATTAGGGATTATCTCTATGCTACCCTTAAGCGTTGCCATTATTTCTTCTTATGGACTGGTCGGGCTTACCGGCAAAGATTACGACATGCCGATTGCCGTGTGCTCGGCCTTAAGTCTGGGGATGGCCATTGACTTTGCGATTCATTATCTTCAAAGATTTAAGACGGCATATCGGGAACTTAAAAGCATGGAGGCCGCCCACGCATTTATGGCGGGAGAACCTTACAGGGCTATCCTGGGCAATGCCATTGTTATCTCCTTAGGATTTTTGCCCCTGATTGCCTCAACGCTGACGCCCTATGTTACGGTGGGGACATTTTTTGCCCTTTTAATGGCATTCAGTACACTGGCCACATTAATTTTACTGCCTGCCATGATTCAATTGTGGGGTAAATCTTTATTCTCCGCCGGAGGCGGATCCGCCTTTGGCGGAAAGCAGGAGGACTAAAAATGAAAATCGTCAAGATATTCATTATCAGCTTAACTTTCCTTGTCGTTTTTGGCCATAAGTTGGTTCTTGCCCAAGGGGGACTTTCCGCCTACGACATTATCACGCAATCAAGGCTCTCTTTTTTTTATGCCGGGGATGATATGAAGGCGAAGGTGTTGATGGAACTCGTCAATAAGAACGGCCAGAAAAGAGTCAGGGAGCTTACGATGTTAAGAAAGGATTACGAGGAGGGTGGAAATCAAAAGTATTTTATGTACTTTCACCAGCCGGCGGACGTTAAGGATACAACTTTTATGGTCTATAAGTACCCGGATAAAGATGATGACCGCTGGCTCTTTATCCCGGCGATCAATTTGGTCAAAAGGATTGCCGCCAACGACAAATACTCAAGTTTTGTCGGCAGCGATTTTACTTATGAAGATGTCTCGGGCAGGAAGCCGGAAGAGGATACCCACACGTTATTGAGGAAAGACATTTTGGATGGCAAGGATTGCTATGTGATCGAAAGTATTCCTAAAAGCGCATCGGAATATACCAAAAGAATCTCTTGGATTGACGCGACGGATTTTCTACCTTTAAAAGAAGAATTTTACGATAAACAGAATGAAGTCTACCGCCGATTTGAGGCGCAGGAAATAAGGGGTATGAACGGGGTTTTAACGATAACCAAGCGGGTCATGAAGAATACCAAAACCGGTCATCGCAGCGAAGCCACATTTGAAGATGTCGAATATAATTTGGGGATTGGAGACGATATTTTCTCGGAGCGGTATTTAAGAAAGGCGCCCGTTCAGTGGATAAAATAAGAATCAGAACGCTTTTTATGATCATTATGTCCGGGGCCCTCTTTTTTAATCTTGAGGAGGTCGGGGCGGATGTATCGAAATTCCACGGTTTTGCGGAAATGGATTACGGCGCCAAGGTCAGTGATGACAACACCAAAAGAGACAATTTCAATTTATTGGAACAACGTTTGCAGCTTAAGACAATGTACACCTTCGAGGGAGAAAACTATGAACCACGCGGGGTTCATAGCCATAAACCCAACGTGGTTTATGGCTATTTGGCCGAAAAAAGTTCTGTTTTAAACTTTAAAGGAGATTTTACGGTTGATGAATATTTTTCCGGCAAAACGGATTTTGAGTTGCGGGAACTCAATATTACATTGACGCCTTATCGTTTGATGGATGCTCAATTCGGCAGGCAGATTATCACTTGGGGCACGGGTGATTATTTGTTCGTCAATGACCTTTTCCCCAAGGACTACATATCCTTTTTTATCGGCCGGGACGACGAATATTTAAAGAAGCCTTCCGATGCGATGAAATTGTCATTCTATCCATCGCCGGCAAATGTTGATTTTGTTGTTTCACCGTTTGAGCCAAATACCATACCCGAAGGGGACCGGTTGTCGTTTTTTGACAGTTTTCAGGGAGGGATTGCGGGCGTCAATTCCGATCGGGATCTGTTGGAGCCTCCGTTGCAGTTGTCGAATAATGAATATGCGCTAAGAATTTACCGCAACTTTGAAAGCAATGAACTGGCTTTTTATTATTTCCGCGGCTTTGATAAAAATCCGACCAGCTATAAGGACGAGGCCGCCCGCCAGCTTTTTTATCCGCGTTTGGATGTTTACGGGACCAGTTTGCGGGGGCCCACGTCAGGCGGTATCGGGAATATCGAGTTCGGTTATTACAATTCGAGGGAAGATTCCGGCGGCAACAACCGCCTTATTGCCAATTCCCTCTTTAAAGTTTTAACCGGCTATGAAAAGGACCTCGGAAGCGATTTGAAAATCGGGTTGCAATATCTTTATGAGCAGACATCGGATTATGGCAACTATAAGGCAAACCTTTTGCCCACGGATTTTGTTTTTGATGAATCCAGGCATCTGTTGGCACAGCGGATAACAAAACTTTATAAGAATCAGACCATCGCCGTTTCGTTGTTTAATTTCTATTCACCTTCGAACAGGGACGGCTATGTTCGTCCGACGGCCAGTTATAATATCTCGGACCAATGGAAGGCGACTTTAGGCGCCAATCTGCCGTGGGGGGAGGATGATCTGACTGAATTCGGGCAGATGAAGAGAAACAAAAACGTTTTCTTCCGGGCAAGATACAGTTTCTGAAAGGAGAAAGGCAATGATGGAAAGAACTTTAAGAGGCATCGCGGGCGCATTTGTCATCATGAGCTTACTTTTGAGCCACTATGTGCATCCGGCCTGGCTGTGGTTCACGGCTTTTGTGGGACTCAATTTGTTTCAATCGGCTTTCACTAATTGGTGTCCGATGATGTGGTTTCTGGGAAAATGCGGGATAAAAGGAAGCGGCAAGGTTGTGACGCCTTGAGGGTTTTGTTTATTCGACCAGGAAAAAATATTCCTTGGTTTTTAAATATTCGAGGAAGGTCGGATCGGTTTCGTCCGCCCAGATGATCCTGCTGTTGATCCGCGCGGGGAGAATATACTGCGCGTAGAATTGAGCGCTGCGCAAGGGATAACGGGCGAGGCCGGCAGGGAGCAGGATATTGACGTTTTTAGCGCGCAGGTTTTTTCGCGCGTCGGACTCCTGGAAATAATCGACGAAGGCTTTCCGGAAATTGACGTAAAAATTTTGCATCAGGAGGGTTTCTGTGACGGCCCGGTGAGCGTTGGCGTGACGGCGCAGACTGCCGTAGGTGACGGCAAAAAAGCACAGCAGGGAAACCAAGAGTACGGCCGGCATCTTCTTGAATTGTGGTTTGCTTTCAAGAAAAGGATGGAGCGCCAGGGGGTAACAGAGCGCGAGCATGGCTGCCGGAAACACGTAATAGCGCGGAAAATCCAGATACGCCGGGCCCCAGGCGCTGCGGAAGACATAAATAATAAAATTATTGGAAAGTCCAAAGAGCACAAAAAAGAGGATTTGCCTCCATGCCACTTCCCTGGCGCGGCTGCAGGCCGCAAAAAAGGACACAAAGAAAAGGCCGAAGGCCAGGTAGGGATTGGCGATGATCGACGGGATGAGTTTCATGGTGACGTGGTTGATAAGAAACGGGACGGGTGCCAGGAAATTCGCGATTTCGAAAACAGAACGCGCGCCGATGTCTTTGTAGTGATCGGCATGGATGATCGCGCCCATCGCGCAGACATAGGGGAGGAGGCTTAAAATCCACGCGGTCAGCAGGGAAGGGAATAACCCTTTACCGCCGCGGCGCAAATCCGGCGGGAGGCATAAATAGACAAACAAGACGGCAAATACGACCGACGTCAGCCCGAGGGCGAAGGTGGAGGGAAGAAGTAAAACAGCGGAAAAAGCGGTGAGCCGCCACGAGGTCTTTTCCCGCAGGGAATATTGATAAACCGCGTAAAATAAAAGCAGGAAAAGGAAAAGCGAGAACAGGATGTGCGAGTTGGTTATGACGAAAATGGCGCCGTCGAAAAGATTCGTTGCCGCCATGATGGAGCCGCCGATCAGCGCCGCCGGCGCTGATCGGGTCAGGGCGAAGACCAGCTTGTATGTCAGCAAGACGATGCCGACGCACACCGCGATGATGAGTAAATGAAATATTTCCGGGTTGAGCCAAAAATATGTGTAACAGAAAAGGTAGATGGCCTTTAATAGCGGAATAACGTGTTCGTTGTGCGGGGCCATCAACCAGTCGATCGCGGTGTTGGTCTGGATCGCCCGGGCCATATTATGGAAATGGTCCACATCGTCGATGATGTAGGGGACGCTTAGGCTGGGGATCAAAGAAAACGTGAAGAAAACAAGGACCAAAAGAGGGATGAGCTTGTCGTCCCGGATAAAATTGAGGCGTACGGCAAGCAGCAAAATGGAAACGGCGATGAGCGACTCGGCCAGGATCATCGGAAGGTTCTCCGCAGTTTAACGTTGACGAAACCTTTTCACATTATCAATAAAAAAGAGGCGGCGCAAGCACTTTGCGTCCGATTTTTCCAACAATAACCGTAGGCAAAGGCGTGGGCCTATTTTATAATGGGGCCCATGAGCTTCGTTTCGGTCATTATTCCCAGCAAGAATGAAGAGGGCAACATCAAGGATACCGTTGCCGGTATCCAGCGGGAATTTGACAAACACCATTTCAGTTATGAAATTATCATTGTTAATGACGGCGGGACAGACCGCACCGGGCAGATCGTCGCCGAGATGGGCGCGCGTGACCCCCGCGTCCGCCTGGTCAACAACAAGCCGCCTTATGGGTTCGGCAACGCCATCCGCGAAGGACTACGGGAATACAAAGGGGACATTGCGATCATTGTTATGGCCGATGCCGCGGACGATCCCCGGGACATGGTCCGCTATGTCGAAAAAATTGAGAGCGGTTACGATTGTTGTTTTGGGTCACGGTGGGGAAAAGGGGCGGTTGTGCGAGGGTATCCGCTTTTGAAGCTCATCCTGAACCGGAACGTCAATTGGTTTATCAACGTCCTGTTTGGTCTTGGATACAACGATACCACCAACGCCTTTAAATGCTATTCCCGCAAAACGATCGACGGAATCAAGCCGGTCCTTTCGCGGCATTTTAATATTACGGTCGAGCTGCCTCTCAAAGCCATTGTCCGCGGTTATAGTTACGCGGTTATCCCCACCAGCTGGCATGAGCGCCGTAAGGGGAAAACAAGCCTGAAGCTCAATGAAATGGGCAGCCGGTATCTTTTCATCATCATCTATGTCTTTCTGGAAAGACTTTTGTGCGGCCGCGATTATAAAAAGCAATGAAGAAAAATCTTCTTATTACCGGCGGTGCCGGCTTTGTGGGGTCGAACCTGGCGGTTTTTTTAAACGGCCGGCTCGCTGATTACCGCGTCGTCTGTCTCGATAACATGCAGCGGCGCGGCACGCAACTTAACGCCGCCCGTCTCAAAGACCATGGCATACGGCTTATCAAAGGCGATATAACCAACTCAAAGCATCTGGCCCGGCTTGGCCGCGTTGACCTGATCGTCGATTGCGCCGCCGAGCCCTCCGTCCTGGCGGCCCATCAAGAGCCGCGCAAAGCCATCCAGTCGAATTTGATCGGCACGCTCAACTGCCTGGAGTTTGCCCGCCGCTCTCAAGCGGATTTTGTATTTTTGTCGACCAGCCGGGTATACCCCGTCGCCGCCCTGGAAGAAATCCCGTGGGAGGAACTGCCCACGCGGTATGATTGGAAGAAAGACGCGTCAGGGACGGGGTATAGCTATGAGGGGATCACGCGTCAGTTTCCTTTAAGCGGCGTTCGTTCGCTGTACGGCGCGACCAAACTTTGCTCCGAACACCTTATCACGGAGTATCTGGATATGTATAAACTGCGTGGGGTCATCAACCGTTTCGGGATCATCGCCGGCCCCTGGCAATGGGGGAAAGAAGACCAGGGCGTGGTCGGGTTTTGGGTCGCCCGGCATAAATACAAAAATCCTTTAAGTTATATCGGGTATGGCGGCACGGGCAAACAGGTCCGGGACGCTCTGCACATCGACGATGTCTGCGAGCTTGTCCTCCTTGAGATCGGGCAGATGGAACGCGTTGACCGCCAGTTGTTCAACGTCGGCGGCGGACGGAAGAACTCTTTTTCGCTTTGTGAATTGACCGGACAGGTTTCCACTATCACCAAGTCCGTCATCCCGCTGGCCTCGGTTGCCGAGACCCGGCCGCATGATCTGCGCATTTATATCGCGGACAATTCTTTTATTACAAAACAGACCGGATGGGCGCCGCGCAGGTCGCTTGAGAATATCCTCTCCGATACCAGCCAATGGATCGACGGCCATTTCCAAAAACTCGCGCCCTTTTTAAGTTAACCGGCGCGTTTCATTCCAAAGATGCAGGCGGGTTTCTTCAACGATGACATGCTGCAGGGCCAGCAGGGAAATGATGTTGGGGACCGCCATCAGGCCGTTGGCGATATCGGCAAAATTCCACACAAGCGATAATTGAACGACGGATCCGGCCATGACCGCGGCCACCCAAAGATAGCGATAGATCGGAATCGCTTTGCTCCCCCAAAGATATTCTGCCGCTTTTTCCCCGTAATACGACCAGCCGAGGATCGTCGAGAAAACGAAGGTCAAAAGTCCGACGGTCAGGACCGCCGGCCCCGCAATTGGAAAATCTTCGAAGGCTTTCTTCGTCAGGGCCGCGCCGTTGAGTCCGCCCGTCCATTCGCCGGAATTGACGATCACAAGACCTGTTATTAAGCACACGACAACCGTATCCCAGAACGTGCCGGTCGAGGAAACAAGCGCCTGGCGCACGGGATTCTTTGTTTGCGCCGCGGCCGCGACAATGGGCGCGCTGCCTAGCCCCGATTCATTGGAGAAAAGTCCCCGGGCGATACCGAAACGGACCGCTTCTTTCATGCCCGCTCCCAAAAATCCGCCGACAGCCGCCTGTCCGGTAAAGGCGCTTTTAAGGATGAGCATGACCGTATCGGGAAGTGTTTCAAATTTAAGTATCAGCAGAATAAGGCAGCTGGCCACATAGAAGATCGCCATGAAGGGGACAAGCTTCTCGCATGTCCTGGCAATTGATTTGACCCCGCCTAAAATGACCACAGCCGTAAGGACGGTAATGATGGTCCCTGTTATCCAGGGAGAGATATGAAATGTTTCTTTGGCCAGCTGGGCGATGGAATTGGCCTGGACCATATTGCCGATGCCGAAGGCGGCGACCGCGGTAAAAAAAGCGAAGACAATTCCCAGCCAGCGGCAGTTCATCCCGCGTTCAAGGACGTACATGGGGCCGCCGGCCATTTGGCCTTGAGGGGTGGTAATACGGTATTTGACGGACAGAAGCGCCTCGGCGTATTTGGTCGAGATCCCGAAAACACCGGTCAGCCACATCCAGAGCACGGCGCCGGGGCCGCCGGAGGCGACGGCGGTGGCCACGCCAACGATGTTGCCGGTGCCGATCGTTGCCGCCAGGGCGGTTGTGAGCGCGCCGAACTGGCTGATGTCGCCCGCGCCTTCTTTTTTACGTTCCAGGGAAATTTTTATGGCGTGAAGGAGATAACGCTGGATGAACCTCAGGCGAAAACACAGAAAGACATGGGTACCGAAAAGAAGAAAAAGAAGCGGCGGGCCCCAGACGAGGCCGGCAAGATCACTTAAGGTGGTTTCGAAGTTTGTCATGGATTTCCTGAAAATTATTATACCAATTTACGATTTCCCGGCACGGATTTTTATGGGAATTTTATCTTGTTTTCGCCCGGGGGTTGACCTAAAATTATTCCATGCCTGTCGTTTATACCTTCGTCAGCCTGGTCGTCGTCAGCCTTATCTCTCTCGTCGGGATCTTTACGTTATCCTTAAACGTCGAACGGCTCAAGAAAATGCTTCTGTACATGGTGAGCTTTGCCGTCGGCGGGTTGTTCGGGGATGTCTTCCTTCATTTGTTGCCGGAGATTTTCGAGGAGGCCGGTTTTGATATGGCCACTTCGCTTTTGATCCTTCTGGGGATCGTCCTTTTCTTTGTCCTGGAGAAATTCTTGCGGTGGCAGCATTGTCATGTCCCCACCACGACCGCGCACAGGCACCCGGTGGTCGCCCTGAACCTTGTTGGCGACGGGGTGCACAACGCTTTAGACGGCATGATCATCGCTTCGAGCTTTATGGTGAGCCCCGCCGTCGGCTTCGCCACGGCCCTGGCGGTCATTTTCCACGAGATCCCCCAGGAGATCGGCGATTTCGGGGTCCTCGTGCACGGCGGACTCTCCGTCCGCAAGGCCCTTTGGTACAACCTGCTTTCCGCGCTGGCGGCGTTCGCCGGGGCGGTATTGATCTTCGCGCTCGGCCCGCATGTCGATAACCTGCTGATCTATATTCTTCCCGTTACGGCCGGCGGCTTTTTGTACATCGCCGGATCCGACCTGATCCCTGAATTGCACGAGCATGACGCCCATCCCGCCGTCTCGCTGGGGCAGTTGGCGTGCATCCTGCTTGGGATCGCCGTCATGGCGCTGTTGACCTTGATTGAATAACTGGTCCCCGGGAAAGATTTTTTTTAAAAAAACTTGACACACAATATAAATCAGCTTATACTTCATTTGTTTCAAGGGCAATGACGCTCTCTTCAAAATAAGATTTTTGGAGAGAGCTTTTTTATTATTCGCCATCGGAAAAAGTTTTGGCGAATAACCCCAACGTTTTGATTTACGAACGAAGTCCCTAGAAATCGCTCCGCGATTTCAGGGATTGAATCCCGGGAATGTTTCACATTCCGCGGGATGAAGTAAATCAGTTGGGGTGACTGATAAGGGCGCTGGAGTCCTTAGTCGAATTGGGAAACCAAATTTCCGGACCAGGGATCGGGGCGTAGAAGCTCAGCTTTCCATTATTGGGAGGCTGGGTTTTTTTATTGGCCATAGGTTATGGCCAATAACCCTCACGCTTGTTTCGTTTTGTTCATCAAAAATCCAAAACGAAACAGTGAGGGTAAGCGTTTGCCTGCCAAGGAGTTTTGGCAAACAACCCCAACGTTTCGATTTACGAACGAAGTAAAACAACTGGGGGTAAATTGCTCCAACAAAGGAGCTTAAGGCCATGATGCAGAACATGAAAAATCTCGCGCTTATTTTTATGTTTTCAGAAGTTCTTTTGGCGATAGGGGTCCTTGTGGCCTGCGGCATGCATTCTCTCTAAAACAAGAAATCCCTGGTCCCGACAGGCGGGGTCAGGGTCATCGGGTACCGGCTGATGTGCGTATGTCCTTTAGCCGGGTACTTATACAAAGGAGGGATAACGTAATGGAAACAGCAGTAATCAACCCAATCAGCGCCGGTGACACGGCGTGGGTCCTGGCTTCAGCAGCACTTGTCATGCTGATGACCCCGGGGCTGGCCTTCTTCTACGGGGGCATGGTCAGGCGTAAGAACGTTTTGGGGGTTCTTATGCAGTGCATGGGAACATTGGCCCTGGTCAGTGTCCTGTGGGTGCTCTATGGCTACAGCCTCGCCTTCGGGAAAGGGAGTCCCTTCATTGGCGGACTGGAGTGGTTCGGATTAAACGGTGTCGGCCAGGAACCGAGCACCAGTTACGGGACCACCATCCCACATCTGGCGTTCATGATCTTCCAGGCGATGTTTGCCATCATCACGCCGGCACTCATTATCGGGGCCTTCGCCGAGCGGGTCAAGTTTTCGGCCTTTATTTTATTTACGGTATTGTGGTTAACGTTTGTTTACGCGCCGGTTTGCCATATGGTGTGGGCGGTCGACGGCTGGATTCTCGGCATGGGTGCTTTGGACTTCGCCGGCGGGACGGTCGTCCATATCAACGCGGGTGTCGCCGGTCTGGTGACCGCCTTGTTCGTGGGTAAAAGGATAGGGATCGACAAACCGTCGTTGCACAACATCCCGTTCGTGGTTTTGGGCGGGGCGTTATTGTGGTTCGGCTGGTTCGGGTTCAACGCGGGGTCAGCTTTGGCCGCCAACGGTTTGGCCGCCAGCGCCTTTGTCGTGACCAATACGGCCGCCGCTATGGCAGCCTTGACCTGGGCCACGCTGGAATGGATCTTCAGCGGGAAACCGACGATGTTCGGGACGATCACGGGCGCTGTCGCGGGCCTGGTCGCCATCACGCCGGCCTCCGGATTTGTCGATGTCGGGGCATCCCTTTGGATCGGGGCCCTGGTCAGCGTGTTCTGCTACTTCGTGGTGAGCGTGGTAAAGCCGAAGCTTGGGTACGACGATTCCCTCGACGCCTTCGGCGTGCACGGGATCGGCGGGTTCTGGGGCGCTATCGCCACAGGGATCTTCGCCAGCAAGGCCGTCAATTCGGCCGGTTCCGGGCTTCTGGACGGTAATGCCGCGCAGCTCTGGATCCAGTTCAAGGCCGCGGGCATCACGGTGGTCTACTGCGCGGTTGTCACCTGGATCATCTGTTTCATCGTGGATAAAACGATCGGCATGCGCGTCAAACCCGAACATGAATCGATGGGTCTGGACCTGACGCAGCATCACGAGCGCGCTTACACCATGATTGAATAAAACAGAAAACGTGTGACAAAAAGGAGGATTTTTCATGAAATTAGTTATTGCTATTATCCAGCCCTACAGGCTTGAAGAGGTCAAGAAAGCCCTGTACGCGGCGGATGTCAACCTGATTACCGTCAGTGAGGTCCTGGGGCACGGCCGCCAGGTCGGCGTCGACGAGTTCTACCGCGGCGTCAAGGAAACGGGGAACCTCTTGCGCAAGATACGCCTGGAGATCGCCGTCAACGACAACTTCGTCGAGCCCACGATCAACGCCATCATCAAGGGGGCGCGGACCGACAAAATCGGCGACGGGAAGATCTTCGTCCTCGATCTGCCGCGGTGCGTCCGCATCCGCACCGGCGAAGAAGGCCCGAAGGCCATCGGCTAGGACGTTGTTTCAAGCTGGAAATCAAATGCCCGGGAGCGGGGTGTCAGATTCACTGACCTCCGCTTCCGGGTTTTTATTTTGGCGCGGGATTTTAGGCCCATTTTGCTGCCCCAGAAAATAAAAACTTGCAACTTAATAATCAACATGTTAATATCAGCCTAATTAACATGTTAATTATTAAGTTATTGTTATGCTCCTCGAAGAATTGCACGAAATAATACAGTCTCTCCAAGACGCCCAGACAGACACTTCGTTTGTGGAGATCAAGGCTTCTGTGGGAGGGTTCCCAAAAAGAATTTGGGAAACCGTATCCGCTTTTGCCAATACGCCGGGCGGCGGGGTTATTATTCTTGGGGTTGAGGGGAAAGATGGACAGACGAACATTGTCGGCGTTAAGCAGCCAGACAAATTTCAAAAGGATCTGGAAGAAATATGCGTCCAGATGACGCCAATGGTCCGTTCTCTTATTGAGATCCATAAATATCAGGGAAAAATTCTCGTTACAGCGGAAATCCCCGAAGTTTCCTTTAAAGAAAAACCTTGTTTTTACAAGGGATCAGGGATGATCTCCGGATCGTTCATCAGGGTGGGGGATGGGGACAGGCAGCTCACCCAGTATGAGATCCAGGGGTTTCTTGACGGCCGCGGTCAACCGCGCTATGACGTGGAACCGGTTTTGGGAACATCTCTCGCTGATCTGGATCAAAAAACACTGCAGTTATTTCTCGCGCATATTAAAGAAAATAATTTAAAAGTCAGCGCATGGAGCGATGAGAAAATATTACAGACTTATCGCATTTTAACTTCCCATGACGGCAAAAATGTTGTCACCATTGCCGGGATCCTTTGTTTCGGCGTTTATCCTCAACAATTTTTCCCGGGTCTGGTGGCGCACGTCATGGTCTATCCGCAGAACGAGGAAGGGCAGACAGGCCCCAAGGGGGAGCGCCTGCTGGACAATATTAAGGTCGAAGGTCCATTATTAACAGCGGTTGGGGAAATTGTCAGGGCTATTAAGCGGAATATTCAAAAACGTAGTATGGTGAAGGGGCTTTTTAGGGAAGATATCCTGGAATATCCGGAGATATTTTTAAGAGAAGCGGTGATCAACGCGTTGGGTCACAGGGACTATTCGCCTTTGGCCAGGGGGACGGCTGTTCAAATAAAGATTTTTCCCAACCGTATTGACATCGCTTCTCCCGGAGGGTTGTTCGGGCCGGTGACGGTGGAGCGATTGGGTGAATCAGGCCTGCAGGCGACAAGAAATTCGTATTTGATGAAACTTCTGGAAGACAGCCCTGTTCCGCAGGAAGGCAAAGTTCTGTGCGAGAATAGAGGGACAGGGATCCCTTCCATGATCGACGCGCTGCGAAAAGCCGGCATGGAGCCGCCGCAATTCATGAATTCCATGACACAGTTTAAGGTGGTTTGTTTTAATCAGGCGCTTTTTGATAAAGAAACATTGTCCTGGCTCGCGCAATTTTCAGGCGCAGACCTTAATGACCGTCAGCGGTTTGCCCTCGCGTATATTTATCATAAAGAAAAACTGAATAATTTCGAGTATTGCCGGATGAATGAATGTGATTCCCGCGTAGCCGGCAAAGAGCTGGGAGAACTTGTCGACAGCGGGTTGGTCATTCAGCATGGAACGCGGCGATGGGCTTTTTATGCGCTTCCACAGGAAAGGAAAAAAGAATTTATTATATCTCAAAAGCGCGGACTGCGGCGTGACCGGAGGCAGGAGATTTTGGCGATCATTAAAGGTCGCGGCGAATGCGGACGACGTGAAATAAAAGAGATTGTGCCGCTAAGCAGCGCCGGGATCATTTATTGGTTGCGAAAATTAGTCCAGGAAGGGAAGATCGAGCCGACGACGGATTCCCTGAAAGACCCGGGCGTGAAATATCGGATCAAACTTAATAAGGGATAGAAGCGAGTGGGTGACGAGAGATGACCGTGCCGACTGAAAAATCGTCACAGATAGTAAACGCATTTTCGGAATAGAGGAATATGACTCAGGCAGATTATGATGTTTTGAAAAATTTGGATATTGAGACTATTCCTTTTTCGAAAAGGATAGAAGCTTTTTATGAGGGGACGCGCGCTGCGGCAGATTTGGCCCAGCAAGTAATGATCCCCCAGCTTAAAGCTTTAATGAACCCCTCACGTAAAGAGGAAATCCTTAAAGGGCTTTATTTTCGGATGTACGCGTGGATGCGTACGCTTGTATCTTTAAATGATACAGTTCACTTCCAGGCCGCTGCATCTGCGACAAGATCAATATTCGAGCTATTGCTAGATATAAAGCTTATTATGGATGACAACCCCAAAGGAGCTATTCAGAAATTTAATGCTTTTGTTGAGGTGGAAAAATTCAGAATGGCGAAAGGGTATGTCGATTTTAAGAATCGCAACCCCGCGTTAAGATATGTGGGCGATCGAGGCAAAGAAAATCTGGTTAACAAACAAGGAGAGCAGGAGCGTATAGAGAAATTGAGGGCATTACACTGGGGAAATGACTCTAAGGGCAGGCCTATCATCCCAAAACATTGGTCTGGATGGCCAACGAATAAAAGAGCGGAAGAAGCAGGTAAACATGACGAGTTCTTTTATTGTGCATCTTTCGGTTTGTTGTCGTGGTATACGCATTCTGGCCCGACCGGTGTACAAGGAATGAGTAAGGAAGCCTTAGAGGCTGTTTTTGGCAACTCGCATATGTTAGCGCAACCAATGTTTTTAGATGCCACGTTATTGGTTGCCAAGGAATTCAAGTTGATCACAGCAATCCCTCAATTGACTGATCGGATTAAAGAGGCAGGATTGGCAGTAGGCACAGTTATTCTCGATGAACACATTAAGCAACTTAAAGATTTAGAGAACAAAAAAGGTTAATCGGAAGATGACCGCCCTCATTTGGGACGGGAAATATAAGGACGGCAAGAAGGCCGTGCTGGTGAAGATCGCGCTGCCGTTTTTAATGATAAATTCAGGGGAGAATCATGCCGAGAATATTCGATAACATTGACCAGCCGCTTTTGCCGTTGTTGAAATGGTTTTATTATGCCTTCTGAAGCGTTCTCCAGAGTTTTGATCGACGAAGCCCTGAAATCCTCCGGCTGGGACCTCGGAAAGGATGTTCATTTCGAACTTGCCGGATCGCAAGGCCGCAGGGCCGACTATATCTTGATGGGGAAGTATGGCGCGCTGTGTGTCCTTGAGGCAAAATCTCTCCAAACAGATCCCTACGACGCGAAAGAGCAGGCCCGGGGTTACGCGGAAAATATGTCGGCGCCTTTTATTATTCTCTCCAACGGCAAAGAACATTGGTTCTGGAATTACACCCGCAAAGATCAAGACGCTTACCGTATTGAGCGGATGCCTTCCCCGGAAGATTTAGAACGCCTTCGTCTCAAAAACCTTCAACCCTCCCGCCCGTTGATGAGCGAAGTGGTCGCTCCTCAATACCTGAAACCTTTTAAATCCGATGTTGTTGTCCGCGGCTACCAGATCAAAGCGCTTGATGTCATATCCGGTCAATTTGACAATGAAAAACGCAGAAAGTTCCTGCTCGAAATGGCGACCGGCACCGGCAAGACCCTGCTGTGCGCCGCGCTTATCCGCCGGTTTTTGGCGACCCGGAACGCCGAGCGGGTCCTTTTTATCGTCGACCGCATCGAACTTGCCAGACAGACGCTGGAAGAATTTAACATTTATCTTTCCGAATACAAGCCCGTGCTCTACAGAACGGCCCGCCGTAAGCCGGGAGAATTACTCGGATCTTCGGTTGTTGTCGCGACATTGCAGTCGTTGATGGTCGACCGCCGCTACCGCGAGGAATTTACTCCGTTCCATTTCGACCTGGTCGTCAATGATGAAGCGCATCGCTCCATTTATGGAGATGCCCGCGAAGTGGTCCAGTTTTTTCAGGCCACCCGCGTCGGGCTGACCGCCACACCCAAAGCCTATCTTAAGAACGTTGATGTTCAGAAACTTGGGCAAGAAAATCCCAAAGCCCTGGAAGCCCGTCAGCTTCGCGACACCTATCAATATTTTGGCTGTGAGCCGGGCTTCCCGACCTATCGTTACGACATCATCGACGCGGTGAAGGACCCCGAAGGGCCGTTCCTTTGTCTCCCCAGGATATTGAACCTTCGCTCGGACATAACGACACAAGCCCTCGATGAATCGGGCTGGTCGGTCGTGATCAACGAGCAGGAAGAGAATTACAAAATACAGGATTTGGAACGCAAGATATTTACCCCGGCCCGAAATCAACTGATGTGTGAATCATTCCTGAAAGAAGCACAGCGTGATCCTGAAGGAGCAATCGGGAAGTCGATTATCTTTGCGGTCAATCAAACACATGCAACAACTTTAACTAAGATTTTCAATGCTTTGCAGCCGGGGGTCGCTTTAACGATCACTTCCCGTATTCCTGACTCAAGTCATCTGGCCAAGGAGTTTCGCGATGGCAAACGCTCGGAGCGGATCGCGGTTTCCGTCGATATGCTTTCGACCGGATACAATTGTCGGGATCTTCTCAACATAGGCCTCATGCGCCCCATCTTTTCGCCGACCGAATATATCCAAATTAAGGGCCGTGGCACCCGGCTTTACACCTTCAAGGTGGGAAATACCTCTTACGAAAAGAAGCGTTTTTTCATTCTGGATTTTTGCGCGGTGGCGGAATATTTCGAGGAACAATACGATTATTCAGCGCCTCTGGTACTGCCGCGAGAGCCTGGCACAAGAGATCCAAAACCCCCAACAGGGGGAGGAGGCGGCGCCGGTGGCGAGGGGCCGACCGAAGGAGGTGGAGGTCCTCAGCCGCCCCGGGAGATCCCGACTTGGGAAGGCAAGGATGAGTTGGTCACAAGAGAAGTTGTTGAGGTTGGCCCGGATGGAGAAAAGGTTGATCTGATGACTTTTCGCGGCTCTTATGAGAATGACCTGAAGGACTTCGCCAAGAGGACTCCGGAATTCAGGGAGGCCGTTGACGCCGAGGATGATGATACGGTTGAGGTTATCATGAACGAGCGTTTTTACCATAAACCCAGGATGTTTTATTCGCCGGACAAGCTCATCATTTCCTACGGCGTCCCTGCCACGACAGCCGCTTTTGTTTACAACGCGTTGGGCCGCAAACCTCTGCCGACGAGGGATGCGATCGTGGGTGATACGGTCGATTCCATCTCCGCCCGATTTAATCTTCGTTATAACGAACAAAAATGGCTCGATGCCACGGCTCAATTGTTGGCGGAAGATCCGCGCGCCTTGAAGTCGTTCATGGCAGGGGATATGACCATCTTTTCCTCAAGCCAGTTCAACAGACTTGGCGGTATTAGTCAGCTTATGAAGTTCGACCAGCGTGATCAGGTATTCGAGGCCTTGCGGCAGTCGGGTATGATCCGCCAGACATTGCTGACCGCGTGCGGTTAATGGGGAGGTATTTGTATGAGGGCGTCTTCTCAAATAAAGAGTCCGGTTGCAAAGCAAAATCTTGAACTTGGGTCCAACTTTTTTTCGTCCGGCTTGCGGCAAAAGGTGGACCAGTTGATGGATATGCTTTATTCCGGCGGGGTCAACAACCCCATGGACTCGATCGAGCAGATCTCGTATTTGCTCTTTTTGCGTTTGCTTTCGGAGAAAGATGAGCAGTTCGCTCAACTGGACAAGAAATACAAGCGGATCTTTTCCGGCCAGTGGAGCAAATACGCTTGGGGCAACTTTGTTACCTTGACCGGCGACAACCTTTTCAACGCCGTCCGCGACGCCATCGAAAGCCTCCACGAACTCCCCGGCCTTTCCGATACCGGAAAGCTCCTTTTTAGCCGTGCCACGCTCAAGATCTACGACCGTCCCACACTTCGCGCCGTCATCCAGGGCATCCATGGCTTTGACCTTGCCGCGCACGACGGGCACGATGTAAAGGGGGACATGTATGAGTATCTGTTAAGCAAGATCGCCGCCTCCGGCACCAACGGCCAGTTCCGTACCCCGCGCCACATCATCGATTTGATCGTCGCGCTCGTTGACCCGCGGCCCGGACAGCGTATCTGCGACCCCGCGTGCGGCACGGCGGGCTTTCTCATCTCCGCATTTACGCACATCCTGCGCCGGCACACCAAACCCGCCGACTTAAAACGCGGCCTCGTGGACGGCGCCATGTTAAAGCCCGCGCAATGGAAATTCCTCGAGGAGCAGGCGTTCACCGGTTTCGAAAACGACGCCAACATGGTCAAGATCGCCATCCTCAATCTTTATCTTCACCAGTTGGAGCGGGCCCAGGTCGAGATGCGCAATCCACTCACCACGGGCTTTGGCGGCGTTTATCCCGGACAGCGGTTTGATTGTGTCCTCGCCAACCCGCCGTTTGCCGGAAAGGTGCAGGACGAAAGTATTTTGTCAGATTTAAATTACAAGCTGAACACCCGTGCCACGGAACTGCTTTTTCTAAAATGGTTCATTGACCACCTGACGCCCAACGGACGCGCGGGGGTTATCGTCCCTCAAGGTGTTTTATCCGACCGAACGAAGGCGGGAAAATATCTCCGTTCAATGTTGCTCAATGACTGCGCGCTTGATGCAATAATTACGCTGCCTGCCAGTTGCTTCCGCCCGTATGCAGACGCGGAAACAGCAATTCTCATTTTCCACAAAGGAGAAAAGACAAAGTACGTTTGGTTTTACGAGCTGTCACATGATGGATTCACGCTGGACGACCGCAGAACACCTATTCCAGAAAACGATATTCCAAATATTATAGCTCGCTGGCAGAAACGGGAGGATTCACCGAATAGTTTTTCAGTGTCGATTCACGAGATTGAAAAGCGTGGTCAGGTTCTTTCCCTCGGGGAGTTCAAAAAGGACCATCTTACCATCAGGCAAGGAGACCTTCCTGCGGGTTGGAAGGTCATGCGTCTTGACTCGCTCATTGAAGAACTGAATGCCAGAGCTGGGAGTGACCATCGTTACCCTGTGCTTTCCGTGACGAAGCACGACGGCTTTGTCCAATCGAGCACCTACTTTAAGAAACGAGTGTTTAGCAAAGATACATCAGACTACAAAGTTGTCGAGCGTGGTCAATTCGCCTACTCGACAATCCATCTCGATGAAGGTGCGATTGGCTACCTTGACAAGTACGTCGTGGGTATCATCAGCCCGATGTATAAAGTTTTCCGGTTGAAGGTGTCTGAAGAAGTTGTTCACCCCGCTTTTCTTTTTCGTGTTCTGAAGTCAGCCGCCTTCATGGAGAAATACAGAACGCTTGGTAAGGGCTCAATCAAACGTAGAAAGTCCGTCGCATTTGAAAAGTTTGCAGCCGTCCCCGTTCCCATTCCGCCAGAGCCGATTCAGCGGAAGGTTGTCGACCACATTCGAGCCGTTCAGGATTTGGAAGCCCGTTTGGAAACCGCCCGCGGCTATTTGGCGACCGAGATTGAGAGAACGCTGAAGCTGGTCGGATTGGCTTAATGACGCGTATCTGTTTTGAACCGTTCATGAAAGTGCTGTTGTAAAAGGGGTTCGCCGCCCGCGTGACCGAAATCCGCGCCGTGCAAGCCGACCAATCCGCCAGCCGCAAGCGCCTGGACGACCTGTTTCAGTCAATGTTGCACCGCGCCTTTGAGGGGGAGTTATGACAAAGGAGATGATTAAGGTTGCGTTACCCGACGTGCCCCAAGAAAAAGAGACTAAAAAGAAAAGAGAACTGCGTATTCAAGAAACCGCGGAACAGAGAATAGGCAGGGAGAAGGTCGAGCTCATTGATCGGATTTTGCATAATAAGCTTGTAGATATAAATAGCAAAGTGGCATTTATTTTAAACCATTTCCCCAATACCAGAAACAGTGATATTGATTTAGCCATCCAATATTGGAAGAATTTTGATAGAGATGTTATTGGAAGTGATGATTCTGTTAGCTTTAGCCAGTTGTATAAGATTGCTCGTATGAATTCCTTAACCAGAGCGAGAGCAAAGATTCAAAATACTTATGGCTTATTTCTTGCGAATGAGCGTGTAAGACAAAAACGTTCAGAATTGGATGATGAACATCGAGAAAAGGAGATCGAGGATC
>Ga0209211_10002977_pt1 | contig 28372 bp, 24 predicted proteins | sample RifGroA2_FD_183992 | JGI IMG/M metagenome (GOLD analysis project Ga0209211, IMG submission 183992) | Groundwater microbial communities from Rifle, Colorado, USA - Groundwater A2 (SPAdes) (version 2) | ecosystem: Environmental > Aquatic > Deep subsurface > Groundwater | place: Rifle, Colorado...
CGCCCGTGGAAGCTGTGCAGATGGAAGTGAAAGAGGTTCCTCCCGAGGTCCCCCTTGCAAATATCGAACAATCAACCGATGTTGAGAAAGAAGATGTTCTGGTAATCCCGCCTCAAAAACCTGATCCTGAGCCTGAGATGTCTCAGCCTCGGAGGACTCGATGGACCGTTTGGAAAGAGAAGGTACAGACCTTCATCAAGAAGCTGTTCGGCTGAACAAGTACCTCGCGCTTTCCGGAGTCGGTTCCCGCCGCAAGAACGATGAACTGATCCTTTCGGGAGTGGTCAAAGTAAACGGGAAAGTGGTCAAAGAGCTCGGAACCAAGATCGAGCCCGGCCGCGATCACGTTACTGTCAACGGCAGGCCTGTTGTACAGTCGGGAAATCAGCTTTACATCCTGTTCAACAAGCCAAAAGACTGCATTACGACCCTCAGCGATGAGCGGGGCCGCACCACGATTATGGACTATGTCCGCGTCCGCGAGAGAGTCTATCCGGTGGGACGCCTCGACCGCGGCACAACTGGGGTCCTCATTCTGACAAACGACGGCGATCTGGCCCATGTGCTCACTCATCCCAGCACCGGTATCGAGAAACTCTACCGTGTTCGGGTCGACACGAGCCTTGCCGAGAGCGACATGAGGCAGCTTGCGAAGGGAGTACGGCTTTCGGATGGCATTGCGCGGTCAAAACATGCTTCGATCCTCCCCGGAACGAGAAAGAGCGAGGCTCTTGTGACGGTGACAGAAGGAAGGAATCATCTGGTAAAGCGAATGTTCGAAGCGATGGGATATAAGGTGAAACGGCTCGACCGTATTGCGTTTGCTGGACTCACGGTTGAGGGACTGGGAAGGGGAAAATGGCGGTTCTTGACGCGTCGCGAGATCCTTGCCCTGAAAGCGAATCAACAGAGGGCGAAACGAGAAACGAACAACGGGCATGATGATGACTGACAAAAACAAGAAGGATAATCCAACATCGCCTGAGCATGAAGACCTGAACGTGCTGATGGTACGGCGTCGGGAAGAGCTGGCCCGCCTGAAGGAGATGGGCATCAATCCTTATCCCGCTGCTTTTGAGCGAAAAGATCTCTCCAGGGAGATCATCGCTTCATTCAAGGATGAGGCGCCCCAGCGGACTGTTGCCGTTGCCGGACGTATCATGACCTTGCGAAGAATGGGAAAGGCATCGTTCTGTCACATCCAGGATTCAGAAGGCAAGATTCAGGTGTATCTGAAGAAAGACGATCTCGGGTCCGTCTATGATGCATTCAAGCTCATGGATATCGGCGATATCATCGGTGTCCAGGGATTCGTTTTTCGCACGAAGATGGGTGAGGTCTCCGTCCACGCACAGAAGCTGGAACTCCTGGCAAAATCACTCCGGCCTCTTCCCGTCGTGAAGGAGAAAGAAGACGAGCATGGAAACAAGATTGTCTACGATCCTTTCTCCGACAAAGAACTTCGCTATCGCCAGAGGTATGTCGACCTTGCCGTCAATCCGGCGGTGCGGGAGGTTTTCGTCAATCGTGCCAGAGTGGTAAGCGCAATCCGTTCGTTTTTTGACAAACGGAGCTACCTTGAAGTGGAAACACCGATCCTTCAGCCTGTCTACGGTGGCGCGTCGGCGAGACCCTTTGTTACTCACCACAATGCTCTCGATATCGATCTCTATCTCCGCATAGCGGACGAGCTCTATCTCAAGCGGCTGATCGTCGGCGGCTTTGACGGTGTGTACGAAATCGCCAAGGACTTTCGGAACGAAGGAATGGACCGTTCGCATAATCCGGAATTCACGATGCTGGAGCTTTACGTCGCCTACAAGGACTACAAGTGGATGATGGACCTCGTTGAGGAATTGATCACGCACGTCGCGAAGCAGGTGAACGGAAAAATGGTCGCTCATGCGGGAACGAAGGAGATCGACCTGACGCCTCCGTGGAAGAGAGTGTCGATGTTTGACGCGATCAAAGAATATACGGGCCGTGATCTTCGCGGAAAGAATGAGAAGGAGCTCCGGTCTATTGCAAAGGATCTTCACCTTGAGGCCGAACAGGGGATGGGTGTCGGAGCGCTCATTGACCTTATCTTCGCTGAGCGTGTTGAACCGAACCTTATTCAGCCTACGTTCATCACCGATTATCCCGTTGAACTTTCGCCCCTTGCGAAGAAGCACCGCTCGGAAGAGGGGCTTGTGGAGCGGTTTGAGCTGATCATGAATGGTCACGAGGTATGCAATGCGTTCTCAGAACTGAACGACCCCTTGGATCAGAGGGCCAGATTTGAAGAGCAAATGAAACTCCGTGTACGCGGGGATGAAGAGGCGCAGGTGCTCGATGAGGATTATCTGCGTGCGCTGGAGTATGGAATGCCGCCTGCGGCCGGCCTGGGGATCGGAATCGATCGGCTCGTGATGCTCCTGACCGGGCAGGAATCGATTCGGGATGTAATCTTCTTTCCCCAAATGAAGCCGGAAAAATAGACCTCGGTGAACATGTGAAGCAGGACAAGAGACTGGTCTCCAGCAGAATAAAGAACGCCTGCAGCGGGTTGTTTGCGGTCCTTCTCGTTGCGGTCAGTCTGACCTGCGAAGAGGCACTCCCGCCCTTCGAAGATCCTTCGAATCCGATCAGGGCAGGAGTGCTTCGGACGCGTTATGTTCTGGTTGTTGACGACAATTCTATGGAAATCATGTTGACGATACGTCACCAGTATGATGAAACACTTGAAGGAGTCACTAATCTGGACGGATCGGTCACCATTACGTCGGCACGGCTCCCCTCGATTCACAAAACAATCAATTTCAATTACACCAGCCTTACGGCGGCCCAGAGGTATGACTCATCGACAAAGACTCTTCGCTTTGATCCCGGGGACACATTGATATTTCGAATGAGGTGGGATTTCGTTGACGATGCCGGGGACAGCCTGAGAAATACATTTTTTCGATACAATGCCGATCCAAATTGTAAATATCGGTGCATAGCCGAAGAGGAGATTTTCTTGTTGACGGCTAATCTGAGGCTTTTTGACAATGTGCCGTCCGCGGCATACGGACCGGAACAGGTTTCGTTCTGTTATGTAACGGACTGGGTCGACGGCAGGGTGTGCACTCCAATAAACACAGCATTCCCTTGTTCATACTCACCAGCAGTGAAGATCCCCTGCGATTCGCTGAGCGAATAAGGTGAAACACGGTCGCCCCATATTCTCTGTGGCTGCGCTCCTCCTGATGCTCACTTCCGAGTGGGCTTTTGCCGAACGCGGGGTGTACGGTATTCTGGAAGGGAAAGTAGTCGATAAGTCGACCAGGGCCCCCCTGGTTGCCGTGAATATTCTTGTAGTGGGAACGAATCTGGGTGCAGCGAGCGACGATCTGGGAGTCTATCAGATTAATAATGTTCGGGCGGGGGTGTACGATGTGCGATTCAGCATCCTCGGTTACAAAACGCTCGTGATGAAGAAGGTGACCATCCTTCCGGACCTTCGGACAAGACTCGACATTGAACTGGAAGAGACTGCAATTGAGTTTGAGACTATCGAGGTCCGGGCAGAAAGGCCCCTGATACAGAAAGATCTTGCTGCGACGGCGTTCTTTATCGGCGAGCTAAAGCTGGACCGGCTTCCGGTCAGCTCGTTTCGGGAGGTTGTTACGCTCCAACCGGGTACAACGCTTGAGGGGAACGTCAGGGGAGGAAAGACGACAGAGCTTCTCTTTCTGGTCGACGGCCTTCCCGTTCAGGATGTCGTCGCCGGCGGCCTTTCGACAAGCCTCCCTAAAAGCGCAATCACGGGCCTTACAATCAATACCGGGGGATTCGACGCCGAATATGGAAATGCAATGTCGGGTGTCGTCAATGTGATCACAAAGGGCGGAACGAACCGGCACGAGATTCTTGGGCGCGTGGAACGGGACAGTTGGCTGCCTTCGGACTGGAACCAGCAGCAGGATCGTCTGAGCGAAATAGAGCTCTCTGCGGGAGGTCCGATCCTTAAAGACCGGCTCTACTATTTCACGGCAAACAATTTTATTGCCACCGATACGAGATGGTGGCAGGATCTTGATCACTTCTTTAAGTCGCCTGTGAGCAGAGAATTTACCGGGTTCTCCAAGATCGAGTATATTCCCGTCCCGACCTGGCGCTTGAGCGTGCAGGGCATCTATTCTCTCCGTGAATGGAAGGACTATGAATATACCTGGCGCTACAATCTTTCGGGTCTCCCGTCGCGAGCCCGTTATTCCTATCGGGTCGCAGGCATGTTCACGCACACGTTGAGCGAGAAAGCATTCTATTCGATTTCCGGCGGCTATTACGTGCTCGACTCGCGGATAGGGGCGGGGCCGAAGCAGAATCTGAGTTTTCAGCCGTATCAGTACGATTTCTTCTTGCGGTACGTTGTAGACGGTGGTCGCAACTGGTGGGCTTCAATGAAACAGGCCATTTATTCCGCCAAGGGTGACATAAGTTACCATTTTGAGAGAAAGAATCTCCTGAAGGTTGGAGTCGAATACAACCAGTACGACATCACTTCAGATCTTGTGAAATACGAGCCCCAATTGACGTACTTCGGCAAGCCGATTCTCGACAAGCCCTTGCTGAACTACAGCAACCGCTACAGTTATCAGCCGCGTTCGGGCAGTGTCTTCATACAGGACAAGATCGAGGTTGAGAGGGACGGATCGAACGTGACCTTCGGCCTCCGTTGGGATTTTCTGGACCCGACTGCTTCGAGGCCGATTGTCGAGTTTATCCCGATTGCGCAGAATGAGTACGAGCAGAAAATAACAGGGAGAACGCGATCAAGAATAAAGCACCAGCTCAGTCCGCGGCTTTCGCTGGCAATGCCGATCGAGGGCTCGGGGTTCTTTTTTGTCAATTTTGGCCACTACTTTCAGTTTCCCCTATTTGATTATCTCTATTCAGGTATCAGCCCTTCTCAGGTGCAGGGCGGAACGAGAAGTGTGTTGACCGGAAATCCAGACCTCGAGCCGGAACGGGTCGTTGCGTGGGAGTTCGGCTTCAAGCGGGGGCTGGATGAAAAGCACGTTGCGTCAATAACATACTTCCAAAAATCTTTCCGGAACCAGATCGACGCAAAGACTCTTGTTCCCTTTGACAGCAAGTCTGCTGGGAGTTATGGTTTCGCTTCGTATGTGAACAATGCTGAGGCGCGGGCAAACGGGCTTGAACTGGTTGTCAGCCGGGAGCGCGACGAAGATTTCAATGGTTCGATTTCGTATTCGTATATGAAGACCGAAGGGACAAGCGAGAACTCTGCCCAGGGGATCCAGTACGCTCAATGGGGTTTCCCGGTTGCCGAAACGCCTTTTCCCCTTAGCTGGGATCAGAGGCACACGCTGAAACTTGATGCGGAAGGAAGATTGCCGTGGGACGTCGAGGGAAACCTTGTCATCCTGTATAACTCCCCCCGTCCGTATACGTTCTACCCGACCCGGGATGGATTCACGCCGAGTGATCCTCAGAAGGCGTTCGTTCCGAACAACAGGAGGATGGAGGAGGTCATCATCGTCAACTTCAAACTGACAAAACAACTCTGGGTGAGTCAGGCGGGAACGGCGACACTTTATGCGGATGCGAGGAACCTTCTCAATCGAAAGAATGTACGATGGATCGATTCGAACGGCCGAATTGGAGGCGAACTGAGCGATCCCGGAGCTTACTACGATCCGAGGCGAGTGAGGGTGGGAATCCAAATGAAATTCTAATGACCACATGAAGAACCCTCTCTTATCATGAAAACAATAAACCTTCTCCTTGGTATCCATAATCATCAGCCCGTCGGGAACTTTGATTCCGTTTTCACGCATGCGCTCGAACATGCCTATCGTCCTTTTCTCGAGGTGATCGAACAGTTTCCCAAAATTAAGATCGCTCAGCATTACACCGGCGTGTTGCTCGACTGGTTCCGAAAAAACCATCCGGAAATTCTCAAACATATCAAACGGCTCGTGGATTCCGGCCAGATTGAAATCATGGGGGGTGCATACTATGAGGCCATCCTCAGCGTTATTCCCGACTGTGACAAGCTGAGCCAGCTGGAGAAACTCTCGAAATCGGTGAAGAAGGAATTCGGAACGCGTCCCTCGGGAATGTGGCTTGCGGAACGTGTATGGGAACAGCACCTGACGCGCTTCATTGCCGAGGCCGGGCTGGATTATATTGTGATCGACGATACGCATTTCAAATATGCGGGATACTCTGACGAGGAACTCCTGGGCTACTATCGGACCGAGGATCAGGGAAAGACCATGGCCATCTTCCCGATCAGCAAGATGCTGCGCTATACGATCCCGTTTCAATCCGTCCAGAGAACCATCGACTACCTGCGATCACTGGCAACAGAAGAGGGGAACCGCATCGTTGTATTTGCCGACGATGGCGAGAAATTCGGCGTGTGGCCGAAGACGTTCGACCATGTGTATAAGAACGGATGGTTGACGGAGTTCTTCACCGCCCTCTCGGACAACAGCGACTGGATCAACATCCATCATTTTCGCGACATCCTTGAGATGATTCCGGCGGCGGGGAGAACTTATCTGCCGAATGCCTCGTATGCAGAGATGATGCACTGGGCTCTTCCGGCACATCACTTCAAATTGTATGATGAATTTGAGGGGTTCCTGAAGAATCACAATGTACTTGAGAGGTTCGAGTCATTCTTCAAAGGCGGATTCTGGCGGAACTTCCTTGTGAAGTATGCTGAAACAAATAACATGCACAAGAAAATGATGCGTGTATCCGACAGGGCTCATCGGATCAAAGAAGAAGGAAAGAAGAAGGTCGCCGGGGGAACATTCGAGAAGATCTGGTCGTCGCAGTGCAACGACCCATACTGGCACGGTGTCTTCGGAGGATTGTACCTTCCCGTGCTGCGGTACCCCGTCTATCGAAACTTGATCTCGGCTGAAGCCGACCTGGATCGGATCGAAAAGAAAAACAACGTAACGTGGGAGATCATCGATTTTGACTGCGACGGGAAGAAGGAGATACTCGTTGAAACTCCTGTTCTGAACTGTTACATCGACCCTGATGCGGGCGGGTCTTTGTTCGAACTTGATTTTAAGCCTATTTCCCTTAATTTACTTGATATCGTCTCACGCCGTGAAGAGGGATACCATCACAAGCTCGCCGAAGCAGCCCATGGCCACGTGGGCGGCGATGTAGCAAGTATCCATGATCTGGTGGTGGCAAAAGAGAAGGGCCTGGAAGATCATCTCAACTACGACTGGTACCGTCATGGCTCGTTCATCGACCATTTCTTCGGGCCTGAAGTCAAGCTGGACGAGATCTGGCGGTGCAAGTATGCCGAAGAGGGAGATTTTGTCAATCAGCCCTACGAAGCGAAGGTATCCAGGAGAGGACGTTCTGTTCAGGTGAAGCTGTCCCGCAACGGGGCTCTCTGGAGAGACGGCAATCGGCATCGAGTCTCCGTCGAGAAGACGGTGAGTATTTCGCCCGATTCGTCAGACATCACGATTGATTACGTCATGAGGAACGGCGAAAAGACTCCCATGGAATTGTGTTTTGGCGCCGAGGTCTGTGCAGGGTTACAGGCGGGGAATGCGCCTGACCGCTACTACTTTTCCGAGGAGGCAGAGATTCCGTCCCCTCAGCTGGGAAGCAAGGGTGAATTACACGGGATATCCTCGCTGGGGCTCCGAGATGAATGGCTTGGAGTTGAGGTCCGCATCGAATGCGGAACTCCTGCGTCGTTTTGGCGTTTTCCCTTGGAGACCGTCTCGCTCTCCGAAGCCGGTTTTGAACGAATCTATCAGGGGTCTGTTGTGATCCCCCACTGGAAGTTCAACCTGGAAAAAGAATGGAAGTGCAGGATCACTCAAAGGATTTCGAAACTGAAACAAAAAAGGAACAAGCAATGAAGAAGCGATTCTCGACGATGACCGTGGCGGCATTGGTGCTGGTCAGTACGTTTGCCGGGATGGAAATCAATCAACTCATTTCCGGCGATGACATCTATGCCCAGCTGGGGAAGCTGAAGGACGTGCTTGTCCTGACCGAAAAATACTATATCGATGATGTCAACGGTTCGCAAATGACGGAGGCCGCGATCAACGGGATCATGGACAAGCTTGATCCGCATTCGGTCTACATAGCCCCCAAGAATTTTGAGCGCGTGACGGAAGAGTTCAAAGGGAAATATGAAGGAATAGGAATTTCGTTCAGAATCCTCAATGATACGATTACGGTGCTCGAAACGCTCGGCGGCGGCCCTTCGGCGCGATTGGGACTCCTCTCCAATGACCGGATCGTGAAAATCAATAATCAGTCTGCCGTAGGGTTTGTCGACACGATGGTACAAAAAAGCCTGCGCGGCCCCAAGGGGACCCGTGTGACAGTGACGATCCTGCGGCCGGGGACGCCCGAACTGCTCGTGTACGAGATTACGAGGGATGAGATCTCCCTCGTCAGCGTGGACGCCGCATTCATGGTGAACGACGAAGTTGCATACGTTCAGGCAAACAAGTTCAACGAGCAGACCTATAACGAGATCAGCAAATCTCTTAAGAGACTGAAGGGAGAGGGGATGCGAAGACTCATCCTCGATCTGCGTTGGAACCCGGGCGGTTATCTCGACCAGGCCGTGCGCATTGCCGACCTCTTTATCGAGGGAGGGACAAAGGAGGCCCCTCGTAAGATCGTCTATACGAAGGCGCGCAGGACGGAATTCGATGAGACCTTCGAGGCAAGGAGCGGCGATGAGTATGAGAAACTTCCCGTCATCGTTCTGGTTAATAACGGGTCGGCAAGTGCAAGCGAGATTGTGGCCGGAGCCATTCAGGATTGGGACAGGGGTCTGATCGTCGGGGAAACGAGCTTTGGCAAAGGCCTTGTTCAGCGCCAGTTCCCGCTCTCGGACGGGTCAGCTCTGCGCCTGACCATCGCGAAGTACTATACCCCGAGCGGACGGCTCATTCAAAGGGCTTATGAGGGGAAGGATAAAGCTGAATACCAAAGAGAAGCGTATGAGCGGAAAGAAGAAGAGGGAGAAAACCTCGGACACGAGAAGGATGTTCAGAAAGATTCGACGCGGCCGGTCTTCAAGACGAACGCCGGAAGAATTGTCTACGGCGGCGGCGGAATCACTCCCGACTACATTGTAACGGACGATCTGCTCTCTCAAACGAGTGCGAACATTCGTCGGCGGGACCTCTTTGTTTCCTATGTTTCTTCGTATATGTCGGGTGACGGGCTGCGCCTCCGTTCAACGTACGGCTCTGACTTCAAACGGTTCAGGAAAGAGTTCAATGTTTCCGATGAGTTTATGTCTCAATTCCGGTCCTACGTCGAATCCAAGGATGTCAAGATCGTCGATGCGGACTTTCAGAAGGATCTGAACTACATCAAACATGCGCTGAAAGGCTACATTGCGCAGAACCTCTGGGGGCGCGAAGCGCTTCTTTCGGTGTTTCTGGAAAACGACAAGCAATTTCAAAAGGCGCTCAGACTCTTTCCGGAAGCCGAAAAAATCGCAAGGCTGGATTTGAACTGAATGAAGACCCATTGCCGTACATTTGACCGCTTCACGGCGCACCGGGTTTTGATTCTCATCCTGGCAGCATGGACAATCGGCTTTGCTCAGAAGAACGCCTCATCCGAGGCGTCTTCTGTTTCATCCCGGAATGCAGGCGGGATGCTGATGGTCGGAGAAGAGCTCCAGTATGACGTGGGATATTCCATCTTCCACCTCGGCACCATCGTGATAAGAGTGGTCGACAGGTTTGAACGCGGTGACCGCGTGATCTATCGCGCGAAAGCGATCATCGATTCGGCTCCGGGCCTTCCTTTTGTGAACGTCCACATTCGTTTCTCGGGAGAATTCGACGAGGAACTCTATTCGTACGAATGGACGGGCGAAGACAGCACCGACGAGGAGATCACTTTCAGGCGGCTTCGTTTCGAGTACGACAGTTCTCGTGTGTTCTTTGACAGGGGAAAGAGGGTCGGTGATGCGATCACCGTCGAAAGCGTCGATACCGTGAAGATTACCGGGAAATGCCAGGATGGTCTCTCGCTCTTTTTCTTTGCCAGGAAGAACGTGCGCCAAAAAGGAGAAATGGATGTTCCCACCGTCGTTGAGAAGGAGCAGGTGAACACGCATTTCAGTTTCTTGCACGAAGTGGATGAGGAGGAAATTGACTCTGTGGATTACCCTATTGAGGTCCTCACGTTTGAGGGCCGGGCGGATTTCGTGGGGGTCTTCGGACTCACGGGTGGCTTCAGCGGGTGGTTCAGCAGTGATGAGGCGGGAGTCCCGATTGTCGCGAGACTCAAGGTGATTCTTGGGAGCATACGCGTGGAATTGAGGGACTGGAAAAGGCCCGGTTGGACCCCGCCGCAATACGTGGAAAAGGACTGACTGGATGATCATCAAGATCGGCGCCAAGGCTCCCCGCATTCATCCTTCTGTCTTCCTCGCGGAAGGCGCTATGGTCATTGGAGACGTCGAGATCGGCGCGGAGAGCAGCGTATGGTTCAACGCCGTCCTGCGGGGAGACATTAATGCCATTCGCATCGGAGATCGGTCGAACATTCAGGATCTCTGCGCTTTTCATGTGACAAACCGTAATCAGGTACAAATTGGCTCGGACGTGACGATTGGGCATGGAGCGATTGTGCATGGGGCGACAGTGGAGAATTCCTGTCTTATCGGCATGGGCGCGACACTGCTCGACGGAGTCCGCGTCGGCGCTCACAGCCTCGTCGCGGCCGGGTCACTCGTTCGGGAAGGATTTGAGATCCCCGAAGGAATGCTTGTCGCCGGTGTTCCCGCAACGGTCAAGAGATCGCTGACGAATGAAGAGCGCGCGGCCATTGCACGCTCGGCGAATAACTACGTGCAGTATGTTCACCTTTATCACGAATAATCTGGAAATCCATGAAAGTCAAATTTTGGGGCGTCAGGGGGTCGATACCAACTCCCGGGAAACAGACGGTGCGCTACGGTGGAAACACTCCCTGCTTGGAAGTCCGTCTGGAGGATGATTCCCTCATCATCTTTGATGCGGGAACCGGGATCAGGAACCTCGGGGATGATCTGATCAACAGCGGCGAGTCTGTCAAAGCGGTCCTTCTGATTACGCATCCCCACTGGGACCACATTCAGGGTTTTCCCTTCTTCAAGCCCGCCTTTATCTCCGGGAACGAGCTCACCATTGTCGGCACCGAACGGCCGGACAAGTCGCTCAGCGAAATCATTGCGGAACAGATGAACCGCATCTATTTTCCCGTGCGGCTGCAGGACCTCAAAGCAACCATCAAGTTCGTTCCGGTGAAAGAGGAGGGGGAGATTTCGGTCTTTGATGCCGTAGCGAAGTTCATCTATGTCAACCATCCGGGTTTCACGGTGGGCTATCGGCTCAGCCATAAAGGAAAATCACTGGTGTACATCAGCGACAACGAGCCGTTCGATCGGTCGGTGGCTCCGTCACTCGCGAGCTTCGAGACTGTTGTGAAGGAAAAGTTCAGTGCGCAGACAGATGATCCGAACCAACGCGTTATCGATTTTTGTCGCGATGCCGATGCTCTGATTCATGACGCCACCTATACGCCCGAAGAGTACATTGATCGGGTGGGATGGGGACATTCGCACTATCTGTTCAGCCTGCGTGTCGCCGCCGAAGCAAACGTGAAGAAGCTGTTTCTGTTCCACCACGACCAGAACCACAGCGATGAAAAGGTGGACGATATCCTCAAGAAGTGCAAGAAAGAGATTAGGAGCAGAGGATATCGTTTTGAGTGCGAGGCAGCGATCGAAAATGCCGAATTTACGGTCTAACTTGACAATCATTCCTAACGTGCCTATATTTGAGGGCGATGAGACGTGAAAAAAGCTCATTGACGGCGCGGAGGTAATGCTGCATTTCGGAACGACAAGATCATATCATAAGAGTTTCAGAGGTGTACTCCCCGACTCACGGCGCAGCAACGGTTCATGAGGTGTTCGGGGTTTTTTGTTCAGCGAATGACAACAGGATCCGTCTATGAATGAACAATTCCGGGACGAAGACATAAAGAGAATCTCCGCGGTTCTTGGAGTGGAGCCGAAGGTCAAGGGGAATTCGGTGAGGTATGAGGTGGAGAACAAGGAGATGAATAGGAAGCTTGCGCTTGAAGTGTATCCGAATATCCCCATCGGCAAGCGCCGGGGAATGCTCGTCTCGGTGTACACTCCCACGGCGCATCTCCAGCTTCATTTTTGCACGGGATTCGTTGTCAGTGAAATGCTCGGGGAGTTGACGTTCGTGGGGGAGACAAATGGGAAACTCTCCGGCCTCACGGTGGAACGGGAAGGGGGATGCTCGCTCTATGCAAACGTCGACCGTGCGATCCTCTCAGGCGATTTCACCACACTCGGCCCCGAAATCATGCTTTCGAGCATCGCGCTCTCTCTGACCGAAACGATCCTCCCCCAGGGGAAAGGGGAAGCGGGGAAAAAGGCCTCGAAACTCAGGAGGGAGAAGACGCCGAGGAAGAGCCCCTCCGCTCGTCGGTCGGCCAAACGAACGAACCGATGATCGTTGCTGCCCATCAGCACAGGATGCTGCGATTCCCCCACAGGGAAACTTTTCGAGCTGTCAGGCGTGTTGTAGCAGGGGAAAAACGGAAAGACGCGTCGGTTTCAATAGTGTTTACAGACGATCGGTTCATGAAGAACATGAACAAAAGATACTTGAGGCATAACAGGATAACAGATGTCATCAGCTTCCCGCTCGAGAGCGCTGGCGGGATCGAGGGCGAAGTCTATGTCAACCTGGATCAGGCCAGGCGCCAGGCCAGGGACTATGGGGTGGCGTTTCATGCTGAAGTAAAACGATTGGTCGTCCACGGGACTCTCCATCTGATGGGATATCGTGATTCAACGCCGTCGCTCAAGGCCAGAATGAGCAGACGGGAAGACTACTATCTTGCAAGTCTTTAGGATAGCAATGTACGAACGGGTTGTGGAAATAATCATGTTTTTGGTGAATGAGCTGAAATCGAACAAACAACTCAGCGAGGTGGATGTATCCGTCCTGTCCAAGAACGGATACACCCAGAGTGAGATCTCCACGGCGTTTTCGTGGCTGTTCGAGCGGATGAACGTGGGCCAATCGATGACGGAGCAGCAACAGGCAAACGAGGATTCACACAGGATCCTGCATGAGGTGGAACGCATGGTCATCGGTCCCGACGCGTACGGCTATCTCCTCCAGGCCCACGAAATGGGCATCGTCTCCAATAACGATATTGAAACGATCATCGAGCGAATCATGGCTGCCGGATTCTCGTCGGTCGGCCTTGCCGAAATGAAGTCTTTCATGGCCGGGATGCTCTTCGATACGGAAAGCCAGAGGGGTTCGGGTGGGAGAATCTCGCTCGATGGAAGCGACACGATACACTAGGAACCAATGGATAAATCTCTCATCATCGTCGAATCACCGGCAAAAGCCAAGACCATTAACAAGTATCTCGGAAAAGAATACACCGTCGAAGCCTCGGTCGGCCACATTAAGAACCTTCCCAAAAGCAAAATGAGCGTTGACGTTGAGAAGGATTTCGACGTCGTGTATGAGACAATCAGTGGCAAGGAAGAGGTCGTCGACAAGCTCAAGTCGAAAGCCGCGAAGGCCTCGGCCGTCTATATCGCGACAGACCCTGACCGTGAAGGAGAGGCAATTGCAGCTCACATCGCTGATGAAATCAAGGATGTGGCAACCAACATCCGCAGGGTTCTGTTTCATGAGATTACGGAATCCGGGGTCAAAGAGGCGATGGCCCATCCGCACAAGATCAATCGAAACCTGGTCATGTCGCAACAGGCAAGGCGCGCCATGGACCGGATCGTCGGATATAAGGTCAGCCCGTTCATCTGGAAAACCGTGTATTACGGCCTCTCCGCGGGAAGAGTGCAATCGGTTGCATTGAGGCTCATCTGCGAAAGGGAAGAAGCGGTCCGCAGTTTCGTTCCGGAAGAGTATTGGTCGATTACGGGGGAGTTCACAAGCAGCTTGGGAGAGCCCTTCCTCGCCAAGCTGATGAAGGTTGCCGGCTCGGATCCCCGAATTCCGGATGAGACGACGGTCAACGGGTATCTGGAAGATATCCGCAAGCAGAAGTTTGAGATCTCGTCGGTCGATCGGAAACCTGTCAAACGCAATGCCCCTGCGCCTTTCATAACCAGCACCCTGCAGCAGGAAGCAGCGCGGCGTCTCCGTCTGTCGGCGAAACGCACCATGATGCTGGCCCAGAAGCTCTATGAGGGTGTGGAACTGGGAGAGGAGGGGCTCACAGGTCTCATCACTTATATGCGGACAGACTCGACCAGGCTGAGCAACGAGTCGGTTTCCGCTGTGAGAGAGTATATTTACGAGAACTACGGCAAGGAATATCTCCCCAAAGAGGCGCGTCTTTTCAAGAAGGGGAAGGCATCGCAAGACGCACACGAGGCAATTCGCCCCACCTCAATCAAGTTTTCGCCAAAAGCCATCAAGAAGTATCTGGATAAGGATCTGTTCGCCCTCTATGAACTTATCTGGAACCGGTTCGTTGCGTGTCAGATGTCCCCTGCCCAGTTCGATCAGCTTTCCGTCGATGTGACCGGCGGCGACTATCTTTTCCGGGCAACGGATCAGGTTCCGATCTTCAGAGGGTTCCTCCAGGTCTATGACGATCTGGTGGAAGAGAACGGTGCGGATGCGGAGAAAGACGCCGATCCGGTGTCGAAGATTCCGGCCAACGTTGCGGTCGGGCAGCACGCCCAATTGACCAACCTCTTGCCTCGCCAGCATTTCACCAAACCGCCTGCACGATACACCGAGAGCAGTCTCGTGAAGGAACTCGAGTCTTTGGGAATCGGCCGGCCCAGTACTTATGCGCTCATTGTCAGCACGGTGATCGATCGGAAATACGTTGAGCAGCGAGATCGGAAACTCTTTGCGACCGATCTCGGCTTGCAGGTGAACAAGCTTCTCACGAAATACTTTCCTGAAATCGTCAATGTCACATTCACCGCGAAGATGGAGGAAGAGCTCGATACCATCGCATCCGGAAAAGTGGAATATGTGAAGGTGATGAAGGATTTTTATGATCCGTTCATCCATGCCTTCGAGAAGGTGGACAAGATCGCGACGACCATCAAGAAATCGCTTCAGGAGAAGACGGACGAGCCCTGCGAAGTGTGTGGGAAACCCATGATTATCAAATGGGGCCGCAACGGGAGGTTCATGGCGTGCACGGGATATCCGTCATGTAAGAACACGAAGCCCTTACCCGAGGACCGCGAGAAAACGGAGCATCTTGCCGGAATAGTGTGCGAGCTGTGTGGAGGCGATATGGTCGTAAAGGCAGGGCGGTTCGGCACGTTCCTCGGTTGTTCGAATTACCCCAAATGCAAGAACACGAAGCCGATCTCGATGGGGATCAAATGCCCAAAGTGCAAAGACGGCGACCTTATCGAGCGCAAGACCAAGAAGCGGTCGAGGGTGTTCTATGGTTGCTCACGATATCCCGAATGCGATTTTGCATCGTGGGATCGTCCTGTGAGTGAAGTGTGCACGCATTGCGGTAATAGTTATCTCGTTGTGAAGTTCTCTCAGGCGAAGGGGGAATATCTAAGATGTCCCGAATGCAAGCAGGAGTTTGTTCGGGAAGAAGTAGCAGCAAGCGCCTGAGGGGCGACCAGTCCTTATGGTAGGAGCCTCGCCAATGCATACGCTGATTCGCTCATACCTGGACTACCTTGATGCGGAACGGAACTACTCTTCCCACACGACGCAGGCGTACGAGCACGATCTGCATCAATTCCTTCAGTTCCTGAAATCCGGCAAAATCCCTTCTTTCGATTCCGTCGGGCGCGATGAGCTGCGTTCGTATGTACGAATGCTCCTGGAAGGAGGAGCCAGCAAACGAACCGTTGCACGGAAAATTGCCAGTCTTCGGTCCTTCTTCAAATTCCTGCGACGGAAAGGACTCGTGCAAACCAACCCCACTCTCTCGTTGATCACACCTAGGCCGGAAAGACGCCTGCCCGTCTATTTGGACGAGAAGGCGGCAGAACGAATGCTGGAGCTGCCGGATGTCACGACAGAGGAAGGCCAAAAAGAGGCGGCGATCCTGGAGCTTCTGTACAGCACGGGAATGCGTGTGAGCGAATTGGTGAACTTGAGCAAAAAAGATGTAAACTTCGAAAACGGAACGGTGCGAGTGAGGGGCAAGGGGAGGAAAGAGAGGATCCTCCCGTTTGGGCAAAAAGCGTCCAGTGCAATGAAACGATATTTGGGAAATCGCAGCCAGCACGGGGAAGGTCCGGGTTCGCCTCTTTTCCTGAGCGCGCGCGGCGGCAGGATCTATCCGGTGGCGGTTGCGAGACTTGTGAAGCGTTGCATCGGACAAATATCCGAAATTGAGAAAAAGAGTCCGCATGTCATTCGGCACTCGTTTGCCACTCATATGCTGAACCGGGGGGCGGACCTGCGTGCGGTCAAGGAGCTCCTTGGCCACGAAAGTCTCTCCACCACTCAGGTCTACACGCATGTTTCAACGGAGAGAATGAAGAAGGTCTACCGGCAATCGCATCCGAAGGCTTGAGCGGGATGCTCGGGCCTGGTGCGAGCCTCTTGAGAAAGGAACAGCCCTATGACCGTCACAGTTACGTCCCGACACTTCAAAGCACATCAGACGCTGGTGGAATATGCTGAAGCCGCAGTTCAGGGTCTCAGCCGCTACTACGATGGGATCATCAAATGTGAAGTCATTCTCAGTTACGAAAAAAAGAGGAAGAGTACAAAGATTGCGGAAATAGTGTGTTCTGTCTATAGACACAGGATCACGTCGGAGGGGCGCACCGAGGATTTTGAGAAATCTATTGATGCCGCTGCTGATCGGGTGTTGATACAGCTGAAGAAAGTCAAGGATCGGCTGCACCAGAGGGATCGGAAAGCCGTACGAAGGGTGAGGGAAAAGGTCTGATTGTTTCACAACAACTGAGAAGCGCCATGTCACTGGAAAACCTGAAAGAGACGAGCAAGAAGAGCATCACCGTCGGCTTCATGTATGAAGCCAACAAGGAACGGCTGGGGCTCACAATGATGAACGGCGAGGTCGGCTTCGAACACGATGTGCGTGACCGGAGTATTCACCGTCCGGGCCTTGCCCTGGCAGGCTATGTGGACCTGTTCACATATCACCGCGTGCAGGTTTTCGGGAATACGGAGGTACGGTACCTTCAGCACCTGTCGCTTCAGGAGCGCATCAAGGCATTCGAAACGATCTTCCACTTCGATCTTCCGTGCATTATTGTCACGAACGACAACTCCATTGACAAAGAGCTGATCAAGATTGCCACGGAGCGGAAGGTGTCGATTTTCAAGTCGCCGTTTGAAACGACGAAGGTTGTGTATCTTCTCAGTGATTTTCTTGACGATCAGTTTGCTCCTCAATCCGTTGTCCACGGTTCATTCATCGATGTCTACGGAGTCGGTGTGTTGCTGACGGGGAGGTCGGGAATCGGGAAGAGCGAGATTGCACTCGATCTCATCGAACGAGGACACCGGCTCGTCGCTGACGATGTCGTTATGGTTACGCGGAAAGGAGAGGGTATCCTGCTGGGGGCTGGCACCGATGTGGTGAAGCATTTCATGGAAATAAGGGGGCTTGGATTGATCGATGTCCGTTCCATCTTTGGGATCAGGTCTATCCGATATCAGAAAAGGGTCGAGATTGTCGTTGAGTTGCAGGAGTGGAAGCAGGATGTTGAATATACGAGGACCGGGCTTGACCACGAAAACATCAATATCATGGGGGTGGATATACCGCACGTCCGGCTGCCAATCTTCCCGGGGAAAAATGTGACGGTGATTACAGAGGTTATCGCCCTTGATTACTTACTTCGTCATTACGGGTACAATGCACCGAAGGAGTTTTCGAAGAGCCTTGAGGCGGCAATCAGTGAGAAAACGAAGGGGAAGAGGGTTATCGACTACTTTGAGCACGATTTTGAATAGGGAAAAGGCACTTTTTCTTGACATAAGCCCAATTATTCCCTACTTTCGGACTGATTTTTTTACGGGTTGAAACCTTTTTTTACCGGAATCGCTAGAAGAAAGATCAACGGCTGATGGGAAAATTGAAACTCTATTACTATTCGACGGACACTCTGAAGTTTGTCGAGGCGAAATGGGCCAAAACGAAGCTCATGGCTTTGACCCTTGTCGTTGGTGCTCTTCTTGTGACAGCCGTCGTTGAGATCAACCAGTACATGGACGACGCGATGGGCCTTGGATTTGGGCGCGCGTCGGCCCTTGCAGCGGAAAATGCAATCCTCCGCGATCAGTTGCGGGTTCTCTCGTTCAAGCTGTCAACCCTGGATGGGCAGCTGGCAGGTTTGTACACCCAGGGAAATGAGTTCAGAGTCCTTGTGGATCTTCCGCAGATCGATGAGGATACGCGACGGGCGGGAGCCGGCGGAACGATTGATCGGGTGGAATACGGGACGTCGATTGAGGTAGGCAATTTGTTGGGAAATCTTCATGACATGGCGGAGAGGGCTGAGAGGGAACTCCGGCTTCAGACGAGCAGTTACGAAGAAGTGGTGAAACGCTACGAAGACAACAAGGTCCGGTTTGCACACCTCCCGGCGGTCAAGCCAATGGAAGGGTATTATTCGGCCAATGGATTCGGAGCCCGACTGCATCCTGTCCTACGGATTATCAAGCCGCACGAAGGAGTTGATATCGCTAATGATGTCGGAACGCCAGTCTATGCCACGGCCGATGGGATCGTGGATTTCACCGGGCATACCGGAGGCGGATACGGGAATCTTGTTGAATTGAACCATGGCTACGGCTTTACGACTGCATACGCACACCTCAGCACAGTGCTGGTTCGTGAAGGGCAGAAAGTCAAACGAGGGGATCTCATTGCCCAGAGCGGACGGACAGGACTGGTCAGCGGACCCCACCTGCATTATGAAGTACGCTTCAACGGCATTCGCCAGAACCCGATCGATTACTTCTTCGACGACGTCAACTATCAGGAATACAAGAATCAACAGCTCGTTTTCGATTGAGTCTTCAAGCCTGACTTGTGATGTAAAGGAGATGTGAGGAGATGATTTGGACAATCGAACTCGCCTCGTATCTTGACGATGCTCCATGGCCGGCGACGAAGGATGAATTGCTTGACTATGCCGTTCGGACGGGTGCACCGATGGAAGTCATTCAGAACCTTGAGGAGCTGGAGGATAGCGAGGAGCCTTACGAGAGTATTGAAGAGATCTGGCCGGATTATCCGACCGACGAAGACTTCTTCTACGAAGACGAAAAAGACTATTAGTCGTTCGACGCAGTCGCCCCGTCTCTTGGGCGTGAAGCAGATTCACCACAAACCCGGCAAAGAGGTGCTGGGTTTTTTTGTTTTCCCCTACGAATGATGCGATATCTTCTCCGTTGTGCGTCAATATCTCTGTTCGTTGCCACCGCAGTTGCTCAGATTCCCCTGGGACAGCACGAAGTACGAAGTATCTCCTTTTCGGGCAATGCCAACGTGAAGTCCTCTGTCCTGGAGGAAAACATTCAAACGAAAGAGACCCCGAGCTGGTTCTGGAAATTCCTGGGGAATATCAGCAGCAACCTCGGCGGCGACGCGGTGTACTTCGATCCTTTTGTCCTGGGGGCGGATGTCGTACGGCTGCGGGAATTCTACAGGGATCAGGGTTTCTTTGACGCTGCAGTCGACACTGTGACGAGATTCGACAGAGAAGCCCGGCGAGTAGACATTACATTCGCCATCGTTGAAGGACGACGGTCCTTGATCGATACGCTTGAATTTCGCGGGCTGGAGACCCTCCCGACCGTCCTTCTGGAAGATATCAACTCGAATCACCTTGTGCATCAGGGCGATCCTTATGTGCGCGAGAATGTCGAGAACGAATTTCGGCGCATTGTCACGTTGTTCTATAACAACGGCTATGTTCGGGTCGAGCGCGATACCTCAACAAGGGCAGTTCGCTACGCCTCAACGAACAATATCAAGCTTGTCTATGTCTTCCTCCCCCATGAACGGTTCAGCTTCGGCGCAATCACGGTGGAAAGCGACTCCACGGTGAAAGAACGTGTCGACACCGACATCGTCCTGAGGCATCTTGATTTCACCGAGGGGGACTACTACAGCGAAGAGAAAAAGATCGACAGCGAGCGGAACCTGAACCGGCTTGGCGTCTTCGAGGCAAGCCGAATCGAACCGCAGGTCTCGAAAGAGGCGATAGATGCTCAGGTGATCCCGACAAAGGTAACCGTGCGGCCGAGACCTTTTCATGAACTTACGCCCGAAATCGGGGCGAGCGACGAAAACAGCGCTTTTAACCTCGTGACCGGTATCGGCTACAGCAACCGAAATTTCTTCGGCGGCGCGAGGAATTTCTCGACCCGCTTCCGGGTAAGCCTTCAATCCATCCAGGATATCGAATTCAATCGGATGATCCGCCAGACAGGGATCAAGGACAGTTCGCTTATTTCTAAGATCGAGCTGACGACCCAGGTGGTCCAACCTTACCTGCTCTCCAACAAAGTGGGCCTCAGTTTCGCGTTGTCGGCAATTCTTGAAAAGCAAAAGACCTACTATGCTCCGATTTACCAGGCCAGAGTGGGCGTCAGTGCGCAGCTGGCCCGCTATACGCGGGGATTGGTGGAATTTAATCTGGAGCGGGTTGATCCCATACCGATTGGCGGAGGGGACCTTTTAGAGGTTCCGAATAGACCCGATCTGAAACGGCAGTTCAACTCCATTATCACGGTGTCTATTCAGCGGGACAAGCGGAACGATCTATTCTCTCCCTCGGACGGATTCCTCCACTCGGCGTCCATCGAGGAGGCCGGACTCATACCCTCATTGTTCGGCGGTCTGTTCGGCACTCGTCTCGATTTTTCAAAATACATCAAACTCTCCGGCGTGGGACAATGGTACGGCGATCTTGGGACTGAGCGGCTCCTTGTCTGGGCCGCAAGGATCAGGGGCGGGTTTTCTTCCTTCGTGGGGGATCCGCTAGAGAAGATCGATTCGGCAGGCGTGAAAACACTGACCCGAATTCCCGTTCCGATCACACGTCGATTCTATGCTGGTGGCAGTGAGAGCGTGCGCGGCTGGAAGTCGCGTGAACTGGGAGCTGTGCCGTACCCGGGGGCCGGGGGAAATGCTTTGTTTGAGGTGAACATCGAGGCCAGGTGGCATTTGTTCCGGAACGCAGGGAAGTTCTGGTTTCTGAATCTGGAAAACATCTCCCTGGTCGGATTCTATGATATGGGCAATATGTGGAATGAGAGGAAAGACATCCGGTTGTCAGACCTGGCAATGGCTGCCGGCCTGGGATTTCGATGGGACACGATTGCAGGACCCAACGAAGGTTCTTTCACGACACATACGGGCTCGTTCACTTTGGGATCGGACACGCATTCTGATGGCTTGGGACAGGGTCATAGGACAGCATCGGGTGAAAGAGCTTTTCAAAAGGGCTCTTGCGGCCAAACAGGTTGCGCATGCATACCTGCTCTTCGGTGATGAAGGAGTTGGGAAAGACGCCCTTGCAATTGAATTCGCCAAGGCCCTGAATTGTGAGCGAAGCGCCACCGATCCCTGTGACGAGTGCGCCAGCTGCAGGCGGGTCGAGACAATGCAACACCCTAACATCAGGTTCATTGTGGCGCTGCCTACCGGCAAGAACGAGAAAACAGGCGATGATCCCGTCGCTGTGCTCACCGAGGATCAGGTGACAGACCTGCGAAATGAATTGGCCGAAAAAGCCCGCGACCCTTACCATCGCATCGCTCTTGACAAAGCGAACTTCATCAAAGTGAACAGCGTTCGGGAACTTCGTCGGGAGGCGTCTCTTACGGGATTCCTTGGGGGAAGGAAGGTCTTCATCGTTTCCGATGCCGATATGATGAATACTGAAGCGAGCAACTCGCTCCTCAAGACTCTTGAGGAACCCCCGGCTGACACGGTTCTGATTCTCACCACGTCGCGAAAAGATCAGCTCCTCCCGACGATTATCTCTCGCTGCCAGCTTGTTCGCTGTGAGGGGCTGACGGATGATGAGATCACAAAGGCCCTTATGCACCGTGACGGGCGTTCCGAACCCGAATCGCGCGTCGCGGCGCAACTGGCAAATGGAAGTTTTGTTGCCGCGAGAGCACTGGTGTCCGACGATATGGTACGACTGCAGTCGGAAGTGGCTGAGTTCCTCAGACATGCGCTGGGAAGAAGTCCGGCGGCGCTCATGTCGCGAATCGAACAGTTGTTGTCGACGAGGGAGAAACCGGAATGTGAGCAGTGGCTTCGGATGCTTCAGATGTGGTTCCATGATGCAGTTGCTCTTCGCGAGCGGGGGAACGAAGCAGTGAACCGGGGAAATGAGGATCTTCGAAAATTTGTTGAGAGGTTCGGAGGAGCGGATCTTCTGGAAGCGTCGACCGCAGTTGAACGTTCGATTGCTCTTGTTGGTAAAAATGTCTACCTTCCTCTGATTTTTATCGGTCTCGCCATCGAATTGAAACGAATTCTGTATTCCTTACCGGTCTCGATTGAAACCAACGAAGCACCATAAACGTATTCTCGTCACTGCTGCCCTGCCGTACGCCAATGGTTACATCCATCTTGGGCATCTGGCCGGTGCATATTTGCCGGCGGACATCTATGTCCGTTATCAGAGGCGAAAGGGACGCGATATTCTCTTCCTGTGCGGTTCGGACGAGCACGGCGTCGCAATTACGGTCACGGCCGAAAAGGAGAAACTCGCCCCCAAGGACGTGATCGACCGTTACCACCCCGCCAATCGCCAGGCATTTGAACAGTTCGGAATGAGCTTCGATGTTTTCTCACGCACGTCGATTCCCTTGCACCATGAAACGGCGCAGGCCTTCTTTCGCGACTTTCACGAGCGGGGCCTGCTGAGGGAAAAGAAGGAACAACAGCTGTACTGCGAACGAGACCATATGTTCCTGGCCGACAGGTATGTTGAGGGGACCTGTCCGGTTTGTGGATCGACCCAGGCTCGCGGGGATCAATGCGAGAATTGCGGCTCATGGCTGAATCAGACCGACCTCATTGACCCAAAATGCAGGATTTGTGGGACGACTCCGGTGGTGCGAGAGACCACCCACCTCTATTTCCCCCTCGGAGATTACCAAAAGCGCCTTGAAGCATACATCGCAGAGCGGGACAAACGCGATGGATGGAAGGGGAATGTCCTTCGGTACTGCGAAAGCTGGTTCAAACAGGGGCTGGCTGACCGGGCGGTTACGCGGGACCTTACGTGGGGGGTCAGGGTTCCCGTGAAGGAATTCGAATCGAAGGTGATTTACGTCTGGTTTGATGCGGTTTTGGGCTACATCTCGGCTGCGAAGGAATGGGCTGGCACGATCGGACAAAAAGAGGCCTGGAAGAGCTACTGGAATGACGAGGAGACAAAATACGTGGCGTTCATCGGAAAAGACAATGTCGTTTTCCACTGCATTGTCTTCCCGGCCATGCTGATGGCGTGGAATGACGGGCAGGCGGAAAAGTATGTCCTTCCTGAGAATGTTCCCGCCAATGAATTCCTGAACTTTGAAGGGCAGAAATTCTCAAAAAGCAGGGGATGGGGGATTGACGTCAGGGATTTCCTGCGCTTCTTTCCTGCTGACGCTCTGCGGTATGCTCTTGCTACGACGCTTCCCGAATCGCGGGATTCCGACTTCTATCTCAAGGATTTCCAGGCCAGAACGAACAACGAGCTCGCGGATATACTGGGGAATTTTGTGAACAGAACGCTCGCATTCGTGCATCGGACTTTCCAGGGGAAGGTGCCGAAACTTGGGAAACTCTCTCACCGTGACAAGCAATTGCGCGAAGAGATGAAGGCAGGCCCGGAAAAGATAGGCGCCCTTTTTGAAAGCTACAAGTTCCGCGATGGGGTGATCGAAGCAATGAACCTGGCCAGGGCAGCCAATAAGTACTTCAATGACAGCGAACCCTGGGTTACTGCGAAATCGAACGTTGAGCAGTGCGGCACGACATTGAACCTGTGCGTCCAAATGGCCAGGACCCTCGCTGTCTTGTTTGAACCGGCAATACCCAACCTGTCACGCAACATCTGGCGACTACTCAATCTCGACTCCCCCATCGAAGATGCCCCTTGGGACACTGCAGGGGAGCCGGGTGTACCCGATGGCCATCAGCTCGTCACACCCGAAATCCTCGTCTCAAAAATCGAAGATCACCAACTGGATGCCATGATCAAATCTCTGAACGAAACGCCTGCATCGCCCGCACCGGTCCCCGGTGAGGGCAAAACAACCATCACAATCGACGATTTCAAGAAGATCGACCTCCGCGTGGCAAAAGTCATCGAAGCGGAGAAGATCCCGAAGTCCAAGAAACTTCTTAAACTCCGTGTGGAGATTGGCGGAGAAACCCGGCAGGTTGTTGCAGGGATTGCGCACCAGTATGAACCCGAACAACTCAAGGGGCGTTTGATAGTGGTTGTTGCAAACCTTGAACCTGCGACCCTCATGGGAGAACAGTCGCAAGGGATGCTCCTTGCCGTGAACGCTCCGGACGGTACGGTTTCCGTCGTTACGGTTCAGGACAATCTTCCCACGGGAAGCGTCGTTCGGTAACCCTCCTTTCGTACAACCTTTTCTTCCATTCGTCTCAATCATGGGCAGTGGTGCGTCCTTTGCGTCGTAAGTCTACGACCCTATCGGGTCGAAGACCCGTAGGGAGTCGTGGACCGAAGTGATTCATTCACCATTTCAATATAGCGGAATGGCCGTCACGCAGGCAGGGGTTCGCAGATCCCGAAGGGACCCCTTCGGGGGAAAAGCAGAAATTCGGAGTCTCCTCTGCCTGCCTGCTCTACGAGTCTTCGACTCGTAAGTCTACGACCCTATCGGGTCGAAGACCCGTAGGGAGTCGTAGACCGAAGTGAACACTCATCGGGAATTTCGACTTGGGATCGTCGGCACGCAGGCAGGTCTCTGCGTTAGAAACTACAACCAAATTGAGACACTACCCGCAATCTTGCATCCATGTCATTTTTGGGGTATATTATCAAACTACGATAATTGACTCCCCAGAGGTTATTTTCTTGGCCAAGTTGAAGCATTTTCTGAGTTTCATCAAGATTGAGCACACCCTTTTTTCACTTCCCCTTATCTACAGCGGCGTTTTCTTGGCCGCAAGGGAAGTTCCCGGGCCATCCCTGCTTTTGCTGGTATTGACCGCTGCGGTGGGTGCGCGAACCGCCGCTCTCGCCCTGAACCGGATCATTGACCGGGAGATAGATCGGCGTAACCCAAGGACAGCTCAGCGTGAGCTCGCCAGCGGCAGATTGACAATGACTGAAGGTTCTCTCATCCTCCTGGCCGGAATCGGGCTCTATCTCGTCTCGGCCGCAATGATCTCCACCTTTTGTCTCCTTCTCTCGCCGATTCCGCTTCTCATCTTTACCGCTTATCCGTATATGAAGCGGTTTACCCCGCTCGCTCATTTTGGGGTCGGACTTGGTCTCGCGATGGCTCCTCTGGGGGGCTGGTTCGCCGTACAACAGTCTTTCGATAACATCCTTCCGGCGGTGCTTCTCACGTTGTTCACGCTTCTTTGGGTGGCCGGATTTGACATCATCTACTCCACCCTTGACGAGTTGTTTGACCGGGAGGAGAGCCTCTATTCATTCAGCGCCCGTTACGGGAAAATGAGGGCGCTCCGAATATCGGGATTTCTGCATGTTGCTGCTTTCGCGGTTCTTGTCACACTGTTCGCTTTGTATGTCAAGGCCGTCGGGTCGTTCCTTTTCCTTCTTGTGTCCGGTTTTCTGCTGTATCTTGAGCATAAGAAATCGAGCGACGTGGAGCTCGCGTTTTTCAAGATTAATGCTATCGTCGGTTTTGCAGTCCTAGGAATGGTTATCAGCTGGGTGTACTTCGGATGAGAACAATCATCGGCATTACGGGTTCTTCCGGTGCCGTGTACGCCCGTCGGTTTCTTGAACAATGTCCGGGGGATAAGTTCCTTGTGGTGAGCAAGTGGGGGAAGGTTCTCCTGAAAGACGAGCTGGGAATCACGGAGAAGGATCTCGCGGGGCACGTGAAGAAACAATTTTCAGACGACGACTTGTCTGCGCCTATTGCATCAGGGTCGAACCGTTTCGATGCATTTGTGATTCTTCCGTGTTCGACCTCGACGCTGGGGAAAATAGCATCCGGTATCGGGGATACACTTATTACACGCGCAGCACAGGTGGCTCTTAAAGAGCGCTACAAACTGGTCTTGTGTGTAAGAGAAACGCCCCTGTCGAGCCTCACACTCGACCAATGCGCAAAGCTCTCACATGACGGCGTTGTCATCATGCCAATCTCGCCGCCTCTGTATTTTGTGCCGAAGAATGTCGACGAGTATGTCGACGGGTTTGTCGACAAGGTTCTCGGGGTCATAGGGGCGCGGGAATCCAGAGGATGGCGTGCAGGGGAGCTTGAGTAGGCCTCCCATGGTCTTTCCCGCACTCGGAGAGTTTGTTCGACATTTGGAATCCAGGGGAGAGCTCCGGAGAATCACGGCGCAGGTCGATTCAAGGCTCGAGGTAACGCAAATTGCGGTTCGGGCTTTGCAGGAACAAAAGCCGGCTTTGCTCTTTGAAAATGTAAAAGGGTGCCGATTTCCGCTTGCGGTCAATGTCTATGCATCGCAGAATCGCATCAACATGGCGCTCGGTCGTGATCCCGAGGAGATCGGGGTCGAACTGACCGGCTTCGCTGAACAAATGATGCCTCCGAAGCTTTCTGCGATCTGGAAGTCAAGAAGCATGATCGGAAAAGCGCTGAGGGCGCGCCAGGCGTCGGTTGCCTCGGCAATCTCCCAGGAAGTCGTCTCTCAGCTGACCCTCGATGACTTGCCAATCCAGGTATGCTGGCCCAAAGACGGCGGACGCTTCATTACGCAGGGAGAAGTGGTCACGTACGGTCCGGATGACGGCAAGCGCAACATTGGAATGTATCGGATGCATGTCTTCGGTCCGCGCGAAACGGGAATGCATTGGCAGATTCAGAAGGGCGGAGGTTTTCACTATCACAGGGCTGAACAACGCAGGCAGGATCTTGAGGTGGCTGTAGCACTTGGAACCGATCCCGCTCTCATGCTTGCGTCGATAGCCGCTCTTCCTGAGGGGATGGACGAAGCGGTCTTTGCCGCGTTTCTGCGCGGAAGCCCGACCAAGTTTGCAAAAGGGACAGCCGTTTCAATCTCTGTTCCTGCTGCGGCGGAATTTGTTCTTGAGGGCGTCGTTCCGGTCGATGAGCGCAGAAAAGAGGGGCCGTTCGGAGATCATTTCGGACACTATTCTCACGCGGCTCCGTTTCCAGTGTTTCACCTGCGCACGATTACGCATCGGAAGAACCCCATCTATCCGGCGACGGTTGTCGGGATTCCGCCCATGGAGGACAAGTTTCTGGGCGATGCGACGCAGCTCATCCTCGGTCCACTTGCGAGGTTGATCCACAAAGAGGTGAAGGCGGTTTGGGCATACTACGAGGCAGGATTTCATAACCTGCTTGTCGTTTCGGTCGAGGAGCGTTATCACAAAGAGGCGATGAAGGCGGCATTCGGTCTGCTCGGCACAGGGCAGTTGTCGTTAACGAAATGTCTGATTCTCGTTTCGGAACACGTCGATCCGCAAAACTGGCAGGCTGTCGTAAGAGAGATCAAGGAAAACTTCGACCCGCATTTCGATTACGTGCTTCTTCCGAAAGTTCCTCTTGATACCTTGGATTTCACGAGTTTCACCATGGAGCTGGGGAGCAAGATGATCGTTGACGCGACCCGCAAAACAAGGCCCCGGGCGGAGAAGAAGGCGGCACGTATCGATGAAAAGGAGATCAGAAGGTACGACAGGCGTATCACCGATGCTGCGGTTGTGGATGATACGCTTCTCCTCGTCAAGGTCGCCGGTGACGGAAAGAGGATCATCGAGAAGCTCGTCAAAAGGAAAGAGCTTCGGCAGCTGAAGATCATCGCGGCGGTCAGCGAAGATGTGGATATTCGGGATAGGGAGAATTATCTCTGGGGGGTCTTCACCCGGTTTGACTGCGAACGGGACATCCTCTTCACGGAACAGAAACTCATCGGGATATCTCCTGTTTACAAAGGAGTGATGGGAATCGACGCAACGTGGAAGAAAGGATATCCCGAGGCGTTGGTTATGGATGAAAAAATCGTACGGTCTGTTGACCGCCGCTGGAATGAGTTTTGGAACGATTAAATGAATAGCACGATACATTTCAGAGACAAGAATCTCCCCCTGATATGGGAGATTCTTGTCTCTGAA
>Ga0209211_10002978_pt1 | contig 28370 bp, 18 predicted proteins | sample RifGroA2_FD_183992 | JGI IMG/M metagenome (GOLD analysis project Ga0209211, IMG submission 183992) | Groundwater microbial communities from Rifle, Colorado, USA - Groundwater A2 (SPAdes) (version 2) | ecosystem: Environmental > Aquatic > Deep subsurface > Groundwater | place: Rifle, Colorado...
CATTCCCCGTTTACACGAAACTTGTCCTCGTGTAAACGGGGAATGGCTAAATTCCATTTATTTCTTTTCGCGTCTTTTGTGGGTAATATGCTTTTTTGCTAGTTCAATCGTCCTCGATTGAACCGAAATGTTTCGGTTCAGGCTACAAGCCTGAACCAGCACAGGATTCAAAGCACGAAATCCGAAACTCGGAATAATTTCAAAATTACAAATTCAAATGTTCCAAACCTCGTTTCCAACATCTTTCATTTGGTATTAGAATTTGTTTCGGATAAAGTTAGAAAAATAGTATCAGAAAAGGGTAGGAAATTCAATGGTATTTGAAAGCATCTAATATTCGGCAGGAATGAAGTAAGGGAGTTGCTGTTAAAAGTCACAAAAACTGATTTCCATGTCTTCCAGAAACTCATTAGCCATTTGTAAGGCCACGTTGTCTCAATGGACCAACGCAAATTACAAATGTAAGAAGAGACACGTGGCGACCTAGCTAATCGGTGCTCCACGCACGAAGCATGCGTTGAGCCAGTTACTAAGCGCTGAGTGGCGGGTAGACTACTACTTCGCCAGAGTAGTTTATGAAGAATATGTAATCGATTTCTTCATATGTGGCCTTGATTGTGTCAAGCTCCGTCTGGTAGTCTTCTGGGTCCATCAAGGTGGATGGGCTTAATCGCCTTGAGTACAAAGCTAGCATTGTGGAGTCGCAGCCCAACTGGCTCTTTGTATTGGCCAGTTGAGAGAGAACCTTCCTACCCTTGTCTTCGATCTTGGTTATGATATTGTTCCGGAACATCTCGCCCCACCAATAGGGAATTAAGGCATTACCAATAAACTTGCCAGGCTGAGGCTTTGGATTGTTCTCCATCCGAATTGTTTTCAGTTCTATTGCGTACTTCCTTCCAGTACGCTCTGCGACGAAGTCAGCGACCGGTGTATGCTGTCTGGGCACTTTCCTGATCTTTCGAAATCCGTGCTCAGCTAAATGCACCACCAAAACAGGCTCGGCAAGGACGTCATGCACCTTCTCTGGATCAACGGTCAGTAGGTCGTTAGAGAAGCCGAAAATGTTTCGGAATTCCGTCACGGTCAATGCCAAAGTCTCGCGAGCACGGCTGAGAAGGGTTTCAATCCCCTCCAGGCCCTTTTTATCTCCCTTTTGCAGCGCAGAGATAAGGTCATTTTCCTGCACCTCGATCAAGGGCTGGTCTGCGAGCCATCGTATGTAATGAGAAAAGCATGCTGAAATCAATGGATAACGATCAAGGAAAGTTATCAATTCGTTTATATCCATTGCCTTTTGTCCTTTGCACATAACTATTGATTATACAGAAATAATTTTATGATAAGTGAAAAGTCCAGAAGAAATTTTGCATATCACAAGATACTTAATTTTTTGCAGCCCTAACAGCGGCAGATAGAAATTCGTTCATTAATTTTGATTTTTAAATTTTAATTTATTTTCTTATCTCCACCGGCTCTGGATGTCATATGTCCCGTGACGCTTAAAACTCCTTCGAAGCTGTTTTAAATCATCTCCCACGAGGTTTTCGAGGGAATATTCTCCCATTTTTTCTTCATTCTGCAGATAGTACAGGTAACCGATTTCCTCAGGTTCAAATCCAATGAGCCGCGCACCAACCCCGTCTGCCTTTACCGGGTCGGCAGAGGCAATTGCTGTTTTCATGAGAACAGATGTGCCGTCCACAGGTCCGTCGCCCTCCATGCAGACATAGCCGTCGAGGACGACAAGGGCGGGCCAAAGCCTTTTTGCAAATTCTACTATGTTTCTGTGAATCATTTTTACGCTTTTGCGATAAGCAGGGTACTGTCTGAACAGGAAATTTATAAGCCAGTTTGGAAGCGTCCTGCGTGCCTTTGACACGGTTCCAGGCGGTAATTTATCAAGCAGGGTTTTAGGGGCATCAATCTCAATGCCGCCTTTCATTCCATGAATCATTGCCATATCCTGCCTTATTACAAGACCAGCCATATTTTTAATGCCGAATGTGGCAATCGCGAAATTATGTGTTTTGGGAATCGCAAGAGAAATTTTATAATCAAATTCACGGGCACGCTTTGTAATCCTTAGATGGGTGTCACCAACTACCGACAGGATAGGGCTTTGTATGAATTCCCCGTCATCATCAAAGTGTATCAGAGAAACTTTTTTATATTTTTTTTCAAGCCTGTAATAATCGTAATCTTTGAATACACTTGTTGTAGGGAGTCCTCTGTAAAAAGCAGTGGCAGATGATTCACCGACTGTAATGTGTGTGTCTGGTACGATTTCCCTTATAAATTCTATGACAGCCTCAATCGCTTCCACATTTGTGTTTGCAAAATCTGGTTTGAGAGCGACAAGATTGGGTTTAATCAGGATATTCCCGGCATTTTTTATCGGCTCCAGGTCTTCACGGATTAATGTCAGGCATTTTTTTATATTTTCTTTGCGGTCTTCGCCTTTTACAAGGGCAACCTTTTTTTTATTCATAACACCCCCGTGTTTAAAATTAAAATTTAAATATCAAAATGCAAAATTAATGATAGAAAATTTAGTGCTAAAAACTTCCTCAATTTCTAATTTTATATTTTAAATCTTATTTGAAAATTGCCTTGCTTTTCACGTACTCAAACGAGCCATCTATTAACCACCTATCCAGTTGTGATGGTTCTTTAAGTTGCTGACCGCAATACCTTGAGACCCCTATGTAGCTGACTTTTAAATCCCTGAACGCCGTCATGTCTCCCCACAATTTTTCAAACTGTGCAACTGGATGGATGTCTTCCTGTCCTGTCCCCCAGAGGTATTGTACATTTTTAATTGTTACATAGGTAGGTATCCTTTTTTCAATTCTGTGAATAGCCTCTGTTACTTCGTCCTTCTTTCCGGCATGTTTGTCAGCTTCTAATATAGAGCCCCGGTCAAGTCCGAAGAACTCAAGAAGAGAATCTATGGTAATCCAGTTTGTCAGGGTGTTGTAGTAGCTTAATCTGTATTCATCTTCTTCCTTTGGTAAAGCCAGCCCTTCAACAAGTCGGATATGACCATTGACCTTTGCCAGACCGCCGCCCCTGTCCTCTACCCGTCTCGGCGTCACCTCAAATGTCAGACATGCTTGTTCAAAGATATGCATGCCTAATAGGAATGGTTCAATATATGCACCCATGGTATCTATATTGTGGCATAGCAGGTATTTCAGGGAAGGATTGTCTCTCAGCATTTTTGCAAGCGTTCCGTTCTTTATAAGATTTGGGATTTCGTACCAGTGCCCGGGGGGATTGAACCTGAGGGCAGGGTTGTTTTCTGCATAGTCGTCTCCTTCCCCCCTGGACTTTACCCATTCTATTAATGCCAGATGCTGGGCTTCCTGTATCTTGCGGATATTTTCATCAGGTTTTTGCTGAAGCTGTTCTTTTAGCAGAAATCTGAGGTCTCTCTCCATGGGGTAAACCCTGTGACCGATTGTTTGTGCACAGGATAAATATATATCCCCTTCATAGTCATCGGAATCGATTGCTTTGCAGCAAAAATTAAATCTTTTCAGATAGTTGACTATAGCGTCATGTGTCAGGTAGCTTGTTGTGAAGACGTGCTGAACGGGTTTGCCGCATGATTCCGCGGTCTTTCTGCTTTTAGCAAGGTGTATTTCTAAAAATGTCCTGTATTTTCCGTTAATTTTTATAAAGGGGTTAATGGGCTTAACCACGGCAGCGCCGTGTGTCCATCTGCTGCCCATGCCACCAGCAAATGTAATGACCGCAATCTCATTTCTTTTTATGGCGTCCATCCCTGTTCTGTAAAATTCCTCTCCGGCAATTTCTTCCTCAAAATGCAATATTTCATCATAATTGACGTCATGGATTTCGTCTTCCTGAGAGAGTCTGTTCCTGGCAAGCCCGATTTCTCCTTTCTTCAGCATCGTCCTCGTGTACTCATGCGATTTCGAATCAAATCCGTATTTTCTCTTGACGTCTTCTTCGTTGGTTTTTTCATTAGCAAATTCTGCAGAGGGGGTTTTGTGAATGGAGTCCTGGCAGAGAGCAGGTATCCTCGCATTACTGCCTGTGAGCAATTGCGCTGTGATGCCTTCGTGGTTGAATTCAAAGTCATACACAACAGATTCAGTGATAAAGGGAAATGAGTAAGCGTATGTTTGTTTTAGCTCACGCATAATAACTGCTATCCTGTTTTTAAATTTGTCTTTTATTTCGGGATTCACTATGAATGCCATGCCGCCGCCTGACATGCCGCCAAGCATTAAAAAACCCCAGTAATTATCTCCAAATTCATCTTTAGCTTTATTTATAAGGTCATCTGTAAAGGCATTGTTCACCCACGGAATGATCTGCTGTATGGATTCCTCCCAATCGCGGGTTGTAAGACTGCCGAGTCTTTTCATGTCCCCGGTTTTTAGCGCATCAACAATTTCATCAAACAGGCATATCCCTTTTTTGCGTGCTTCCCATTCTTTTTCATGTCTCAATAAGTATTTTTCCGTAACCATCTCTAAGATAGGACCTACATCCTGCGATATTCCTCCATGGACCAGCACCATTGAGTTGAGTATTTTTTCTTCAATTTTTCCCGGTATTTCGTCTCTGGAGAAAAGGTTGTGCCGGGGGAGCAGGCATCCTCTGCTTAAGCCGAACTCAGGCTCTCCTTTTTCTGATAGTTTTCCGGTGATGACCTTTATGCCGGGCCACAAACCGCCTGAATCCTGCCACCCGCCGCCTGAACCGCCCAGCCATTCCCCGAGTATTGCCCTTGAAGCCACAGTCCTTCTTTCCTCTTCGGTTAAACCGCCAGTCTGGTTTTTAATCTGGCCGCTGAACCTCATCAAACGTGTTATAACGGTTGAAAGTAGTGTTGTGCTGACAGCCAGGCGCGAACCTTTCGGTATTCCATTCACCCTTGTTATTACTTCTATCCCCCCCTGCTTGCCCAGCAATTTAAACAGGATTTCTTTCAAAGGAATATTTTTCCCCTCAAAACACGGGGGCACAATCCCCGAAGCCACTACCCCGGCTTTTAACAATGAGAGATAATCATTGCCGAAATTAAAAAGTTCCGTAAGAGTTGTTATTTTTTTTGAGGATTTCAGGTCTATTGATATTAAATGTATTACAGGTTCCTGAATAAAACGGCAGTAACACTCACAGGGGGGCAATATGGGGTCAGCGCTTCCGTGAATTTTCAGATTTACTGACAGGTTGACGACGCGTGCACCCTCAGGGAAATCCATGCCGAGGAAAAATATGTCTGACCAGCCGCTGTGGGAGGGGTCCAAACGGACAGGCGAGGTGTCAAACCCGAAGGGATAAAACCCGGTTTCCGGCTCCGGCGTTGTCAGTTCCGGCAAAACAGAAAAAGGATAATCGTCAAGACTTTTTATATTGAAAAGATGAAAATTTTCACTGCACTGGCTTATGGACAGTTTTACCTGGTCAAGCAGGTATTTAAAAGATAATTTATAATATGACTCTGCTATTGCACTAAAGAGGGCGCTGTTACGTCTCCCTTCCTCTATTTCTTTTAAAAAGATATTTATAGATTTTTCAAAGTCTCTGTCAAAAGCTGCCTTTACGCCGTCAAAAGGGATCCTGCCATGGCGGGTTGTTTCCCTGTCTGTCTGAAGATAGAACCTGTAAATGGCAAAAAGAAAAAACGAAGCCCTTACTTTGTGGTACAGGTTTTTTGACTCTTTGCGAAACCCCTCTAATTCAGCGACGAGTTTAAGAAGTTCAGCATTATTCCTGTTTTTAAGCAGGGAGTTAATTGAACGGTTGCGGTGAAAATCGTCTTTGCTTACTATTGTCTCTACGAGGAGATTGGACATAGTTAACGTGTTTATTCTAACATAAGACATAATGTCTTATATTTCCGAGAAATAGTCTAAACAATTAGTGACAAATCTGTTTCAATTTTTTCAAGGAGCGCTGAAAAGCCCTTGCCCCCTTCTGCTTTTGAAATCCTCGGAAGAGCTTATCGCCTCCGATAGAATGATTTGTTAGGCTAATGTCTATAATTCGTCGCCATGGATTGGCTTCCGGTTTGGGACCTTTGTCAATATCTTCCTGAAATCTTTCTTTTTTCTAGGCATACTAATGATACTATATGCGGTATCGCCATATTGTCAAGAAGGAATGTTCTTGATTTTAGGCTGACGTAAGAATTAACTCAAGGGGAAATGATGAAGAACAGACCAGAAATATTTCTCATGTTTTTTAACCGTTTCTTGTCTTCCAATCCTATCAATGCGCCAATACAATAAGGATACCTACCATTTCACATTGAAAATTATTTGATTCTTACCTCAGGTTTGCTATAATTCCATTTTGAAATAGTGTCGTTATGGGGCAAACGTTCACCGCAGAGATCGCTAAGACTTCGTCGTGAGCTCAGTCGAACGATCGCAAAGGGGAAAAAGTAGGTCTTTCTCTGCGTCCTTTGCGCCTTTGCGGTGAAACAAAATATTACTAATTAACTTTGGGAGATTTATATACATGGCTGAACAGCGGAAGAAAGTGGTGCTGGCCTACTCAGGTGGTTTGGATACCTCGGTGGCAATTAAGTGGATTCCTGAAAAATACAATATGGATGTTATTACGGTAACGATCGATCTTGGCGCAGTGAAGGACCTGGATGCTATCCGTGAAAAGGCTTTAAAGATAGGGGCTAAAAAGGCGATTGTCATTGATGCAAAAGATACCTTTATCAAGTATTTTATATTTCCTGCCTTGCAATCAGGGGCGTTGTACGAAGGCGTTTACCCGCTTGCAACGGCATTGGGCAGGCCGCTGATTGCAAAATTACTGGCAGATGTAGCACAGGAGGAGAAGGCGGATGCCGTTGCGCACGGCTGTACCGGCAAGGGAAATGATCAGGTACGTCTGGATGTATCCCTGCAGGTTTTAAATCCGAAATTACAGATTATCGCCCCTGTGCGTGAGTGGAAGATGACGCGTGATGAAGAGATCAGGTATGCAGAGGAACACAGCATCCCTGTAGAGGCGAAGATAAAGAGTCCATATAGTACGGATGAAAATCTCTGGGGCAGGAGTATCGAGTGCGGCGTGCTGGAAGACCCCTGGGCTGAGCCGCCGGAGGAAGTTTATAAATGGACAAAAAATGCAAAAGATGCACCAGACACGCCAGAATATCTGGAGATTCATTTTGAAAGGGGTGTCCCTGTGGCTCTTAACGATGAAGAGATGGATGGGGTTGCCCTTATCAATACGTTGAATGCAAGGGGCGGAAAGCATGGCGTCGGCCGGATTGACCACCTGGAGAACCGGCTTGTAGGTATTAAATCCAGGGAAATTTACGAGGCGCCTGCGGCGATTATATTGCATACAGCACACAAGGCGCTCGAAGGTATGGTTATGACAAAAGACGCCCTGCGTTTTAAGGACATTGTGTCTGCCCATTATGCCGATCTGATTTATAATGGGCTTTGGTTTTCCGCTTTCCATCAGGATTTGGTGGCGTACGTGTTGAGCAGTCAGCGTCTTATAACAGGGACAGCCCGTGTAAGATTATCGAAGGGGACGTCTACCGTAGTGGGGCGTAAATCGCCCTTATCGCTGTATAGTGAAAAACTTGCTACCTATCAGAAGGAAGATACCTTTGACCACGCCGCATCCCTGGGATTCATTAAGATATATGGTTTACCTGTGAAGATACAGGCGCAGAAGCAAATGGACGTCCTTGCAGGTAGGGAGGCATTGCATCTGGATTCTATCATGCCGCCGAAGGTCAAAACTATTGGGAAAACGGAGGCGGAGAAAAAAAGGTGAGAGAATGAAGGTATTGTTGTTGTTTCCCCCATCATGGCACCCTTCGCAGCCCTATCTCAGCCTGCCCTCCTTAACTGCATTTTTAAGACAGAACGGTATTTCCGAAGTTCGGCAGAGAGATTTGAATATTGAGTTGCTGGATATACTCCTTACCAAAAAGGAATGCAGTGAATTTTACCAGGGGATCATCAATAAATTAAAAAGTTCGGATAGAACTTCTGTTCATTCTTCACGGTATCAGGAAAAATACCAGACCATGGTTGACGCTGTAGAATCAATTCCTGCATTAATGGATAAAGTGGAAACGGCGAAAAACACTTTGAGGTCAGAGGGTTTTTATGACCTCGAAAAGTACATGGAGAGCGTTCATATCATCAATGAAGCCCTGAGAAATATGTCTGCGCTGTATTATCCTTCATCAATGACGTCACTCAGCAATGACATGCGGTATTCTGTGTATTCATCCCAGGATATTTTTAAGGCGCTGGACGATGAGGAGGAAAACATCTTCCTCAACCTTTATAAGAAGCACATTCTTTCTTCCATCCTGGAGTCATCGCCGAATCTGGTGGGTATTTCCATTACCAATACTTCTCAGATCATTCCGGGACTAACTCTCGCAAGGTTAATAAAGAATCAGCACAAGGAAATCCACATTACTATAGGTGGAAGCGTTTTTACAAAACTCATTGAAAATATAAAAAAAGTAGATGGTCTGTTTTCGATTGTGGATAGCTTTATTGTTTTTGAGGGCGAACATGCCCTGCTGGAACTGGTAGGACAACTTGATAGCAAGAGGGATTTTAAAAAGGTGCCTAATCTGATTTACAGAGAAAACAATGTTACAAAGATCAATGAACCGTTTTATACGGAAGATTTAAACAAACTGCCAGCACCTGACTTTGACGGTTTTCCTTTAAAACTTTACCACACACCTGCCTCCGTTTTGCCCGTTCAGACATCGAGGGGGTGTTATTATTCGAAATGCTCCTTTTGTAATCTGCATCTTGACCACAGGAGTTTTCGCTTGCGCCGGACGGAACTCCTTATGGAGGATATTTGGACACTTTCTCAAAAATACAACACGCCGTATTTCTTCTTCACCGATGAATCCGTTCCTATTAACAAATTAAGGGAGATATCTCAAAGTCTGTTGGAAAAGCAATGGGATATAAAATGGATGGGAGGTGTGCGATTTGAGAATGCCCTTGACGGCGACCTGTTGGAAAAGATGCACGCGTCAGGATGTCAAAAGCTGGTGTTTGGTCTGGAATCCTATAATCAGCGTGTACTGGATTTAATGAAAAAGGGGATAAAGACCGATATCGTAAAAAGGGTGCTGGATGCGTGTTTAAAAGTGGGTATTGCGTTTCATCTCTATATAATAGTCGGGTTTCCAACAGAAACAGAAAAAGAGGCTATGGAGACGCTTGATTTTGTGCTTCATAAAGAATATCTGAATTCGTTGGGCTTTTCCTGTTTGCCTTCCCTTTTTGGAATGGAAAAGGATTCTCCGATTACCCACAGTCCTTCAGAATATGGGCTAAGAAGTATCATGTCTCCCAGGGGGGAAGACCTGGGATTGGGTTATTTCTTTGAGGTGGAGCAAGGGATGTCCCCGGAAGAAGCCGGGGAGATGTATCATTATATTATTGGACGATTAAGTCAGGAACTGTGCCCCTTCCCCTATAATTATTCTTTGCCGGATGGCTTGCTGTATATTACTCGTATCAATGATGAAATGAGGAAAAAGGTTTATACAAATTAGCTGCTTATGGAAGCGAATTCAGGCAATGAAAGACTGGAGTATAGAAGGCATGGAAAAATCTGATGAATATATCCTGGGAGACAAGGCAAATATAGCTGTTATCGGTGGAGGTCCAACAGGCTCTTTTTTCAGTATTTTTGCGCTCAAAATGGCAAAAATGGTTGGCAAGGAATTAAACATAACCATTTTTGAGCCAAAAGATTTTACAAAGGACGGCCCTGGTGGTTGTAACAAGTGTGGCGGAATAATTTCTGAACTCCTTGTTCAGACGCTGGCGGTTGAAGGTATAAATCTTCCTGACGCAGTGGTGCGGAGGGGAATTAATTCTTACAAACTCCACACAAGTCAGGGGGATACGTCGATAGCTACGCCGTATTTTGAGAAAACCATAGCTACGGTGTATAGAGGCGGAGGTCCCAAAGGGATGATAGAGCAGGGTAAAGAGAGCTTTGACAAATTTCTCCTTGGTCTGGCAGTAAAAGAGGGAGCAGTTCACAAACCTTTAAGAATTGATAAAATTGAGTACAAAAATAAGAAACCTGTATTGTTTTCTCAAAAACATGAAGTTGTGGAGGCAGATCTTGTCGTTGGAGCATTCGGGGTAAAGGGAGGCACTGCCAAAATATTTGAAGGACTTGGTTTTGGGTATAAAGAACCACGTACGGTTACGGCTGCTATTGCAGAAATTAACATGGGCGATGATATCGTAGGGAGATATTTTGGGAATTCCATTCATTTGTTCTTTATTCCGGACAAGAATGTTAAATTTGCAGCGATGATACCAAAAGGCTCTTATGTAACGCTATGTATATTGGGAAAGGATATAAATCCTGGTACGGTAAACGATTTTCTCGGAGCTTCTGTCGTTAAAAGGGTCGTACCGGATGTGGAACTTGATAGGATAGAATGCCGCTGTTTACCGAAAATGAATATAGGGGCGCCTGTAAAGCCGTTTACTGACAGAATCGTTATGTGCGGTGACGCCGGTTCAACACGATTATTTAAAGATGGGCTGAGCGCAGCATATTTAACGGGAAAGACCGCAGCAAAAACCGCTGTATTTCAGGGTGTAAGTGAACAGCATTTTCGGAAACATTATTATCCTGTTTACAAGAGTATCGTGATTGATAATGCGTATGGAAAGCGCCTGTATTCAATTATCGATATATCCAGAAAAAGTAACATATTCACGAAAGGGATGCTTGAAGTTATTCGCAAGGAACAGCAGGATTCTCATAGCCGTAAGGTGTTGAGCTTGATTCTGTGGGACATGTTTACTGGGAATGAAAGGTACAAGAATATATTTCCAAAGATATTCGATGTAAGGATGAATTGTAATCTGTGGAAGGAAGTTGCAAAAACACTGGTTTATTGAAAGGTTAGAAAATTATAAAAATAACAACAAAAAGATAGTTTTATGCTGGGAGCTGCAGTTTTAAGAATCAAGGTTTCCTTGTTCCGTTGTGCTTTGACAATACTCTGTCTTTATAAGGAGAAGACCATGAATGGGGGGGAGCTTGGAAGGGTTTGTGCTGATGGAGAAATAATCTTCAAAGAGGGTGAAAAAGGCGAGGTGATGTATGTAATACAATCAGGGAGGGTGCGGATAACAAAACAAACCCTGGATGGAGACATTACTATTGCGACGCTTGAAAGGGGGGAAATAATAGGAGAAATGTCTCTCTTTGACAAATTGCCACGTTCCGCAACTGCTATAGCCTGCGGCGAAGCAAGGCTTTTAAGTATAGACAAGAAAAAACTTTTTTCCAACATAAGCAGGGATCCAACTCTGGTATTCAGAATTCTTGAAACCATGAGCCAAAGAATAAGAAAACTTAATGAGAATTTGGCAGAGGTAGAGAAAGACCGGGTTGGTATATTAAAATTATACGTCAAGGTTGAAGACATCTGCTGTATGGTGTTGGAAGAGGCAAAGAAGGCCGTCAAGGCTGACAATGGTTCCGTAATGATTCTTAATGATGAAAAATTGCTTTCTGTTAAAGCGGCTTTCGGTGAAAAATCAGACCACACGGTAAAGCTTGCTGTAGGATACGGGATTGCGGGTGATGTCCTGAATACTGGCACGGCTGAACTTATAAACAACGTCTCTATGGATGCGCGATTTGTCCACGGAACAATGCCAGTTAAATCACTGCTGTGCGTTCCCCTTAAGTGTAGAAATGATGTCTTTGGAGTTATTAACATGAGTAACATCTCGGAAAGATTATTTTCCCTCAACGACTTGAAGTTTTTGAACTCTTTATCTCTGTATGCATCTATTGCAATTCAAAATGCGCTGAATGTTTCTCGGCTTAAGACTGTTGCGGATGAGATGTTGATGCGTGTTACCATGCTGAATACTGTAACAATATAAAAGTAACCATTGAATTGGTTATTCAGAAAGACGTAGATATACAAAATACTGGTTATCCGGAAGATTTTTTGCCTGTTCAGATATGTTTTTATTCAAATCAATTAAAAATAGGTTAATATTGATCCTGCTGTTATGCTCGTTTACGCCATTATTGTTGTTACGTTTTATGGCATTTCCCAAGGCACACAAGGACTTAGAAGAGGCTTTGATTAGGAATTTGGAAGGGGTGAAGCAAAAACAGGCCGAGATTGTAAAAATGTGGTTTGATGAAAGAAAGCATGACGCAAAGGTCGTCAGTAGAAACATCTCTGCTGTGCTTGGACAAAGCATAAACGAAAGGGTTAATAATTTTTTAAAGTTGAATGATTATATCGAAATGCTCAGAGCGGAACACAAATATGAGGGCGTGTATATTACTTCCCGGGAGGGAACAGTACTTATGGCTACCGGAAAGGAATGGGTTGGTTCCAATCTTATAAGTCGTGATTATTGCAGAGAGGCGTTGAATGGACACGTTTTTATATCTAGAATTCAGCGTGTTGCTCGAGGGGAAAGCGAAAACAAAAAGGGAGATGCTGAATCTCCCGTGATGTTTATATCGTCCCCGCTCATGGATTCCGACAATTTTATAGTAGGATCTGTCATTCTCAGAATGAATACAGCGCCTCTCAGTGAAATCATGAAAAGTGCAAAACTGGGGAAGACAGGAGAAACATTTCTCACCAACAGAGAGGGTTTCATGCTAACTGAATCGCGGTTTGCAGATGGCCTAAGAAAGGAAGGCATAATTCAGCACAGGACGGCATTAGAGTTGAGGATAGTAAATCCACATACAGGAAAGCTTACAGACGGCGCTCAAAAATGCCTGAGTGGTAAAGATGGATACAATGCGGAAGGATATATAAATTACGACGGGAATAAAGTCTTGGGCTCATGGTGTTGGGTTACAGAGTATGATTGTGGTTTATTAGCGCAGATTGATATACACGAAGGGTACGGAGCGGCTTACGGTTTAAAAAGGTTTGTCCTTTCAATGCTATTGTTATTAGCTTTTCCTTTGACGCTGGTTGCATTTTATTTTGGGAAAAGAATTTCTGCCCCCATTTTGAATATGATAGAGGCAGCGAAAAAGATTACCCGTGGCGACCTGAGCCAGCGGGTGAATGACAGTGGCAAAAGTGGCGAGATTAGTGGATTAGCGCAGGCATTTAACGTGATGGCAGCATCTTTAGAAGAAAAAACGATTAAATTAGCAAGATTTACGACAAACCTTGAGAATATTGTAAGAGAAAGAACCCTTGAATTACAATCAACAACCAATTTTTTGAATAGTATCTTAGCAGGTTCTACCGAGTATTCGATCATTGCAGAAGATCTGAACGGTAATATCCTTGCATTTAATAAAGGGGCAAGTCTGATTTATGGTTACAGTCCTGAAGAAGTGGTTGGAAATACCAATGTTCGGATTCTTCACATAGAAGAAGATGTGAGGTCGGGAAAGGTAGAGCATATTTTAGAGGAAGCCCGCAGGACAGGCCGATATGAAGGTGAAGTAATGAGAAGAAGAAAGAACGGCGAGGTCTTTCCTGCGCATGTTACTTTTACATCGCGAAGCGATGAAAATGGGAGACCTATCGGTTTTGTAGTGATATCCAAGGATATTACGAAAGAGAAGTTGGTGGCGCTGGAAAAGGAGATTGTAAATAATGTTAATAAGTTGATTGCCTCAGGTCTGAATATAAAAGAAGTTTACAAGAATATTTATCTGGAATTGAAACGTATCGTCGATTTTACCTGGTTAGGCGTGGCGTGTCTCATAGATGGTGCGGAAATTACCGAGGAATCCAATATTGTTGATGGAGTATTATCAATGGATTGGCTGAATACTAGCCGGTACCCATTTCATGCGCTGGCTCAGAGTGTAGCTGTTAAAAGTGGTGAACCTGTGCTTGTCACGGATACGCATGATGGGAAGTACATGATAGACCAGGAATTATACAAAAAGGGGATATGTTCTTACTTGTGTTTTCCCTTGAATTCGAAAGAAATCCCAATTGGAACTATTACACTGGGGAGCAAAAAGAAGGATGCTTTGACAGAAATACATTTTGATTTGTTGAATCAAATTGCGCCACAATTAGCCGTTACAATCGAAAATATGAGGCTTTTTGTATCCATACGGGAGTCAGAGAAAAAATATAGAGATCTCGTGGAAAATGCGCCAGAAATGATTCACGAGATCAGTCCCGAAAGAAAATTTATTAATGTAAATAAGACGGAGTTAAATAAATTAGGATATTCCTTAGAAGAAATGAGACAGATGATGCTTGAGGATATTGTCCCGAATGATCATAGAGAGGAAATAAAGAGACATTTTAAACGTATTATAGTGACAGGAAGCAGTGAATTAGAAACAGTGTTTCTGACAAAATCAGGAAAAGAAATTAATGTCGAGATACATGGAACGGCTCTTTATAATAACAAAACGGGAGAATGTATCTGCGCGGGGGCATTTGTGCGGGATATTACAGAGAGGAAGAAGATGGAGGAGCAGGTGCGTCGGTCAGAAAAATTAGCCTCGATGGGCGAACTGGCCGCGGCGATTGCCCATGAGATACGAAATCCCCTGGGGGCGATATGCAATTCCGTAGGAATTTTGGATACTCATTTAAAATTGACAGGTCAGGATAAGGATTTATTAGAGATGATTGTAGGGCAGTCTGAGAGACTGGACAGGATTATCAAAGATTTCCTGACCTTCGCCCATCCGCGAGAACCATACTTCTCTTTACATGACATTCGAGAGGTAATTAAAAATACCATTTCCCTGTTAGAGCAGGATAACCGGTTTACGGACAAGATAGAAATAAAGGGAACCTACGAGAGCATATTGCCAAAAGTCTATATTGATACTGATTTAATTCACCAGGTATTGTGGAATCTATTCGTAAATTCTCTGGATGCCATGCCTGATGGCGGACAGATCAAGATAATGGTAAGAAAAGCAACTTTGTTTTTGAGGGACGCTGTGGAAATTTTGATATCAGACACAGGGACGGGCATACCGTCCCATGAGTTGGACAAGATATTCGAACCTTTTTATACTACAAAAACAGAGGGGACAGGCTTAGGGCTTTCAATGGTTCAGCGTATTATTGACGATCATGGAGGAGCCGTTGATGTCAAGAGTAAAGAGGGAAAGGGAACGACATTTTATATCAAATTGCCTGTTGGAAACGAAAAATTAGCAGTTTAGCATAACTTTTTAGTGGGATAATCGGGAATATGGAAGACGGTAAAATTCTTGTCGTGGAAGATCAGGATGCAATGAGAGAATCGCTCGTGATTGCATTTAAAGACGAGGGGTATCATGTCGAAGGCGTTACTAGTGGCGAAGAGGCTATTCAGAGGGTGAATAATAATGTATATGACCTGGTTGTTACAGACCTGAAGATGAAAAAAGTGGATGGGCTGGAAGTGCTCAAGGCAGTGAAGAATGCAAATTCATCCACAGAGGTGGTACTAATTACGGCCTACGGTACCATCATCACGGCTGTTCGAGCGATTCGGGATGGGGCATATGATTACGTAACCAAACCTTTCCGTCACCAGGAAATCCTGAGAGTTGCAAAGAAGGCGCTCGAAAAGAAAAGACTGAAAGACAGGGTCAGATACCTTGAAGGGGAAATTAGAGATAAATATAAATTTGAGGGTATTGTAGGGAATTCAAATGCTATCCTGGAGGTACTAAAAACAACATCGCATGTGTGTCGTACCGAAAGCACAGTCCTGATAACTGGCGAGAGTGGGACAGGAAAAGAGTTGATTGCAAGGGCGGTTCATTACAATAGTCCTCGAAAAGACGGTCCATTTGTGGTGATTAATTGCGGTGCGCTGCCTGAGAACTTGCAGGAAAGTGAATTGTTTGGACACGTGAAAGGGGCTTTTACCGGAGCCATCAGGGATAAAACTGGGTTGTTCCAGCAGGCCCAAAAGGGGACAATTTTATTAGACGAGATCGGGGAGACGTTGCCTTCTACGCAAGTAAAACTCTTGCGATTTCTGCAGGATGGAGAAATCCGCCCTGTTGGTGGAAATAAATCGACATTTGTGGATACGAGGATAATTGTCGCTACGAATGAAAATTTGGAAAAAGCTGTGGAGTCGGGAAGGTTTAGAAAAGATCTGTTTTATCGGGTCAATGTAATACGTATTCACATTCCTCCTTTGAGGGAACGAAGAGAAGATATTCCGCTTTTAGGGGAGTATTTTTTAGAGAAAATTTTAGAAAAATTTAAAAAGGGCAAAAGGGTGTTCTCTGAAGAGGCAATGCACGCGCTTATGAATTACGATTGGCCCGGTAACATTAGGGAACTGCAGAATATGATAGAAAGCGCTGTTGCATTCTCTAAAAGTGAGATAATAAATGTTGATGAACTTCCGCTTCCAGTTCCCGTTGAGAAATTTGCGGTACTTTCCAGGAATCCGTTAGATGATGAGAGGAAGAAATCATTTATTGTTACAACCCTTGCCGAACAGGAAAAAAACGCCATTATGGAGGCCCTGAACAAATACGGTGGTAATCAAACAAAGGTTGCGCAAGTGCTTGGAATATCCACAACAACGCTTTGGAGGAAGATTAAAAAATACAGGATTAAATCACAACACGAAATCTCAGATAATATCGATAATTCTAGAGCGAAATCACCCCTGGTACCTGGTGAATAAAAGGGCAATAAGCACAACTTAAAACGGAATTGCGGGGTGTTAAATTTTTCAGAAGAAGGAAAGCCATTATGTTGAAATATTGGTAAACATTCGGGAATGACACTTGTCCTCACGAAAGTGGGGAAACTTGTCCTCACGGAAGTGGGGAATGGGCAGTGCATAACGTCTTTATCGAAAGTTTACGGTCAACTCATAATAATTAATTGCATTCTAGAGGACATCAGGTTTTAATATACCAATGCTTAGTTTCAAATACAGTATGGCTTTCGTAATCATCTTGATTTCCTTTTATTGCCCTGTTGCGATTGGGTCACCGCCATTAGGAGCAGAGTATTCAGCGCCTTCCAAAGATTCTGAACCAATTCGTATCAATATTAAAAATGAAACTGAGTCTTACTCTGTCGAAGAAATACTTTCTTCAAAGAAATATTTAAAGAGACATTTGGAGAATGCAAAGAAAGAAGGTCTCCTGGAGGAATCGCCTGATAGGGAGCATCAGCCAATTGTCGTGGAAAAAGAGGCAGAAGATTCAAAACCCGCCTGGGACATATGGCATAAAGATCCAACTCATAATGTGATCCTTGCCGTTGCTATTATCCTTATTGCTGCTACGCTAGCGGGATGGATGGCAAGGATGTTACGGCTTCCTGCGGTAGTAGGAAAGCTGATAATTGGGATGATACTGGGCAACGTCTTCGCTTTTACCGGATGGGATTTTTTCGATTTTCTCAGGACGATGCCATTCGTAAAGATGATATCATACTTCGGAACATTGCTACTTCTTTTCACAGCCGGTCTCAATACAGACCTCAGGGCATTATTGCGGGTAGGGACTTCTTCTCTCCTGGTATGTTTGGGCGGTATAATAGTCCCTGCCGGGCTGGGACTTATGGTTGGATATTCTTTGCTTCCAGACGTCCCGATTGGCGCAAAAGTTCTTCTCGCCATTATTCTTTGTAATACAGGTATGGGACTATTAGTGGCAATTCTTCGTGAACTAAAGGCAATGAATACCCCGGAAGGGAGAATTTTAGTTGGAGCAGCAGTGCTTACGGAGATTATAGTAATTTTAACCTTCGGCGTAGTAAGTGAATTTGCCGCTAGAGGCGGGGTTTCTCTTATGGGTATGTCAGTCAGCTTTGGCATAGCAATCACTTCTCTGATAATCAGTTTGATAACTATATTAAGATATAGTGAAAAGTTTGGAAATTTTCTCACGAGAAGGATGACGGAGGGTTTGAATATACCCATTGTGGTAATTTTATCCCTTTTATTAGCCTTTATGTTCGGGTCATTAGGACTCCACACAGTAATAGGGGCATTTGTTGCAGGTTTATTCCTGCGTAATGTGAAGTTAAGGGACTCTGATAATGGGGAGTATCGTACTATTGAATTATTTACAAGACCATTTTATATGCTCCTTGTGCCAATACTTTTTGTTCGGGTGGGGGCGCAGGTAGAGATGAAAAGCTTCCTGAACATGGAAGCAGTTTCCCTTGGCCTTGCTATAACAGGCGCTGCCGTTATAGGGAAGATGTTTTGCAGTGTTTGCCCGATTGAGAAAAGTATAAATCGCCTGGCCATAGGCATAGGGATGGCGACGAAGATGGAGGGGACATTAATTCTGACTGGAATTGCCAGGGATATGGGTATGTTGAATGACGCTGTATTTTCCTCTATTATCGTGGTAATCGTGCTTACTTCCACAATATGTCCTTCTCTTTTAAGATTATCATTACGCAAGAAAGGTGTCCATCGCAAAGGTTTGCATATTGCTGCAGAAAAAAAGGAATTAGAAGAGGTAACTTTAAACTGAATGCCCTTATTGTCATATTGGCATTCGCCTTTACACATTTTTTTATTACCTCTGACCCTGTAAAAAAGTGATACATGGAATGTCTGATAATTTATATTTATTCTCAAAATATTTTTTTGTCTGCAGGTATAGAGACATTTTTGGAAGAGAACTCACAATTACTCAAAAAATATCGAATGTTTAAAACACATTAATTTCATACTGAAACCACTATTGCACAATGGAATGTTTTTGTGAACCGATAAAACGAAGATTATTAAGAAGGTAAGAATATAATCGTTTTAATAAAACGTTAATTTAATACCACTTATGTGAAATATAGGTGGTATTTTTTTTTCATGCCGATGTTGGTATATTTTTCGTTGCTACAGTAAACCAGTAAAGTAAAATTTATACCTTGCTTGCCTTATAAGACCGTAGAGCAAAAAGATAGTTTGTTCTTGCAAATCGTCTCAAGATAAAGGCAGTGAAAATCTATGTGTTTTATTAAGGGTTGAATAATGCCCCCTTTTTCCCCATGCTGTAAAGACGCATAACAATACGGCTCTACAAAGTGGATGATAGGATATTCCACTAATCGTAACATTTTGGCTTACCGCTGAGAATAGGCAGAGAAGGTATGCAGGTTTTCTCTGCATTCTTTGTGCCCTTTGCGGCGAGCTATTACTTGTTTTCAAAATTGTATTTTTTGGACGACTCCGCCACTAAACTGGAACTTTGATTGCGGCTATACTGCGCTACGAAATACGTGACAAGGTTATAGGAGGTAGAAAGGTCTTGGCGAATGTTAAAGAAAAACTACAGAAGTTAAAAAGTCATAGACGTTAAGTTTGAAGTTAAGGGAGATTTAGAAGAAGATAGAGAAGGTTATTTAACGCATGTATCAGGGTTTTTAAAGGGTCTTCAAATGGGGAGAAGAGAAAAAGCCGATAATGGATGGAATAAATAAATTTCGCGCGTATGTAAAAAAGTTACCAAGGGCGCCGCAGCCTGCAATTCCTTCGAGAGAGGTGTGGCTTTCTTTGTGGGGTGCGTTTTTGGGCATAGGATTTACAGCATTACTTGCTATTCTCTGGAAGTGTCCGATGCTATCAGGGGCGTTTGGCGCCAGCGCCGTGTTGATTTATGGCGCTTCTAAGGAGCCGTTTGCGCAGCCGAGGAATGTCCTGTTAGGGCATTTTTTAGCGGCATGTATCGGTGTGACTGTAAATGATTTCCTTTGGTGTCACGTTTTGGTCTATTGCCCTAGGTGTTTCCCTTGCATTGGTGCTTATGGTAGTGACTTATTCAATCCATCCCCCTGCAGGTGCGACTGCATACGTGGCAGTTCAGACGGGAGGTTTGGGCGTTGGTTATATGTATATTTTGAATCCGGTCATTTTAGGCGCTTTTATTCTGGTGGTAATTGGCGTGATTTTCAATAAGCTTGGGAAAAGGGATTATCCAGTACATTGGTGGTAAAAAATGTGTAACAAGCAATAAGAGAGGTCTGATGTTTATGAACTTGGACGCACAATTTTGTGAACATAAAAATACATTGTGATATGGTCTGATTTTGTACTATGTCCTGGACTTGTTTCAGGATTGTTTCAGAATCTTCTTCCAGTTTTCAGGCTAACTATAGGAGAACAACTCCAGATAAATCCGCTCTTTGAACGGAGACTAATCTTTTAATGGAGGCGAATACTCTATCATAACCCCAGCCTTCAGGCTGGGGACAAAGAGGCAAACCAAGCCGGGCTTTAGCCCTGATACAGGATAAAAGTATGGCATTTGTTAAAATAATTTCTGTGAGTGAATCTATGCTTGACAAGGTGAGAGCATACATCAATACCCTGGAAGAACATCACAAGAAGGTTTCGTTTGCTCAGGAGTATGAGGAATTCATCAGGAGATACAATCTTGGAAGTCATGGCTAAAGCCGTATTTATATTGCGGATATAATCTCCGCCATAAATGGCGGAGTTATAGTAACGGCATCAAGTTAATCCTGCTAAGTCCCCCTTAATAAAGGGGGATTCAGGGGGTTGTGTTTTTCTGTGATTCTTTACAACCCCCTTGCCCCCTTTTCTAAGGGGGATTTTGTGCATGCTTCCGTCTGTAAAACCCGCATAAATAAAATGAAAATTTCTATACAATTAAATTACGGGAAAAAATAATGTTTATCTCAATTAAAAACCGGCTTATTTTCTTACTGATCGTATTTACGTTATTACCATTTATTTTGCTGAGGATTATGGCCTATCCAAGGATGCAGTCAGATCTTCAGGATGTCTTGATACGAAACCTTGATGGTATCGGACATAAGCAATCAGAATTGGTAACTACCTGGATACACGAAAGGACGAAGGATGCTCGTGTAGTTGCGAACAATCCTCTGATGGCTAAATGTGCAAAAATTACAAGAGATGACAAGGAGTATGTGGATATAGTCCAATATCTTGAAGTAGTAAAGAGCGAATATAATTATAAGGATGTATTAGTAAGTAACGATAAAGGGTTGGTAACAATCGCTTCAGCTGAAGAAAGCATAGGAAGGGATATTTCAAAGATGGATTACTTTAAACAGGCGGTACAGGGGAATACCTTTGTATCGAGTGTTACTCCCTCTGAGATTCCCCTTATGAATGAATTTGGAGAGAAGGAACTGGGCGTGCCGACCATGTTTGTTTCCACGCCGATGAAAGACAGGGATGGGGTTGTAATTGGTGTTGTCGCCTTGAGGATCGATGTTGGTGCGTTGAACGAATTGATGTTGAGTCTTAAGCTGGGGCATACGGGTGAGACGTATCTCGTGAATAAAGACGGATACATGATCACAGAATCAAGGTTTACGGCGCATCTGAAAGAGATGGGATTGGTGAAAAGGAGATGCGCATTAGAATTGAAGTTGATTAATAGGGAAACAGGCGAGTTGACCAATGGAGTTAGAGAGTGTGTCGCCGGCAATAATGGCTTTAATGCAAAGGGCTATAAGGATTACAGCGGTATCACGGTGTTGGGTGTATGGAGGTGGCTGCCGGAGTTTAATTGGGGCGTTATAGCAGAAATTGACAGGGATGAGGGTTATGGGGCTGCCTATAATCTTAAATATATTGTGAGTTCTATATTGCTGGTGCTGGCATTTCCGATAGTGCTGGTGGCGTACTTTATCGGTAGAAAGGCTTCGATACCGATTATAAAGCTGAAAGAAGTAACTGAGAAGATGGCATCGGGGGATTTAACTCAAAGAGTAGACATAAAGAGAGAAGATGAGATTGGCGTATTGGCAAATTCCTTTAACGCCATGGCAAAGTCCCTGGATGAAAAGACGAAGGAGATCGCTGCGTCAGAGAAACGATACAGGGAATTGGTTAGCTCTGTAAAGGAAGGTATCTACCAATCAGAGCCTGGTGTGGAGGGTGTATTTACCTTTATTAACAATGCGGGCGCAGAGTTGTTGGGATACAGCAGACCGGAAGAAGTAATCGGGACGAAGGTAAAAAATATATATGTGGATTCGGAAGACAGAAGAAAACTTTGCGAGAAACTCGATAAAGACGGGGTCTGGAGGGAGTTTGTATCACTTTGTAAAAGAAAAAATGGCGAGAATTTCTATGCAGAGCGTACAAGCAATTTGCTAAGGGACGGGAAAGGAAATCCGGTTGCTATTTACGGAGTGATTCGTGACATCTCGGAAAGAAAAAAGGCAGAAATGGAGATTGTCGAATCCGAAAAGAAATATCGTATGTTGTTCAATTCACTAAAAGAAGGCGTTTATCAATGCGAACCAGAAGTGGATGGGGTGTTTACATGGATAAATCAGGCAGGCGCTAAAATACTTGGTTATAAATCTCCTGAAGAAGTGATCGGAACAAAGGTGAAGGATATTTACGTAAATCCTGACGACCGTAAAAAAGTAGTTGAAAAGTTATTAAAAGAAGGTGGATGGAAGGATTTTGTATCTTTCTGCAAGAGGAAGAACGGCGAGAGGTTTTATATGGAACGGACGTCCAGTCTGGGTACCGATGACAAGGGTAAACCTATTCGTATTGAAGGAATATTTAGAGATATTACGGAGCGGAAGAAACTGGAGGAGGAACTGCAAGAATCCGAGAGGCATCACAGGCAATTGTTGAACTCGTTGAAAGAGGGGATATATCAGTGTGAACCTGCAGAAGATGGGGTATTTACGTGGATTAATCAGGCAGGGGCAGAGATACTCGGTTACAGTTCACCCGAAGAAGTTGTAGGAACGCGAGTAAAGGATGTATATGTTAATCCCGACGACAGAAAAGAGTTGGTCGAAAAGTTGGGAAAGGAAGGGATATGGAGAGACTTTACTTCCTATTGTAAGAGAAAGAATGGTGAGCGCTTTATTTCTGAAAGGACATGTAATCTTGTACGTGATGAAAACGGTAAGTCGATCAGAATTGAAGGTGTATTTCGGGATATAACGGAAAGATAAAGCATGTATTTAGATAAATTAAAATACACTGAACGAGAAGTAAAGAATTATGGGAAATGAGTGCGTTAAGGGTTTATCCGTCAATGCAAAGACCCTGATTCTTATATTGTTGTTTGTGAATGTTGGGTTTGCAACAAAGATGATTAATAAGTATTATGCAATGAAGGAATCGGGATACATTAGGGAAAAGACTTTCCATGAACAGCTCCAGCAAAGGGTAATGAAATCTTTTGGTTCTGTGGAAGAAATGAATAAGATGATTTCTGACATTACGCGGCAAAAAGAGGATGCTGAGAAGGTCGCGAGTTCTGTTAGAGAACAAGGTGAACAGTTAAAGTTTGTAAACAAAAAACTCGAAGATGCAAAGGCAAAGCTGGAGGAAGAAAAGGCCCGATTGCAAAAGGAAATATGGGAACAAGAAGACTCGCTCTCCAAAGCAAAGAAGGTGATGGGTGACAAGGATTATACGATTAAGGAACTTATGAATAGCTTAGAAACGGCAGAAAAGAAAACGGCTGCTTTGAAGAAACAACTTGAAGAACACTCAAAGACACCCGGCGCTTGGAGCCTCCCCCATCAATAAAGAAAGTATCATGGTAACTTGATTATATAAGAATTTTCATTTTATTTATGCGGGTTTTGGGTAGTGGCAGACAAAAAATCCCCCTTAAAAAGGGGGACTCAGGGGGCTGTCAAATACTCTGATAGAAAGAATACAACCCCCTATATCCCCCTTTGCTAAGGGGGATTAACTTGTGAAAGATTTTTATGCCAAATATTTTGATTATAGAAGACCAGGAAAAGATTCGAAAGCTGCTGGTGGTCTCCTTTAAGCGGGAGAATTATAAAACGTGTGATGGAATAGATTGGGGGAAAGCTGTAGAATTTCTTAATAAAAATGTCTATGATCTCATAATTGTTGATCTGGAAGTAAAGTCATCAGCGGGTTTCGAGATGCTGAAGCTAATTAAGCTCACGAATCCCACCGCAGAGATTGTGGCAATTTTCAATTCAAATGAGTATGATAAAAACCAAATAATCCGTTGCGGTGTGTATGATTACGCCTTGAAGCCATTTTTGCTGAGTGACGTTGTGAATATAGGTAAGAAGGCATTGGAAAAGAAGCAATTGTCTGATAAGGTGCGAAATCTGGAGCAAATCAGGGATATGGATAAATTTGCCTTATCGTAGGAAAGTGTGAAAAGGGGATTTTTCGAATTAGGTGTTTTTTTATAGTGAAAAGGAAAGGAGGTGTGTTAAATAATTAAAGAGGCTTTAAGGAGGTTGGATGTTTAGAAATATGGAGTTGAGAGGAGATATTGAGAGGAGATATGAAGTGCAAGTAAGATGTGTGTTGATTGGGAAAATGGTCGTTACAACAACATTTTAGAGGAGGACATGTAATGTTATATACTGAGACCGTAGATGCAGCCGCGGCAGTGTCTCTTAAGAAAGCCACGGCAATGAAACACAGCCTGACGGGTTTCTTGACGCTTTCTGTGCTGGCTGGTTTTTATTTTGGATTTGGTGTTATTCTGGCATTTATTTGTGCTGCACCTGTTGCGGAGATAAACCCAGGCATAGGCAAAATAGTTGCCGGTGCAACATTTGGTATTGCGTTGTCTCTGGTAATTATTGGTGGAGCTGAACTGTTTACTGGGTACAACCTGCTGATATTTAAAGGTACTTTAAGGGGTACGGTGACGCTTGGTGACGCTATGTTGGGTTGGTTTTGGACATACCTAGGCAACCTGGGCGGTTCCATGCTTTTTGCGCTTATGATTATTATATCAGGTATCTTTGCCCCTGATCCATGGAAATCATACATGCTCGAGGTGGCAACAGATAAAAGTAATGGACCTTGGTGGGAATTATTCTTCAGGGGTATTTTTTGTAACTGGCTTGTCTGTCTGGCTATATGGTCTGCTTTAAGGTGCACAAGCGATTCGGGCAAGTTGATTATGATCTGGTGGTGTCTGTTTGCCTTTATTACGACGGGGATGGAACACTGTGTGGCGAATATGACGATATTAACGATTGCGAATTTACTGCCGCACGATCCTGAGGCGATTTCCTGGGGCAAGATGTTTGGCTGGAACCTCGTACCTGTTACCCTTGGTAATATCGTGGGTGGCACATTCTTCGTCACATTCCTCTACTGGTTTGCAACTGCCATGGATGAAAGAGGCGCGAAGAAGATGAGGGCTATAAAGGGCGGTTCCGGCGCTGGTGACTTACCACATGCCGGCAGGTCTCCTGAAGAGATTAAAGATATCAAGGTGAAAATGAGGTCGTAATTGTAGCAACTATTTAGATGTATCGGAATTTTCAATCTTGTATGGGTAATTCATGAATTACCCATACAACAAATAGAAATAATTTTCAAAGAACTAATTTAAAAGTTTTTACAAAAGGGGCCGGTTTGTTATTACTGGCCCTTTTTATTTGTCTGAGATGTGAATTACAGAAGTTTTGAAACAATGAAAAATGGTAATAGTTCACCAGAACACGGAGATCACAAAGATTTTATTAAAGACAGAGGTTGTGCAGTTTAGAAGACGAGGATTCCAACCTTCCAATTTTATATTCCCGACCCCCTGCCCACGCATCTTCCCAACATCGCAATTTCTCAACTTCCATTTTTTTTCTGACTTTGCGTATTCTGCGGTGCGCTATCGCGCTTTTCCAATTGCTCGATTCTTTTTTCAAGGGTTTTAATATGTTCTCTCATTTCGGGGAGTCTTTCGATGATCACATAACATTTACGCATACGCTTTATGGGGAGCGCTGGTGCGCCGAGATACGTTTCATTACTCGGGATGTCATTGATAACCCCCGAATATCCGCCAACGGTGACGTTATCCCCAATTTGGATATGTCCAACAATCCCAGCGCCGCCTGCGATGGTTACGTGTTTTCCAATTTTGGCTGAACCTGCAATTCCTACCTGTGATACGATTAATGAATTTTCACCTATTTCGACATTGTGCGAAATAACAACCTGGCTGTCGATCTTTGTTCCCTTTCTAATGACGGTTTCACCGAGCACAGCGCGGTTAATCGTCGTGTTGGCGCCAATATCCACATCATCTTCGATTACGGCAATGCCGACCTGTGGAATTTTAAAATAACCCTCGCCATCCGGTGCATAGCCGAAACCGTTGCTGCCAATGACGGTATTGCTATGGATGGCCACTCGATTGCCGATTACCGTATCGTTATAGATTACGGCATTTGGATAAATAACGGTGTCGTCACCAATGGTACAATGGTCTCCGATATGGACACACGGGTATAGAACCACGCGGTTGCCAATGCGTACATTTTCACCGATGGTGACGTATGCACAAATAGAAATGTCTTTGCCTATTATTGCTGTTTTCGCTATTTTGGCAGAATCATCAATGCCTTTTATATATGCTGGCTTTTTGTACATCAACAATTCTACTAACTTTGCAAATGCAAGATAAGGATTGTTGCATACCAGAAGATTCCCTTTTGCGGTTTTTAATTTGGGCGAAACGATAATAGCCGAGGCCTTTGTATGATGGATTTTTTTAATATATTTCTCATTGGATATAAAAGTAATGTGTCCTTCCTGGGCATCATCGATGCTCATAACCCCGATTATTTTTACGGTAGGGTCTCCAACAACCATACCTCCAACATATTCAGCAAGTTCTTTTAAGGTTTTTTCCATAGAAGATTTTATCTGAAATTATCTATTCTAATTAAATTAGGCCTTCGGCAGCTTTTTTGCCGCAGAGCACACAGAGAGCACAGAAAAATCCCCTGAGAACTCAGTGACCTCTGTGGCTGGTTTGAAATTCATAAACCTTAAATTAAGTTTGTAAGTGTAACGATATAAACCACAGATTTCGTGGATTACACAGCTTTTGCACCACATGTTATTCGTATTTTGCATCCGGGCAATTTGCGGCTTAGATTGTTTTTAATCGGTATTTTTACGGGATACTGTTTCGCTGGATGGCGCTTTCGTTACGAAACGCACAAGGAACAAGGTAACGATTAAGAGTCCCCACCCAAGTACCCCGGTAACCACCTTGCTGTCACCGAAAAGCCACCGAAGGTTTGTTCCCACATGGTCGAATAATAATATATTGGTCTTAATGAGAAATACCCAGCCTGCATGAAGCCCAATGGCAAAATAGAGGGAATTTGTCCTCAAGCAGGCGCATGACAGCACCACGCCGACAAGGAAAAGGCCGATCATAGTAGGCATAATGGCGGTGAAATTTACTATCATGTTGGAAAAAGATTGATAAATTACCATAAAACCGACTAACGGTTGAAAGCCTGGGAATACCAGTAATTTTGCCTTGAAGAAGTGTAATAAAGAATAGAACAGACTGCTGGCACACACGGCAGATACGGCGTGCATGTCCTGTAAAAAGCTTTGAAAGATGAACCCCCTGAAGAATATTTCTTCGATACATCCAACGAGACCTGCGATTAGCAAAAATTTGAAAAGCTGAAAAAATAAGTCTCCAGGAGATTTTGCATCAACCTGTAAGATTTTGGCGCCTGTAATGAACAAGAAGGCGGTGTACAGGATAAATATCCCGGTGCTCAGGAAGAAGCCCATCTGCAAATGTTTCCACCATCCCGATGTGTGTTTTATGCCAATCGTTGAAAGGGAATTGATCATCAGCGGTTTCCTGAACAAGAAAATAATGAGGATGGCAACACCCATGACGATACGGCGCATAACCCTACCAAAGTCATAACTTCCATGCTTATAGTTAAGCAGGTCTGTCACCAAAGCGCTCTGTGGTATCAGCATGTCAGCGGCGATCTTTATCAGGGGTGCAAGCAGACTGCTTACGCATAATATGAGTAAGAATAAGAGGAGTATTTTCTTATATTGTTTTATATTACTAAATGAAATCATGGTGAAATGATAGTGTCGTAAAAAGGAGTTGTCAACTGAAAATACTCTGGTTTGCTGAATTATATTGACTAGCCTGTTGTATTTAGCTATATTACTTCACTTGTTTTGACAGGATTTGTCTGCCACAAAGTCGCTAAGATACGGAGAAATAAGTAACAGTTCACCCCCTCCCCTAACCCCTCCCACCAAGGGCGGGGAATACTCATTGTTCCCTTGTATTCCTCCTCCTTGATGGGGGAGGTTTAGGTGCGGGTGAACTGTTACGAAGATAATGTTTTGTTTGTGGCTTTGTGTCTTAGTGGCATAGATGCCTCTATATTACTTCTAGATAGCTGCAAAAATCAGTGTTCTGATTGAAATAGAAAGCTTGAAAAATATGAAACAAAAAAAACCATGGGGAGGTCGGTTTACAAAACAGACGGCGGCTTCGGTGGAGTCTTTTACCGAATCTGTGTCGTTCGATTGGCGACTCTATAAATACGATATCGAAGGCAGTATCGCCCACGCAACGATGCTTGCCGGGTGCAA
>Ga0209211_10002982_pt1 | contig 28354 bp, 24 predicted proteins | sample RifGroA2_FD_183992 | JGI IMG/M metagenome (GOLD analysis project Ga0209211, IMG submission 183992) | Groundwater microbial communities from Rifle, Colorado, USA - Groundwater A2 (SPAdes) (version 2) | ecosystem: Environmental > Aquatic > Deep subsurface > Groundwater | place: Rifle, Colorado...
TCGCATCTGCATCCGCTTTCGCCTTGGCAGCAGCGTCAGCCTTTGCCTTCGCATCCGCATCCGCTTTCGCCTTGGCAGCAGCATCAGCCTTTGCCTTCGCATCTGCATCCGCTTTCGCCTTGGCAGCAGCATCAGCCTTTGCCTTCGCATCTGCATCCGCTTTCGCCTTGGCAGCGGCGTCAGCCTTTGCCTTCGCATCTGCGTCCGCTTTCGCCTTGGCAGCGGCGTCAGCCTTTGCCTTCGCATCTGCATCAGCCTTCGCTTTGGCAGCGGCGTCAGCCTTTGCCTTCGCATCTGAGTCAGCTTTTGCCTTGGCAGCAGCATCAGCCTTTGCCTTCGCATCTGCATCAGCCTTCGCCTTGGCAGCGGCGTCAGCCTTTGCCTTCGCATCTGAGTCAGCTTTTGCCTTGGCGGCGGCATCAGCCTTGGCCTTCGCATCTGCATCCGCTTTCGCCTTGGCAGCAGCGTCAGCCTTTGCCTTCGCATCCGCATCCGCTTTCGCCTTGGCAGCAGCATCAGCCTTTGCCTTCGCATCTGCATCAGCCTTGGCCTTGGCGGCAGCATCAGCCTTCGCCTTCGCATCTGCGTCAGCCTTGGCCTTGGCGGCGGCGTCAGCCTTTGCCTTCGCATCTGCGTCAGCCTTCGCTTTGGCGGCAGCATCAGCCTTCGCCTTCGCATCTGCATCCGCTTTCGCCTTGGCAGCAGCGTCAGCCTTTGCCTTCGCATCTGCATCAGCCTTCGCTTTGGCTGCGGCATCAGCCTTTGCCTTCGCATCTGCATCCGCTTTCGCCTTGGCAGCGGCGTCAGCCTTGGCCTTCGCATCTGCATCCGCTTTCGCCTTGGCAGCGGCGTCAGCCTTTGCCTTCGCATCTGCATCAGCCTTCGCTTTGGCAGCAGCATCAGCCTTTGCCTTCGCATCTGCATCCGCTTTCGCCTTGGCAGCAGCATCAGCCTTTGCCTTCGCATCTGCATCAGCCTTCGCCTTGGCAGCAGCGTCAGCCTTTGCCTTCGCATCTGAGTCAGCTTTTGCCTTGGCGGCGGCATCAGCCTTGGCCTTCGCATCTGCATCAGCCTTCGCCTTGGCAGCGGCGTCAGCCTTTGCCTTCGCATCTGCATCAGCCTTGGCCTTGGCGGCAGCATCAGCCTTCGCCTTCGCATCTGCGTCAGCCTTGGCCTTGGCGGCGGCGTCAGCCTTTGCCTTCGCATCTGCATCCGCTTTCGCCTTGGCAGCGGCGTCAGCCTTTGCCTTCGCATCTGCATCCGCTTTCGCCTTGGCAGCAGCATCAGCCTTGGCCTTCGCATCTGCGTCAGCCTTCGCCTTGGCGGCAGCATCAGCCTTCGCCTTCGCATCTGCATCCGCTTTCGCCTTGGCATCCGCGTCGGCCTTGGCCTTGGCGGCGGCATCAGCCTTTGCCTTCGCATCTGCGTCAGCCTTCGCCTTGGCGTCTGCGTCAGACTTGGCTTTGGCAGCGGCATCAGCTTTTGCTTTCGCATCCGCATCCGCTTTCGCCTTGGCATCTGCGTCAGATCTTGCCTTCGCGTCCGCATCGGACTTCGCCTTGGCGTCTGCGTCAGACTTTGCCTTGGCTGCGGCGTCGGCCTTCTTCTTGTCGTCGGCCGCCTTCTTGTCTGCAGCCTCCTTCTTTCTCTTGGCCTCAAGATAGTTCGCTGGAGCAACGTCTCCGATCACCCCTGCCTCATTTCCAGCCGTGTTGCCCAGGCCTGATGCAACGGCGCTCGCGTTCTTCTGGTCGGCCTTGATCTTGGTGTTGCCCTGAATCTGGACGCCGCCCTTGATGGCACCGGCCGTATTCCTGGCGCTATTGCCGTCGCCGCTGGCGGTGGCGGTCGCATTTTCCTGCTTGGCCTTGATATCAGTTTCGCCCTGCAACTGAACCGAACCCTGCGCAGCTCTTCCGCTGCTCCGCTGAGACACCTGCGCCATCGCCGTAAATGCGGCACTCATCGCAACAACCAAAGCCGCCAGCTTATGTTTTTCCACGATTATTTACCTTTAAGGAATATGGCAATAAAATTATAATGGCTTGTTCCAGCACGACGCCTGTGTTGTAGTCGTCTCCCAAACTGTATTTCAATTGAGTCTTGTGCGCCGAATTATGCACATTATGATGATTGATCGGTTGATGCCGTTCGCTTTGTCGGCGGCGCCCAAGAGTATGGCTCGGATCAACCGCTTCCTGCGGCCAGCCTCAGCGCGCCTTCCTGCTATGCCCAACGCAACAAGATTCGTTTCGTTGACGGGTGGCGCCAATCTATTCTTGCTGAAGTGACTTTTTCCACCATCGACAATATTTTTTGCGGCCTTTACCGGCTTCGGACCTGTTCTTTCATGTCAATGCACCGTACACACCATGCAGGGATCGAAGCTGCGCACGACATGATGGATTGCTGCCGGCAGCGGATCGGTGGCGCTGGCCGGCAGACCTGCCAGCGCCTGCTCCAGCGCGCCGGGCTGGCCGTCACTGTCGCGCGGCGAAAAGTTCCAGGTGGTCGGCGCGACGATCTGGTAATTGTGAATGCGACCGCGACGCACGGTGATCCAATGGCCGAGCGATCCTCGTGCCGCCTCGATGAGCCCGACCCCCGAGGTTTCATCGGCAGTCTTCGCTGCAATGCACCATGGATCGCCGGGCATCAGTTCGGTCAGCCAGCGCTCCATGACTGGCAGTACCAGCGCAACTTCGAGCAGGCGCGCCGCGACACGGGCGGCGACACTGGCGCCGTAACCCTCGATCATGTCGCGCGCCAGCGGATGCCCCGCCACCACCTGCCTCGCCAGCGCGCCGGTTTCGACCACCTGCCCGGACAGACGCGGCGCCTTGCACCAGGAATAGGCGCCGTCCTTTTCCGCCACCGGCAGGGTACTGCCTTCGGCAGGATGCTGCGGCAAACCGGCGGCGGCGTACCACGCATGCGTGATGTCTTCGCGAATGCTTGAAATATCGAGTGTGGCGGCGGTGCCCTGCCAGAGTCCTGCCGGAAACAGCCGTCCGTCTTCTTCGCGGTAGCAGCCATAGCTCATGAAGCGATCGGTGCCGCGCCCGAGGTGCCACAGATCGAGGTCTTCGGCGATGGCAAGAAATGCCCGCAGATCGCCGCCGCCGGACTTTGCCCGCCACGCCTCCAGTTGAACCCGACTCGCAATCATGGCGATCTCTTCGAGCTTTGCGCCGAAAGTCACGGATTCGAGAAATTCGCGAAATTCGCGCAGGATCCGATGCAGGCGGAAAACTTCCGAACTCTGCAACGGCCGCGTCGAACCGCCCGGCTGCACCGCCAGCGTATGCGGCCATTTGCCGGCCAGCAGCCCCATCATCTGCATGAAGCGGGCGCGCGCCGGCAACACTTGATTGGGTGCACTGCCCAGCGTGGCCCGAAAGCGTTCCACTGTCGCAGCGTGCCAGGCGCGACCCGCATAGTCGGCGCGGGCGAAGTCCGGCATGAAGAACAGGTAGAAATGCGTCAGGTGGTCGGCCAGATTCTCGGTCGCCAGCGTCAAATTGGCGGCCAGCCGCCCGTTGTGCGGCGGCTCGATGCCCGCTGCGTCGGCCAGCGCCAGGGCGGAGGCCGCCGACTGGGCGACGGAGCAAATGCCACAGATGCGCGGCACCAGCACCAGCGCATCGGCCGGCAGCTTGCCTTGCAGGAGCTGTTCGAAACCTCGATACATCGGCGAGTTGACGTAAGCCGCCGCTATCCGCCCGTCGGCAATGTCGAGGGTGATTTCGAGATCGCCTTCAACCCGGTTGAAGGGACCGACGATGCGCCGCGTGCTCATCTCTTGCCGCGTTTGACTGACGGTGCGCGCAGCAGATGATCGGCGGTCGCGTTTTCTCGCACGCGCGCCGGTGTCGCCGATTTGGACAGCGCCGCCAGCGCGATGAACCATGCCTTGGGCATGTCAGAGGGCAGGCCAATGGGAATGCCGGCGATTTTTGGCGTAGCCTCGAAGGCGTGGCCGGGTTCCTCGAAACCGGGCTCGGTACAGCGGATGCAGGCGTAACCGCCGCGCAGGCAGGAGCCTTCGCCATTCCACAGGCGCTGGTTGCAGTCGGCATGTGCCTGGGTGCCGCCGCAACCCAGATGCTCCATCAAACAGCCCTGATCCGACGATTTCTGGGCGCTGGCCTTGAATTCGTAATATTCGTTGCGCGGGCAGCCGTGGTGCACCAGTTGATCGGCGAAAAACCGCGGTCGCCCAAAGTCGTCGAGATGCTCGGCACGCAATCTGCCATGCGCAAGCGCCGCCAGTGTTTCGGTGATCCAGTCCGGATGCGGCGGACAGCCGGCGACATTGATCACCGGCAAACCGGTGCGATCGCGGAAGTCCGGCCCGAGCAGGCCGCCCGTGGCCTCGCCGTCGTACTGCAGGCCGCAGGCATCGGTCGGATTCATGCCGGCAGCCGTGATGCCGCCCCAGGACGAACAACTGCCGACGGCAACCACATGCTGCGCGCGGACGGCGATCTGCCGCACCCATTCGATCATCGGCTGCGCACCGCCGCCGAAGCGATGGAAGCCGCCCGTGCCGCGCGGTCCGCGCAACAGCGAGCCTTCGATGCACAGCACATCGACCGCGGTAAGGCCGGCAGCGCATTGCGCAATCAAGTCCCGCGCTTCATCGACCCCTGTTTCGGAAATGCTCGGATGCCACAGCAGTTCAACGCCTTCGTCCGCCAGTTCGCGGAACAGTGATCCGTGTTCGCTGCCCAGCCATGACAGCGTGCAGCCACCGCAGCCACCCGACTGGAGCCAAAGAAGATTCATGATTCGCCTCCTCCCAGTCCCAGACGTGACAATTTCATACGCAGGCCGACCCTTGTCAGGCCGAGTTCTTCGGCCACCCGCGTCTTGTTGCCGCGATGGCGCCGTAGTGCCGCGTCGATGACCTGGGCCTCGACCCGGTCCAGAAGCTCCTTGAGCGTTGCGCCATCCGGGTCGAACGGCACCGTCTCCCGGCTGACATGCTCGCTCGACTGGCGGATGCCCGGCGAAAACAGGTCGACGTCGAGCATATCGCCTTCGCCCAGGGCCAGCGCGCGCAAGACCTCGTTCTGCAACTCGCGCACATTGCCCGGCCAGCGATGGGCCACCAGGCACTTCATCGCTGCCGGAGAAAATCGCCGTCCCACCAGCGCCGACTCCTTGAACATGCCGGCGACGATCAGCGGGATATCCTGCGGTCGTTCGCGCAACGCCGGCATATAGAAGGTAATGCCGGCGATGCGGTAGTACAGATCCTGACGAAAACGACCACTGGCCACGTCGGCTTCGAGATTGCGGTTGGTTGCGGCAATGATGCGGACATCCACGGACACCGGACGCGGACTGCCCACCGGACGCACTTCTCCTTCCTGCAAGGCACGCAACAACTTGACCTGAAAGGCGGGTGAAGTATCACCGATCTCGTCGAGAAACAGGGTGCCGCCATCGGCCTGCTGAAACAGGCCAATGCGATCTTCATGGGCGCCGGTGAATGCACCGCGCTTGTGACCGAAGAGTTCGGCTTCAAGCAGGGTATCCGGCAGCGCGCCGCAGTTTTCCACCACAAAAGGTCCCTCGGCACGCTCGCTGCTGTAGTGGATGGCGCGCGCCAGAAGCTCCTTGCCGGTGCCGGATTCGCCGGTGACGAGCACCGAAAGCTCGTGCCCGGCAATCTTCAGCGCCAGTTCGCAGATGCCGTTCAGGGGGCTGTCTGCCGCCCGCGTCAGGCGGTCGAAGCCGGACCGGGCGCGGACCCTGGCGCGGCGGCTGGCGACCCGGCGCACCAGTTGCTCCGGACTGTCGTGCAATTCAAGTGACAGACGCTGGTTTTCCTGTTGCAGACGCCATACCTCGGCCGCGCTTTTCAGCGTCAGCAATAACTGGTCCGGGTGCCAGGGCTTGAGCAGATATTGCCAAATGCCGGCATCATTGATGCCGGAAATGATGTCCTCGGCCTCGGTATAGCCGGACAGGATCAGGCGCACCGTATCGGGCCACTGGGCACGCACGCGGCGCAGGAATTCCACGCCCGAAACACCGGGCATGCGCTGATCGGACAGCACGATATGGACGAACTCGCGGCCCATGATGAGCTCCCCTTCCTCCGCGGACGGGGCCGTAAGCACCGTGAAATCCTCTTCCAGCGTGCGGCGCAGCGTTTCCAGCGAGCGCAGTTCGTCATCGACCACCAGTACCGTCAAGGGAGCGCGGGCCTTCATGTTGCGCACGCCCCCGCCGGGCCGCCCCAAGGGGGCGTGCAGCCAGGAGCCCGGAAGCCGCAAAGCGGCTGAACCCGTGTCACCCCTTTCCGTGGGAAAGGGGTTGGGGGATAGGTCCTCATCCCTGCCAGCCCAGGTCGCGGTGGCGCGCCAGATGGCGCGGCGTCCACGAGGCCGGAGATTTGCGCACGAAATGGTGACGGGCGACGTGGTAGCTCGGATCGAAGCCGTAGAAGTTGCGCCGCATATGCGCCAGTTCCTCTTCCCGATAGGCGGCGAGCGGCTTCGTCGCTTCGTCCCGTGCACGACGCTCGCGCTTCGCCACCAGGCGCGCCGCGAGATCGGGCGCCGCGGCGATTTCGCCAGCGCGTCGCGCCACATCGATGCGAAAGGCTTGCGCATCCCCGGCCAGGCAGGCATCGGCAATTCCGGTCGCCGCCGCACGCTGCGCCGTCAGCGGCTGGCGGTTGCGCATGATCGCCCTGCTCTTGTCGCCCACGAACGACTCGCCCATTAGACGCGGCAGCAAATAGGTCCAGTATTCCGAACCGTAGAGATTGCCCATGTTCTTGTAATGCGGATTGAGTATCACGCCTTCTCGCGCCCAGACCAGATCCGTCGCCCTCGCCAGGAAGCAGCCGCCCGCCCCGGCATTGCCGGCCAGCGCGGCTACCGTTATCTGCTCACCGGTTTCGATCAGTTCGCGGCTCAGATCGTTCATCGCATTGATGTTGTTCCACGACTCGTCCGCCGGAGATTCTGCCGCCTCGATTACATTCAGATGGATGCCATTGGACCAGAAGTCGGTGCCGCCCATCAATACCAACACCCTGATCGGCCGTTGCTTCGCCCAGGCCAGGGCTTCGCGCAGGCGCTCGCACTGCGCGGTCGCCATCGCGCCGTTGTAGAACTCGAAATGGAGGAAGCCTGCGCCACCGCTTTCCTCATACGCTATGTCCTGCCAGGTTTCGCCTTTGACTCGCCACCAGTCATTCAGCGGCGCGTCGGGAAGCGAGGCCGACGCTGCGGCAAACGCCAGTGTTGCCGGGAGTTTGAGATCGCCAGCGCGTTTGGCATGGCCGATCCACAGCGCGCCATCGCGGGTTCGTCGCAGCAGGGCGCCTTCGCGCCTTGCCAGCAGGTCGCCGGGCTGGCTGTCCGGCGCACCACGCAAGGCCGCCTCGGGCCACGCATCGAAAATATGAGAAGGTTCATCGAACAGGCTGTCGGCGACACCGGGGAAGCCGTCGGCGGCATTGATCTTTCTCAGCACGGTGGCCGTGTCGTCGCTCTGCCAGTCGATGACGCGATCCGTCTGCTTCATCAGAGGCCGCGTCCGCCCACGTACATCCATGCACTCGCTCTGCGGCGCCGGCAGGAAACCGCCTGCAACAAATCGCTCCACCGCCTGCAGCACGGCACTGGTTGCGGCTTGCGTGACCTCGTTGCGGTAAATGCTCGACTTCTTGGCGCGACGCAGCGGAAACACGGCACTGGCCCAGATCGGCCCGGCGTCCATTTCGGCATCTGCCTGCAGCACCGTGACGCCCCACTCGGCCTCGCCCTCCTGTATCGCCCAGTCCAGCGCCGAAGGCCCGCGGTCGCCGATAATGCCAGGATGCACAATCAGGCAAACGTGTCGCGACCAGATCGATTCGGGAATCGCCCGGCGCAGATACGGCGCCACGATCAACTGCGGCTTGAACATCGCCACGGCTTCCTCGGCGACGCTGTCGGCGATGTCGAACTCGATGGAAATCTCGTGCCCGCGCCGCTGCAATTCCGCCCCGAGGCGTTGCGTCAGGCTGTTGAAAGCGTGGGTGAGGAGCAGAATTCTCATGGAATATGCGGCATCAACAAATTCGCGGCAGTTGGTCGCCCGCCAGCCAATCGACGATGCGGCGACCGCCGAAGGCCGTGGTGAGCTGGACGAAGTGGTGATCGTCGGTGATGACATCGCCGATCTTCGCCGCTTCCCGGCCCAGCGGATGGGCGCGCATCGTGGCCAGCACACGCTCGACATCCGCGGCGGCGCAAATCGCAATCAGCTTGCCCTCGTTGGCGACATAGAGCGGATCAAGGCCGAGGAATTCGCAGGCGGCGGAAACCACCGGCTTCACCGGGATCGCCTTTTCGTGGAGCATCATGCCGACGCCGGATTGACCGGCGATCTCGTTCAAGGTCGCCGCCAGTCCTCCGCGCGTGGGGTCGCGCAGGCAGCGCAGGTCGGCGCCGGTGGCCAGCATGGCAGCGATCAGCCCATTCAGCGCCGCCGTGTCGGATTCGATAGGCGCGTCGAAGGACAGGTTCTCGCGCTTGCTCATGATCGCCACGCCGTGATCGCCCAGCGAGCCGGAGATAATCACCGCATCACCGGGCCGCGCCCGGCTGCCGCCAAGTTCGAGGCCATCGGGCAACACGCCGACACCGGTGGTGGTGATGAAAACGCCGTCGCCCTTGCCACGCTCGACCACCTTGGTATCGCCCGTCACCACCGGTACGCCGGCCGCGCGCGCCGCGTGCGCCATCGACTCGACGATGCGCGCCAGATCGGCCAGCGGGAAGCCTTCTTCGAGGATGAAACCGGCCGCCAGATACAGCGGCGTGGCGCCCATTACGGCGACATCATTCACCGTGCCGTGCACCGACAGGCAACCGATGTCGCCACCCGGGAAAAACAGCGGCGAAACCACGTGGCAATCAGTAGACATCACCAGACGGCCCGGCTTGCCGTTGATAGTCGGCGCTGGCAACACGGCGCCATCATTGCCCTGCCCCAGGTATTCGTTGCCCAGATGTTTGGCAAACAGCTCGGAAATCAGCTGCACCATCGAGCGCCCGCCCGAACCGTGCGTCATATCTACCCGGCCCTGCTTCAAATCGAGGGGTCTGACATAGCCTCGCTTTATATTTGCCATGGAGTCAAAACCTGTTAGCGACAGAGGACACAGAGATCACAGAGAACGGCAAAAACATTTCTTTTCTGTTTTTCTCTGTGTCCTCTGTGGCCAGATTTTCGGTTTTCGCTTTCATGCCGCATCCTTGTACCTCCCATAGCTGTAGTGTGCGGCACAGGCGCCTTCGGAACTGACCATGCAGGAGCCGATGGGGTTCTCCGGCGTGCATACCGTGCCGAACAGCTTGCAGTCCTGCGGCTTCTTCACGCCGCGCAGGATCGCGCCGCACTCGCAGGCCTTGTGGTCGGGCACCGAGCGGTAGTCGATGTTGAAACGCTTCTCGGCGTCGAAGGCGGCATACCGTTGCCGGATCTTCAGGGCCGAATACGGCACCACGGAAAGTCCGCGCCACTCGAATTCGCGGCGCAGTTCGAACACCTCGGCGACGCGGTCCTGCGCCTTCAAATTGCCGTCACGACTCACGGCGCGGGAGAACTCGTTTTCCACCTCGGCCCGCCCTTCATTGACCTGCCGCACCAGCATCAGGATCGCCTGCATCACATCCAGCGGCTCGAAGCCGGCGATAACCACCGGCTTGCGATATTCCTCGGCGAAGAATTCATAGGGACGGCTGCCGATGACTGTCGACACGTGGGCCGGACCGATGAAGCCGTCCAGCGGCACGGTGCCCCACTGGCGCACCTCCGGCGATTCCAGAATGTTGCTGATCGCCGACGGCGTCAGCACGTGGCAGCAGATGACGCTGAAATTCTTCAGGCCCTCGGCGTCGGCCTGCTGGATGGCTACAGCGGTGGGCGGTGTGGTGGTCTCGAAGCCGATGGCGAAGAACACCACCTCGCGCGCCGGATTATCACGGGCGATTTGCAGCGCATCGATGGTCGAATACACCATGCGGATGTCGCCGGACTTGTTGCCGACCCCGGCCTTGGCCTTCATCAGCGACAGCCCGCCGGAGGCCGGAATGCGCAGCGTATCGCCGTAGGTGCACAGGATCACGCCATGATCGAGCGCCAGATTGATGGCCATGTCGACGCGACCGATCGGCAGCACGCAGACCGGACAGCCCGGCCCATGCACCATGCGCACTGTCGGCGGCAACAGGTCGCTCAAGCCATAGCGCGAAATGGCATGGGTATGGCCGCCGCAGAATTCCATGAAGCTGTAGTTGCGACCGGGCTGAACCTCGGCGCAGATGCTCAGCGCGAGGTTTTTCGCCAGTTCGCCATCGCGGAATTCGTCGATGTACTTCACGATGTGGCCAGGCCTGCCTCGTTCAGTTCGGCAAACAGGGCCAGGGTCTTCGCCGCTTCCTCGGGATCGAGCTTCGACAAGGCATAGCCCACGTGCAAAATCACGTAGTCGCCCACCTGCACATCGGACAGCAGCGCCAGGGAAATCTCCTTCTTGACTCCGCTGAGATCCACAATCGCCGTGTCACCAGCGCCGACTTCCACAACCTTGACGGGTATCGCCAGACACATGATCAGTTCCTTGATGTTTCGAGCGCGACCCAGGCCTGGCCGAGGCTGATGCCGGCATCGCCCGGTGAGCTCTGGCGTGGCCGCCGCACATCCAGCCCGCGCCGCGTCAGGTTGTCGAGCAGACCCGTCGACAGCAGATCGTTGAAAAAACAACCGCCGCTCCAGACTACGGTCGTGAGGCCCTGCTCCGCTACGGCCACGGCAATCCACTCGCCCAGCGCCGCGACCAGGACAGCATGAAAGCGGGCCGCCGCCGCGTCGGCTGAATCCGCCTCGGTCAATGCGGCAAGAGCCAGCAGCAGATCGAGCTGGCTCGCCCCACCCGTCTGCCCAATGACCCAGCTGTGTTCCGAAATTCGTGGCCAACCATGTGCCCCAATATGGCGACGCGCCGCCTGTTCCAGCGCCATCGCCGCCTGCGCTTCGAACTGCTGCCGCGAACACAGGCCGAGCAAGCCCGCCGCGGCGTCGAAGACGCGACCCATGCTCGATGTGCGCGGGCAATTCAGATCGCGCTCAAGCATCGAGGCGACGGTGATGGCCGCCGGCTCGCGAAAACGTTCGACGATCTCGCTGCCGCGACCCGCTTCATGCAGCACGGCGGCCGCCATGCGCCACGGTTCGCGCGCGGCGCGATCACCACCGGGCAGCGGCAGCGACCGCAAGTGACCGATGCGCTCGAATAGCGCGCCATCGACACGCAATAGCTCACCCCCCCAGGCCGCACCATCGCTACCGAAACCGACACCATCAAGCGCCAGTCCCAGCACCGGTTCGCACACGCTCTGCTCGGCACACACGGCGGCGATATGGGCGTGATGATGCTGCACCGGCACCAGCGGCAAACCGAGGCGCGCGGCGAACTCGCTGGCGGCACGGGTGCTGTAGGTGTCCGGATGCAGGTCGTGGGCGACAACCTCGGGCCGCACATCGAGCAGATCGAGCAGGCGGCTAACGGTCTCGTCGAGAAAGCTGCAGGTCTCCGCGGTTTCCAGATCGCCGATGTGCGCCGAGACAAACGCCTCGGCATCGCGCGTGATGCAAACGGTATTCTTGAGATGCGCGCCGAAGGCCAGCACCGACGGCCCGCCACGCGGCAGACGGATCGCGCCGGGTGAATAACCGCGACTGCGCCGGATGAAATGCGGCACTCCGGCCACCACGCGCATCACGCTGTCATCGCAGCGGGCAACGATGTCGCGATCATGGCCGAGTATCAGATCGGCGATGCCGCCAAGCCGTTCAACGGCCTCGGCATCGGTACGCACAATGGGTTCGCCGCCGGGGTTGGCACTGGTCATCACCAGCACCATGTCCTGCGTCGCCTGCAACCATGCCGTTCCGTCCGGCCGTGCGGCCGCCTCGTGAAACAACAAGTAATGAATGGGAGTAGTCGGCAGCATGACCCCCAGCGTTTCCAGCCCCGGCGCCACGCCGGCGAGGATGGCGTCATTGCCATCGCGACGCGGCAACAGCACCACCGGCCGCTCGCGACTCTGCAGCAGCGCCGCTTCTGCATCCGTCACCAGTGCATGCGCGTCGATGCTGGCCAGATTCGCCAGCATCACCGCAAAGGGCTTGGCCTCACGATCCTTGCGCTCGCGCAGGCGCGCCACCGCCGCGCCGTTGTGGGCATCGCAGGCGAGGTGAAAGCCGCCCAGTCCCTTGATGGCGACGATGGCGCCGTCGCGCAAGTGCTGCAGCGCCAAGGTGACCGGGTCGCCGTCCAGCGCGACGCCGTTGGCATCGGACAGCCTCAGGCGCGGACCGCAAACAGGGCAGCAGGTGGTTTCGGCATGAAAGCGCCGGTTCGCCGGTTCACGGTATTCCTCCGCGCAAGCGGCACACAGGGGAAATGACGCGAGGCTGGTTTGCGGCCGGTCATAAGGCAGCCCGCGCGTGACTGTATAGCGCGGCCCGCAATGGGTACAGGTGATGAAAGCATGACGCCAGCGGCGTCCGGCGGCGTCGAACAATTCGTCGAGGCAATCGTCGCAGACGCCGACATCGGGGCCGATGGCAGTGCGATGAGCGTGGCTGCGCGCACTATCGACGATGGCAAAACCGCTGGCGCCCTCCGCCCGGGATTCTGCCGCGGACACCGCATCGACACGTGCCAGCGGGGGCGCCTCAAGCCGCAGGCGCTCGATCAGCGACCCGACCCGGGCCGCTTCGCCTTCGGCCGAAATTTCGACGCCGTCGGGGTCATTGCGCACCCAGCCGGCGATATCTAGCTCACGCGCCAGACGCCAGACAAAGGGCCGGAAGCCGACCCCCTGAACGATGCCGGTAACACGAATGCGCGAGGCGACCGTCATCGTTGCGTGCGTCAGGAGCGCGAACTCGCTGCCGCCGGCAGGCGCGCTTCCAGTTCCGCGATGCGCCGCTTGAGCGCATCGACGGTCGCGAGTTTGGCCGCGTTGGCCGCCGCCGCGCCGCCTTCGAGCCACGCCAGCCAGGCATCCATGCCCTGCCCGGTGGTAGCCGACACTTCGATGACTTCGATGCCCGGATTCACCCGCCGCGCGAACTCGATGGCACGCGGCACGCTGAATGTCAGGTGCGGCAGCAGATCGCATTTGTTCATCAGCATCAGCGTTGCGGCGCGGAACATGTCGGGGTACTTGATCGGCTTGTCCTCGCCTTCGGTGACAGAGAGGATCACCACCTTGTGCGCCTCGCCCAGATCGAAAGCGGCCGGGCACACCAGATTGCCGACGTTCTCTATCATCAGCATTGAATCCTCGGGCAACTCAAGCTTGCCCATGGCCCGGCCGACCATGTGCGCATCAAGATGGCAGCCCTTGCCGGTGTTGATCTGGATGGCCGGCGCACCCGTGGCGCGAATGCGTTCGGCATCCTGGCTAGTTTGCTGATCGCCCTCGATCACCGCCACCCTCTGCCGGCCGTCGAGCATTTCAATGGTTTTCACCAGCAGCGTGGTTTTTCCCGAGCCCGGGCTGGAGACAAGGTTCAGGGCAAAAATGCCACGCTCCACCAAGTGCTGTCGGTTCTCGGCGGCATACGCGTTGTTCTTCGACAGGATGTCCTGTTCGATCTGCACCATGCGTTTGGTGCTGACGCCGGGCGCATGCGAATGCGCGGGGGCATAGCTGTGCGGATGCGCGTGGGCATGCGGATGCTCGTGGGTCGCAGCTGCCGCGTGCTGGTGATCATGGTCATGGTCATGGTCATGATCGTGCTTGTGCGTGGTGCCGTCGGCATGCACATGGTCGTGTTCATGATGGGCGTGTTCGCCGTCAATTTTCACTTCGCCGGCGCCGCAACCGCATGTCGTACACATTGTTCCACTCCTCTCAGGCTACTTCGAGTTCCTTGACCCGCATCTCGGTACCGCCCGTCACGTGCAACTGATGGCTGCCGCACTGCGGACACTCGCCGAAGACCTCCGTCATCGGCACCGTCATCGAACACTGCATGCACCAGCCGGTACCCGGTAGCGCAATTATCTCCAGGCGCGCGCCATCGGCCAGGCTATCCCGCGTCACGACGTCGAAGCAGAACTTCATGGCCTCGACCTCGACACCGGCAAGCTGACCAATTTCCAGCCAGACGGTACTTACCCGGGCAAAAGATTGCTGACGCGCCGAATCCTCGATCAACTGCAATATTCCCTCGGCGAGCGACATTTCGTGCATGGCCGCAGTTTACGCCTTAAGTCCGCCAATAACTCCTCGCAGAAAGCCCCTGCGACTGGTCGGGACTTGCAGCACCGAGCGTCCGGACATTCGTGCCGCCTCCTGATGATCGACGTTTGCCTCCACGTCGAGAAACAGGGCATTCATTACCTCGTTGGCCGTCGTCTCTGCAGTAGCCTGGTCAGGGAATTCAAACACCGGCGAGAACAGCGAACAGAACTGGTACGCACCGCACTCCGCTTCCTCACCGCCCATGAAATCGTAGCTGCCGGAAGGGAAATCCCACGCCTGCCGGCAATCGGCAGCGAGATGCAGATCGCGGGAAGGCTTGGCGGCGAGCAGCATCAAATTGATTGCCCACGGCGTAATCAGCACACCGACAAGATGGTTCTCATGCGAAGGCCGGAAGCCGACGGCAGCGACTCGCAGAGCGGGATTGTTCATCGGCAGCCCGGCCATGCGCGTCGCGGCAATGCGCTCGAAGGCCGCGGTCAGCTGACCGACAGCCTCAGCCAGCGGCATCGTCAAGGAGCAGGAAGCGCTGACGCGCCGCCTCACAGCCGGGGCAGACCCAGTTTTCGGGCAGCTCGGCGAAGGCCGTGCCGGCAGGAATCTGGCCGACGGAATCGCCCGCCGCCGGATCGTAAACTTCCCAGCACACTCCGCACTCGAAGCGCGCCATCGGGTCGGCCGCCACCTCGCGGCCGGTGCGCTCGAAGGAACCTGCGGGAAAACTCATGATCGGGATTACACGGCGCCTTCGAGCGACTCGATCCATTCCGCAAGTCGGATGGCGGTCTCCTCGTAGTCTTCCACCGCCGCCAGGGCCACAGCAGGCACATCGACGATCTCGATCGAGTTGAGGATCAGTTTTTCCATGTTGTTGAAGTACTGCACCCACCAGACATAAGGCAGCGCGGTGGCGGTGATGCGACAGTTGCCGAAGCCGCGCGACAGAATGGAAAAGGAAATCCGGCCCAACTGCTCGTCGAGCCACGCCAGATCATCGGGCGTGGCCGGCAGCAAGGACAGATTGATGACATGGGCCCGTTGTGCCGGACTCCATTGCGCCGACAGGCTGCGTATCTCGTGATACAGCGCCGGAGCGTTCATCAGCCCCGGGGGCGGCTCGGCAGCGGCGGCAAGCGGCAATGCGCGTGCCAGCGCCAGATCGCGCAAGGCAGTGGGAAAGGCGCTGGCCTCGACATCGTCGACACCCTCGCCGCGGATCCGCCAGATGCCGGTAAACGCCGTTTCCTGAGCACACCGGTCACCTCCGGTGAGCACGCTCACTTCACCCTCGCCGAGCAATTCATTGATCTCGGCCCGCACCGCCGGCGCACACTGCAACAAGGAGAAGCGTACCGGCGATGAGGTTCCGAATGGGGTCGCGCGCAACCCGACCAGCAACTGGCGCAGGAAATCCATCGCCGCCGCCACGACCTCCGGCGGTGCATTCAGTTCTGCCAGCGGCGGCCGAAAGGTATGGACGTCGCCTGGCACCTCAAGCGTCGCCAGCATCTCGTCTTCGAGCGGCTGCGACCCGGGACCGATATTGGGCGTGTAGGCTACAACCGGGATTGGAAAGCTCATCATGGCGGGATTCCTTCAGTGGCATTCAGTGGCATTCAGTGACAATGGGTGCCTGCGCCGGCGTTGTGCACCGGGATGCCTATGCTTGGGGGACGCGACGGCTCAGCCGACAGCAGTTCGGCAAGCAGCCGGCCATAGGCACTCCAGTCCTTGAGACCTTCCACGGTGCCGAGATACTCGCCGTCGCGCAGGGCCAGCAAGGCCGGCCAGATGCGAATGCCATAGCGAGTGGCCAGTTCGCGGGCCGCCGGCGGTGCCAGCACCCCGACCCGCACCACAGTATCGAGCCGCGCCACGGCTTCCGGCAGGATCACGGTAAGGTCCCAGGTCTCGGGAACCTTGGCCGGATCCTCGGCGAACAGCACCAGGGCGGCGCCGGGTTGGGCGACGAATGCGGCGAAGGATTCGGTGTCGAGCAACTGAAAGCCGTGGCGCGACTGGAGGAAGGTGATGCGCTGGTTCAGGCGTTCGATGTCGGGGGACAGGCTCATGGCTGTGTTCCTTGAATGGGGTTCGGCCGGAGGAATTCCGGCAATTGCGGTTCGCGGTCGATCAGGTCGGCGAAGCCGGCTTGGATCAGCGCCTTGGTACTGCCCGCACCGTGCAGGATTGATTCGAGCGCCGTCAGCGCATCGGCGACCTGCGCCGCGCGCTCCGCGTCGATCACCTCGCGCGCGGCACCGAGGAAGCTCAGGATCCACTGCCCCGGCTCCAGCGGCCCGGTGATCAGCGTATCGACGCGTTCGACGCCGTTGCGTCCCTGGCATAGCGCGGTGCTGCCTTCCATGCGGATGACTTGCATTGGTAGCGCTAGGCACATGTCAGTGATTGCTCCGTAGTTCTGCATGGTCTTGCGAAGCTCGGCGGGCGCCAAGGACGGCAGGTGTCCGTCTCCGTCCATGTCCCCCGGGCCGAAAGAGCGCCGGCCCGCCCACGGCTTGCCCTGCATGGCAAGCCGGCTTCGGCAGCGCGGAGCAGTGCTCCGCGAAACCCTGCCTACGCCCTCCTTTACTTACCGGAGACGGACACCCGCCATCCTTGGCGCGACACGCTTGCGCCTTGCTACCGAAAACCCGCGCCGGCGTCACCGGATCGGGAGGGTGGGGCTTTCTGCGCAGCGAAGTAAAGAAGGAGGAGGAGCCCGAAGGGCGACGACGGGTGACATGAGCAGCGCAGAATGGCCCGCCCTCCCGATCCCGCACCGGCGCCAAAACCGCGACGCTTTTCATCCCACGCACCCCAAAACTCGTGAATCCCCAATACGGCTGGCAGACTCGGCTGAGGGTCGCCCTGCTTCATACGCTGTCATGGCAAGCGCATCACCGGAAACCGCCGTGTCACCAGCGCCGACTTTCGGCACAACCGCATAACCCCAGTCGCGCAATTGCGCCACGGCCAGCGCCACCGCCTCGGGCAATCGCGCCTTGACCGCCGGCCGCAAGCTTCCGCCGTAATCGTCGAGCTCTTCCGGCTGCACGCCGATCAGCAGCAGTTGCTCGGGCAACTGGCCGGTCAGATCCGCCGCCGCGATGACTTCCTGGAAGCCGGTCTGGTGCAGGCTCATCTTCTTGGCGCCCATGAAGCGCGGCACGGCGTTGCCCTCGACGCGCTTCAGGGTTCCCGGTGCCAGGCCGTAGTCGATCGCATCGAACACGATCAGCCGGCGCGCCGCCTGCACATAGGGCAGCAGGTAGAGTCCCTGGGTGCCGCCATCCATCACCGTCACCGATGCCGGCAGTTCCCACTCGGCGGCGAACTTCTCGACGCAGCGCACGCCGAAGCCCTCGTCGGCCCAAAGCAGATTGCCGATGCCGAGCACCAGGACTTCGCTGCGCGGATCGTCGATGGTATGCATTCGCGCTTATTCCCGAAATGTCCGCTGGCCGCTGATCATGGTGCTGATCATGGTCTGGCGGCTCATGATGTCCTCGCGCACGGCGGCGTAGACATGCAGAATGACAAAGGTCACGATGCCCCACATGCCGAGGTGATGCCAGCTATGCGTCGCCTGGCTGCCGCCCAGCAGCGGAATCACCCAGCCGAACAGGCGGTCCTGCCAGCTGCCGAGGCCCATGCCTTCGCCGTAGAGCGCGAAGCCGGTGCAGATCATCAGGATCGCCGCGACGGTGACGAAGAGGAACATGAACAGGTGGCCCATCGGATTGTGGCCGACGTATTTGTAGGGCTGCTTTTCGAGGAACAGGTACCAGCGCAGCTCGCGCAGCAATCCGGCCCACCATTTCATGTCCGTAATAGGCAGATAGAACAGTTCCCGCGCGTGATGGTTGCCGACCACGGCCCAGTAGATGCGCACCAGGAAGCCGACGGCGAAGATATACGCCGCAGCAAAGTGGGCGAAGCGGATGTAGCCCATCAGGAAATTGGCCGAGGCCTCGCCGGTCACGCTCGGCAATGGGCTGCCGATCAGGTAGCCGCTGGTGGCCAGGATCAGGATGCATAAGGCATTGATCCAGTGCCACAGGCGCACCGGGGCTTCATACACATACACCGTCTTGCCGGCAGCGGTTTGCGGATTGTTTTCCAGGCTGGCGGCGGCTGCGTTCAGGTTCATGGCGTTCTCCTCGCGCGTTCAGCGGACCTTGACCACGGACATCTCCTGGCCGTCGGGACTCATCACATGGGTCGAGCAGGCCAGGCAGGGATCGAAGGAATGGATGGTGCGCAGGATCTCCAGCGGCTCGTCAGCCTTTGCCAGCGGCGTGTTCATCAGCGAAGCCTCGTAGGCGCCGATCTGGCCCTTGGCATCGCGCGGACTGCCGTTCCAGGTGGTCGGCACCACGCACTGGTAGTTCTCGATCTTGCCGTCCTTGATCCTGATCCAGTGGCCCAGCGCACCGCGCGGCGCCTCGGTGAAGCCGGCGCCCTTGGCTTCCTTGGGCCAGGTGCTCGGGTCCCACTTCTCGACATTGGCCGTGGCCGTGTCGCCGGCCTTGATGTTGGCGATCAGCTTGTCGAACTGCTTGACCTGCAGGTCGGCGCAGTACAGGCACTCGATGCCACGCGCCGCGGTGCGGCCCAGGGTCGAGAACAAGGCGGTGACCGGCACATCGAGCTTCTTCAGCACGCCGTCGATGGTCTCCTTGATGAAGGGATACTGCTTGGGCTGCACATAGGCCAGCACCATGCGCGCCAGGGGGCCGACTTCCATCGCGTTGCCGCGCCATCGCGGCGCCTTGATCCAGGAATACTTGGCTGACTCGTCGAGGTTCTCGATCCGGGTCCGCGTACCCTTGAAGTTCGGCCCTTCGGGCTTGTAGTTCGGCTCGGTGACGCCGTCGAAGGGATGCAGGCCCTTGGACTCATCGCCGTACTTGTACCAGGAATGATTGACGAACTCCTGCACCTGCTCGGGGTCCTTGAGGTCCACCTCGTGAATCTTGTCCAGCTTGCCGCCGATGATCGCGCCGCGCGGCAGCATCAGGTTGCCCGCCGACATGTCGTTGGCCCGCTCCGGCAGGTCGCCGTAGCTCAGCAACGCCTGCGAGGACAAGCCGCCGCCGTAGAGCCAGCCCTTGTAGAACGAGGCGATGGCCAGCAGGTCGGGGATGTACACCTGCTCGACGAATTCCTTGGCGCGGTCGATGATGCTCTTGACCAGGTTCAGGCGCTCCATGTTCAGCGCACCCACCGCACCCGTGTCGTTGACGTTGATCGCGCAGGGCACGCCGCCCACCAGCCAGTTCGGATGCGGGTTCTTGCCGCCGAAAATGGTGTGGATCTTGACGATCTCCTTCTGGAAATCCAGGGCTTCCAGATAGTGCGCGACGGCCATCAGGTTGGCTTCCGGCGGCAGCTTGTAGGCGGGGTTGCCCCAGTAGGCGTTGGCGAAGGGGCCGAGCTGGCCGGATTCGACGAACTTCTTGAGGCGGTTCTGCAGGTCGCGGAAATAGCCGGGCGACGAGAGCGGCCAGTTCGAGATCGACTGCGCCAGCTCGGAGGTGCGCTTCGGGTCGGCCTTCAGCGCCGAGACCACATCCACCCAGTCCAGCGCATGCAGGTGGTAGAAATGCACCAGGTGGTCATGCACCTGCAAGTTGAGTTGCATCAGGTTGCGGATGGTGTTGGCATTTTCCGGAATCTTGATGGCCAGCGCATCCTCCACCGCGCGCACCGAGGTCAGGGCATGGGTGCCGGTGCACACGCCGCAGATGCGCTCGGTGAAGGCCCAGGCGTCGCGCGGATCGCGGCCCTTGAGAATTACTTCAAGGCCGCGCCACATGGTGCCGGTGGATACCGCGTTGCGGATCACGTTGTCCTTGTCGAGGTTCACCTCGACGCGCAGATGGCCTTCGATGCGGCAGATCGGATCGACCACGACCCGCTTGCCACTGTTGTCCATCTTGAATCCCTGAGTTTCATAGGCCCCCATTACTTTTCTCCCGTCACGGTTTCAGTTTTCTTTGCCTTCTTCAGCGCCGATGCCGCCGCATGCACCGCCACCGCGACTCCGGCCGCCGCCGCCGCCGTGCCGCCGACCTTGTCGGCGTTCGACTCGACACCGAACTGCTTGATGTCGGTGACGCGATCGTAGAAGCTGCCCTTGTCCCAGAAGCCCTCCTCCGAACAGCCGATGCAGCCGTGGCCGGACTGGATCGGGAAGGACACGCCGTCGTTCCAGCGCACCGTCGAACAGGCGTTGTAGGTGGTCGGGCCCTTGCAGCCCATCTTGTAGAGGCAGTAGCCCTTGCGTGCGTTCTCGTCGTCCCATTGCTCGACGAACTGGCCGGCATCGAAGTGCGGCCGGCGGTAGCACTTGTCATGGATGCGCTGGCCGTAGAACATTTTCGGCCGGCCCTGGCGGTCCAGTTCGGGGATGCGGTCGAAGGTCAGCATGTAGGTGACCACCGCGGTCATCACCTCGGCGATCGGCGGGCAGCCCGGCACCTTGATGATGGGCTTGCCGCTGATCACCTTGTCGATCGGCGTCGCCCGCGTCGGATTCGGCTTGGCCGCCTGTACGCAGCCGTAAGAAGCGCAGGCACCCCAGGCGATTACCGCCTTGGCATCGGCCGCGGTCTCCTTGAGGATCTCGACGAAGGGCCGACCGCCCTCGATGCAGTACATGCCATCTTCATTGAGCGGCGGATTGCCCTCGACGGCGAGGATGTAGTTGCCCTTGTATTTCTTCTTGATCTCTTCGAGCTGCTTCTCGGCCTGGTGACCCGCCGCCGCCATCAGCGTGACGTGGTAATCGAGCGACAGCATGGAAAGAATCACGTCCTTGGTCAGCGGGTGCGCCGAGCGGATGAAGGACTCCGAACAGCAGGTACATTCCAGGCCCTCAAGCCAGATCACCGGCGTGCGTGGCTTGGTCTCCATGGCGTCGGCAATCTTCGCCGCGTAGGCGCTGTCGAGCCCAAGCGAGGTGGCGGTAAGGGAACAGAATTTGAGGAAGCTGCGCCTGCTGATGCCCTGGCGCCGCAGCACGTCGTAAAAGGTTTCGGTCATCTCGGTCTCCGTCGGGTTGAAGTTGTTTGGAGACCGTTAAAGCAAAGCACGGGCCAGCCCGCGAAATTTATATTATTTATATTTCAATCAATATCTTGCGGCAGGAGGCTGAAAACGGGCGGAGAGGCGCAGCGGTTAGCGGGTAATCGCCGTGATCAGAAGCGCGATCGCCGACGTCACCCGACTTGATGTTTCACCATCGCCGTACCGCGAGCCCCCACATTGGCCCGCGCCATGTGCAGTTTCTTGTAGCTATCGATCAGGCGCTGGTGCCTGTCGAGCCCTTCCAGTTTCATGCTCGTTGGCGTCAAGCCGAAGAAGCGCACGCTGCCATCCACTGAGCCCATCACCGCATCCATCCGCGGGTTGCCGAACATCCGGCGGAAATTGACCTCGTAATCGTCCAGTTCCAGTTCGTCGTCCAGCAGCACCTCCAGCACCGCATTCAAGGCCTGGTAAAACAATCCGCGATCGGCCGTGTTCTCGTTGTATTGCAGGAAGCGTCCCACCAGTTCGTGCGCGGCGTCAAATTGCTTCAAGGCGAGATGAATCAGCAGCTTCACCTCCAGAATCGTCAACTGACCCCAGGCAGTATTCTCGTCAAATTCAATGCCGATCAGGGTGATGATGTCGGTGTAATCATCAAGCTCGCTATCTTCCAAACGCTCCAGCAATGCTGCCAGGCCGGCATCATCGAGGCAATGCAAGTTCAAGATATCGGCGCGGAACGACAGCGCTTTGTTGGTGTTGTCCCAGACCAAATCCTCGACCGGATAAATTTCCGAATACCCCGGCACCAGGATGCGGCAGGCCGTTGCGCCGAGTTGGTCATACACCGCCATGTACACTTCCTTGCCCATGCCTTCGAGAATGCCGAACAAGGCTGCGGCTTCCTTGGCATTGGATTCTTCACCGTGGCCGGAAAAATCCCACTCGACAAAATCGAAATCGGCTTTGGCGCTGAAGAAGCGCCACGACACCACGCCGCTGGAATCGATGAAGTGTTCAACAAAGTTATTCGGCTCGGTGACAGCGTTACTTTCAAAGGTGGGCCGAGGCAAATCGTTCAGGCCTTCAAAACTGCGCCCCTGCAGCAACTCCGTCAGACTGCGCTCCAGCGCCACCTCCAGGCTCGGGTGCGCCCCGAACGAGGCAAACACACCGCCCGTTCGCGGGTTCATCAGGGTGACGCACATCACCGGAAACTCCCCGCCCAGCGACGCATCCTTCATCAGCACCGGAAAGCCCTGCTTTTCCAACTCCTGAATCCCGGCCAGAATTCCGGGGTACTTCGCCAGCACGTTGTGCGGCACATCGGGCAGTGCGATTTCACCTTCCAGAATTTGGCGTTTGACCGCCCGTTCGAAAATTTCCGACAGGCATTGCACCTGCGCTTCAGCCAGTGTATTACCGGCACTCATGCCATTGCTGAGGAACAGGTTGTCGATCAGGTTGGACGGGAAATACACCACCGCGCCGTCCGACTGGCGCACATACGGCAGCGAACAGATGCCGCGCTGAACATTGCCGGAGTTGGTGTCGTACAGATGCGAGCCACGCAACTCGCCATCGGGGTTGTAAATTTTCCGGCAGTATTCATCGAGAATTTCAGCCGGCAACGCATCTTTGCGACCCGGCTTGAACCAGCGCTCGTCCGGGTAATGCACGAACGCCGCGTTGGCAATGTCTTCCCCCAAAAACTGGTCGTTGTAGAAATGGTTGCAATTCGCTCGCTCGATGAATTCGCCCAACGCCGACGCCAAGGCGCTTTCCTTGGTCGCTCCCTTGCCATTGGTGAAACACATCGGCGAGTGCGCATCGCGGATATGCAGCGACCACACATTGGGAACCAGATTGCGCCACGAAGCGATTTCGATCTTCATGCCCAGGCCCACCAAAATCCCGGACATATTGGCGATGGTTTGCTCCAGCGGCAGATCCTTGCCCGCGATACAGGTGCTCGCTGCTGAATCCGCACTCGTACCCCGACCCAGCATCAGCAAGGCCTGATCATCGGCATCCAGATTCTCCACTTCCTCGATCACAAACTCAGGCCCGGTTTGCACCACCTTCTTTACCGTACAACGGTCGATGGAACGCAAAATGCCCTGGCGGTCTTTGGCGGAAATATCCGCCGGCAGTTCGACCTGAATCTTGAAAATATGCCGGTAGCGATTTTCGGGATCGACAATGTTGTTCTGCGACAGGCGGATGTAATCGGTGGGGATGTTGCGAGTTTCGCAGTACAACTTCACAAAGTAAGCCGCACACAAGGCCGATGAAGCCAGAAAGTAATCGAACGGACCAGGCGCCGAGCCATCGCCCTTATAGCGGATAGGCTGATCGGCCACTACCGTGAAGTCATCGAACCTGGCTTCAAGACGAAGCTTGTCGAGAAAGTTGACCTTAATTTCCATGTGGGAATCCCAGCGTTCAAAACGAATTTGCCGCCATTATCGGATTTCCCCAATGGAAAAACCGTGCTTCTCGGCTTTCGACGCTCCGGGGTGCTGGCGCCGACAACAGCGTGCACAGCCGCGACGAAGGTTTCAAAAATCAGGCACACCACAAAGCCAAGCCCGACCCGCTCTACGATAAGGCGCATCCGAAGAAGCCCGCCAAGTGCTACAGGCCCGCCGACTTCACTTATGACGCTGTCGCGGGAACCTTCATCTGTCCGGCCGGCAAGCTGTTGTACAGCCAATTCACACAGCTCAGCCTGAACGGCCATTGGCGTACCGATCCCAGGTGGTCGGCAATGCAGCGGTATGCGGCCATTCGGCCATGAATCGCGACGAACGGCTGCTTACCCATTCGCCGAATTCACACTACGTGCCCATTGCTGCCGCACAAGCTGCCAAAGGTTCAATGGCCGGTGTCTGAGTGGAGCAGTCGCCCAAGAATGATTCTCACCGGCAGCCCCTCGGTCGAGGCATTCATTCAAACTGAACCCAAAATTCTGCTGCTTGATACAGAATAGATCACACCACTAGGCTGGATGCTACGATTCTCGCGTCATTCCTGAGCGAAGGACGTAGGATGCTGAGGCAATTGATTTCAGACGCGAAGGCCGCCCGACAATCTCTCGATTGGGCGGCTGTGGTCATAGGGAAGACAGGAGCTAATCATGCTAAGGGACGCGAGCGAATGATGATGACCGCAATGCCGCCTTGGATCTAACGGCTCGGAGCTTAGCCAACCATGCATTGGGCAGTTCCCACAAACTTCCAGAGTGCCGCTCTGCAGCCGGATCGCCTTGCGGAAGACGATGGCGCACTCGACAAATTGTTTGTTCGACTGGTCTATGACCTATATGCCGCCGACTATCCATCGCTCACCTATCACACAGGTGGCGGAAAAGACGGCGCAATCGATCTGTGGGCCGATACTGGCCGTCGCCGAGCTGTCTTTGAATGCAAGCAGATTGGGCATGGTATCAAGCAGCAATGCTGGGAAGCTGCAAGAGATCGATGGAGAAGTGTTCGCAAGCACTTGGAAGACAACCTTCCTCGCGGTGCTGAGAACTGTCATGGCCCGTATCGCGTTTGGTTTTCAAATGTTCCGACTATAGCCAGCTACTTCTTTGTTGTTAGTTGTCCGATTTCTCCGGTTTCGCATAAGGATGAATTGAGAGCAGAAATTGCGGCGACATTCGAGTCCCTTTCGCGGGTCTCAAGCGACTTGGCGCACCTGAAAAGCGTTGCCGTTAGCGTTGTTGATTGGAATGACCTACGTGGGCGATTGAACGCTCGGCCTAGCTATCTGTTCAAGTGGTTTCGAGATTTTTCGATCCCAGGCTTGAAACATGTCACGACTGATCAGCAGGTTCGGGGGTTCCGAAAGTACCAACTCGAGTCCATTCTTCCCTACTACAGCATCCGTAGCCATCTCGATTCTTTCCCGCAGGATGGCGTGCAGGATGAGGAGGCTATATGGAAAGCGCTTGCCAGTCATTCGGCTGGACTCGTTATTTCGGGCACGGGCGGGGTAGGCAAGTCTCGCCTGATGCTCGAGTTGGGCAAGCTTGCGGAGCTAGATGGGTGGCTCGTTTTCGAGGCACTACCCAACGTAACGGCTGAGAGTGTTGAAAGCGCCGCCAGAAGACATGAAGCGTCTGGGGTCCTCTTTCTTTTTGATTATCTCGAAAGCCTACCTGAGTTTCGCAAGATATCGCTCAATCTTGTGCAATTTGCTGGTGACGGGCTGCGTGTGCGATTCATCGCATCGGCTCGGGAGTCGTTTGTCGTAAGCAATGAGATGTTCGAGGAATCAGTAAGGGTCTTCAAACATTCACCTACTGATGCTAAAGACTCGACTTGGTGGCGGACATATCGGATGGCAACGTGCTCTCATATCGCCAGCCACCTTGGTGTTAGAGCTTCCGAGGAGCTACCTGTCGATGTTCCAGCGGTAACTGTCTTGGAATTGGAACTAAAGCGTGGTGAGTCAGGGACCGAAGAAGGAAGTGCGGTCAAAAGGTGGGCCAGCAGGAGGTTGGACGTACTACGCAAGGAAGGGGTTTCCAGAAAGGACTTAGCGCTTGTCGCGGCGCAGTGCCCATTCAACGCGGGAGTGGATGAGCATCTTCAAAATGGGGCGAGAAAAGCGTTTGCCGTTCTCCGTAACGACGGCTGGCTTGAACTGCGAGAAGATGTTGGTCTAGGGCAACGCTATTGGATGGTGCATGACTACCTCGCGGATCAGATTTTGCTCGACTGGCTTTCGGTCGAGAGTCCGCGCGGTTCTTCAAGGATGCCTGAACTCCGCGAACTACTGAAACTCGCCTATGTGCTTGGAACTCTCGGGGCGCTCATCGGCACGCTACAACGGATTCTCAATGAGCCATCAGGTTTCGGCTCGGACACGTTCTCGAACCTGATTGAATCGGAAATCGCTAGTAACGGAGACGTATGGAAGCTGCACCGTAGAGATGTGCTCTATACGCAACTGCTTTCACCGATAGAAAAAATCACCTGCTGCACAGGCTGGCGGGATACTGGCTGGAGTCGACGACGGAGCCGTGGTTCCAATTGGAGGTTGCCGCACTTGCGAAGGCTGTCGCCACGCGGGACGATCTTAGACGGGGAATTTCGGTAGATGCTTGGCGTAGCTTTCAGACACAGGTCGTAGCGCTAGCGGCCGAAGCTGATGAGCGGAACATGTTGGTGACCTACGGCTTACGCTTAATGCCGGCCAACCGCGATCTGCAACGCACTGCGGAAACATGGCTTACGCGGTTTGGGGATCGCTTTTGCGCAACCTATGTCCTCCGAGCGTGGATGGACATGGGGCTTTCGTGGAAGGAAGTCGAGCCGACGATTAGGTTGTGGCTGCGACGCTTTGGGCACTCAATCGATGCGCAGTTCGTTCTGGCCGCATGGTTGCGGGCGGCCAAGGGCAGTGGAGTTAGAACCTTCGAGGCGGAGACGCTCGCGTGGTGTTCTCGCTACCACGAGGTCGTTGAGGCACAACATGTCTTCTCTAGCTGGCTACGGGCTGGAGGCGATCCAGCAGCAGTCAGGGAAGGAGTGCTGAGTTGGCTTTCATGCAACGGGCGGTTGGAGGGGGATGGTTCTCATCTTCTGCGACGATGGTTACGGGCGGGTGGGGATAGCAACACAATTCGGCCTCACTTGGCCGAATGGATAAGATCGAATGGAAATACTGAAAGCGCTTCGTTTGTATATACAGCTGCGGCTGAAAAGGTCGGGCTTCAGCAGGTGGTTCGGGCACCAATGCTGGAATGGATAAAGGCACGTTCGGTTTCTCCTGATTCAAGGGCCTGCATCGCCCAGTGGTTGATTGCTGAGCTTCCAATAGACCTTGTGGCTGGTTCAGTGCATGAATGGCTGGAAGCCAACAAAGGCAGTTCTGATGCGGGTGAGGTTCTTGGCGCGTGGTTACGCGCCAAGGGAAAGGTCGACCTAGTTTGGCAGTACTTGCCTGCGTGGCTGGAGCGACATTCATCTAGCAAGCATGCGGTCTTTCTTCTTAGCGAGCTAGTCAAGCGAGAGATGGTTCCCGACGAAGTACGAACGATAGTTCCGAAGTGGCTGTCGGCCAATCTAGGAATCGTCGATGCCGAGAAGGTGATGTCCGCCTGGCTGACTGGAAGGCACGGAACCGAACCAATCCGAGACTGCGTTTTGCAATGGTGCAAGGCATTCGCGACTGAGCCGGAAGCTCGGTATCTATTTGAGAAGTGGGTGGCGGCGGGGGGTGATGCGAATACGATCCGCGATGCAGCGTTGTTGTGGCTATCCGCTCATGGCAAAAGATTGGAGGCAGGGCGTGTCTTTTCCGCACTTGTGAAGTCGGGGGTTTCCCCAAAGGAATATGCCGAATATCTCCGAGCTTGGACCCCACTACACAAGCGCGCTCGTGAGGCGTCTTTCTTCTACTGCGATTGGCTCTATAGGCCTCAGTTGCTGTCCGCGGCGATTGCAAAGAGCCTCATGGCTTGGCTTGAGGATCATGCCGAATGGGCGGATGCCGATTTCGTTCTTAACGCATGGCTTAAGCACGACAACGCTGAAACGCAGGTTGTACGTGCTGGTTATGATCGATGGATGGTGCGGTACAGGGCTGATCCACGTGCTCGAATTGTTCGGAGGAACTGGGAGCGAGCCACTGAGCGTGAAAGAAAAGGGCGCACTAAAGTCTAAATAGATCCAAACGACTACAGACGGCTGCTTCCGGAAATGGTCAACGACCACTCTGGCCGAGTTGTGTGAATTGGCCTTCCGGCAGGTTCCGAAGTACAGCTGCCGTTCGGAAGGCAGCTTTCCGGAGTCATCGAACGGCGGCAGTTGGCCCAGACTGTGTGAAAACCTTGACTCTCATTCCCGGTTCATGATATGATATACGCATATAGTGAATTTGGGGCTGCGATGAAGCGATTCATTCAAGGTGAATGCCGAACCCAGAGCACGCTCCTCCCTGAACAGCTTGACGACTATGTCTCGGATACCAATCCGGTACGAGTCGTTGATGTCTTCGTCGATGAACTG
>Ga0209211_10002983_pt1 | contig 28310 bp, 37 predicted proteins | sample RifGroA2_FD_183992 | JGI IMG/M metagenome (GOLD analysis project Ga0209211, IMG submission 183992) | Groundwater microbial communities from Rifle, Colorado, USA - Groundwater A2 (SPAdes) (version 2) | ecosystem: Environmental > Aquatic > Deep subsurface > Groundwater | place: Rifle, Colorado...
CCTCCCAAAACAAACGTCAGGACAGCGTCGTTGTTCACCAGGCTGACTGTATCTTTGACGCCCGGGAACCCGAAGTCCGCGAAAACCTCATCAGAAATAATCGGAATATTCTTTGTCCGGCAAATGCGGTTCAAGGCGGACAATTCATCCTTTTTAATAAACGACCCCGTCGGATTATTGGGATTGACCAAAACAATGGCTTTTGTGCCGGGTTGAATAGATGCTTCCAGTTGTGAACAATCGATAGCCCAGTGGTTAGTATAAACAAGGGGATAAAAATTTAACATCACGTCATTTAAATCCCCCAGGAACTGAAAAAGCGGATAGCTGGGCCGTGGGAAAAGGACCTCTTGCCCGGCGTCGACAAGCAACCGGAACAAGTAGGAATACGCTTCCGAGGTGCTGGCCGTCAAAAATATTCGCTCCACAGAAACATCGTGTCCTTGGCTTTTATAATAACTGGCAACGGCCGCGCGGGCCTCAAGGGAACCCTGCGGCTGGGGATCGTAACGCAAATTCTTGTCGGAGGCCAGCGGCCGGAGAATTCTTTCGGAAGGATAAGCGAATCCGCAACAGGTAGGATTGGATTCGGTCAAATCAATGATAGGGACATTCGCCTTTTTAAGCTGATCGAGGGCCCCGGCGATGCGGTTGGAAGATAACGGCCAGTTGGTACGATTGGAGAACATGATTAAATCGGGAATCCGGAGATCTGGAAACCCGGGACTAGGAAAACCGGATAACCGGGTATCCGGATACCCCACAGTCACGGATAACCGGATTACCGGATAACCTAACATTCAATTAAAACTGTCAAGTTAACTTTCAAAGAATACACATTATTTACTGGATTCCCGTTTGATCCGCTCGAGCTCTTTCTCTTTTTCCCTCAAGGTTTGCTGCAGTTTGTCATGGTCCGTCTTGGCGATCCACTTCGTATCCTCTTTTTTCTTGCTCAATTCCATGCTCTCCTTGCGCAAGTCCATGATCTCTTGACGGTCATTCTCGCGCTTCGCCTTGAGCTGGGCGATCTCGGATTCCGCCCCCCGGCGGCCGCTGTGAAGCCCTTCCAGTTCTTTCTTTAGTTCCCCGATCTGCTGCTTTTGTCGTATATTCTCGGCGTGATCCCAGTTAAACTGCTCCTGGACCTTGGACAATTCGTCTTTAAGCTGCTGGTACTCCCTGGCTTTCTTATCCAGTTCTTTTTGTTCCCGCGCGTGCCATTCCCGCTCCTGGGACAATTTCTCCTGCAGTTTCTTGACCTTGACCTTTTCGACAGTCAATTCCTGTTGACTTGTCTTTTCCCGCTGTTCCACGGCCGTGATTTCGTTACGCAGAGATTGAATACTTTTCTGCAGTCTCAAAATGGTCTCCTGCTCCGTTTTAGGCGCGGACAACGTCTCGTCCTGCGCCTTTCTTTTTTTCTTTTGCGGCCTCTGGGTGGTGGGGATCAGGATCAGCATCCCCAAAAGGACAACGACAAAAACAATGCCCAGGATAATAAAAAAAGTGGTAAAGTTCATCCCCTTATTCCCCTCCGGAGCCCTGGAAGCGCAACAATTTTTCCAAATTTTCCCGGGCACCAACGGATTGGGGATCCAGGGCGACAGCTTCCCTGAAATGCGCCGCCGCCTTTTCCTTATCGCCCAGATTTATATAACCGACTCCCAGATTATTATGCACAGCGGCGTCATTACGATCAATAACCAAAGCTCTCAAGTACCAGTTGACCGCTTCCTGATAATCGCCGAGGCCCTCGAAACAATGCGCCAGGTCAAAATGGATCTCTTTGATAAACCCCAGATAAACGGACGCGACCGGCCGCGGCCCCACTTTGACAAGATAGCCGTCCATGATCGTCAAAGCCCTGCGATACGTTTCAATGGCCTTGATATACCGGCCGTTTGCGTAATACGCCTTGGCCAACAAAATGTGCGCGCGGCCGAAATCTTTCTCAAAACGGACTGTGCATTCGAACAAGGGGATTTCCCCGGCCCAACAGGCATTCTGCCGCAGGGTCATTGCCAGAAAAAGTACCACCGGCAGACCAACGCCTCCTTTGGCCAGGAAACTCCTGCGGCGCTCCGGCATCCCGATCAAGAAGAAATCACCAAGCCCCAAAACAAACAGGAGAACACCGAACAAAGGGAGATAGAGAAAATGTTCGGCGGTCAATATCAAAGAATATTCATTGATAAGCGGGACGATATTCAAAACAGGAAGTAACGTTATGCCGAACCATCCAGCTCCCAAAAGAAGCAACCGCCGATGGGGTCGGGGAGCCTTGAGGATGATCCCTACGACCGCGGCAAAGACAACCAAAAATATCCCAATCGAAACACCATTGGGCCGTAAAATATCCACATTCCGGTAATAATGCAGATCGTGGGGGAAGAAGATGGCCCCCAGATACATCAGCACCGTGCGCGGGATCGACAGGGCGCGCAAAAACAATTCATGATCAAGCGCGACCGCCGGCATGGCGCCTTCGGGAAGGAGAATTTCGCGTACCAGAAAATACATTATCAAGACTACAAAATAACCGCCGATCCTTACGGCCCGGGGGGTCAAAGGGCGCGGTGACGATGACGGAGACATCATTTCCAACAAAACAATCAAAATGGGCAGGACGACCGCCTGCTCTTTGGCAAGAAGGGCCAGCGCGAAGGCCAGTAACGATAAAACACGGGATATTATGGAGTTTCTCAGATAAAAACAAAGGCTCGCCAAAACAAAAAACGCGAACAGCAGATTCGAGATCCCCGATATGCAGGCGACCGCTTCGCTCTGGACCGGATGAAGCAAGAACAGGACCGCTACGGCGAACGCAAGGCCCTTCTTATGATCGCACAACATGTTCATTAACCCGTAGACAAGGAAACTATTGGCGATATGAAAAAGGATGTTTAAAAGATGCCACCCGGCGGGATTCGACCCGAAAAGCGCGTATTCGATTCTATAAAACAGCTCCAGTAACGGCCTGTAATAGGCGTTAAGGGCGGATGACCCTCCGCTCTTGAGCACGGCTGTCCCGGTGCCATGAATAATTTCGTTCCAGTCAAAACGTGTGATCAGCGGGTTATCCCGGATGGAAAGAATTTCATCGTGGACGAAAGGATAGGTGACGGTCTGGCCGTAAGCGAGGAGGCCCAGCACGGACAGAAGAAGAAAAACCTGGAGGGAAGTGAATTGTTTAAGCGGGGACCATCTCACTTCAACTCTTCTCTCAAGCGGCTGACGCGCGCCAGCAGCGCTTCGAATTTCTTGTCCATGTCCGCCAGAAGAACATCCGCGCCGCCGAGATCATTGTCCTTGCCCTTTTTCTCAAGCTCCGCCAGGACGGCGGCGAGCTGGTGCGCCGATATATTCGCCGAAGAGCCCCTGATGGCATGGGCCAGTTTTCTGACCTGGGCGGCATCATGGCCCTGCAAGGCTTCACGCAACTGCGTTCTTTTCTGCCCAAAATCCTCGACAAAGATGTCCAGCAGCTCCCAAAGAAGCCCTTTATCGTTTTGAACTCTTTCCAGAAACTCATTGATATCCAGGATTTCCATGTTTACTTCTTTCTGTCCCGGTCCGGATGCGGGCTCGTCCCGGACACCCTGACGTTGATCACAATGGCGAAGATATTGAACAAAGCGACGACGATTGTCAAGACCGCCATGCAGGCCATCATGATCAAGGACCAGTCTCTTTTAAATTCGAGGCCCACGATCTCAGTGCCGACATACCCGATGAGCATCAGCGCCAGGGCGATCGTCGCCCCCGCCGCGATAAAGATAAAAAGGGAAAACAGGCAGGAGATCAGGACAACGTACAGATTGTACAAGGGGACATTCCCCTTGCTGATCTTGCTGGCGGCGATACCGATACGTTTCATGGAAGTATTTTATCATTACCGGGCCATAACGCAAGGACTCGGCCCATATTTACTTCCCAAAGATTTAATCTCTTCCTCGACCATATGGATACGGTCAGAGATAAAAGGATGGCTGCGCAAGATAAGCGGGACGTCGGGGCCCTGGGAACCGGCCTCCAGGATTTTGAACGTCTCAACAGCGGCCCGCGGGTCAAAACAGGCGCGGTACATGTATTTGATGCCCAACTGGTCCGCCTGGTATTCGTCCTGACGGCCATAGGCGGAAAAAACGATGTTCATGACCGCGCCGGAGCTCAACTGCGCGATCTGCTGGGCAGTGCCTTCGCCGATAGCGTTCAAAGCGATCGTGCTGATCAGATCATACCCGAGCGCCGCCTGGAATTTCTTGACCGTATGCCGCGCGGCGCAATGTCCGATCTCATGGGCCAACACCGACGCTACCTGATCGTCGTTCTCGAGCTTTTCCAGCAAACCTGTATAAACGTAAATATTGCCGCCCGGCGTGGTGAAGGCGTTCATCTCGTCTTCCTCGATAAGATAGAAATGATATTCATAATCCTGCCGGTCGGAGACCTTGGCGGCACGTTCACCGATACGGCGGACCCTGTCGATCTGCGCCGGATCCCTGGAAAGCTTATATTTCTGGATAATGCTTTCGTGCACGCTTTTGCCCATGGCGACTTCCGAGGGCGTGGAGATCATGATGAATTCTTCGCGGCCCGTGGCGGGGTTGTACATCGTGGCGCAGCCTTGAACGCAGAAAAGAGCAAGAAGAAAACTGACGACCAGCGACCATCGACTATCGACTATCGACCTTCGGGTTGGCACAGAACGAAACAATCTCATCGTATTATCCATAGTCCATGGTCGATAGTCCATGGTCTATAGTCTTGATTACCGTTCAAATTTGACTACCTTCTCCCACCAGGCGCTGCTGTCCCATTGCCGGATCTCCCGCCATAACCGCCGGGCGGTTTTTGTCTTCAAATGATCCGGCGCGGTCTTGAAAAATTTCGCGGCCTTCAGATAGCCGTGGTCGTAATATTCTTTGGCCTGGAGCAGGCACTCAAGGATATCGGCATCCCGGGCAACCAGACTCTCCTTCGTCCGCTGGGCTTCGTATTCCTTGCGCAAGGTCTCCAGCTCTCCCTTGACGGAGCTGTCCAGGTCTTTGACCTGATCTTTAAAGACCATTTTTTCGGCCTCTTTAAAATCGATGTAAAAATGTCCCATCTTGTGCAGATCGTTGATGCGCGATTCATGTACGTCGTTAAACAGCGCCATGATCATCACCCTGGCGACGTCCGCCTTTTCCAGATGCGCGATGTAATAGGCCATGACGGTGCACCGGAAACAATGTTCGGCAACGCTCTCGGGGTCTTTGATCCCGGCGACCCACCAGCCGCTGCGTTTGATCTTTTTAAGCAGTCCCGCTTCGGCGAAAAGGTTAACGGCGTTCAAAACAGCTTTGCCGCTCTTATCTGGTGACTTTTTTTTGTTTCGTGATTTCATAACAAAAAATAGTTGCGGCGTGCGCCACGTTGAAAGAAAGAGTGTTGATCGGCATGGGGACCGTCAACTCCAAGTCCAGATACTTGCGGATAACATCCCGGATCCCCTTCTGCTCCGACCCGACGACCAGGCCCAGAGGATACGGTAAACTGGTTTCAAACAAATTTTGCCCTCCTTCGACCACGGCCCCGGCGATGGTGTATCCGGTTTCTTTGGCCGCCGTGACAGCCTTGGCCAGATTGGCGACCTTGGCAACGGGCACGTAGTTGTCCCCGCCGGAGGCGACCCGCAAGACGGCTTCCGTGACGCCGACCGAATCATGCGTGGGCAGAACAACGGCGAACCCTCCCAGGCAGCCCAGGCTCCTGATGATCGCTCCCAGGTTTTGGGGATCATTGAGGCCGTCCAGAAAAATAAAGGTGCGCTTTTTCTCCCGCGCGGTTTCCAGCAATTCATCATAAGGGACATAGGCGAAATCATCCACATCCACCAGGACCCCCTGGGTATTTCTGGTCCTGCTGATCTTCGCGAACCGCGCGCCCGGGACCGCGAAGACCGGGATCCCGTGCTGTTTGGCTTTCTTGTAGATGTAGGCGGCCTCCGGCAGGCCAGGCTGGAGAAAGATTTTGTGGATGCTCTGCGGGTTCGACCGCAGGCGCTCCATCACCGGATTTTTACCGAACAATTTCATCATTGACCGCGCACCGGCTCATCACCCGCGATCTTTTCGTCGCGCTCCTTGACTTCTTTATTGTATTGATCATCCAGGGCGGTTTTTTGTTCCAGATATTGCGCGTAAGTAATTTCTTTCTCCAGATACTCTTTTTCAACCGCGTCGAGCTTTTCTTGATAATTCGCGAAATGCGGGTCCTGGACTATGCTCGAAGGTTCGTTGATATAATCCTTTAACTCGCGCTCACCGGCATAAGTGCATCCGGCCAACGTTGACGCCAGGAATAACAATATCATTTTCTTAAACATTGTTTCTCTCCTTTACCTTTTGATCCTTAACCCCAAATAGAGGACAGGTTTTAAAATACTCCACCACCCCACGACGGGACGCATCTTTGTGTACCCCAACTTTTGTGATGGATAGATCTTCGTAACCGGCGCCTCCTTGAATTTATACCCGAGAGTAACGGCCTTGTACAACAAATACGGTTCCAGCTCATAATGATCCAGCCACTTCTGATCGATGTTGATCGCCTTATTCTCGAATATCGATAACCGAAAAGCCCGAAAGCCGTTGGTACTGTCGGTTAAAATTCTTCCGACAAAAAACGACAATAACACCGGATGAAGACGGGTCGCCACTTTCCGGTAAAATGGCATATCGCCGCCGGCCCCGTTGGGGCTTAAATAACGGGAACCTTGAACAAAATCATGGCCTTCCCGGACAATCGGGTCAACGAGGCGAAAAATCTCATCGGGATTGTCCTTGTCATTCCCGGCCATAATGACCAGGATCTCGTATCCCCGCCCAATAGCGTATTTGATGGCCGTACGGATGGCGGCACCGACGCCGCTGCGGCGTTCATGCCGGATCGTCTGCACCCCGCGCGCGGCGAAACCACGGATCATCCCGGTCGTCCCGTCGGTCGAGGCATCATCAACGACCAGATAATCCGCCCTGTCCCTCGCGGGACTTTTCAGAAACCGTTCGATCGCGCTTTTTAATTTGACGTTTTCATTGAAAGCAACCGGGCAAACGAGGATCTTGTTCATAACGCTTCTTGCTTCTCGCTTCTTACTTTAAAGTCGGCTTCTGAATATTGCTTTCCGCACGAACATTTTAAACTTTTATCAAGTTTGCGCCCGCAATGGCAGGCATATCCTTTGACAGAGGCCGGATTACCGTATACGACCGCGAAAGGCGCAACGTCCCTGGTCACAACACTCCCCGCCCCCACAACAGCGTGGTCACCGATCCTGATCCCGCACATAATGACCGCGTTGCTGCCGATCGTCGCCCCTTTGCCGACGACCGTCTTTTCCAGCACCCAATCCTTTTTTTTGCTTCGCGGATGCCGGTCGTTTATAAAAGCGACGTTTGACCCGACAAAAACGCCGTCGCCGATAGTGACCCCGTCAAAAACAGACACATGATGCTTGATGGTCACATGATCGCCCACGACCGCGCCGTCTTCGACAAAACTGCCGTCACAAATATTACAATCACGCCCGATCACCGCGCCGGCTTGAATATTCGTAAAGGCCCATAGCCGGGTGCCCTTGCCGATTTTGGCTTTTTTATCGACCAAAGCTGTCTTGTGCTTGAAATAATTCATTTATAGCTCCACGCACGCCCCCTGACGCTCAATGGAATTCTGCAGAGCGATCAGCGTCTTGACCACATCGAGCCCCTTGCCCGCGTCGGCGAGATCCGGCGGGACGCCGCGCTCGACACAATCAACAAAATACTGGTCCTGGGTCTTCAGCGGTTCGATAAGATCGACCCTGGGGATCGTGATCCCCCCTTCCTTCGACAAAAGTTTGAACTCCCCGTAAGTCAGGTAATACGCGCCGGACTTCTCGACGTGCTTGTCATAAAGCTTGATCGGGCCGACATCGTCAAGGTCGTCCCAGGTGACCATCTTCTTCTCGCCGACAATAGTGATCTGCCGCACTTTCCTGGGATCGATCCAGCTGACATGGACATTGGCGATCGCGTTGCCCGGATATTCCAGGGAACAAAAGGCCAGGTCATCACGCTCCGTACCCAAACATTTCTGCCCGCGCGCCGAAACGTTTACCGGAGATCCGTCGAAGAGATAATTAAAAATGGAAATATCGTGCGGCGCCAGGTCCCACAACGCGCTCACATCATAACGGAACGGCCCGAGGTTGGTCCTCGTCGAGTGGGCGTAATGAACACGACCGAGCTCGCCCGAACGGATATATTCTTTTAATTGCCTGATCCCCGCGTTAAACAAAAATACGTGGCCGACCATGAGGACCTTTTTCTTTTGGGCGGCCAATTGTTCGAGATGGGCGCATTCTTCCGTCTTCAGAGCCAGCGGTTTTTCGCAAAACACGTGTTTGCCGTGCTCCAAAGCTTCCTTGGCGAAATGAAAATGCGTATTGGTGGGAGAGGCGATACAAACGGCATGAATATCCGTATCCTTGAGGATATCCTTATAATCCGTTGTTGTTTTAACGCGCGAAAAATTCTCCTGGATTGTTTTCAGGCGCTGTCCGCTCAGATCCGCGCACATGACGGCGCGCGAATTGGGAAGTTGCGAGAAGATACGGATATGGTTGGGCCCCCATTGTCCGCATCCGATAACACCGATATTGATCAAAGCCGACTCCCTCTAACCCCTAAACCCTGTCCCCCGAACCCTATTTCGGACGCTTGATGCTCACGATCTTGTATTTCAGCACGCCCGCCGGCACCTTGATCTGCGCCTCTTCCCCGACGCTGCGGCCCATCAACCCCTTGCCCACGGGAGAATAAATGGACAGCTTGTTTTCCTCGTAGCTGGCTTCTTCAGGCGAAACCATCGTGTATTCCAGCTGTTCCCCCGAATCGACGTCCTTGAGGGTTACGACAGCGCCGATAAAAATTTTATCGGACGGGATGTCTTCATCCTCGATGATCCTCACCGCCGCCAGCTTGGCCTCCAGCTCGGCGATCCTGGCCGCGTTATGCGCCTGGGCGTCTTTGGCCGCGTCATATTCGGCGTTCTCGGAAATATCTCCCTGCAACCGGGCCTCGCCAATGGCCTTGGCTATCTGGCGCCGCTGTTTTTGAAGACTTTCCAGCTCATCATGCAATTTCTGATAACCGGCTCGCGTCAAGTAAATTCCGTGCGTCATAAGGAATCCTCTTACATCTTTTCAGCGGCCCGCAGCATGATGGGGATGATCTCCCGGGCCTCTTCTTTGGTCATACGCCCCAGCTTGGCAAAACGCCATTGTTCGTTCTGGTCCAGGTTTTCCCGGGTCAATTGCAGCTTCTTGGCGCCGCCATTGTAGGAAAAAACCCCGACGGTGACACGCGTTTTCTCGAATTCTTTCGTTTCCTTGAATGTCTCCACGTCCAACGACTGGTCATACGGCATACAATGCACTCCTTTCGATTAAACAACAAGAAAATCAGAACCCCGGGAATCCCGGTAAAACGGATTTCATCTTCTGGGCCGCCACACCTTGGGATTTCGCGATGGCGGCATTGAGGCTGCGCAGCAGTTCAGCCTGCAACCGCGCTTTATTGGCGGCGTTCAAAAGGGTCTCATCGATCTCGATCGACCTGAAATTCTGGGAACCGTTAATGGTGATCCTGATCCCCCTGACATCCTGAACATCCACGGTCACGGCGTCGAGTTCACGCTTGATCACGTCGGCCTGCCGCTTCATCTCCATCAACTGTTTCATCTTGTCCAGCATAAACAACCTTCCTCCATTTTAATTCTGCCATCTTATATACTTTATAAACGATTTTCAAGACTAATTTGCCGATCACCTCAAGCGCATACCGAGATCGAACAGCGTGGCCACCAAAAATGATTTCAGAAAAATAATGGCCAAAAAAGCGATGATCGGCGAAATATCGATGCCCATCGGCGGCAAAAGCCTGCGGATCGGCTGCAAGATCGGTTCGGTCGTGCGGTTCAGAAACTGGACGACCGGATTAAAAGGGTCCGGGTTCACCCAGCTGACCAACGCCCGGATCAGGATGAGCCAATAAAGGATCGAAAGGAGAAGTTCAACCACCCGGGCAAAGGCGATCACAAAATTGCTCAAGACAAACATGCGGCACATCCTTTCTTATCCATGGATAAACTTACCGGCTTTGGGGCTGGCAGACGGAAACGCCACTAAAACACTTTAAACAAATTTCCGTCTATCACTTTCTGTTCAACGCGGTCCAGCAAACGTTTGGTTTTTTTGGTGATCTCCTGCAATTCATCCATGACCTCGTTGATCCCGCGGGAAGTGATCAAGAGAGATTGTGAACTGTCTTCCATGACGCTACTAAGCCCGACGACATCGATCTGGCTCAATTGATCGGCGGTCTTGGTAAACGATTCAGCCGCCCTGGCGAAGACCTCGGCCATGTCCTCGACATCCAGCGGGTCCTCCCCGATAACGGGATTTTTCAGATCGGCCTTCGGCCCTTCACGCAGGACATCGATCTCGATCAATTTCTCTCCCAAGATCCCTTCCGTCTGGATCGTAAAGCGCAAATTATTCTCCAGCTGTTTTCGGTATTGCGAAAGAATATTGAGCGTCACCTCAACACGGCGGCCGTCGAACTCCTGGTTAAGGAATTCGACGTTGTCCACCGTACCGACGTTAACACCGGACAGGCGTACCGGCGCGCCCTCCATCAACCCGCCAACATTGCGGTAAAACACAGTGACCTGAAATTTGGATTGGGCCAGCCCCTTATTGCCCCCCAGGATAATGACAAACGTCACCAGGAGAAATATGCCCAGAAAGAAAAATAATCCGGCCAGCAACTCTTTGGTCAGTTCCTTTTTTTCCATTAACTGATGAACTCCTTTACGAACACATTGTTGGAGGCCTTGAATTCCGACGGCGTGCCCACGGCGGCGATCCGGCCATCTTGCAAAAGCGCCAGACGGTCGGCGATGCGCAACGAATTCTGGATGTCATGGGAAGTGACGACCGTCGTGCAGTGCAGTTTGCGCGCCACGTCGCGGATCAGATCCGAGATGTCCCGGCTGCGCAACGGATCAAGCCCCGAGGTCGGTTCATCGCACAGCAATATCCTGGAATCCAGGATGACCGCCCGGGCCAGGGCCACGCGTTTTTTCATACCGCCGCTTAACTCGACCGGATACTTCCCCCCGGCCCCTTCCAACCCGATCAGTTTCAAAATATTCTCGACTTTTTCCCGGATAATCTTTCCATCGAAAACGGTATGCTCCCTCAAAGGGAAAGCGATGTTCTCAAAAACGTTCATAAAATCGTACAGCGCCCCCTCCTGGAACAAGTAACCGATGTCCTTACGCAACCCCAAAAGTTCCCGCTCGGACATTTTCGTGATATCTCTCGCCTCGATCAAAACGCTTCCCCGGTCAGGCCTGAGCAGTCCGATCAGATGCTTGAGCAGGACGCTTTTCCCCGTCCCGCTCTCGCCCAAAATGACCAGGATCTCGCCTTTTTTGACCTGCAAATTGATGTCTTCGATCACCTGCTGGCCGTTGAACGATTTGTGCAGATGCCGCACCTGGATCACGGCTGTTTCTCCTTCTCGAAATAGCGGAACTGATTTTTCCCGTACTTGGTATAAAGACGTTCATACGGACGCACATCGAGCTTGTCGATAAAAACCTGCGTGCCTTTATACTCACCGACATGATACACCTCGGAATCCATCAAGCCTTCGATGCCATCGGCCGGGTACCATAATGCCTCTTCGAATTCGATGGGCTCGCCGTCGCGGATCCACTTCGCTTCGAGCGCCGGCGCCGAAAAACTCTGAAGATTGCCCACGTTGCCCGTCCGGGTGACGCAACCCGCCAGAAACAGCAGACTAAAGACTAAAGACAAAAGACCAAAGACTCTCATTCTATCCCCACAATGTCAGTATGACCTTGGTTAATACCGCATTAGACAAGATAACAAAAATATAGGAAAAAGCAACCGCCTTGGTAGTGAACCGGCCGACTCCCAGCGAACCGCCTTTGGTGGAATATCCCTGATAACAGCAGATCCACCCGATGATGACGGCAAAAAAGAACACTTTGGCAAATCCTCCCCAAAAATCAACATACTGGATCGCCTTGATCGTCTGGTTGATATAGAACGTGCCGGGGATACCGGCCTCCAGGGTGGCGATAAAATAGCCGCCGGCGATCCCCACAATCTCGCCGATGATCGTCAGGATGGGCAAGACCAGAAAACAGGCCACCATCCGCGGGACGACCAAAAATTCGACCGGGTCGACGCCCAGCGTGCGGGTGGCGAGCACCTGGTCGTTGACGCTCATCGTGCCCAATTCCGCCGTGATCCTTGCCCCGGCCTTGCCGGAAAAAATAAGCGCGGTAAAAACGGGGCCGAGTTCCCGCACCAGAGAAAGTCCGACCAGATGCGCGATATATTCCTTGGCGCCGAAACGTACCATCGCCGTGTAACCCTGCAAGGCCAAAACCGCGCCGGAAGCGAGCGAAGTCAGGACGATGATCATCACCGACTGGATGCCCTGCTCATACATCTGCTTGAGAACTTCCGGCCAGCGGATACGTCCCCGGGCGATGTGCCCGATAATTTCACCGAGAAAACACACCGCGCTCCCCGAACGCGCGACATATCCTGTTCCCCAATCGATCAGCGCCTTCATGCCTTTTTATCCTCTTTCTTCTCAATCCAGATCCGGGCGAATTCAGAGGTGATCTCATGTTCCAGGGTTTTGGAAATATTTTTACCCGATTCGGGGCGGGTGGGACGGGGGGATGTCCCCTGCTCCAGAAACGTCTGAACGCCGCTGACCTTCGCCCCCAGGGCGCGCACCGAGCACTGAAGAGACCGGTCATCCGTCACGACAACGATATTTTTTTTGTGCTCCGCCTCTTCGACCATCCGGATGATCTTCTCGTCGGCAGTCTCTCCCTGGGCAAAAACTACCCCGATGGATGACGCCGCACCCGGACTCCACACATCCGATCTCCCGTCAAAAACGATCGTAACCGTATTGCGCAAGCTCCCCTGCGGGGCGCGGGACCCGACCCACTGGACCAGATGCCGGCGCTGGTCCTCAAGTTTGTTCAGGGCCCCGGAGGGCAGAGGCATCTGATGGATGATGTTGTACCCGTCCAGAAGATAATGTAAGGACATAGCTAAGCCCGCCGAGCAGCCCGATCAGGACCATGAATACAAAGTTAACAAGTGAAATACCGGCCGCGATCTCCGAACTCACGCCGATCTTGCCAAAAAGATAGACGGCCCCGATCTCCCGCACGCCAAGTCCGCCGATCGACGGGAACGAGGCCGCGACACACGTCAGAGGAACAAAAATAAGAAAATAGATCAGGTCAACGTCCTGGGAGAGTGAGCGCGCGATCAGATACCAGCACACGGCATAAACGATCTGCGACAAACAGGAAACGGCGATCGCGCTAAATCCCTCGCGGCGCTTGCCCTTCATCAAAGCGATATCATAATGAAGGCCCATCAAGGCCTTTTGGACCTTCGGTAATCTGGCAAAAATGCCGCAACAAAAACTGTAGAGCTTTTCGTTGAACAAGACGCAGGCAAACCCCCCGGCCAGGACAGCCATCCCGATGATCGGGACCACAATGATGCTCTCCCGCAGGAACCGATATCCGAGGATAAAGGCCATCACCGAAACCACCACGATCGCCGCGAACCCGCTCAAGCGATCCAGCAAGACCGAAGCGACGACCCTCGTCTTCTGGGTGCTGTTGCGGCACAAGCCGTAAATCTTGAGAATGTCACCACCGATGGTGCTCGGCAAAAAAAGGTTGCCGAACAGCCCGGCGAAATAATACCGCACGACGTCCCGCGCGGGGGAAGTGACTTCCAAAGCCTTGATGAAGATAAACCAGCGCGCGAGAAGGACAAGATTAACGACGAAAAAAATAAAACCGGCATAAACCAGATATTCAAGGCGCGCGCCGCGCAAAATCTCCCATATCCGGCCCAAGTCGATCTTCGAAAAAAGATACCACAACAGCCCGCCGCTTAGCAGGACACGTACCAGAAACGAAACCGCGTTTTTCACACCATTGACCATTAACTATCCACCATTTACCGATTTTTCAAAACACTCGCGATAACCTTCTTCCGCGATGTAAGAACTGCGCACCAGGGGAGCGCTCATGACGTGCCAGAACCCTAGTTCCCGGCCGATGATTTTGTACTCTTGAAATTTCTCCGGCGGGACAAAGCGCTGGACACGCAGATACCGCCTTTTTCTGCCCGGCGCGAGGTACTGTCCGATGGTGAGCATATCGCATCCCACGGCGGCCAGGTCACGCATCAATTCCGTGATCTCTTCATCAGTTTCGCCCAACCCGACCATAAATCCTGATTTGATAAAAGCTGACGGAGCGAGTTTCTTGAGATTCCCTAACACCGCCATCGACCGATCGTAATCCGCCTGGGGACGAACGTCAGGCGATAGGCGGCGCACGGTTTCCATATTGTGGCTGATGACCTCCGGGCGTGCCGCCGCGAGTTGCTCCAAAAATTCAGTCTTATTGGAAAAATCGGGAATTAAAACCTCGTTCCTGGTCCGCGGCATCAGAGAGCGAATGGCGTGGATGGTTTCGACGAACTGGCCCGCCCCTCCATCAGCCAAATCATCACGGGCGACCGAAGTGACGACGACGTAGCGCAAGTTAAGCCGTTGGACGGCCAAGGCAACCTGACGCGGTTCCCGCGGATCAACGGGCGCGGGGTGCCCCGTCTTGACTCCGCAAAAGCGGCACGCCCGCGTGCATATCTCACCCAAAATCATGAACGTGGCGACACCATGTCCCCAGCATTGGCCCAGGTTGGGACACAACGCGCTTTCGCAGACGGTGTGCAGTCCCGCCCGGCGAAACGAACCTTTCATTTCCCGGACCTTCGCCATGTCCGGAAGACCCTGCTTGAACCATGACGGCAACGGAGTAACGACTGTCCCGGCGTTGTCTTCCAGAAGACAAGCCATTATTCAATCCCTTTTTGCCGGCGTTCAAGTTCCTTAAGCTGCGCGCGCAGTTTGATCTTTTCCTTGATCCCGGCGTAATCGACGATCAGTTTCCCGTCGAGATGGTCCACTTCATGCTGGATGACCCGGGCCATCATTTCATCGTAAACCTTTTCATGGGGTTGATTGTTCTCATCGATATAACGCACGACGATTCTTTCCGGACGCCGGACCATCACCGTCACGCCGGGGATGCTCAAACACCCTTCCTCAATGACATCAACGCCGGATTTTTTGATGATCCTGGGATTAATAAAGGCCAACGGCCCGTCACCAATATCCGCAATAAAAATCTGCTGGTTAACCCCGACCTGGGGAGCGGCCAATCCGACCCCCTTGTGCTCACGCATGGCGGCCAGCATGGCCTGGAGCAAAGATTGTTCCGTCGGCCCGACATAAATGACGGGAACGGATTTTTTGCGCAGACAAGGGTCTCCGTATAATCTGATTTTAAGCGGCGCGGCAGTCATGAATGATGATCGAGCGGGAGGCAGAACAATTACTTCTTGATCCTGTTTTTGGCATCCACATGAACGGTCCGAAGCTTGGCTGTCTTCGCTTCTTTCGGGGTCATGTACGCGTAACTTAAAATAATGACACGGTCGCCGACCACCCCTAACCGGGCCGCCGGGCCGTTAAGACAAATGACACCTGAACCGGCCTTGCCGGCAATGACATAAGTATCAAACCGGTTGCCATTGTTGATATTAAGGACTTCCACCCGTTCGCCTGGAATAATGCCGACCGCCTTGATCAAAGTTTCGTCGATGGTGATGCTGCCCTCGTAATGCAGTTCCGCCTCGGTCACGGTCGCGTGGGCTATTTTTGACTTGCAAAATTGAATGAGCATAATAACATTCTTTCTTCAGTAAGAAGCAAGATGCGAGAATCAAAGAAGCAAAGATTTTTTATTTTCTCTGCTTCTTGCCTCTTTACTTCTCTGTTTCTACTCATGACAATTGCGTATTAATCCGCGTCAACAACTGATCTTTCGACATCGCCCCCACCATCTGCTCAACGGGTTGGCCTTTTTTAAAAATAAGCAGCGTCGGGATCGACATGATGTTAAACCGGGCGGCCAGTTCCTGGGCCTCATCGACGTTGACTTTCGCCACTTTCAATTTACCCTGGAGGTCTTTCGCGATCTCTTCCACAATAGGGCTGATCATCCGGCATGGTCCGCACCACTCGGCCCAAAAATCCACTAGAACCGGCAGATTGGATTTGAGCACTTCGGCCTCAAAATTTTTATCAGTGACATGCGCAACGGTCATCTCTGCTTCCTTTCTGTTCATCGGTATTAAATGAGGGGGCGAGATGTTTTTCCCACATTCGCCCCCTCATCCTGACGAGCGAAGCGAGGAAGGATCTCCTGAGATCCTTCAGCCCTTCGGGCTTCAGGATGACCAGTCGAGGATAATGAAAAGCAACACCTCGACCGGTCATTATAGCCGGGGAGCGCCGGGAGGGCAACGATAAATTTCCGCACCTAAATTTCCGCACCATCACGCTGCTTGTCCGGCACGGATTTTGATCATTAAAACCGTTCTAGGGATTTTTGTCGCTGGGAGATTGCTGCTGGAGCGCGCACTGTTCGCGCAATTCCACCAACTCATTTTTGATTGTCACCAATTCTTTCTCCATGGCGGCCTGACGTTTGTCCATTTCATAAACCTGACGGGCCACATATTCAGCGGGCGGCTCGACCTTCACAAACCCGGAAGTGACTTCCTCTATCTTCGCCCCTTTGGGGACCAGATATGTGCTCCCTCCGCCCCGGTCCACATTTTCCATCCAGGGAGGGACTTCCCCTTCCCTTTTATCTTTATCCGATTTATCCGACTTTGGCGCGGCCAAAACAAACGTCTGCCCAAAACCTGATAAAAGGACCACTGCCAAAAATAATTTTATAAACCGGGACATATCCGATTCACGCCTCCTGCCCACATTGTATCGCGTCGATAAATTTTTTCAACTTAATCCCCATGATCATTTAAATCGAGTATCCCCCCTCATTCTTTTGCATAATCACTTCAGATGTCAGGGCATCCCGTTTTTTGATCTCCAGAACGGTATGTTGGGCTACCAGGGGCGATCTGATCAGTCCCTGCAAATTTTTCTCCCCGGACACAATACGCAATACCTGTCCCACTTTAAGCTCCTTGAACACTTTTTCCAGCGCCTTCAGCGATTCCGGGAAGGTCAACTTGATGAGATCCAGCTCCTTCTCGATTTCCGGCTCTTCGATGAATCTGCCTTCCAGGTAAGCCTTGGTCTTGGCATACCTGGGGTTGTTCAACACTTCTTCCGCCGGGCCGTGTTCGATCAGGTTTCCCAGATACAAAAATACCACATAGTCGGCCAAACGCCGCGCCTGCCGCAGGATGTGCGTGACCAAAACGATCGTGTACTTATCTTTAAGCGCGAGAAAACGCTGTTCGATCTGCTCGGCGGAGATGGGGTCGAGCGCCGAGGTCGGTTCGTCCCCCAGGATCACCTCCGGCCCGACGGCGAGCCCGCGCGCTAAACACAAACGCTGCTGCTGGCCGATGGACAACTTCGCGGCCGAAGTGTGCAGACGGTCTTTGACCTCATGCCACATGTGCGCCTCCTTGAGATACCGCTCAACGGCCGCGTTCAACTTTTCCTTGCTTTTCTCGCCGTGAACGCGCAACCCGTAAACGACATTCTCATAAATGGACATCGGTAATACCTGGGGTCTTTGCGACAACAACCCCATGCGTTTTCTTAAATGCGTGATCTCGGTCTTGGGGTCGTAGATATCCTCATCATCGACAAAAACTTGCCCGCTGACGCTCACGCCTTCCTGCAGATCGATCAAACGGTTAAAAGATTTCAACAACGTCGTTTTCCCGCAGCCCGATGGCCCGATGATCGCCGTGATCTTCTTGTCCGGGATATCAATGGAGATATTGTTCAATACCCGCGTCGACCCATAACGCACTGACAGGTCGCGTACCCGAATATGATTTTGACTTACTTCGCTCGCCATGCTTTGCTCCCGCCATTTACGTCATTTCCCTTTAGAGAGGAAATGGCGAGGCTCGTCTCGCCAAATTTTATGTAAATTGGGCGGACGGCCTATTTAATAACATGCTTGTTCATGCCTCTGGTGATCAACCTGGCCAGAATGCTCAAAGAAAAAACGATCGCCGTCAAGATCAGCGCCGCGGCATAACCACGCGACTGGACCTCCGGGAACGGCGTGCCCAGCTGGAAAAAGACGGCCAGAGGCAGCGTCGCTACGGGTTTGAACAATGAATAAGGGAGCGAATCCGTAAACCCGGCCGTAAACAAAACCGCCGCCGCGTCGCTCATCCCGCGGCCGAAGGCCATCAAGACCGCCGTCAAAATCCCCGGGAACGCCTGGCGGAAGATCACTTTACCCGCCGTTTCCAGACGCGTCGCCCCCAGCGCCAGAGAAGCTTCCTGCAGTTCAAAAGTGACCATCTTCAAAACTTCATCCATGCCGCGGGCCATGATCGGCAGGACCAAAAGCGCGACCGTGATCATCCCGGCCAAAAGTGAGGCCTGCAGTCCGAAAAAGATCATCAGCGTAAAACCAAAAGCGCCATAGACAACCGAGGGGATACCCCAGAGCACGTCGAGAAAAAACCTGACCGCCAGGGCGAAGCGGGATCTGCGGCGTAAATAAAGGTTCAAATAAAACACGATAGGCAAAGCGACCGCCGCCGCCAGGATGGTGGCGCCGATCCCTAAAAGCAATGACCCCAGGAGCGCGTTGAGGATCCCGCCGCCTTTGCCCATGTAATAGCCGCCCTGCGGAGTTTTCGTAATCATCTCCCAGCTTAGCGTGGGAAGCCCTTTGACAAGGATCGTCGCTAAAATAAAGACCAGGCTCCCGATCACGATCAATACCGCCCCGAGCATCAGGACCTTGAATATATATTCTTCGACCTTGCGTTTGTCCACTATGTTTCTCTCCGTTCCAGATGGAGCAGGATTCCCCACGCCGCCATGTTAAACACGACGGTGATAATCAGTAAAATGAGCGCCGCCAACATGATCGCCGCGTCGTACAAAGGCACCGACATCATTTCTCCATAAGTGTTAGCGATCAAGGCCGGCAACGGATAGGTAGTATCAAAGATCGATCTCGGAAATCCCTGTAGCGCGCAGCCGGCCACCATCAAGACCGCCATCGTTTCGCCGATGGCGCGGGAAAGCCCGAGGATCACGGCCGCCACAATGCCCGGCGCGGCTTTTTTAAGAATGACCTTTTTCGTTGTCTGCCACGATGTCGCCCCCAGCGCGAGGGAAGATTCCCGCACGCCGAAGGGGATACCGCGCATCACCTCCTCCATCAGGGAGATCATGAACGGCGTCACCATGACCGCCAGCACCAGCCCGCCGGCCAAAGCGCTAAAGCCGGTGTAATTATCCGAAGCGAACGGAAAGAACGGGAAACGGCCGCTAAAAAACGGCATCAAATGGTCCCTGACCAGAGGGACAACGACGAGCACGCCCCAGACCCCGTAAACGACCGGCGAGATCCCGGCCAAAAGTTCCATCACCGGCTTGATGACATCGCGAAGCCGTACCGGGCAATATTCCGCCAGAAAGATCGCCGTCAAAAGACTTAACGGCACGGCCACGACAACCGCCAATCCCGTGACCCACAACGTTCCAGTGATAAAACCGGCCAGTCCAAAACGGCCTTGAGATGGATGCCAGTCCGACGAAAACAAGATCGCTTGCCAGGAACCGGCCGCCAAAACGGGACTGGCTTTATGATACAATCCCCAAGCAATGCAAAAAAGAAGGCTCAAGACAAAAACACACAGCAGGAACATCAACCGCCGCGCCAGCAGATCTTTCCAATGACGGATGTCCATCTAGGGCAGCTCCTTCAAGATCTTGTCACGTTCCGCGGGAAGAAGCGGCAAACTCGCCCCCACTTCGTCAACGATCCGGGCCCCTTCTTCCGATAAAACAAAACGGATGAATTCACCGGTGAGCGGGGCGGCGTTCTTCCTGATAAAAAAATAATTCTTCCGCGTGGCCGGATAACGCCCCGCGGCAATGGCCGCGACGGCCCGCGCGCGTGTTTCACAGATCTCATCCGGATCGGCCTTGCCGTTCTCGTTCATATCGATGGCAACGACTTTGAGCCCCGGCAATACTGGACCTTCCCGGGTAAAAACAAACCCAAAATTGCTGTAACCGATCCCGACCGGGTCCCTTTTGACGGCATCCAGCAATCCGGGGTCGCCGTACACACCGACACCGCGCAGGTCCTCCTGCTTCTTTCCGAAATAAGCCGCCCAGCTGGCCGCCGCGCCGGAGGAATCCGAACGCGTATACACATGGATCGGTTTATCAGCCTTCGCCTCAATAATCCGGCTCCAACGCGTCGCTGTTCCGTCAATATATATATCCGCCAACGCCTGGCGTTTAATGCCTTTTTCCGAAAGTTCCTTAAGATAAAAATTCTTTTCGCTAATAACGGGAAAAATGGCATCCTTGAGGATGTACACGGGCTGGATATTTTTTCGCAGCTCCGCCGGGTCGGGATCACGCGAGACCATCCCGATATCCGCCAACCCCGTGATGGCATCCGCCGCGCCTTTACCCGCGCCGCCGGCGGAAATATCGATCCGCACACCCGGATATTTTTTCTGGAACGCCTCGGCCCACGCGACCGCCGTCGGATAGATCGCCCACGCGCCGGAAACAGTCAGCGACCCTGACAACCTTTCGCCGGCAAGAGCCGCTGTGCCCTTCGCCAAAAGAAATCCCGTAACCAATAAAATCAAAAACAATCTTTTCATTTTTCCCTTAGATAACGAAATTCATCACCTTATTTCTGTCGGCCTCATCGCCCAACCGCAAGGAATCCGCCAAACTCGTCTTGTCCAGAATATTCGAGATAGCATCGCGGACATCTTTCATCACCATGCGGATGCCGCAACAGGTATCGTCCCGGCATTCTTCACATTTCATGTAAGCGGTTTGACTGACGCAGGAAACCGGGGCCAGCGGCCCGTCAAAGATACGGATCACTTTTCCCAGCATAATTTCTTGTGCCGGCCGGCCGAGAGAATAACCGCCGCCCTTTCCTTTTTTACTCCGCAAAATGCCGTTGTTTTTAAGGTCCAATAAAATTTGTTCCAGGAATTTCTGCGGGATCCGTTCGCTTCGCGCGATCGCGGAAATCAGGACAGGTCCCTCCTGATGATGCCGGGCCAGGTACACCAGCGCATTTAAAGCGTATTTGGTTTTCTTGGATATCATTGTCTATTAGTCTATGGAACAAGTAGAGTATACAATGAGACATTTCTTTGTCAAGGACTTATTGGAAAAGGTAGTCTAAAAGGGGGAAACTAAACTTCAGGGACGTGCTCGAAGGGTCGGGGAACAACGAAAGACCCCCGCATCTTGCTCTCGCGAGACGCGGGGGTTGTTATTGAGCTTCCAAACACAAACGTCTTACTTTACTTCCGTTGCCGCGGTAGCAGCCACTTCATCTTCGGCGATTTTGGAGTATTTCTCCGGGTCACCGGCAAAATCCTTCTTGCAGGCCGGACAGCAGAGGTTATAAATCTTGCCGTTGTATTCATACTTAACGGCTTCCCCCATCTCACCGACTTTTTCTTTGCTGACCGGACAGATCTTGTTGCCCACCTCGACCGCTTCAACCGCCGCCGGTTGTCCGGCCTGTTCTGTGGCCGCGGGCTGGGCATAAACAACTGTCCCTCCGGCGCCAAGCACGGCAATAGCGGCCGCGACCGCGATACTTTTGGTATTCATGCTTCCTCCTGGTATTATGTTAATGTTAACGAATTGATGATTGTACTTGAAAAGCCCTTCGCTTTCCACTGAAAAATAAATCAACCTCGCCGCGAGACCTTCGGGACGAGGCCAATAGTCAAGGAGGCTTGCCGGTCGCCGTCATGCCGGGAAACGCCGCCCGCAAACGGCTCTCGGCATCGACCAGAAAATTTCCGCCAGCGACGACCATTTCACCTTCGGTCAGCCCTTCTTTGACCTCCACCATCCCGTCGGACTCCATGCCGGTTTTGGTTTCCACCGGCTCGAAATACCCCTCGCCGCGCCGGAGGAAGACGACCTGGCGCAACCCCGTATCCATCACGGCGTCGCGCGGCACCATCAAAACATCGTTGAGCTCAACGGGCATCGACACATCGGCGTACATGTTCACTTTCAAATACTCTTTGACCCCGGGCAACCCGATGCGCGCGATGACCGTACGGGTTCGCGGGTCCACCTCGTCGCCGACACTGCGCACGATACCCTCAAACGACTCACGGTATGCCGGGATATCCACAACGGCCTTCTGTCCGACATCAACGTACCCCAAATCTCCCTCAAGGATCCTGGCATGGATCCACAAGGGCTGCCACTTCTGGCCCAACAGGATCTCCGGCCGGATCTCCGCCAACTCATATTTGATCAACCTCAATTGCTCAAGCTGCGCGTCCTGAAACCCCATGTGCCGCAATTCGTATTCGGCTTTCATGAGCCGCTCACGGGCCTTGCGGAAGTCCTCGCCGGGCGCCCGGCCCGAGAACTCCCCCCAATCGTCGGGGAATTCATCCCTGGCCGTCCGGGGACGGCGGAACACGGCATACTTGCGCCAGGCCCCGATATACTCCAGCTGCGCCTTGTAAAGGTCCATATCATCCGTCACGTAGCCGTAAGTCCGGATCGTTTTGACAAACGGTTTCTTCACGACCGGCGTCAGCTTGACGCCCAGCAATTGCTGCTGATAATCGCTAAGCCGGACCGCCGCATGATCCCCGACAACGCCCGCAGATTGTTTGGATGATTGCGATTCTTTCTTGACCAGGTCCATCCCGCAAATCGGGCACTTGCCCGGACGGTCGCTGGTATACTGCGGATGCATGGGGCAATAATAAATATGACGGCCCTGGCCCGCTCCTCGCGGGGCAGGCACATCCTCGCGCCATGCCACCATGCCCCAAGCCGCGGCCAAAATGCAGACAACGACAACCATGAATTTCCATGCTTTGGTGTTCATCAAGAGAACCCCATCATCCGTCCGAGCTGGTAAACCGCCAGCGAGGCCAAGTAGGCGAGGATGGCCATGTAGACGAACTGGAACAAGGGCCATTGCCAGGAATTGGTCTCGCGCCAGACGATGGCGATCGTACTGACGCATTGCAGGGCGAAGACATAAAATACCATCAAACTTAAACACACCAGCGGCGTGAATAACGGCCGCCCGTCGGGCCAATGCGCGGCCTGAAAGGCCTCACGCAAACTATTTTCCTTAGCTTCATCACCGAGGTTAAAGACGATGCTCATCGTGGAGACGAACACCTCGCGCGCGGCAAAAGAACCGACCAGCCCGATGCCGATGCGCCAATCGTATCCAAGCGGTTTGATGACCGGCTCAAGCGCCGTGCCCATCTGTCCGGCAAAGCTGGCCTTGAGCGCTTCACTGCCCCGCAACCCTTCGTGGCGCGGATAACTCATCAGCACCCATAAAATGACCGACAGCGCCAGGATAATGGTCCCCGCGCGTTTTAAGAACAAACGGCTGCGCTCCCACATATGGATCACCACCGCGTGCCACGACGGCCAGCGGTACGGCGGCAATTCCATGATAAAGACCGGTTTTTGCGACCGGAGCAATGTTTTCTTGAACAGCCACGCCATCAGGCACGCGCCCACGATCCCCGTGACATACATCGCCAGCATGATGCCCGCCTTCTGCATCCCGGTCGCCGCCGGCATCAACACCGCGATCATAATGGTATAAACGGGCAGGCGCGCCGAACAGCTCATCAACGGCGCGACAAGGATCGTGACCAGCCGGTCTTTCGGGCTTTCGATGGTCCGTGCCGACATAATCCCGGGGATCGCGCAGGCGAACGAGCTCAACAGCGGGATAAAAGATTTTCCGTGCAAGCCGACCTTGCTCATCACCCGGTCCATGATAAACGCGGTGCGGGCCATATAGCCGGTGTCCTGCAACAAGCTGATAAAAAAGAAAAGGACCAGGATCTGCGGCAAAAAGATCACCACCCCTCCCACGCCGGCGATGACCCCGTCGACGATCAGATTGCGCAACTGGCCGGCGGGCATGGTCCGCGTGACCCAGTCGCTCAATGTGGTGAACCCCGCGTCGATCCAGTCCATCGGATAAGTGGCGATGGTAAAGATCATATAAAACATCAGCGCCATAATGCCGAAGAAAAATACCCACCCCCACAATTTATGCGTCACAACCGCGTCGATCCGGTCAGTCAAGTCCTCTCTCGGCTGTTTATTTTTATCATGGACACACTGCCTGACGACCGATTTGATCCAGTCATAGCGCGCTTCAATGGCCGCGGTGCGCGCCCGCAACCCTTTCAACCGCAGGCGTTCCTGGATCACGCTGATCTGGCGGATAAGTTGTTCCTTATAAAACCACCTGGAGGGACCGGCTTTTTTCTCCTCGTTCTTGAGCTTGGCGCCCAAAGACAGCAGGATGAGCGCTTCCGCGAAGGCCTCATGAGGGCCCATGTTCTCGTGCTGGACCAGCAAGCGCACCAGGTGCTCGACTTCTTCTTCCAGGTCCGGCGCCATGCGCCATCCGCGCTGATACGAAACCGTGACGCCTTCGGCAATGATCTGCTTTAATTCCTCGATGCCTTTGTTTTTGCTGGCCACCGTCGGGACAACCGGCATGCCCAGGACCTTTGACAACCGCGCGGCATCGATCTCCCGGCCCTGACGTTCCACCTCGTCCATCATATTGAGCGCGATGATCATCGGCAAACCCAGGTCCTGCAACTGGCTGACCAGGTACAAATTCCGCTCGAGGTTCCCCGCGTCGACAACGCAAATGACCAGATCGGGCCTGGGGGTATCGGAGGTGCGTCCCATCAAAACATTGCGGGCCAGCTGTTCATCGGGAGAACGCACCGCGAGGCTGTACATCCCCGGGAGGTCGATGACATTGACCACCCGGTCATTGGCCAGCATCAGCGTCCCGGTTTTACGCTCGACGGTGACGCCGGGATAATTGCCGACTTTTTGGCGTAATTTGGTAAAGGCGTTAAAAAGCGTCGTCTTGCCGGAATTGGGGTTGCCGGTCAAAATAACGGTCCTGATAAGGGTGTGGGGAGATGATGAGATATCGGCAGGCATACCAGCGTCCTAAGGGATGACCTCGACCTGGATCAGTTCGGCTTCTTCCTTGCGTAATGATAAATGGTAGCCGCGGATCTTGATCTCGATGGGGTCGCCCAAAGGCGCGTAGCGGACCACTTCCACATGCTCGCCGGGCGTGACACCCATTTCTTCAATGCGTTCGCAGTCGTCGCTTTCCACAAAGAAATCGCGGATATGGCCCTTCTGGCCAATCAACATCTTGCTGAGCGAAACTGTATTGTTATTTTTCGACATACTAAATTTCCTGGTTCTTATTCCGACGAATTACAGGTTATTGGGGTATCAGGGTATCAGGGAACCGGATATTCGGGAATAAGGATATTAGCGACGCAGGTTTGATTTGTCCCAACCCCCCGCCTTATTCTTTCCCGCAACCGGGACAATGTCCCTTGCCCTTGCCGCGCAAAGACTTTATTCCTTGCCAAACAAGATACCCGACGCTTAATCCTGCAATCAGCCAAACAATCATATTCTGGAGCATAGAGGCCCTGGTTTATCCGCCAAACATTTGTAGAGGGTGGATAAATAAGTCTTCCTGTGACGTATTTAACACTCTAAAATAACAAATGTCCGCTGTTTGGTCAATGATTATTATCCGTTAAGTAGAGACGTTGCATGCAACGTCCCTACCTCAAAAGGATAACCGGATTCCGGCGAGCGTCCAGCCATTGCAAGAAACGGAGGATGCCGGCTTCTGACATGGCCACACATCCCGCGGTCGGCTGCCCCGCGCCGCGCCAGACGTGCAGAAAGATCGCGCTGCCCATCCCCGGGACGACAGGATTGGCGTTATATTCGATCACGACCGCGTATTTATAGAGGTTGTCCCGACGCCGTAAAACTTCGTGCGATACCCGCGGCACATCACCGGCCACCCATTGGTTGTATTGCAGAGAACCCGGAGCATCGATCCAGAAATCCCGATCCGTCACGCGCTGGTACACGAGCCCCGTCGGCACCTCCTCTTCATACCCGAACGCCCGGCGCAGCGCGAATACCCCCGATGGCGTGCGGCCGTCGCCCTCGCGTTTTTCCCCCGTGGGGGCCAAGCCTTTGCGCCCGATCACAGCCTTCACAGGGTTTATCACTTGCGTCCAGCCCGCCCCGCCTCCGGCGGGGCCCGCGTCATTGCGTTCCCAGCCGGAAACCCGCGCCGCCGCCTTACCCGTCGTTTCCACCACGACGGCCTGATGGACATCGCCCGGCAGATCATCCAGTTCTGCCGGGATCCCGTCGGCGCGAAGCGGCGTTGCCACGGCGGCCGACATCACAAGAAGATAAAGAATCCGATACATGTTTTCAGATATATTGTTAAGAAAGTAATGTCACCCACCGGCAGATCTGTCCGACGATAATACCCAGATACGTCCCGATGATGTTGCCCAGGACCGCCATCAGCAATCCGATCGGCGCCAGCCCGGGCTGGTAAATCTCCGCCACGACCGGCGCGGAGGCCACCCCGCCGACGTTCGCCTGGCTCGCCGCGGCGGCCAGCATCATCGGCGCTTTCAACAACCGCGCCGCGGTCAAAAGGACCGCCGCGTGCGCGAGGATAATCATGGCCCCGGCGGCGATCAAAACGGCCGACGCCCCCAAATGCGCGATACTTGCTTTGGCGCCAATCGTTGTCAAAACAAAATACAACAAATAATATCCGATTTTCGTTGAACCCCTCGCCTCACAACGGCGCAGCGGCGTCAACGACCCCGCCAGTCCCGCCGTCGAAACCAGGATGATCGTCCAGGCAAAAGGCGAAATGACTCCTGTCACAACGGGCAGTCCTTGCGACACCCATTGTAACCCGGAGCTCGCGGCGAAGGCCAGCCCAAGGAGCAGGATAATATTTTTCACATTGAGTGTCACTGTCTGCGCTTGACCGACACCCGCCATCCGCCGCCGGATATGGTCGATCACGCCGCGGTCGGCGCGTAACCAGCGGTCGAATACGGCCTGCCTTGTGGACATAGTGACCAAAAACCCCATCCAGACGTACGGGACGACCGTGTCCACGACCACCATCGGCAGGAAAACGTCGTCGGGCGTGCCCAGCGCTTCCTTGGCGGCCACCATGTTGGCGCTGCCCCCCGTCCACGAGGCCGACAACGCCCCGAACCCCATCCAGAACATGTCACCGACGAACGGACGAAAGATCAAAAACGACAGCGCCGTCCCCAGCATGATCCCCAGACTCCCGGCCAAAAACATCAAAACAGCCGTGCGGCCGAGCCGCGCGATCGCCGGAAGATCGACGCCCAAAAGGAGCAAGAACAAACTCGCCGGCAACCCGTATGTCGTGACCAAGCCGTACAACGGGCTTTTGGCATCAATGAGTCCGATGGAAGAAACGCACATCGGGAGAAAATAGATCCAGAAAACGGCGGGGAGAAATCCGAAATATTTTTTCGCGCGCGGATGCGCGGCGGCGGACAATATCGCCGCCTCGATGGCCAGCAAGATCAAAAAAATCAAAAATGGGTGTTGGATCATAAAGCGACCGCCATGGGTTATCCGGATATCCGGTTCACCCAGTTCCGGATTCCCAGATTACCAGATATCCTAGTTCCTGATTCCCGGATACCCGGATTCCCTGAAACTGTCTGGAATAATTCCAATCCCCCTCCGCACGGCGCTGAGATCGTACACTCCTCTTGACGACAAGTACCGATGCCCCGCCGCGTTGCCGCGGATGAAAAACGGCGTGTCGAGGTCGATATAAGAAAAATATCCTAATCCCACGGCGAGGTGCGCGGAGGCCGTCATCGCGAGCGGACTTTCCATCATGCCGCTGATCATCAGTTTCAAGCCCGCCGCTTGAGCAACGCGGGCGATGGCGGCGGCTTCCACCAAACCCGATTTCATCAATTTCACGCTGATGACCGACGCGGCCTTGGCCCGGATCACGGCGACGACATCCTTGAGACTGCGCACGCTTTCATCGGCGCAAACCGGGATACTGGTGGACCGGGAAATTTTCTTTAATCCCTCGAGATCCGCGCGGGGAACAGGCTGTTCGAGAAGCGCCGGACGGATTTTAAACCGTTTAAG
>Ga0209211_10002987_pt1 | contig 28278 bp, 23 predicted proteins | sample RifGroA2_FD_183992 | JGI IMG/M metagenome (GOLD analysis project Ga0209211, IMG submission 183992) | Groundwater microbial communities from Rifle, Colorado, USA - Groundwater A2 (SPAdes) (version 2) | ecosystem: Environmental > Aquatic > Deep subsurface > Groundwater | place: Rifle, Colorado...
CGAAAATCAGCGGTTCATTATCATGCACTTCGGAGCTATCGAAAACAGTACCGTCCTCAAGCATACCTACATAAAGAATTGACACGACCGAGCCCGGTGTCGCCTCCGCGCCATCTCCAATGGTTACATCCTGCACTTGAACCGTATCGGCTGTTTCAGTCGTTTGGTCTTGAGTTTGAGATTCGGTGGCGGGGTAGTTCACAAAAACATAATATCCGCCAAAAATAACGACCGAAAGGATAATAATTCCTGCAACGATATATTTAGTATTCATAGAACATACCATAGCGCACGCTGTGAGACATGCCCACATTGTTTCTGGGGAAAACCTGTTGATAAGAGGTACACCCTCAATTTCTATAAGGTTTGGATAGCATATAGGCGTGTTCAACAAGAATCTGTGTAGTCACCGCAAATTCAGATGAGAAGATGGTATGGGAGTATACTGCGCATATGGCGGAACCCCTTGCCTCAATGATACGGCCGCAAACACTCGGTGAATTCGTGGGCCAAGAACATCTCGCCGGCAATGGGAAACCTTTACGTGTTGCTATAGAGAAAAAGGAACTCTTTTCGTTCATCCTCTGGGGGCCGCCCGGGAGCGGCAAGACGACTCTGGCGCGAATCTACGCGACGGCGCTCGGCGCGGATTTTTACGAACTTTCGGCAGTGGATGCGGGTAAAGAGGACATCAAGAAGGTACTTGGAGAACGCCGGCGTGAACGGACGCTCGGTCTCGGCAAGCCCAAAGTCTTGTTCATAGATGAGATACATCGTTTCAATAAGGCCCAACAAGATTTCTTACTGCCATTCGTTGAGCGCGGGGATATGACTCTTGTCGGAGCAACGACCGAAAACCCGTCATTTGAAATAATCGCACCCCTTCTTTCGCGTTGCCGCGTCTTCGTTCTCCTCGAACACTCGGAAAAAGAGATGGAGAAGATCATAACGCGCGCGACCCGCCAGCTGGCGGGGAAAATGTCGAAACATGCGCGCGACTGGCTAATACAAATGGCGGGTGGCGATGCGCGACAAGCGATTACTGTCCTCGAAACGGCGCAAAATTTGTACGGAAAGATAACCCTGGAAAGCTTGAAAGAATCTGTTCAGTCAAAACATTTACGGTACGATAAAAAGGGTGAGGAGCATTACAACACTGTTTCTGCGTTCATTAAATCGATGCGTGCGTCACAACCTGACGCCGCACTTTACTACTTGGCGCGCATGGTGGAAGCCGGCGAGGACCCAAAATTTATAGCGCGTCGTATGGTTATTTTTGCGAGTGAGGATATCGGCCTTGCACAGCCGACAGCACTCGTTGTTGCGAACGCCGTCTTTCGTGCAGTGGAAATTATTGGCTATCCGGAGGCCGCCATTAATCTCGCTCATGGTGTTGCATACCTCTCGCAGTGCAAGAAAGATCGCCGTTCGTACGACGCTCTACGCGCCGCGGAGATCGATGTAAAAAAGTTCGGCAATCTCCCCATCCCTATCAGTATTCGTAACCCGGTCACGAAGCTCATGAAAGACCTGAAATATGGAGAAGGTTATGAAATGTATCCCGATCGAGACGATAAAGACGTTTATTTGCCGGAGAAATTGAAGAAGAAAAAATATCTTAAATAGAACTAATTGTGGCACATCGGATAAAAATATTGTGCGACACGGAGAATGTTAGGATGTAACATATGGTATCTGATCTCAAATCTTTGAAGACCAAGTTTCTAGAGTATATCGAGATAGAAAAAGGCAGGAGTGTTAAAACCGTCGAGAATTACGACCATTACCTGTCGCGCTTTCTGATGCAAACGAAGGTGCGCTCGCCGTCGCAGTTGACAGAGTCTGTCGTGCGCGAATTTCGCATGTGGCTTAATCGTCAAGCCGGCGTCTCGGGTAGCATGAAAAAGAAGACGCAGAACTATTACATGATAGCTCTGCGCGCGTTTCTCAAATATCTTCGCAAAATCGGGGTCGAATCGCTCCAGCCGGAAAAAATAGAGCTGGCTAAGACATCGAATCGCGACCTCGACCTTATAACCGCTGATGAGTTAAACCGTCTCCTAAGAACGCCAGTGGGAGAAACCGAGACCGCACTTCGCGATCGATCTATTTTGGAACTTTTCTTCTCTACCGGACTGCGTGTTTCAGAATTATGCTCGCTCAACGCAGATATAGATCTCACGCGCGATGAATTTTCCGTGCGAGGTAAGGGTGACAAGATACGCGTCGTGTTTCTCTCCCCTTCCGCAAAAAAGGCGGTCTCAACGTATCTTAAAAAACGGGGAGATATGAGTGAAGCTCTCTTCACGGGACGCGTCGCAGGATTTAAAGGTAAAGAGCCCTCACGACTCACACCACGTTCTGTCGAGCGCATCGTGAAACAATATGCAGTTAGAGCAGGCATCACACGGAAGGTCACTCCTCACATTATCCGTCACTCGTTTGCGACCGATTTGCTCGAAAACGGGGCCGATTTGCGTAGCGTACAAGCACTGCTTGGCCACCAAAACATAGCAACCACCCAGGTCTACACGCACGTCACCGACCGACACCTACGCGAGGTGCACAAGGCCTTCCACGGCAAGAGGAGGAAAGGATAATGGTATGAAACTCATTTCTTGGAACGTGAACGGAATACGAAGCATCCATCGCAAGGGCGCATTAACCCCAGTCCTTGAAAAAATGAAACCGGATATTGTCTGCCTCCAAGAGACGAAAGCAGAGCGGTACCAGAGCGAGGTGGATTTGCCTGACTATGAGGAATACTGGAACTCATCTACCACTCGTAAAGGATACGCCGGCACGGCGATTTTCACGAAAGAGAAACCACTCTCCATTTCGCTCGGCTTCCCCGAAAAAATCCTCAAAAAATACAAACTTGCCGACGGATATGGCGATCCCAACGCTGAAGGTCGGGTTATTACGGCTGAACATAAGGACTTTTTCGCGGTCAACGTCTATACTCCCAATTCGAAACCCGATCTCTCACGTCGCACGCTTCGGCACAAGCACTGGGACCCGGCATTCCTCGCCTACTGCAAACTCCTTGAAAAGAAAAAGCCGGTCATTTTTTGCGGCGATTTGAACGTCGCGCACACGCCGGAGGACCTCGCCAATCCAAAACAAAACGAAGGCGAGCATGGGTATACCAAAGAGGAACGTGAGGGCATCGATAAGCTCATCGCGGCTGGTTTTGTGGATATATTTCGATATTTTACCAAGGGCAAAGGTCATTACACGTGGTGGAGCCATTTCTCGAATGCCCGTGAACGGAATATAGGATGGCGTATAGATTATTTTTTTGTAAGCAAAACACTTGTACCACATGTGCGTTCTACTCGTATCCATCCCGAGTTTCAAGGTTCTGATCATTGCCCCATATCTCTTGACATACTCTTTTGAATGTTTGCTGGCGCTAATGAGGCATAAAGGACAAGAATGCACCGAGATATCCACAGGGTGTCCTTTACATTGTCCTTTATGGATGTATTCTATGGGACAGGGAGTTTAGGAATTCGTTCCTAAACCCTAAAGCTTCTGCGTAAAATGTTCTTTAATTCTTGACTCTCTTTAAGCAGGGATTCTGTTCTTGCTGACGAAAGAGCAAGGAGGGCAAAATGCCCGGGGCCTCAAACAGGCACACACGCTAAAATAGGCGACGCATAGCGTCCCAAAAATTAAAAGCAAGTGCCATCGTTAGACTCCAAAACAATCGCAGAATGCGGGGCCGTTCTTACGAATGGGTGCAGATTTTAACAATCCGCACCGACTCGTGGGAGCGGCCTTTTTCTTTGCTGTGATTATCAGGAGACGTGATGTTTCTTGCGCAGCTCTTGAATGGCCGCCTCGTCTTCCTCCGAACGGCGATCTTTCCCGGCTTCTCCCAATTTTTTCAATTCAGCATCTTGGAGTTTTGAAAATTCACTTGCCCGTTTTTTCAGATAGCCCTCAGCATTCTTTTTAGGGTCGTCCAGCACTTCTTCAAGGAGCGCGTGAAGTATCCATCCGATGCGCGGTCCCGGTTTCTCACCCATTTCGATGAGGTTTGTCCCATCTATGCCCAACATAGAGACGGAGACTGGATCGCGCATCGCCTCATCTACCATGGACATGTACTTTCGCAGGCGGAACGGTTGTTCTTTAGGTCGCCCTGTACCGATGCGGTCGCAAATGCGCAGATGTAAGAGCTCTTTAATGTTCTCTCGCCCCACTTTTGCGATTACACGGCGAACGGCCGAAAGTGTCACTAAGTCGGGGTCTGCAAAGAACATGTGTGTGCGAACGAGCGACACCACTTTCTCTATAGTGTCGGTCGGGAATCGAAGGTTTGCGAGGATTCTTTTTGCTATACGTGCGCCAACAACGTCGTGTCCGTGGAATGTCCAGTCGTGTTTCTCATCGGACCAACGACGGGTCGCCGGTTTTCCGATATCGTGAAGAAGTGCGGCAAGCCGCACATCCAGGGGCCAGTTTTTATCAGCCGCATGTTGGAGTGAGCGCAACAAATGTTCGAATACGTCGAATGAATGCGCCTGATTTTGGTCACATCCTATTCCCTCTTCGAGTTCAGGTATGATGTATTTGAGAATCCCGAGTTTTTGGGTCACATAAAGTGCCTGCATAGGGCGCGAGCTCTCCAAAATTCTGATTAATTCATCGCGTATTCGCTCACGCGATATCTTTCCAAGAAGTGCGGCATCCGCCGCGATCGCGGTAGCAGTCTTTGTTTCTATAACGAAATCTAATTCAGCCGATAGCCGGATAGCGCGGAGCATCCGTAGCGCATCCTCTTTAAAACGCTCGTTTGGGTTCCCTACCGTGACAATGCGATGTTGCGCGAGGTCCTCTTGCCCTCTATGTGTATCGATAATTTCTCCTGTGTTCGGTTCATACGCCATCGCATTTACGGTGAAATCTCGACGATCGAGATCATCCTCCAGTTTTGAGCTGAACTTAATCTGGTCGGGATGGCGAGCGTTGGAATACTTTCCTTCAATACGATAAGGAGTTACCTCAATAACCTTGATCCTAGGGTTCTCCGAATTTGTAACAACGCCCACGGTGCCGAACTTGTTCTCATAGAAGGTCTCTTCAAAGAGTGCTTGTATTTCTTCCGGTTTTGCGTTTGTCGTGATATCCCAATCCTTTGGATCTTTCATCAGTAATAGATCGCGAACACATCCTCCGATGAGATACGCCTCAAACCCCGCTTTCGCGAGGGCATCATAGACGATCAAAACTTCTTTGGGGACGGGCAATTTTTCATGCATAGTCGCATTGTATCTCGCTCTTTCTGAGTGCGCGAATTATCTCAGATTCATTTACCTCAAAAAGCAGGATGCTACACACGCATTGTATTTGAGCGATGGCCCGCGTATCATTGGCGAATTGCTCCCGTGGTGAAACGGATATCATAGTTGCCTTCGAAGCAATCGTTCCAGGTTCGAATCCTGGCGGGAGCACTAATAGTTTTTTGAGTAGTAATGTACTGCTACGCCAACCTTTTTCTTCCATACAAATCTCCGTCTGATGAGAGCATTCCGCAAACCCGCAGAATGTTCGCGTTTCAATAGACGATTCAACTCGGAAGGTCTAATGCCCGGATGTTTCTTGATCAGCGACAGCATTCGCGCCAGCGTTTTTTCTCGTGCTCCATCGTTAGTTTTCATATGTGTGCAGTAAGTGTTTTCTCATGAACGCGTGACCTGACCCGCGCTTTAGATATCTTTCAAATTCCAGTGCTCGCTTTTTGCTTTTGAAAGCGCAGTACCAGACGAGAGTCGGATTATTGTATGCCTTTGTTGTATTCACTTCGCCGTGTTTGTGATGGCCTACGCGTCTTCTCAAGTCGTTTGTATACCCGACGTATATTTTCGCACTCTCGTCCTGCAAAATGTAGATATAGTGCATTCCCTAAAGTATGCCCTACTCCGCTAAAGCTACGAAGGGCTACTTCGCACTCAGTGACCCATCCCCTTGTTGTGCCTTTCCGTGTGCCGTGCACTTCGAAGCTTGTGAACGAAGTGAACAAGCGAAGTAGTGCGGATACGGGGAATCGAACCCCGATCTCTACCTTGGCAAGGTAGCGTTCTACCACTAAACCATATCCGCAATTTGCACGCGGGGATTATACAACAATGGTGTATGCGTGGCTAACCTTCCTTCCTCGCTTTAAACGTTCGACGGTGTTCCCTTACTATCTTTCGGCAAAGGCGGTGGCGTAATCATTGTTGCTTGTACTGACGATGGAGGAGAGGCAGAGTTTACTTTCGGTTCGCGTTCCTTCATAAGATTGAAAATGTCTTCAACGTACGGTTTCGTTTGCGGATATTCTCTATAAATTCCCGCGAGTCCCGCTAATGCAACTAATATCGCCGCAATCGGTGCCCATAGGGTGGGTCTGCAGGATTCTGCGAAATACCAGAATCCCAATAGGAGGATGAGAGGCGTCAATAATGTCGCAGTTCTCTGACCCGTTGAGTATGCCCACGATGCCGGAAATTGAGCAAGCACGGCGATGACGGCAATAACCGCGTATACCGCAAGCAGGACGATCCAGACACGTGCCCTATTACCTGTTGCACACAGTTCGACTACCTTGTTTTGAAGACTACCGATACTTAAAACGGTCGATTCCTTTACCACGCCTTCATCTTCCGGTACAGATGTCGGTCTCCCTTCTTCCTCGATCTTTGCAATAGTCTCAGTTACCCCAGTGCTCTCTTCACTCCCCTCTGCAGAGCCAGTGGCATCATTCGGAACTGATGGCGCTTCAGTTGTTACCGACGTAATACTTATTGGAGCTGTAGTACTAACCGACACAGAACCCTCGGCGGAACCGGTCGTTCCAGATACCATCATGGACACGGTAGACATACATACAGGTTGCCCACCTCCCTGAGCAGATACGAGTGTTACGGAGAGAAGAAGTCCTTCGGAGACGGGTGTTGTAGGAATATCAACGTGTACGCGCAGAGCGCCCATAGCGTCCCCGTGTCGGGTCATGAGATAAAATGGAACGGATGTTCCTCCAACAGATCCTGCCAATGCTACATACGAGCTGTTTGAGACCGTAAAAGCGAATGAGTGCAGTGTTTTATCATAAACATAAGGAGCAAAATCATAAGCTGAGAGAGGGGTGCACGTATTACCCCCGACCGGTAACAATTGTTGAGTTCGTACAGAGCTTATGTCTGCCGCCGCTCCTCCAGGAAATGCGGCAAAAGCCACGCTAAACATTACCGAAATCAAAGTAATAGCTACAATCCGGTGCGTTGCCGGATTTTCTATATTTCCATTCATATCGACACGCTAGTATATTTCGAATCTTTCAGTCAAGCAAAAAATGTGTTACAGTATTGACAACTCTGCCAGCATGTTTTCTAAAGGACATTATGGACGAACTGATGTGTTAAGCAATGTTTACCCATCTTACCACAAGTGATTTCATCAGATATTCATTTCTCGAGCCATATTTTTTTCATTACGTACATGTGGAAAACCCTGTGGACATGTGGATAAAGGACAGAATGTACGGTACGCAATAGCAAATACGGCATAAAATATGTCTAATATCGAATGTAGAGTCCGAAAGATGTACGTATGATCTTACGGAAGTAAAGATACCCCCTGTTTTTCATGTAGAGCAGAGCAACAATGTTCCTAAGAAACGTTACTTCGTAGTTTTCACGTGAAATGCCTCGTATTTGATATCCACGTAGGCATCGAGACAATTAAGGCAGGGTAATCTATACTCTCAAAGTGTCACGAGATACTCATCGAAAGGAAGTGGGAAGAATGGGGGAAGATATCGCATGCCAATTCTTGGAACAAAAAGGATTTCATATCTTGGATCGGAATTACAGGAAGCCGTGGGGTGAGATCGACATAATTGCTGAAAAGTCCAACCAAGTGCGATTTGTCGAGGTGAAAGCAGTTTCACGTGAAGCACGTCGAGACATTTCACGTGAAATGGATTATAGGCCAGAAGAGATGGTACATGTTAGGAAATTGAAGAAATTAGCGAGGACAGTAGCCCTGTACATGGAGACTAATCGAGACGAGCGTGAATATCAGATCGATGTCGTGGGCGTCATAATAAATGAACGCACAAAAACAGCACACTGTCGCTTATTTGAGCAAGTTCTTGAGGATAATTTGTAAAGGACATCAAACCGTCAATGGATGTCCGATAGAATGTCCGTTATAGTGCATGTGCTAGTATTCACTTTGTTTCGGGGCGTAGTATACTGGTAGTACGCGTGCTTTGGGAGCACGTAGACCGAGTTCAATTCTCGGCGCCCCGACCAAGAAACAGGAAAGAGTGCCTGAATAATCAGGGGAGTTCATTGAGTAATAGTTGGATGAGTGCGGGGGCTTCGCGAGAGTTGAAATCATCGATTAGTGATTCAATGTTGCCATTTTGGAATTCTGAGAGAGGGAAACCAGACTGTGTTTTTATATCCTTATCAATGTAGCTAAGCGTAAGTGCTCGAAGATCCCGCTCAGCTGTTGTCGCACCTTCGCTTGTCGTCGATATGATTCCGACAAGCCGACTCCAGGCATTCACGACAGCACCCCCCGAAGATCCTCCTTGTGCTCCTGCAACTCCTCCTATCGAGATGACATCAACTGTACCTTTATCGAATGTGAGAAATTCTTTGATGAAGGTGATGGAAGATATCGGGTAGAGACTATAATACGCAGTATCCCCGGATATGAATTCGGCAGGGTAACTTGCCGCAAGCATCGGATCGTCAATAAAACCAATGCCCTCACGCGTATCGGGGAAAAGATAGGGGAACGAAACGGGGGTCGGTGAGTCATCAATCGTATTCGCGATGCGCAGAAGCGCATAATCGTGTTCTCCGGTACCGGTGGAACGTTTTTCCAGTATGTCTTTCGCATGTTTTTCTATCCACACGGGTGGAATATATAGCACCTCAGCTTCCCATAAGGAACGAGCAGGAGCGCCCTGACGGATGATGCATTTCAAGTTTACCCGCGAGCTCTGTGATAGAAGAACATATTGCGCGACATGTGCATTTGTAAGGATAATCCCGCGTGGATCAATAATCACCCCACTTGCTGTTATGGGATGTATGCTAGTTGCATTGGTGGTACAGAAGATGTTGACTAGGGCGGCGCGTGCGTTCTCGTTTACCGTTTCGAATGGAAATGGCGGGGAAGTATACGGATTTTGGATGCGCATGATCGTGTTATCCAAAACATCACTCTCTACCGTGGTGGGGGGGGACTGTGCCACGATGAGACCTGTTTCTGCCGTATTTGGTGTTTTTGATGAGAGAACTGCATGGTTTGGGATGTCTGACAGTATTTGATTTTCAGGTGCGGTTGACGTCGCTGTTCCCTGAGTGGCTGGTGGCGGTGCGATTACCGGAATTGTGCCGGTGGAGACAAGCATATTTTTTATAGGGGGATTTAGCGCTGGATCAGGTCCCGTATTTTCCAAGAACAGCAAAGCCCCCAAGACCATGCCAATGGCGCCAATGTACACAAAAAAAGTTTTTATGAAAGGGAGCATAGGCAATGTAAGGAATATACGATGTTGCACATTGTTATTCAAGTTCTATCATCTGGTTATCTCTGCATATTTCCATGGAAATGATATCCGGTGTATCCTACTTGTTCTCGGGTCTTCAGTTTAGAAAGCGTTTTTGAGTGTAAAGCGGATGTAGTTTAGTGGTAGAACGGCTGCCTTCCAAGCAGCGGGTCCGGGTTCGATTCCCGGCGTCCGCACAAAAACACAAAAACACGCCGGTGGGCGTGTTTTTGTGTACACGGAAGGTGGAAATTATTTCACTGCATCCTTCAGAGTTTTCGAAGCGCGAAACTTCGGAACCCTCATTGCTTTTATCTCAATCGCGGCACCCGTGCGCGGGTTGCGACCCATGCGTCCGGCACGTGTCTTCGCCTCGAAAATACCCAAGCCCGCCACTGAAACCTCTTCTCCTCTCTTAAGGCACTCGGTTATCTTCTCAATAACTGATTCAACGGCACGCTCCGCGTCCGCCTTGGTGCTTCCGATCGTAGAGGCAACCTTTTCAACCAAATCCATTTTATTTGCCATATATTCTGCACGCTAAAATACTAATATTACTTAACATGTAACTCTCGACCCATACTGTGGCCATTTTGAGCCGTATTTTCAGGGTGTCAATCCCGCGCTTTCTTATGGCAGTATATGGACAGCTTGTCAAAAATTGCGTGCGTCTCCCTAACTCCTCAGTCTTTGCTCGAGTGCCATCAAAAGACAAGATTGTTCCAGCGAGGGGATTCAACTTGAACATTCTCGCAGGTAATCAAACACCACTCCTATAGGACAAGAGGGAGTGGAATTTGTCTCCGGAGTATCGCTATCTGGCGTATTCTATGACCCTTGTTTCCCGTATAACGGACACTTTTATTTCTCCTGGATATTGGAGTTCTTTTTCGACGTTGTCCGCTATGTTGCGGGCAAGCTTGTGCGCTTCCATGTCCGATATCTCCTCTGGTTTTATAATGACGCGTACTTCGCGACCTGCGGCGATTGCGTAGCTCTTTTCAACACCGGGCTCTCTATTCGCGATTGCCTCCAACTCCTCCAGGCGTTTAACGTAGTTCTCGATAGAGTCGCGTCGTGCGCCCGGACGACCGCCTGAAATTGCGTCCGCGACCTGCACTATCATACTCTCCGGTGTTTCGTATGGGTATTCTTCGTGATGTGCTTGCATTGCCTTGATAACCTGCTCGTCTACGTTGAACTTTTGGAGAATGCGGCGGCCTATCTCGACATGTGTTCCCGGTACTTCGTGATCCACGGCCTTTCCGATGTCGTGAAAAAGGGCACCTGCACGCGCAACTGCCGGATCCGCGCCAAGTTCCTCCGCAAGCATACCGGCAAGATGAGCGACCTCGACCGAGTGATCAAGGACATTCTGCCCGTAGCTTGTGCGGAAGAAGAGACGTCCCAGTATCATGAGAAGCTTCGGATCAACATTTTGGACGCGTGCTTCGTAGGCAGCTTCAGTACCTTTCTTTTTGACAATTGTGTTTATCTCAGTTTCGGCTTTCAATACGGCCTCTTCTATCTTCGCAGGTTGGATGCGTCCATCGAGAATAAGATTCTCGAGTGCGATACGTGCGATCTGGCGACGCATAGGGTCGTAGGATGAGAGTGTGATAGTACCCGGCGTATCGTCAACAATGACATCAACACCCGTGGCGCGTTCAAAAGCGCGTATATTGCGCCCTTCCTTCCCGATGATCTTTCCTTTTATTTCGTCACTTGGAAGAGAGATAGTCGTTGCCAGCACATCGGAAACGACGGAATTTCCAAGGCGATGGACGGCAGTAGTAAGGATTTCCTTCGCCCGTTGTTCCAGACGCTCATTTCCCGCGATTTCAAGCTTCCGCATCCTCCCCTCTATGTCGTTCTCGTACTGTTTTTCTATAGATGCGATCAATTCTTTCTTAGCTTCGTCACTGGATAGACCGGCTACTTTTTCTAATTTATCCTGCTGTGTTCGAATGAGCTCCTCTGATTTTTGTTTTGCTGTTTCTATTTCCTCCTGTTTTCTTGAGAGCGATTCGGCCTCGGAGTCGAGGTTGACTTGGCGTTTATCCAGAAGTTCCTCCTTACGAACCAGACGTTCCTCGGTAGTTTTCAGTTCACGCTCTCGCCCCTTATATTCTCCCAGAAGTTTCTCACCCTTTTCAGTTGCTTTTTGCACGGCTTCCTCAATTATGTGCTTCGACTTTTCTTCGGCGTCCATCCGCATCTGACGTATCTCGAGTTCCATCGAGCCGCGTTTACCCAAACTTATTATCCATCGGAGGAAATAGCCAAAGGCAACACCGAAAAGCCCCGCAAGAGCGAGTAAGATGAATACGATTTTTAATGACATACGCGTGGGATCCCACGCGCGAGGTTATGTACGCGGAAACACGGATTTCTTATCCAGTTCTTGCGTAAGGAAGATGCTCGCGTTCGTAACTCTCTGCGCAGTGGAATACAATTTCATAAATACTAAGTTGGTGTATGGATACTATATCACCGGAGTAGCAAAAAGTGAATAGCGAGTAGAAAGTAGCGAAATTTGGCCCCAGGATCCTCATACGTCCACTGACTACTGACTATTTTCTACTAACTATGTCAATACCTTATCCACAATGCCGTATTTTACGCACTCTTCGGCAGTCATAAAGAAGTCACGGTCCACATCCTTCTCGATTTTATCGATCTTTTGCCCCGTATTTTTTGCAAGAACCTTATTAAGGCGCTCGCGGAGTTTCAGAATCTGCTTTGCGGTTATTTCGATGTCTGCCGCGCGCCCTTCGGCGCCGCCGTGCGGCTGATGGATCATAACCTCAGCGTTGGGGAGCGCATACCGCTTGCCCTTTTGTCCGCTCGAGAGGAGAACGGCCGCCATGGAAGCAGCCATACCGACACACACCGTCGAGACATTCGGCTGTATATGATTCATTGTGTCGAGAATTGCAAACCCGGCAGAAACATGCCCGCCGGGGGAGTTAATGTAGAACGAGATATCTTTTTTCGGGTCTTCAGAGGCAAGAAAGAGAAGCTGTGCCACGACGAGGTTTGCCGCGTCGCTGTCAATCGGGCCGCCCAAGAAAATGATGCGCTCTTTGAGGAGGCGAGAGTAAATATCATACGCTCGTTCGCCCATGGAGGTCTTTTCCACCACCATCGGTACGAGCATTTGGGATCTAGGAGTGTTAACCCCGTTGGAAATAGAATGCAAACTGTTAAAACCGAACACCTGAATGTTTCTCGCAGTCATAAATGCTTATTATTAGCTTAGCACCCGATATCACGCATTAGCAATTTCTAACGGGGTTCATATGTCGGCAGTGTAACAGATTTTGTTGGAAAGCGACAGAATATGTATCTGAGGTTATGCAGTCGCTTAATCTCTCCCAGTAGTGTTCTAATCGTTTCCGGAAAGGTCAATTAGTGAACATATGTTCACTAATTGACCTTCTATTGGAGAGCGGGAGATTTCCCCGAAGCGAGGCAATGGGGATGAATGGCGCGTAGAGTTTGAAGCGACCTGTTTTATTATGTAGGTGTATATATAAATGAATGATTTTTTCTACTCTTTCCCCATACCTTTCTTGCCATCACTCGCAGAATTGCGACAATGAAACTATCGGTACTCCGTATGTCCGTCTCATATTTTTATTCACTCAACTCCACACGCAAAATGAAATCATACATCGTTGCCGGTTTCCTTGCTCTTGTCCTCATAGCAGGCACGATACCGCTCGCCACACGCGCGCTTGAGCAAAGCGATATCGGGGCACAGATCGAGACACTTCTTGCACGCATAGCTGAACTGCAGGCAAAAATCGCTGAACTCCAGGGTATCAGCGGCCAAACCAACCAACCCCCCATCGGCTATGCTGGCAACATCCGCGGCGGCATAGCGCACGGCTGGACACTTGACCCCGACGAGCCAACCGCAAAGATCGGCTTCCATGTCTACATAGACGGACCAGTTGGCAAGGGAGGCACGTACGTAGCGGGAGGCAGGGCAGGGCAGAACCGCCAAGACATCACACCGGACAAGGAATCATACGGACACTGGTATGAGTTTGTCATCCCCGACCAATACCGAGACGGCAAGGACCACACGCTCTATGTATACGGTATTGATTCAAAGCTCCTTAAAGGCAACAACACGCTCCTCAAGAACAATCCTAAGTCATTTAATATCGCACGAGGGTCTATACCCCCGCTCTTCCTACCAGGCGACCGTGTCAAAACCAGCGCCAACCTCAATGCCCGCGCCACGCCGTCTATCAAAGGAGACATCGTGGGAGAAGAGCCCAAGGGCTCACTCGGTACCATAGTAGCCGGCCCCACCAACGCAGGAGGATACACCTGGTGGCAAATAGACTACGACAACAACATCTCCGGGTGGAGCGCCGACACCTACCTGGTGGAGGTCTCCACTCCTCCGTCGGAAGACCCCTCCTGCACCATCACAGCAACTCCCACCTCCGTCACCAGCGGACAATCATCAACCCTCTCCTGGACCAGCACGAACGCAACCCAAGGCACCATCGACAACGGTGCAGGAAACATGACCCCCATCGCTTCTGGCTCGAAGTCCGTCTCACCCACCTCCTCCACCCTCTACACCGCTACGGTTACAGGAGCAGGAGTAGGAGCAAGCACAACTTGTGAAGCGAGCGTGGACGTGACCAGTGGAAGCGACACCACCAAACCCACTGTCTCTCTCACCGCTCCCGCAGACGGAGCAACAGTTTCCGGCACCGTCACCATCTCCGCCAACGCGTCAGATAATGTTGGTGTAGTCGGCGTGCAGTTCAAGGTAGACGGCACAAACGTCGGAGCAGAAGACACCACCGCTCCGTACTCAATAGCATGGAACTCAACCACCGCTACCAACGGCACCCACACCATCAGAGCCGTCGCGCGGGATGCGGCTGGCAACACGAGATGGAGTGCTGTGAGGAGCGTGACGGTGTCGAATACCACAACTTCATCAGACATCATTACCGTCCAAGGAAACAAGATACTAAGAAACGGGCAGTCGTTTGAAGTCCATGGTGTGCAACTTATGTCGTTTGTTGCGCCGCGCGAGTGGCTTCTCGTGGGCAACAATGGCGGACCATACACCTCCTACCTCAACGCGTATGATCATTTTCAAACGTCCGGGTCAACACTTCTTGATTACGCAAAAAGCTTTGGCGCTAACACAATTCTGTTTAAACTGAGTGCGCGAGGACTTGACTCACAACACGCGCTCTATACTCAGGAATATATAGATAAAATTATTGCGGGTGTTGCATTAGCGCGCAGTAAAAACTTCGTAGTTATCCTCTCAATTCAAGAAAACTCGATAAGCGGTGAACCCAACAATGATGGCATGCCAGATGCGGGGACACAGCGCGCGGCACTCAAACTCACAGAACTATTCGGAAATGACCGTAGCATCATAATCGAGCTTTTTGGGGAGCCGTTTGGTCCAACTTGGAATGCGTATCTTAATGGAGGTACCGTGAGTGGCAAACAATATGTAGGCATTAATCAAATCATAGCGAGTATGCGCAGTGCCGGCTCCAGAAACGTGGTTATTGTCAACGCGCTGGGCCAAGATTATTCTAAGTATCTCAACCAGTCGCAGCGATTTAGCGACTCCTTAGGCCAACTTGCCTATGGTGTGCATACGTACTTCTCTATGGTGGGACATTCGCAAGCAGGAGTTCCTGGAGTAGACAATCATGGAGGGTGGGACTCTAATTACGGAAACTTCGCTACCACGCACCCTACTCTTGTTACTGAGTGGAATCAAAATACGTTGCGCGCGGGCAATACGACTGAAGAATGGTGTACAGTGGTACCGCTCGATATGCCTCTTAAGGCATTTCATTACTTTAAAGACAAAAAACTTAACGGAGCTGTGGGTTGGTCTTTTGATTTAACGACAACCATAGTCAAAGATCTCATAGGTACCCCGAGGACGCTCGAAGGTTTTGCGTGCGGACAGTCAGGCGGCGGAATTGGCCGGCTCTTCCAGCAGTACTTCCTCGGCACTCTCCCAGCCGCCCTCTCCCACGGCGACCGCGTCAAGACCACAGCCATCCTCAACGTCCGCGCCACACCTTCAGGTTCCGGAACGAAAGTCGGCACAGTACCTCTAGGATCTCTCGGTACTATTGTCGGAGGTCCCACCAAGACAGCAAACTACACTTTTTGGCAGATAGACTGGGACAGGGGCATCTCCGGGTGGAGCGTTGAGAGATATCTTGAGAAAGTCATAACCCCAACAGGAACCTCCTGCACCCTCACAGCATCTCCCGCCTCCATCACCGCAGGCAACTCATCCACGCTCTCCTGGACCAGCACGAACGCAACCTCCGGTACCATCAACCAAGGTGTTGGTGCGATGACCCCGATTGCCGCCGGCACCAAGTCAGTCTCACCAACCTCCTCCACTCTATACACCGCGACAGTCACGGGAGCGGGAGGCAGTGCGACGTGCAGTGCGAGGGTGGGAGTTGGAGTAACCCCGCCTCCTTCAAACGATGTCATCACTGTTCAGGGAAACAAGATACTAAGAAACGGGCAACCATTCATCATGAAGGGGGTTGTATTTGAATCATCCCAGTACACCGATGCCGACCTTGCGTTTTGCAGTTCGCCCGGGCATACCGACGAAGTTTCTTGTAAAAAAAGGAAAGACTCTAGAGACTACTACTTCGCCAGAGGCGCTTTTGCGAGCGGTAACGACGTTTTCTCTGTTCTCCCGCAGTGGGGAGCCAACACCATACGCCTCAACCTCGGCCAAGCACTGCTTGACCCGCAGAGCCCGTACTACGATTCCGCCTACGTACAGATGGTCGCTGATTCAGTAAAGCGCGCACGAGATCGCGGATACATCGTCATCGTGTCACCATTTGCGGGACGGAATGACCGAGCGGGAGTCTACCTCAATTCGCACAATCCTGATACGCCGCTCGACTCGGCCTCCACGCTTCGCGCCAACGAAACACTCGCAGGACTCTTCAAGAATGACCGCGGAGTCATCTTTGAGACGCTGAACGAACCGTATTGGACACACAATGCGACCGGTTGGGGATACTGGCTGAATGGCGGCACGAATGTTGGCCCAAATGGCTGGAATTTTGTGGGAGTCAATGCGGTCATCAGTGCTGTTCGTGCAACAGGAGCACGGAACGTGATTATCGCGCAAGGTATAAGAGCCAGCTTTGAAGGATTTCCAGGCGGGGTTATTGACTCTGCGGGTCAGCTTGCATACTCGGCACACCCATTTCTAAACAAAGGACCATACGAGTCAGACTGGCAAGCACGTTTTGGTACCTTTGCCGCCACGCATCCATTCCTCATTACTGCTTGGGGATCAAATACAAACGACGATTGGTGCGCCAATACTGCAACAGACATCAGCAGGCCGCTTGAATTCCTTAATTACCTTAAACAGAGAGACATCGGTCTTGCCGGATGGGCTTTTGATGCAAGCGGCGCCGGCTCTATCACAAAAGACTTCAATACGAACCCGGGTGCGCCGTCGGTTCTCGGAGCCAAGTGCGGCGACAATGGCGGCGTCGGCACACTGGTGCAACAGTACTTCCTCGGCACTCTCCCATCCGCCCTCTCCCAAGGCGACCGCGTCGAAGCCACAGCCATTCTCAACGTCCGCGCCACACCTTCAGGTTCTGGAACGAGGGTTAGCACAGTACCTCTAGGTTCCATCGGTACTATTGTCGGAGGCCCCACTAAGACAGCAAACTACACTTTCTGGCAGATAGACTGGGACAGCAGAATATCTGGGTGGAGTGTTGAGAGCTATCTTGCGAAAGCCACCGTATTGCCCAACTTAATAGGCCCCCTCTACGTTTTTGCCGGACAGTCAAACATGATAGGCGCCGGCGCCGATATCAGCCAGCTCGCAGGTAGGGCAAAAGGAGACACACTGCAAGGCGTACGCATGTGGAATAACCTTGGCAATACGTTTGAGAATATACAGCTTGGAGTCAATACTGTTCAGTGGCCACAGGCGAACCAAGTTACGTTCGATAAGTTTGGTACGGAATGGGCTGTCGCCGAAAGAAGTTCTGCCGGAACAAAACCAACATACATAGTGAAAGTAGCCAAAGGAGGATCTTCTCTCTTGGTTGATGCCGATTGGAATCCGTCTGCAAGCGATAATCTGACTACCAAACTCATTAATGCGGTGAGCGGCGCAAAAGCCGCAAGTAACTCTCCGCTTGCGTGTTTTGTATGGATACAAGGAGAGGCAGATCGAGGAAAAACATCCAGACTCACAGAATACAGTAACAACCTGGGGGAAATTACCACCCGTGTTCGAATTGCAGGAGGAAACAGCTCCGCACGGATAGCGGTCGTGGAGCTCTCATACGGAGCAGACGGCCTCGATGTGAGCAATACAGATAGTTTCCGTGCCATGCAACAAGCATTTGTGGCCGCAGACCCGCACGCATCGCTCATTGACACCGACGATCTGACTAAGGTTGATAATGTGCACTACGACACCGCGAGCATCATGACACTTGGAAATCGCATCTACAATGCATGTAATAATACAGACACCACAAAACCAACCGTCTCTCTCACCGCCCCCGCAGACGGAGCAACAGTTTCCGGCACCGTCACAATATCCGCAAGCGCGTCAGATAATGTTGGTGTAGTCGGCGTGCAGTTCAAGGTAGACGGCGTAAACGTCGGAGCAGAAGACACCACTGCTCCGTACTCAATAGCATGGGACTCAACCACCGCCACCAACGGCGCACACACCATCAAAGCCGTGGCGAAGGACGCGGCTGGCAACACCGCCTCGACCGCGGGGAGGAGTGTGACGGTGTCAAATAATGTTGTTACGACTCCGACAATAGAAGGTCCTCAGAAATCAGCCGTGGATACTCTCAAAGGTTGGACAGTAACAGGAGGGGACCCAGCATCAACCTTTACCATAAACTGGGGCGACGGGACGGCAAGGTCACAAACAAAAACATTTGGCGAAAAGGTCTGGCACACATACAGGAGCGGGGGCTCATACTCTTTGACAGCCGAAGTAACCCGCCCGGGCGGCGCTAAAGTTACCGCGCAGAGCGCAGTAATTGTCACTCCACTCAAATACCTTTTCTGCGACATCAAGCGTCCGGTTGCTAAACGACAGTGGAACCTCTCCCAAAGCAACTACAGGCAGGTCATAGACGCTTTCAAGAGCGAACTTGGCTGCAATGGTATCCGCTTTGGTATTGATTCGAAGACCCTATCAGGGGACACCTCAAAAATCGCACCTGACTCTACGCCCGAGAGTTACACCCAGCTCTATCGCGATGCCTATGCGTACGCACGGCAAAAGAACCTGCTCATCTACGCGAATATGCTTCCCGAAAAAGATGTCCTAAACTTTGGTGGTGACGAGACACTGTGGGCAGATACCGTTGTTGCATATACCAATCACTTCTGCCCCGACTTCGTGGGACCATTCAATGAAGAAGGAGTGCCGAGGTCAGGACTTATGCGAAATGTTGCTGTGAAAGTGAAAGCGGACCTTGCAAGTTCTCCGTGCAAAGCAAAGTTGGTTGGGCCAGACAATGGGACCACTGACGGTGCGGCCCGGATAATGAACACACAATACCGCACTGACTTCCTGTCAACATTCACAATCGTAAGTGCACATAATAATGGAAACTATGGACAGTTTCCGCAGTTTGGTGTGAGGGTAGCATCAAAAGATGACTGGCTCGCGCTCGATACGGCTGCAGGAGGACATCCGGTTTGGGCATCAGAAAGCGGTGCCGATTGGAGCGTTATCGATCCGGCGACGAGCAAGGAGTATGGAGTGACAGCTATTGTCGATTCAGGAGTGGTCAGCGGGCTTGTCTTGTACATGGCACCAAATATGCTTGAGGCATCTGGTAGCACGTACACACTCGCAACCAAAGGCCTGGAGATTGCTCAAGGCCTGTGCGCCGCAGGATGGGATAGAAGCTGTCCCAAAGTCCTCGGCGCCTCAACAACTCGCGAAGATACTCTCATCGAGAGCGTCCAGGATAGCATCTCAACCGTATTGGGAATGATTGCCGATTTGTTGCGATCTCTGCAAACAGCGAAATAGAGCGTACACAAACAAGACGAATAAGCTCCTTGCAATAGGAGTTTGTATCTCTCCCCGAGGTCCCCAAGGTTTAACCTCTACCTCCCGAGGTTTAACCTCGGGAGGTAAGACCCGCAGGATTAACCTGTCTGCGTGCGTCCACGCACAGGCAGACGCCCTGTAGAGTCGGAATGCATTGGTTTACTAACATACCCTTAACACTCTCCCCATCTTCCAATTGATTGCATCGCTGATAGCGATGCGTTACGATAACTTAGACTAAACCGGAGGGAATATTCTATGGACGAACTTTCGATTTTTCTTGCGCAGTTGCTCGGTCTCTACTTTCTAATCGCGGGCGCCATCATCATGGTCCGCCGCCGGTCGCTCATTCCTGCGGTCGCTGAATTCGGACACAGCCGCGCCTTGGTGCTTGTTCTTGCGCTCGTTGAACTTGTCGCGGGTCTTGCCATTGCCATTGCGCACCCCGTTTTTTCGTTTGATTGGCGCGGCCTCATCACGCTCGTTGGCTGGTGGATGATGGTGGAAAGCGTCATTTATCTCATTCTTCCGTTCGCGAGCGTCCGAAGACTAATCAGGAAGTTCAACACGCCGCGCTGGTATCTTGCGGGCGGTCTCATTTCAGTCGTGTTGGGAACGTATATGGCCGCCGCGGGATTCGGTTTTTTTTAGTTTTTCTTTCGAATGCGGCGCGTGCGTTTTTTGAGCCACTCAGCGATATCTTCAAGGGTTTTTTGATGTTGCGCCGCGGCAAGCATGAATTTCTCTGATTCAGCGACGGGAAGATTCGTTGCATGTCCGTTTAATGCAAGGAAAACACCGGCAACGGTGAGCGCCGTGCGTTTATTGCCGTCTATAAATACATGGTACATGGAGATTGATTCGAGATAGACGGCAGCTTTCGTGAATACATCTGGGAACTGCTCAGTGCCTCCGAAGGAGGTCTTCGGACGCTCCGCAATCGAGAGCAGGAGATGCGTATCACGCAGACCCAAGCTTCCGCCGGTCTCCTCAATGACGCGATCGTGGACGGCAAGAATATCCGCCGCCGATAAGTAGTACATAGCTATCTATCGGCAAGCCGTTTTAGAAGTGTCCTGTTCTTCTCGATGAACACGTTCGTCCACATGATGACATCCGGGCTTACTCCGGCCGCGACAGAGCGCGGGCGCATTGTGATAGTTCGCGATGCCGGATGAACTGAAACATCAACGGCGTCTCCAATGTCAAGACGGGCTGACTTAAGCGCGTCAGGAGAGAGGGTTACACCCGCTGAGGATCCGATTTTTATGATTTTTTGGGCCATGGATTGTCGTGTTATGTTATTATAATGCAATTATAACAGGAGTTCTTTCGGGCGCAAACAGGCCATGCGCTTCTATGCTTGGAGCGATTCCAGCCACTTCAGCACCGATTCGTTCCGCAGAGCGTGCGCGATGTGCGCGCGCAGGGCCGCAGGGTCGGCTTGCGGATAATGTTTTTTCGCGTTCTCAAGCTCGTGCGCGAGTCGCTCCTCGTCGGCCTGAATGTTTTCCTTGCGCGCTATCTCTCCCAAAATGAGCCGCACTTTTGCGCGTTTATCTGCCGCGTCTTTCCATTCCACGCGCACCTCTTCGCGCGTTTTCTTTATTTGCGCGAGGTATTGCTCGAATGTCCCGCCACCGCGCTTAATATCGTCTGTCATGCGCGCTTCCATGTCGTTGAGTTCGTATTCGCGAAGCATGGCGGGATAGGATATCGTGGATTCTTTTACGAGAGCGTCCAGAAGCGTTGCACGGCGCTTCTCTCGCGCCTGTAATTCTTTTTCGGTTTTTATATTCTCACGCAGTTTGTCGGAGAAATTCTGCGGGCTCTCGAATCCGAGCGATTTTACGAAAACCTCATCAAGTTCAGGAAGTTCTTTCTCCTCTAGCGCGTGTGATTCTTCTACCGCCTTTTGCGGGTCAACCCCGCTTTCTATTTTTTCTATTCGTAGGCGTTCGCGCCGAAGGTGAGTAAGCGCCTGAGAATGCTCCTCGTCGGACACTGAAATTGCCTTCTCATCGATCGGTGGATTTTCCGCGGCAATATTTTTGTAATCCGGTAGCTCAACTTTTGGCGCAAGTGCCGCGCGGGCGGTAAAGATCAACGGCTTTCCGGCCTGCAGGGTTTCTATGGTAACCTTTGGGGTGTCAACGACCGGTAGTTTCTCGATCGCCAAGAGTTCCGGCAGTTCTTTCTGGACAGCGCTCTCAGCGGCGCGGCGCAGTATCGCCTCCTCGCCATATACTTCAATAATACGACTCTCGGGCGCTTTGCCGGGGCGGAAGCCATCCAACTTTGCTGTCCTTTGGAATTCCTTAAGAGCTACGGAGCGGTACAGAGCAAGTGTCTCAGCAGGGATCTCCGCTTTCACCTCGACCTCCCATTCCTTGTCGTCGCGCGATGTTTTTACGTTCTTCAGGTTATGCATCGGCAGAGTGTACCCCGTGGTGTAGTACGCGTCGAGTTTTTTCTGGTATTCAATTTGTGCTACATCGGATATTCGATATCCTTGATGTCTCCACCAATTATCCTATGAGATATCACAGAAAAAGCCGCGTCCGCTCACATCGAGCGGCCGCAGCGTTGGTATTTATTTCGGAATCTTACATTTGCGAACTTGCGGCATCAAGATCAGCATTCATGTACTGCTCGAACTCGTCCATATTCATGGCTTCTAGCTCCGCCTCGATGGCCGCGGCATCATCGGAATTAGAAGTCGGCGGTATCCATGATTCTTCCTCCGTCGGCGTTACATCTCCTTGAATGAAAGGAAGTTCGGCGCTTGACCGCTCTTGTAGGATACTCCAGAAATACCATCCGCCGAGGGCCAAAAGTGTTATGACCACTATAGTTCCGAAGATAGGGCCGACTGGCGAACTGTCCGGGGTATTCTCAGAGGAAGGAACCTGATTGGTCGGCGGGACATAAGGGTTTGTTTCCATAAACGTATTCTATCTCCTAATTACCGTTGTCGACATCCGTTTCGCTGTTAGTTTGTACGGTCGCTTTTACAAGCGCAATCAATTCGCGCGTGGTATTGCGGAGCGCTCGATGCGCCGCCTTGGTGCTTTCGGTCGCTTTAATCACGGATGCCCGTATTTCTGATTTCACGGTTTGCGGGTCACCCGTATCCGCTATGGAATCGATGAGTGATGTGAGCGATTGCACGTCCGCTTTTGCGGACGTTATGAGAACGACAGTATCAGAAAGTAATGCTTCCACCGACGTCGTGTCAGCGCCACGTTCCTTCAGTTTTTTAATACGTGAATCAATGCGCTCCGCGAATTTGTCAAAATGTCGAAGCGCCGCATTCAAGCGCGCTATACTTGCTCCAAGATGTGTGCGCATTAGAGATTGCAAGCGCTCTTTGAGGTTCGCGCGAATCCCTTTCTGCTCTTCACGCGCTCCTTCGCGTTTATCACGCATTTCATCAATGAGAGTTCGACGTTCCGTGCTACTTGAGGCACTCTTGAAATCTGGGCGCATTTCCGTACGAACATTCTGAAGTGTTTCTTTGCTCGCCTCCAATTCCAACCGTGCCTTTTTCTGAAGCTCAAGGCGTTTTTCTTTAATAAGTTGGAGTGGCGCAATCGTTCTGGCTGATGGCTCCACTATCACTTCCGCGTCCGCTTCTTGCGCTTGCACGAAAGAACCTGTTCCTACAAGAATAAGGGGAAACGCAAGGGTGACGACAAACGCAGAAGCAGTTCTCAATATGTACTGCATAGAGATTCGAGTGACTATAGTTTCATTATAATGCCCATGCCAACGATGGATATAACTTATCCCCATCCTTATAGGACGCGAGAATCACCCGAACATTACTGGCGAGCGTTGTGCGAGAGAAAAGTGAAAGTGGCGCTTTCACATTTGGAGCGAGGTGCCAGAAATCGGCAAACGATTTACAACGAAATTCCCAACACCTTGACCCGGACGCACTCGCTACTTTCCGAATTCTTTTTTGTAAAGTTCAACGGATTTCCTGACCGCTTTGATTGCTTCGTCACGTCCATAGACACCTTGTATCTCGACGGGCGCGGGCTTTCCCTTGAGTTGTTTATATGTTTCGAAGAAATGTTGGTATTCCTTGAGCGCGTGCTTGTTCAAATCCTTCAGATCACGCACGTCATCCCAGCGCTTGTCATCAACGGGTACGGCGATTATTTTGTAGTCGGAATCGCCGTCGTCAATCATGTTTATGACCGCGACCGGCCGCACGTTGACAAGAATGCCGGGCGCGAGCGGAAAGGTGGTTAATACGACTACGTCGAGCGGATCTTTATCCTCCCAGTACGTCTGCGGAGCAAAACCGTAATCGAACGGGTAAGGGGCGGATGAATAATTTGCACGGTCAAGCTTGATGAGACCCGTCTCTTTGTCAATTTCATACTTGTTCGGGCTTCCTTTCGGTATCTCGATGATGGCGTTGAACTCTTCAGGAGCGTTGTCGCCAAGGGAAATGTCGTGCCACAAATTCATAGTATGAATAGCTTCTAGCTACGAGCTTCTAGCTTCTAGGAAATAATACGGAAATAGTAGCAGATTGACTTCGAAATCGGAAGGGTGTCTTCTGTTGGCAGTGGGCATGGTGCCCAAAATGGAGGTCGCGGATGTTCTGGCTCATCATTCATAACGACTTCGTAAGTCGTTATTTTCATTTTGTGAGCATTACTCCTTTTTCTATTCTTCCGCCTTCTCTTCTGCGGTCTTTTCGCTCGGCGCAGTTTCCGATTCTTTCCGCGTTCGTTCCGCATCGATCTGCGTCTGTTCGGCATCTGATGTTATTTCAACATCGCCGCCCTCCGTCGCTTCAGCAACTTGTTCTCCGCCCATGGAGCGAATATCTATTTTCCATCCCGTAAGACGCGCGGCGAGGCGCACATTTTGTCCGCCGCGGCCGATAGCCAGCGATTGCTGATCTTCTGAAACAGAAATGACCGCACGATTTTCTTCCTCATGTAATTCCGTCTCAATAACCTGTGCGGGTTTCAGGGCTTCTTTCACATATTCTGCCGGATCTTCTGACCACTCGACGACGTCTATTTTCTCACCGCCTAATTCTGACGTGACGACCGCAACGCGCACGCCTCGCTGACCGACCAATGATCCTACCGGATCAACGTGTTCGTCATTTGAGTGTACGGCAATTTTTGCGCGGCTACCTGGCTCGCGCACAACGCCTTTTGCAACGACAACGCCACTCGCCATCTCAGGCACTTCCGCCTCAAATAGCTTAATGAGAAAGTTCGGGTGGGAGCGGGTAAGGCGGATGAAGGTTCCGCGCACGCTCTCGTCCACGCGTAAAAGTAAAGCGCGCACGCGCTCACCCTGTCGGTATCTCTCGCCCGGTATCTGTTCATCATAGGGAAGAATGGCGGTTGCGCGGCCGAGGTCCACATAGAGATTGCCGCGCTCAAAGCGTTGAACGTGGCCTGTGACTATTTCTCCCTCGCGCTCGCCATATTCGGCGATTATGCTTGCGCGCTCAGACTCGCGTACTTTCTGCATTATGACCTGCTTTGCCGCTTGTGCGGCGATACGGCCGAATTCCTCACGCGGCTCAAGCGGGAAGGAAACCTCCTCGTCCAACACCGCGTCTTTTTTAATGCGTCGAGCGTCTTCGATCATGATGTGTTGTTCCGGATTGAAACGCGAACGGTGATCGTCGTCATCTACGGGTTCCTCGTCTTCGCCGCGCACCAGCGTGTTGTCCACCACTATTTTTGCCTGCCGGAATTCCATGTCGCCAGTTTGCGGATTGAATGTCGCGCGGATTATCTGCCCACGCTTGCCGTATTCGCGGCGATACGCTGCGGCAAGCGCGGTTTCTAGCGCTTCAAGAACGCTCTCGCGCGATATGCCGCGCTCCTGCTGGAGTTCTTCAAGCGCCGAATTGAGACTTTTCAAGTCCAGTAAAGCCATATTGATTGTGTTATTTTTACTAAAATGTCCCGCCGATGGCGGGACTGAATAATAACCTATTCAGTTATACCTGGCAGTATATTCATCAGGAGTACGTTGTCAATGCTATAATTTTCCCATGTACGTCCTGTCTTTACCTTTGTTTTCAATCTTTTTGTCTTTTTAAAGTATGTATATAAGCGATACACGCCTTAAATCTTTTCTCTCTGACGCGGGACTCGTCTCGCAGAAAGCTTTTAGCGAAGCGGAGAATGAGGCGAAGAAACATAGCGTCCCAGTCGGTGACATCCTGAAGGCGCACAATGTAATCGGTGAGGATGAATTGCGTCGCACGTACGCGTATATTCTTGGCATTCCGTTCGTTTCGCTGGCAGGCACGGATATACGATACGAAACCTTGTCACTCATTCCTGAACCTGTAGCCCGCAGGAACAACATAATTGCATATGCGCATCACGGTAACGAGCTTGAGGTCGCTATGCTCGACACAGACGATCTTGCCGCCATTGATTCTATAAAGAAAAAGACGCAACTCAAGATTCTTCCGCGGCTCACGGATGTCTTGAGCATTAAACATGCCCTGAAGCTCTATCAGAAAGGTCTTAAAGATAACCTCGGAGATGTAATCGAGCGCGAGACCACCCTTCTCGAGAAAGGCGGTGAAATGAAAGATGAAGATTTGCACAAAATAGCGTCGGGAGCGTCTGCCGTACGTATTGTAGATACACTACTGCGACATGCCAGCGCACAGGGTGCTTCCGATATTCATATAGAACCGGAGGAAACCGCGCTTCTTATCCGATATCGCATTGACGGCATTCTTCACGACGCCATGGAATTACCGAAGCATGCGGCGAGTGCGATAACCGCGCGCATCAAAGTTCTTGCCAGTATGCGTTTGGATGAACATCGCCTGCCGCAAGACGGTCGTTTTGGCGCTGAAGCGGGCGGAGAAAAATTATCGTTCCGTGTTTCCGTATTGCCCACATATTTTGGCGAGAAGATAGTTATGCGCTTGCTACGCGATTCTATATCTGGCTTTACGCTCGAATCCATCGGATTTCACGGCAGTGCCTTGGAGCGCATGCATGAAGCGATGCGCGCGACGACGGGCATGATTCTCGCTTGCGGTCCCACCGGTGCCGGCAAGTCAACGACGCTCTACACACTCCTAGATATCGTGAACACACCGCATGTAAATATATCCACGATAGAGGATCCGATTGAGTACCAGATGCCGCGCGTGAACCAAACACAGGTGCGACCGGAGATAGGGTTCACTTTCGCGAATGGCTTGCGCGCACTTGTGCGTCAGGACCCTGACATTGTCATGGTGGGCGAAATTCGTGACAAGGAGACCGCCTCGCTTGCCGTGAACGCTTCCTTAACCGGTCACCTCGTACTCTCAACACTCCATACAAATTCTGCTACGGGCGCTATCCCGCGTCTTCTTGATATGGGAGTGGAGCCCTTCCTTCTTGTCTCTACCATCCGGATTGCTATCGGACAACGCCTTGTGAGGAAATTATGCCAGGGAAGTGAGCAGTACACCCTTTCGCGGGATGAGCAAACACAGTTAGAGGAACTTGTAGATACGGGGGCAGTTTTGCGCGCTCTAAAAGAAGAAAAGGTAGTACCGGCCAATGCAACTTGGAAAAGTATTCCTTTCTTCAGACCGAAAGAAAGCGCGGAATGCCCTTCGGGCTACTCGGGGCGCGTCGGAATTCACGAAGTGCTTCCGGTGACGGCAACGATAAAAGAACTCATCATGAAAAATGCGACTGGTGATGAGATAGAGAAACAGGCCAAGAGCGAAGGAATGCTTACGATGACGGAAGACGGAATATGCAAGGCGGTGCAGGGTATTACGACGATAGAAGAAGTACTCCGTGTGATTACTGAGTAATTCACTCGGATGTATTCCGTATAGAGTAGCGCGTATAGGGTATGATACGAAGATTTACTGGCGACATAGGGCGAGTGAAATGAAAATGTACTCATTTGCATTTTCGAGCTGAGGAGCCAGAAACCGGTGTTTGCACCGGTTTACAGATCTTCTTGCATGACAACAGACATACAAGTTAGCACTCTTGGTGTACAAAATTACGAGAAATTTTCCGAAGGAAGAATTGTTTGGGTTAACGAGCCAGAGCAAACGGGCAGGATCGTCAGTCGGAGCTAATATCGCAGAAGGATTTGGACGCGGTACGCGGAAAGATAAGGTAAATTTTTTATGCTACCGCGCACATCTCTCTCGATGAATTGCAAAACCACATGATGAAAGCAACCTCCCGAGGTTAAACCTCGGGACAAAACCTCGGGACTTATACTATGATACGTTGCCAAGTTTTGGTGCGATGTTTGAGGACGCGCGAGCGTACTACGCGGACATACCTCCCGAGGTTAAACCTCGGGAGGTACATGTGAGACGTGTATAACTACATACTACGAACTACATTTTACGTACTATACTTTGAGCGTGGCTCGTTTTTCATACACTGCAGAGAAAACAGGAGGCGACGTATATAAAGGTATTGCGGAAGCGCACGACCGATTCGAACTCTATGATGTGGTGCGACGCGAAGGAGGGAAACTGATAGCGCTTTCCGAAGAGGGTCACAATAAGAAGTGGAGCATCAGGTATTGGAATGCGAAACTCACAACTGTCAAAGAG
>Ga0209211_10002988_pt1 | contig 28276 bp, 30 predicted proteins | sample RifGroA2_FD_183992 | JGI IMG/M metagenome (GOLD analysis project Ga0209211, IMG submission 183992) | Groundwater microbial communities from Rifle, Colorado, USA - Groundwater A2 (SPAdes) (version 2) | ecosystem: Environmental > Aquatic > Deep subsurface > Groundwater | place: Rifle, Colorado...
TACTGACTTTTAGGAGAGTTAAAAACAGGAATGACCTTAAGAAATTATGGGATAGTCTAAAAAACAAAATTTATCGTTTCTAGACACACATATTGACACTTAAACTCGAATTTATTGATTCTCTGGATATTGACTCTAAAGCTAAGATAAGAAATAGTATTAGACTCCTTGAAGAATACGGATTGGGACTTTTATCTGACGATCGGGTAAAAAAGGTTAATTCCCATCCTTCAATTTATGAATTACGCGTCAGGAGTACGTTCACGATGAGATTATTATTCTCTTTTATAAAACCCGACACTTTCATAATACTCCATGGATTTATCAAGAAGACCAATAAATTACCCAAACAAGAATTATATATAGCCATAAAGAGGGTTCGGGAATTTATTTGATTGACAATATAACAATTTTGTTATATCATTTAAATATGAGAAACATAAAAAAACTGACAAACTGGAATAAATATGAAAAGAAATTATTAGCAAATAAAGATTTTCAAAAATCGGCTTCCCGGTTGGAGCCTGAATATCAGTTGGTGAAAAGTCTTATAGAGATCAGATTAAAGAAAAAGCTGTCTCAAAAGGATTTAGCGGAAAAAATAGGCACAAAACAACCTGTAATCTCAAGATTGGAAAACATGAATTCCAAACCTACACTCACTCTTCTTGAGAAAATCTCAAAAGCCCTTAATGTCAGATTGCACATTTGTTTTCAACCCTAAACTTTTCTTTAGATGAGAAGACTTATAATTTCCTCGACAAATCACCGGATCTCAGGAAAATCTACGATGCCCCCGAGATAGCTCTTTATCTGAATGAGAGTTGGAAGAAGATGGAGTAAATGTAGACAATATAACAAATTTTGTTATATATTCGATAATATGAGAAACATAAACAAACTTACTAATTGGAAAAAATTTGAAAAAGCAGCACACAATCGGAAAATATGGTTGTGCACGACTCACGCGTTCATGAACTCTCATAGACAACTTTACCGTATTTTTTGATTTCTCCTATTAACGGATGATATCTCATCTGCATATTTTCTTCTGCTACCGGAATTGCTTCTATCCGATCTGACACTTTCCATGACAAATGAGCTAAAAACACCATTTCCTTGTGTGTATCTTTTCCAAAATCAGGCGAAACAACGGCTAAATCAATATCGGAATAATTTTTTGGCTTTCCTTTTGCAAATGAACCAAAAAGAATTACTTGTGATATTTTTATTTGTTCTTTTTGTAATAAATTTACAAAGTTATTGATTTCTTTATCTACCCGTTCATTTTTATAAACTGCGTTTTTCATATTAATGAAGTAAGAAATATCGGGCTTCGATATGAAATGTTGTCATTTCTTCTAAATGATCGAGTTGCGCCCGAGTTAATGAAAGTCTGCAATCTTGGGCTAGCCCAATGATAATGTTTCAATCGTACTAAAATCTTCTGCGGCTTCAAAATCTTCCTCCGCACTTTTTAACCATGCTTTTTTCAGATGCTCTTTTTCCTTAATTTCCATATCTATATTCTACAATGTATTTAGCCAAATAGCTACCCCAGATAGCTTCTTTTTTTTATTTTTTTCATCCCATATTCGACAATTAACATTCAACAATATTGCAGGATATTATCAAATAAGTTTGTCTCCATGAATTAGAAAGATATTATTTTATTTTATCGTATATGATTACAAAAGATGATTTTGTTGCAGAGAATTCCTGATAAATGAATGATTGTTCACCGGTTCTGTTAATGAATTTCATAGTCTAATCATAAATAGTCTAATCTAGAATAGACTATATGTAGAATAACGATTCATCAATGGGGAAGTGTACTGGATCATCACAGAATCTTGACCCCTGTGGGAAATACGTTAAAATAGATTTACTACTATGATCCTCATGAACAAATTTTTCTACAACTTGCCTCAGATCTATGATGGTTTGACGGAAATCCTCTCTTTAGGCGCATGGAAGCAGTGGCAGAAAAGAGCACTGGAAGACCTGAAAGGAAAGAAGGTGTTGGAAGTGGGAATTGGTCCGGGTAAACTGCTCGTCAGGATGGCCAAGGATGGCTACGAAGTGACCGGTGTGGACACCAGCGGCCATATGCTCAAAAATGCCCAAAGAAGGGCAGACCGGAAAGGTGCCAAAGTGGAACTGGTGAAAGCATCCGTATACAAAATGCCATTCCCGGATCATACTTTTGATGATGTGGTGAGTACTTTTTCCGTGGTAGCTTTTCAGAGTCCGGAGAAAGCCTTCCGGGAGATGAAAAGAGTTCTTAAACCCGGCGGAAGGATTATTATTATCGACGGGGGATACCCCATGGACAATAATCCTATCGCTATTTTTCTTCTGAAACTGATTTCCCGTGCGGGTTCCATCTACAGAAACGAAATGCCTGCACTTGGGAAAGTCGGTTTCAAAACTAAAAGGGAAGATTTCGGTCCCTTTAACATGATCCACAAAATAGTCGCTGTCAAGTCATAAATTGGCATAATCATAATTTACATATAAAATTAATTAACATAAAAATAAAACAAGATATAACCATATTTATATATTTACATTACTTTAATTAATTAAATCATTAAAGCAAGAGGTATATGGTACAAGTTTCTAAAAGATTGGTAGATAATGATATATATGAAAGGATATTTGAAGTATTTTGGCAGTCTACAGTTGAAATAAGAGATCATAAACAAGCCCAGAATTTTTTTAATGATCTCTTGACTCCCACAGAAAAAGTTATGTTAGCAAAAAGACTATCGATCGCTATTATGCTTATAAAAGATTTTAATTACAGGGAAATACAGGATACATTAAAAGTAAGCAGTGCTACTATCAAGTCGGTAAATTTGTGGTTAAAGTACGGTGGAAGCGGGTGTCGGGGGATCCTTGACAAAATTATATTAAATGAGAGTTGGCAGGATTTTTGGGATAGACTGAAGTCTTCTGTAGGGAATGTTCTGCCCCCCGGAAGGGGTAGTAATTGGAGTCAGACGAAAAAAGAAAGTTATTTAAAATTAAGAAAAGACAGATACAAAAGAAGAACCTTATGATATTCCCCGTTTTATATAACTTTAATAATTCAATACTTTAATTAATTAAATCATTAAAGCACTGAAAATAAGATGTTTTGAGGTATGTTGATATGATGGAATTGCTGTCCTATGTTATCAATTTAATTTCCTCAGAATCAATTTTCCTCAGATCAATTTTGGAAATTAATGGTATTAAATGCCAAAACCCGACCACTTCGTGGTCGGGTTTTAATCTTCAAATTTGTATAGTGATTTACGCAGCACCGATTTTGTACATTCCTGTACCACAGACTGGACATTTTCCTTTGAGTGCAGGTTTACCGTTTTTCATGGTTACTTTCTGAGCTGCCGGATCTTCTCTTTTTGAGCGGCATTTTACGCAATACATTTGTGCCATTTATACTTCACCTCCCTTCAACTTTTCCTTAATAGGAAATTCTTGATAATTTTATTTCGGCAGGGCAATGTTTAGACTAGTTCCGTTTCGGAGAATCCAGAAAAGTGCAAGCTGAAAAGAGATGGCAAGGACAGTAAAGAAAGAAATACGCCTGATGTCAGAAGTGACATAACCGTATCCGGAAGTATTAATAATGTTTTTTTTAGGGGTTTCCTGTTTCTGTGTACTTTGCAAATTCAGTTTGTATGTTCCTGTTATGATTTTTTCATTTGGTTTGATCTCGTGTACAGTATTGGATTCATGTTTTTGGGGAACATATTGGTTTGAATTTTCCAGTTTTCTGCGAAGCTCTGCTATGATTTTTTCTTTTCTTGTTTTCTTTGGCATAATATTAGCCTCGAAACAAGTTCTATCACAAAAACTAGCCTCATGTCAAGGCTGGGAAATCTATAAGCCCGATGCACATATACAAATTAATACTAATTATACGAATTAAATACCGATCCCCAATATGCGAATTATACTAATGATACTAATTCCGAATTTGCATGATTAGTATGCATTAGTATATTGGTATCGTGTAATTATGTAATGTAATTATTGACAAGAACGAAGTGTATTAAGTAAAATGTGAATACTTATATTACTCAAGTCATGGATAACAATTTATTCTTCCTTATAGCTTTCGTCTTTTTAGTCTGGTTATCAGTGGTAACATACGTACTTTTCAGGATAAACAGTCACCACGAGAAACTGACAGTGGTCAAAAACGGCAATCTGAAAGAAGTATTGGAAGAACTCTTAAAATCAAGGAATGCCACCGCGGATGTTCTTGACAAAATAGGCTTTCGGCTTGATACTATTGAGAAGAAAGAACTGTTGCAAATCCGTAAAGTCGGAGTTTATAAATATAACCCCTTTCCTGATACAGGCGGAAATCAAAGTTTCATTTTGGTAATTCTGGATGGGAACAGCACCGGTGTTATTTTAACTTCTCTTCATACAAGAGGGGTTACGCGTTGGTTTGCCAAAAATATTATCGGAGGGAAGGGTGTAGATTTTGATCTTACTGCGGAAGAAATTACCGCAATTAAATCAGTTTCGGGGTCAGCCCCAAACGGAAAGGTTGAAAAATATGGGAAAAAATAAAATATCACTTCTTTTGGGAGGTCTTATTCTTTATGTAGCATCCACTGGAATTTCACTAAAAGCATTTTCCGCTTCGGGAACTTCTTCAAACTCAGGAAATACCAATATTACTTCTCCACTGGCCAAAACATCGGGCAGTCCCAAAAGACAATTCCGTATAGATCCCGCCATTCCCCGTGATCAGGTATGTCCTTTAAACGGTCAGATGTTTACAAAACAGGAAAAAGATGTCTGGGACAAAAGGCGTCCTTTGACTGTCATGATAGAAAACCACGAGGAAGCCAGACCCCAATCCGGACTTTCCTATGCAGATATAGTGTATGAAGCTCTCGCTGAGGGCTGGATTACCAGATTCATGGGAGTGTATTACTGCGATACTGCTGCAGGTAATGTGGCTTTTGCTCCTGTAAGAAGCGCCAGGACATATTTCGTAGACTGGGTTTCTGAATATGATGCCCTATATAACCATGTGGGGGGTGCCGGGAGATGTGAGGATACGACAGTTGACGTCCGAGCCAAAGCACTCTGTCAGATTGACCGTTTCGGTATCAAAGATTTGGACCAGTTCGGTATAGGTTTCCCGGATTGTTACCGCAATCCGGATCGTCTTGATCATCCCGTGGCCACAGAACACCAGATGGTCTGTTTTTCCGACAATTTATATAAAATAGGTGCCAAAAGAGGTTGGACAAATGTCGATGAGGATGATGTCTCTTGGGATAAAAATTTCACGGAGTGGAAATTTAAAGATGATGCCAAAGAAGCCCAAAGAGGCACTCCGAAACCTCTCAAAATCGTCTTCGCCGAAGGTTACGATAAATTTGATGTGAAGTGGGACTATGATAAAGCCTCCAATATGTATAAAAGATCCAATGGCGAAGTCCCTCACCTGGATAAAGAAACAGGCGAACAGCTTGCAGTGAAAAATGTGGTTGTCCAGATATCCAAATTGACCGGTCCCGTAGATGAACACGCGCATATACTCTACCAAACCATCGGAAACGGGAAAGCCATTATATTCCAAGATGGCAAGGTGATGGAAGGTCTTTGGAGGAAAAGCAGCAGGACAGCGCGTACCATGTTTTATGATGCAGATGGAAATCCTGTAGAGTTTAGTCGCGGTAAAATCTGGATAGAAATAGTGCCGTCTATCAAAGACGTAAGTTATTAAAATCATATCTGCCCTGAGGAAGGAACCAATGCTCTCAGACATAATTGTCTCCCGGGTCCGGGTAAAAATATTAAATTTATTTTTGTCTTCCCCCGGAAAGATATACCACGTTCGTGAAATAGTCAGACGTACTGATGAAGAAATAAATGCAGTCCGGCGCGAGCTTCTCCATATGGAGAAAGCCGGTATGATGACGAAAGAAAGAAGGGCAAACCGCCTCTTTTACTGTTTCCGCAAAGATTATTTCCTATACTTCGAACTTCTGGAACTGATAGCCAAAACTCACGGACTCGGTGGTGACATACTCAAACATAAAGCTAAACTTGGCAAAATCAAATTCGCCATGCTGTCCGGCAGATTTATCAGAGGCCTTCCCCGTGAAACAAATAATGTAGATATGCTGTTGGTCGGAAAAGTAGTTCTTCCCGAACTTTCTCAGCTGGTCAGGGCTGAGGAAGGGAGGCGTGAAGCGGAGATTAACTATACTGTCATGACAGAGGATGAATTTGAGTTTCGTAAATCCAGAAGGGATCCTTTTGTTCTGGGTATACTGGCTGGATCAAGAATTATGGTGTTGGGAGATGAAGAGGAGCTGGTAAGTTAATTTAAAAATTAAAAATTAAAGATTAAAAATTCCTGAATTTTACATTTTAAATTTTAAATTATACTGTGGCACAAAAAGTTTTTCGTTCTGGAAATAGTTTGGCAGTTGTGATACCCTCAGATTTTGTACATTTATTGGGGGTAAAACCGGGTGATACTGTCAAAGTAGTAACAGAGTCGGAAAAGGGGAAAATAGTTTACTTCTTTTCCGGTTCTCTCCAGATGAGTTTGTCAGAAATGTTTAAAAAGAAAAAGAAAAGCTAAAATGAAGAATAAAAGATCTTTACTTTGGTTTATCATTATTATCACTTTCATTGCGGTTTTTATAGATATTCCGTCCAGTCTTCCCCTCAAATTCAATTTAGGTAAATTTAAAGTAGATTACACACTGAAGCGTCCTGACATAAATATAAATATCGGTCCTCTTTCATATCAGAAAGAACTGAAAACTCATTTGGGATTGGATCTTTCGGGAGGTACACATTTGGTACTTGAGGCTGATATGAATGGGATTTCCAAAAACGACAGAAATCAGGCCCTCGATTCTGCCAAAAACATTATAGAGAAAAGAATTAATCTCTTTGGTGTTTCAGAACCCGTAGTGCAGTCTGCCAAAGTAGGCGACAGTTACAGGGTATTAGTAGAGTTATCCGGGATACAGGATATAAATACGGCAATAGATCTGATAGGAAAGACGGCCCAGTTGGATTTTCGTGAAGAAGCGACCGACGCTGCCAAAATAGCCAGTACTTCCGCTTATGCCAATGTATGGACGAAAGAAACAGGTCTGACCGGCAGATATCTGAAAAAATCAGAGGTTACTTTTGATCCGAATACAGGCAAACCCCAGGTGGCTCTGGAATTTGATCAGACAGGAGCTAAACTTTTTGAACAGATTACGGCAGAAAGTGTAGGCAAGACACTTGCCATATTTTTGGATAATATGATTATCTCAGCACCCCGGGTAAATGAAAAAATTTCGGGAGGAAAAGCAGTAATTAACGGGAATTTTACTATGGAAGAAGCCAAAAATCTGTCTATAGAACTAAATGCCGGAGCGCTCCCTGTTCCTATCAAGGTGATAGAGCAGAGAAATATAGGAGCAACTTTGGGTAAGGAATCAATAGATAAAAGTATTTTAGCGGGTGTTATCGGTCTTTTTATCGTGGCTGTATTTATGATATATAATTATGGATTTTTGGGCTTTATAGCGGACCTTGCCCTTATAGTCTACGCGCTTCTCACATTTGCCATTTTCAAATATATTCCTGTCACTTTGACTCTTGCCGGTATCGCCGGATTTATTTTATCCATAGGTATGGCAGTAGACGCAAACATACTTATTTTTGAAAGAATGAAAGAAGAACAAAGGGCAGGTAAGTTGAAACATGTGGCTTTGGATTTAGGGTTTAACAGGGCATTTCCATCCATCAGGGATTCTAATTTTTCCAGTCTCATCACCTGTGCCATACTTTATTGGTTCGGGACCGGGATAGTGAGGGGATTTGCAGTCACTTTGGCCATCGGTATATTAGTTTCGCTCTTTAGCGCAATCACAGTTACGAGGACATTTTTGAGACTGGTTATTAAATAATTCTCAAATTATGAATATTATTTCTAAAAAATGGTGGTATTTTGTCCTTTCTGGGATAGTGATCGTGCCGGGATTGATTTCTCTGGTAACCTACGGTTTGAGAGCATCTGTGGATTTTACCGGAGGAACATTGCTCGAATTACAAATTAAAAATGAACCCTTCGATAAAACTCAGGGCAGGCAATTAAAGATTAAAAATGAGGATTTGAAAAAGGTATTTACGGATAATAAAGTTGAAGTGGGCAGTATCCAGCAGTCAGGTCCGGATATGTATTTAGTAAGGGCAAAAGAGATAGATAAAAATACTGTAGTTAAGATAGAGAATACAGTTAAAGCAAAATACGGTAATGTAAAGGAGGAAAGGTTGGAAACTGTCGGCCCGACAGTGGGAGCAGAGACTACCAGAAAAGCCATAACTGCCATTATAGTCGCTTCTTTGGCGATTATCTGTTTTATAGCCTGGGCATTTCGTACCATTCCCAAACCATATTCATCACTGAAATTCGGTATATGCGCGGTGGCGGCTTTGGTTCATGACGTATTGGTGGTGACGGGGATATTTTCGCTTTTGGGACATTTCTATAAAGTGGAAGTGGATAGCCTGTTTGTGACCGCCCTTCTGACTATAATTGGATTTTCAGTTCATGACACTATTGTCGTCTTTGACAGAATCAGGGAAAATTTGAGAAAACTCTCCGGCCTTTCGTTTAGCGAAATAGTAAATGACTCTATTTTGGAGACACTGGCCAGGTCTCTTTCTACTACTTTGACAGTGCTCTTCACCCTCTTTGCTTTACTTCTTTTTGGCGGAGAGACTATCCGATGGTTTGTGGTGGCACTTCTGATAGGAATAATTTCCGGAACTTATTCATCGATATTTAACGCAGCGCCATTACTCGTAGTTTGGGAAGAGATGAAGGGGAAGAGGAGGAAATAAAATCCAAAGGCTCAAAGATGCAAAATCCAAGGAATTTTTTGAAGCTTTGTGTCTTTGAAGCTTTGAAACTTAGACTCCCTCATTTTTCTTCAAATCTTTCAACCTTTCGAGTAATTGTTCCCTCTCATTTTTTATTTTTCCTTCTAGTACATCATTAAATATTATATCCAGCACTTTTCCTATAAACGGTCCGGGTTTAATGTCATATATTTTCATCACGTCGTAACCGTCTACCTTCAGATCCGCGACAGTAAAGGCTTGTTTTTGCACATCTTCGAGTCTATTTTTGAAAAGTTCCAGTCTCCAGGAAGTTTCCCTGGCTCCTCCTCCGAGGCGGTCCCCGATACGAAGCGCAAGCATATCTTCCAGGTTTTCCTTCCCTATATTTTTTATAAAACGCCGGACGGCCGAATCTGTCTGTCTTTCATCTACCGTAAATTGATGGTACCTGACCAGTAAATAGAGTCTTTCTTTGTCTTTTTTGGATAGTTTCAGTCTCTCTCCTACGTTTCTGGCAATAGACGCGCTTACCAGTTCATGATTATAGAAAGTGATCAGTCCGAAACTGTCTTTTCTGAATGTGGCTGCCTTTCCCGTATCGTGAAGAAGGGTGGCCAGCCGGACAATAGGATCCCGGGTCGGGGCATTTTTTAGCGAAAAGAGAAGGTGAGTGCCCACATCATAAATATGGTGTCGGCCGGGACTTTTTTGCTCGACTCCGAAACATTTTTCCACTTCCGGCAGAATACGGGTTAAGAGTCCTGCATTTTTGAGCATCATCACTCCTTCGTAGGGATACGGGGAAGAAAGAATTTTGAGAAGTTCATCACGAATACGTTCTCCTGAGACATTTATAATTTGTGGTGCCTTTTCTTTGATGGCAGCAAAAGTTGTCGGTTCAATTATAAATCCCAGTTGGGTAGCCAGTCTTACTGCCCGCATTATCCGGAGGGCATCTTCTTCAAAACGCTTCGACGGATCGCCGACAGCTTTGATAACTTTATTATCTATATCTTCCTGCCCCCGGAATGGGTCTATTAGATTTTTTACGTCATAAGCAATTGCATTTATCGTGAAATCCCTCCGGGACAAATCCTCTTCCACCGTCTTCCCCCACGTAATTTTATCCGGATGCCTATGATCGGAATATCCCTGCTCGCTCCGAAACGTGGTAATTTCAAATATATCTTTTAAGTTTTGATTTTTAAATTGAATTTTTGATTTTTGATTTTTGATTTTTGATTTTTCAAATGGGACCCCCACCGTCCCGAATTTATTATCATAAAAACTGTCAGGAAACAGGGAAAGAATCTCTTCGGGAGTCGCGTTTGTCGTGAAATCCCAGTCTTTTGTTTCTCGTCCCAATAACATGTCTCTGACGCTTCCTCCCACCACATAAGCCTGAAACCCCTTTTGAGTCAGGGTTTTCATAGTCTTTTTTACTTGGTCTGGTAGAGTCAGTTTCATAGTGCTATTATAACAAATGTCATCCCGACCAGGGTGGAGGGATCTTATATAATGATTAAAAAATGGAAAATATTAAATTCCGGGAGTAAAGGCAAAGAAATAGTCGATATACTGCTTACAAACCGGAAAATAAAAGGAAAAAAAGCCGCCGGGGAATTTTTCCACCCCGTCCATCCGTCTGAAATCTCTCTCTCTTCATTAAACATTTCCAAAACGGAAGTAAATAAAGCAATTAAAAGGATAAAAAAAGCTCACGAGAAAAAAGAGTCTGTCGTTGTCTATACAGACTATGACACAGATGGGGTAAGCGGGGGGACTATAATTTGGGAAACATTATATTCGTTAGGTATAAAAGCAATGCCTTATGTTCCTCATAGGGTAGATGAAGGATACGGATTTTCGGAAAAGGGTATAGATATTGTCAAAGAAAAATATAATCCGAAACTTATTATTTCGGTCGATCACGGAGTAACTGCATGGGAGAAAGTGGCTTTCGCCAAAAAGCTTGGAATTGATATTATCATCATCGATCACCATGTCCTTCCCGATAAACTTCCGGAAGCAGTAGCGCTCGTTCATACCACCCAACTTGCCGCTGCAGGGTTGGCTTGGGTGTTTGTCAACGAACTCATTAAATTTTTTGAAAGTTCTAAATCCTCAGTTCTGGGTTCTGAGTTATTAAAAATGCTTGACCTTGCTGCTCTGGCTACAATTGCCGACCTTGTACCTCTGACCGGAGCAAACAGGAGTATGGTGAAATACGGATTGGAAGTCTTAAATCACACGAAAAGATTGGGACTTCTGGCTTTAATTGCGGGGAGCGGACTGACGCTTGGGGAAATTGGTACTTATGAAGTGGGACATTTGCTGGCACCCAGAATTAATGCTTCCGGAAGGCTCACTCACGCGCTGGATTCTCTCAGACTTCTTTGTACTAAAGATAAAGACAGGGCAAAAGAGCTGGCTGACAAGTTGAATCTGACCAATAAAGAACGGCAATTATTGTTAGAAGAAACTGTGCTTCATGCAAAAGATCTTTATAAAGGCCTCCCCTTGCCGGAGCAAGGGGAGGCCTTGTCGAAAAAACTAATTTTTCTTTCCCACGAGACGTATAATCAGGGGGTCATTGGTTTAGTGGCAGGGAAACTGGTTGATGAATATTATTTACCATCGATAGTCATATCCCGTGGAGAAGTCTACTCCAAGGCTTCCGCCCGGTCCATCAGCGGGTTTAATATCATCGAGACTCTTCGGATGGCTAAGGATTTATTGGTTGATGTGGGCGGGCATCCGATGGCCGCAGGGTTTACCGTCGAAACGAAATTTCTTGATAAGCTGGAAAAGAGATTGCAGGAGATTGCCGGACGTTCGTTAACAGAAGAAAATCTGGTCAGGGAACTGAAAATTGATACAGAAATTTCCCTTTCCGATATTACTGATGATTTATATAAAAAAATCCAAACCTTTGCCCCCTTCGGTATGGCCAATTACGAACCTGTCTTTGTCACCCGGGGTGTCAAAGTGGAAGACGCAAGACTGGTAGGGAGTGACGGCAAACACCTGAAACTGAAAGTCAGTCAACCATCCATCAAACAATCAACAATCAACAATCAGCAATCAACAGCTATCATTTTTTTTGACTGCATCGCCTTCGGGATGGGGGAGTTGTATTCTAAACTCACATCCACCAAACCCATCGATATCGCCTACACGATAGACATGAATCATTGGAATGGAAACTATAGGTTGCAACTTAAGCTGAAAGATGTTAAAATAATTGACTCATCTTATGAAAGTAATAGCGGAATTACCAAAAAAATTAGCGGATTTAATAGGGATTAAATCTAACGGCCGCCCTAGGAGGAGATGTGAAGTAGTTATTATTCGAGAAGATGTGAGATGTGCAAGAGAATCTCAACAGACGGATGACGGTTGCAGATATATTAGAATAACTCATCCTTGGCACCATATTTTTACAGGAAAAGTAAATATCATCCAATCTGGTTGCCCAATAAGAGATTTACAACGGACTGTTCCACAGGAAGTATTACAAAGAGGAGGATGGAAATTTAGAAATAAATAAAATATCCGACCAAACCCATATTTCAGAAATGAAGCCGGTTTTATCTAGTTCTAGTAAATACCTCAACAGGTCTTTTTCTTTTGTTTTCATTTCTTCTTCTGAGACCCTCCTTTATTTTAGCTATTCCAGCAACAACTTTTCTATCTACAGACGTTCTAGAAACTCTTAACTTTAGACCTCTTTGGCATGTTTCCATTTTATTATCCTCTTAATTTTTTTATAACAAATTTTTTCATCTTCTCCTTCTCGTTGCTTCGGCTATCGTCCTATGAGTAGCAATAATTCTTCTCCCAATTTTTGGTTGTTGTATTCTATCGGCGCCTTGAAATTCTTTATCTAATTCTTCAACTATACGTTTTCTTGTTTTCCTTCCTACCCCCAGACGTTGATATACGTTATGAAGTCCTTTTAAGGCGTCGCGGACTCCATCTTTATCTGGTACTTCACCATTTAGAGCTGTTTGTTCGAAGACATACGCGTCGTGAGGTTTTCTGTGTTTTTCTTTATTTTTCATTATTAATCCTCAAAAAAAACCTCCCTTTTTCTTGGGAGGCTTCTGGATTTTTTTAACTTTTATTTTTTGCTTTAACTTTCTTTTTCCACAGCCACCCTGCCGGACCATGTAATGGTTCGGACATTAAGAAGGTGTTTAAACTGGCAAAAAGAATTGTTTTTCATTTTTTGAATTTTACTATTTCTAAGAATTCTAGGGCCAAATGAGGCTCTTGTCAAGGGGGAATGGAGAAAGTAGAATATATGAATATAAATCCTAAATAGGTTGTCATTGCGAGCTATGCGAAGCAATCCCGTTCGGGAGAGTTTAGTATTTAGGATTTAAAAAATAGGATTTATAAAATATGCGAATACTTGCGGTAGAAACATTAAATCATATAGGTGAAAAAGTATTATTGAAAGGTTGGGTGGCTACCCGCCGGGATCATGGGAAAATATCCTTTATTGATCTGCGTGACCGGAGCGGGATTGTGCAAGTCGTAGTAAATAAGGAAAGAGTGGATGTCAAAACGGAATATGTAATTGAAGTGGAAGGATTAGTGAAGGTCAGACCGGAGTCGATGGTGAACACAAAAATTCCTACAGGGACTGTGGAAGTGGAAGCGGAAAAAGTGAAAATATTGGGAAAATCTAAAGAGCTGCCTTTTCCGTTGGATACCGACGGATACAAGATTGAGGAAGAACTCAGGCTTAAATACAGGTATTTGGATCTTCGAAGAGATAGACTGGCGAACAATATCCGGTTGCGATCAAAACTTATCCAGTATGTCAGGGAATTTTTATTCTCCCGGGATTTTACCGAGATAGAAACTCCACTCCTTTCCAAATCGACTCCCGAGGGATCACGTGATTTCCTGGTGCCTTCCAGGCTCCAACCGGGCAAATTTTATGCTTTACCACAGTCACCACAGCAGTATAAGCAGCTTCTCATGGTTGCCGGTTTTGAAAAATATTTCCAGATAGCCCGCGCCCTTCGCGATGAAGACCTTCGTGCAGACCGCGGATTTGAACATTCACAGATTGATCTGGAAATGAGTTTCGTGACTCGGGAAGATGTGATGAATATATTGGAAGATATGATTACGACAGTTGTCGAGAAACTGGGAATGATAATAAAGGAAAAACCGTTTCCTGTTTTTACCTATAAGGAAGCGATGGAAAAGTTCGGCGCCGATAAATTTGATTTAAGGAACGATGAGGAAAAGAAACAAGGGATTAAAGCATTTGCGTGGGTAACTAAATTCCCCTTTTTTGAAAAAGATAAAGAAGGCAACTGGACTTTTACCCACAATCCATTTTCTGCCCCTGAGCCTGAATTTGAAGATGATTTATTAAATAAAAAGAATATTGGTAATATTCTGACAAGCCAATACGATCTGGTTTGCAACGGATATGAAGTGGGTGGAGGGAGCATTAGGGCAAACAAAAAAGAGATATTGGAAGCTGTATTTGAAGTAATGGGATATCCCAAGGAGAAAATACAAAATCAGTTCGGTCATATGCTTGAGGCTTTTGAATACGGCGCTCCTCCTCATGGTGGTTGTGCTTTTGGTATAGAAAGACTGATGATGATTCTGACCGGTGAAACAGCACTTCGTGAAGTGGTGGCATTTCCGCAAACCTCTGGTGGTAAAACTGCAGTAATGGATGCCCCAAGTATCGTCAGCGATTTACAGTTGAAAGAATTGGGAATTAAGGTAGTGGGAGATACCAGAAATGCATTTCAGAAAATTAAGGATTTACTGGAGAAAAATAAGATACAATATAAAGTTGTGGAACATGAAGCAGTATTTACTTCGGAGGAAGCGGCCAAAGTGAGGGGGACAAGTCTTCATCAGGGAGCCAAAGCATTGGTTTTGTATGGAGATGATAAAGCGGTTATGGCAGTGCTGGCTGCAGATAAAAAAGTGGATTTTAAATTAATTAAGTCCCTTTATGGGATTAAAGATTTACGGATGGCCACACCCGGAGAGGTAAAAGAGGTTACAGGCGGAGTGGAGATAGGAGCAGTTCCACCCTTTGGAAATATATTTAATATTCCGTTATATGCAGACGAGTCTCTTTTTACCAATGAAAAGATAGATTTTAACGCCGGACTTCATACTACTTCAATTGAGATGAAAGCTGAGGATTACAAAACCGCGGCTTTGCCCACAGTTGGTAACTTCTCTAAGTAATTTCTTCTTACCCCAATTTGTCATTGCAGGTATAACCTGGCAATCCCTATAATACTATTATAGTATATCAGGACTTACGCAGTTAAATATGGTTTAGATTGTCATTGCGAGGAGTCTTCGACGAAGCAATCCCGTCTGACAGGGGATCGCCACGGTCCGATGTAACATCGGACTCTCGCGATGACAATCTAACTAGTTTTGCTGTGTAGATTCTGATTTTATAAAGATTTCAATCGATAAGATGAAGGTATTAAATAAAGACTCATTCAAAAAATTTAAAAAGAGATTATCGGGCTGGTTTGCTAAATATTACCAAAGAATTTTGGGTTTTGGTCTTCTGGCTTTTCTATTTTTACTTCTTCCGTCGGGAAATATTTATTATAATCCTCCTGTTCCCGGTGTCCCTATTTCTTCTGATATTCCTTTAAGCCTGCCGTCTCCTCCTCCGTATCCGGTAAACATAACAGGTTTATCTCCGGAACCTCTGACCTCCGAGGGTGTGGTAGTGGTAGATCTTCCTTCAGGTGGAGTTATATATCAAAAAAATTCAGACACAAGATTAGCTCCCGCATCTACAACCAAAATTATGACAGCCCTGGTTTCGTTGGATAAATATGCTTTAGATGATGTGGTGACAGTAAAAACGGTAGTTACGGAAGGAAGTACAATGGGTCTGGTAAGAGGAGAAAAAATTACTGTGGAATCTTTGCTTTATGGAGCTTTGGTCCAGTCAGCCAATGATGCAGCTTACGCTTTGGCCGAAAATTATCCCGGAGGAGTGCAGAAATTTGTGGAAGCAATGAATGAAAAGCTGAAAGAATTACATCTGAAAAGCACTCATTTTGCCAACCCGATGGGTTTTGAAGATAAAAATCATTACACTACTCCTTACGATTTGGCACACATCGCTGCTTTTGCTTTGAAAAATAAAACTTTTGCCAAAATTGTCGGGGTTCCCCAGATCACTGTTTCAGATGTAAATTACACCACATTCCATAACCTGAAAAATGTAAACCAGCTTTTGGGCAGAGTCTCAGGAGTTTACGGAGTCAAAAGCGGATATACGGAGGAAGCGGGGGAATGTTTAGTAACAGTGGTCAAAAGAGGGGATCGTGAAATTTTGATAGTTCTCCTTAGAAGCAGCGACCGCTTCGGCGAAACAGAGAGAATCATTAATTGGGTATTTGATAACTACCGATGGGAGAATATTTTGAATCTTCTTCCTGTTGTTCCTACAGTTAGTCTCTTTTCTGTTCCTTCTGCAACTATTTCCGGAATTAAATCTAGGTAAGTCAAAAATCAAAGGTTAAAAGTTAAAAGTGCAAGTAAAAAGTAAAAAGTTTTTTTATTTTAAACTTTTAAATATAACTTTTGCCTTTTGATTTTTGCCTTTTGATTTTTATGGGGTCGGTGTCGGTTCAGTATTAATAGCAGAAAGATATGCAATGAAACCGTTATCTCCTTCAAATACGAAAATCGGCTTGAGGTAATTTTGAACCTGGAGTGAGTCAAAATAACCCAGATAGATTTTTCGGATGACGACTTGTCCCTGGTTTGTCCCGGTACTCACTACAGTTGCTTTTCCTTCACCCAGAGCCTTCCATGCAGTAGTTCCCGAAATAAGCGGATATGTAGCAAAATCATTATAATCCACTGGCTGGTAATTATATCCTATTTCAATAATCCTTTTATTCTGTTCGGCAGCGGGCGATAGGATTATGTGGGTAAAGCTTTTATCAAATCCCGGGGGAAGTACCGGAATAGAGTCCAGGTCTTTCCGGAAGAAATCAATTCTCACTGCGTCGGATTCGGAAAGACTATTGGCGCGTGTGAACTCCATCGTATTTTTGTTTAATTTCAGAAGAGTAGTGGCGGTCTTTCCGTTTATCATCTCTTCACTAAACAATCTATTTAGCTGTAGAAAATTTTTAGCCTCTGAAATTGCCCTATCCTGATTTGGTAAATTAGCGTTATCAAATATCGATAAATCTTTCGTGAAATCATATTTCAGCGAAAAATTCAGATTGATGATATCCAGGTCCAAAGTCCGAAGTGTTGTGTTCGGGTCGGTAAAGAGATAACGTGTTGGTGAAAGAAGCTGTGCATCATCCGTAAAACCTAGTTTTTGGGCAAACTCCCGGGCCTTGGCCGGAGCAAGTAAAGATGCTGCTTTTTTGGGCATGAAATATACTTTGGCTGATGGGGTGGCATTGGGTGGTTTTCCCTCAATATTTTCCAAAGTATATGTAAATGTCGATGAAGGGGTTTGTGTGGGGAAAACAATTTCAGGTAAAGTTCCGTAAGCCAGGTTTGGCGGAGCGATAGGTTCCGGATGGGCATTTTTCCAGGCTTCAATTCCCGCCATTACAAAAAACCTCAGGAAAAGAAATCCGACCAGCCCGATAGCAGACCATTGCATAATTTTTTTCGTATAATAAGCCGTCTCCGTCAAAGTCGCCATATAAATTGAGTATACCGGGAAGCTATGATAGAATCAACTCATTCCATGAATAAAGAAATCACTAAAATACGATGTCGTGTTGCTCCTTCACCGACAGGTAAGTTGCATTTAGGTACCGCCCATACAGCGCTTTTTAATTTCCTTTTCGCCAAGCATGGGAAGGGAACTTTTATTTTGAGAATTGACGATACAGATAAAATGCGTTCCAGAAAAGAATTTGAAGAAGAAATTGTCAGTTCCCTCAAATGGCTGGGTATAGTTTGGGATGAAGGACCCGATGTTGGCGGTCCTTATGCTCCTTATGTCCAAAGCCAGAGATCTTCTTCTTACCAAAAATATCTGGATAAACTGCTCCAGGAAAAAAAGGCTTATTATTGTTTCTGTACAAAAGAAGAATTGGAAGAGGAACGGAAAGAAATGGAGACAAAGAAAATTCCTCCGGTCTATAGCGGTAAATGCCTGAAGCGAACAAATGAAGAAATCAGTCAATTCGAAAAAGAAGGAAGAAAAGCTGCAATAAGGTTAGTTAATCCCAATAAAAAAGTAACATTTCATGATCTGATACGGGGAGAAATTACTGTAGACTCTGCTTTGTTTGGAGATTTTGTCATTGTCAGAAGTGATGGGACTGCTCTTCTGGCTTTTGCTGCAGCTGTAGATGATATAGAAATGAAAATTACTCACGCCATCCGTGGTGAAGATTTTCTTAATTTAGTACCCAGACAGATACTTATTTATGAGGCTCTTGAGGAGAAACCCACGGAGTTTGCACATCTTTCTTTTCTTTACGCTCCTGATAAAACCAAACTCTCCAAAAGACATGGTGCCACTTCCGTGTCCGAATATAAAGAAATGGGATATTTAAAAGAAGCGATGATAAATTATTTGGGTATATTGGGTTATTCAATGTCCGATGGGAGAGAGGTATTTACTCTTGAAGAATTGATCGCTGATTTTGATATAAGCCGAGTCCAGAAAAGCGCCCCGGTTTTTGATTTAAATAAATTAAATTGGTATAACGGCTATTACATAAGAAAAGCTCAAAGATCAAAGCTCAAAGATCAAATATTTAATTTCTTTAATAAAAAGTATCCTGAGGAGAAAATAGAAAAAATATTGCCTTTAGTTGTGGAGAGGATAAAGACGCTTAAGGAATTTGAGATGTATGCTGATTTCTTTTTCCGGATGCCGGCAAATTATGAAATTGATCTTTCCGCGAAAAAAGAAATATTGGGCAAAACCCTTGAAGCACTCAAAACTGTCAGCGATTGGAAAGCGGACATTATTGGTGCCAAAATGCAGGAAGTAGCTACCCAAAACGGAGTAAAAAATTCAGAATATTTTATGACTGTCAGGGTTACCGTTACAGGGAAAAAAATATCGCCTCCTCTTAACGAATCAATGGAACTTCTGGGGAAAGAAGAAGTACTAAGTAGAATAAAATCATTAATTTAAAAATTAAAAATTTATTCCATAAGGTCCATCCAGTGGGTGTTCGTTTCGACAGTCAGATCCAGATATACCTTCTTGTCAGTCGCTGTCTGAAGTTCTTTTCGCGCGGCCTGGCCTATTTCTTTAATCATACTGCCTTTGTGGCCGATAAGCATGCTTTTGTACCGGTCTGCGGATGTAATGATTCTTGCCTTGATAAAAAGCATTCCTGATTCTCTTTCCGCTACTTCATCAACAACTGTCGAGATAGTATAAGGTACTTCTTTTCTTAAAAATAAAAATGCTTTTTCCCTTATAATTTCAGCCAGAAAACTTTTACTATTCTGATTTAATGCCTTTGTAGGATAGAGAGAAGCATCTACTATTTTTTTTCCCTCGGGAAGATACTCAAATATGGTGTCCAGAAGATAGTTCAGATTTGCTTTAGTAAGAGCTGATACCTCAACTGTTTTATCGAATTCTTCTTCCATGAATTTATAATGGGCGCGGTAGGAAGGTTCTTTGATGTCTATTTTATTGATGACCAGAATTTTCGGTTTATCAAATTTTCTGACTAGCCCCAGCGCTTTATTATCTTCCTGGTCGCGGTCCCTTGTATGATCCACTACATAAACGATGACATTTAATCCTTCACTTAATGCCTGTTCGGTCTTGGGGTTTATCCTTTGCGAAAGTGAATCTTCTATTTTCCCTATCATTCCCGGTGTATCCACAAATATTATCTGCCCGCGTTCGTCTTCATACACAGCCTGGAGAGGAAAGCGGGTGGTTTGCGGCTTGGGAGAAGTGATGGAAACTTTTTGTCCCAGCAAATTATTCAGCATGGTAGATTTGCCCGTATTTGGTCTTCCTATAATGACTGCATATCCTGATTTCATATTATTAGATAATCTTACGACCTAAGACACGATCGTGTCCTAACTCGTAAAATACATTACGACGGTTTTACCATTTTCACTTTCTAGTTTGACAAATTATACTATATTTGGTTAATATTAGTGATATGAAAACATTCACAAAGATTGTTAGGGAAAACAAAGCTATTTTCGGAGCTGCGTTAATTGCTGTAGTATTGTCGTTATTGGTTTTTCTCAAAGTCAAAGACGAAGTGACTCGCTTTACCCTTATTATGCCTCTTTTTGCCGGATTTATACTTTTTTCAATTCTTATTACCGCGGATGAAGATCTGGATGAAGAAAAAGGAAAGAAAACAGCCAAAAAATAAATGTCCTGGTTTATATACGCCATCGCCGCCCCCTTTGTCTGGAGTTTCACCAATTTTATAGATAAATTCTTAGTTGAAAAAAAGATAGGTGTTTATACCTTTTATATTTTTACAGTTTGGTTTTACGCACTTTCCGGAATAATAATATTACTTATAATAGGTAAGCCGTTTTTACCCATAAACTCGGCAATATTTGCTTTACTGTCGGGGATATGTTTTTTATATCTTATCCCTTATTTTATCGCTCTTAAACTCGAGGATACTTCGAGGATAATGCCCCTTTTTGAATTTACACCTTTATTCGTACTTATAATTTCCTATTTATTTTTGCATGAGACTTTGACATTACTCCAACTTCTAAGTTTTCCTTTCATAGTTGCAGGAGCTTTTCTTCTGGGACTTCAAAAATTAGAAGGGAAAATTCTTTCATTGAGAAAAGCTTTGTGGCTTATGATGATAGCAGATATCTTATATGGAATGTTGGGAATCTTATTCAGGTATGTAGTGAAAACAGGCGATTTCTGGACGGCTTTTGCTTATCAGGGTTTAGGAGCAGGGATCTCAGGTACAATCTTATTATTCTTCCCATATTTCCAGCAACAATTCAAAAAAGATCTTCCAAACCTGAAGTTAAATTTTTGGACCATTTTTTCTATTAACGAAGTATTAAACATTCTGGGCTTTTTCTTTGTAAACTTTGCTACGTATTTAGCCCCTATAGCATTGGTGTCTGTGGTGGGTGGCGTTCAACCCCTCTTCGTTTTGACAGAGGGGATACTGCTTTCGGTTTGGTTCCCCAGGCTCATAAAGGAAGATATAAGCAAATCTACTTTGAAACTCAAAATATTTTCCATAATCATGATCTTCGTTGGAATTATTTTAATAAATAAATAAAATTGTCATCACCGGAATTTTAATATTCTCCATTTAATTCTTTTCCGATTTTGAGCCCAGTAATCATTTACTATTAACTATTGCTTCTTATTCCTTCCTGCCAGAAACTTACGATTTTATCCCTTCTTTCTTCAGTATTTAATTTACTTTCTATTCCCGACCCGTTTATGCATCCACCGTCACAATACAGTATATCAAGCAATCTAATTTCTGTATTTTTTTCAAAATTATCAAGCGCCTGTATGCAATTTTGCCAGCCGGAAACTACTTGGATTTGGTTCGGAGTAAGCAATTGATGGAGATTGGCGCTCTGAGTCAAGCCACCGGAAATAGGATACAGCCGTGTAGTGGGGCTTATCATGTCGAAATAATAATTGACATCTTCCTCTTTTCCATCCGATTTGAAATATTGGAGGATTTCATTTAATTCTTTAAAAGTTATGACGAGAATATCAATATCAGTGTAATTACTTGCTTCCAACTTTTTTACTATACAAGGCCCGATGAAAACAGGTTTAGTGTCAGGCCATTTTTCCTTTACTATTTCGGCGGTGTAATACATCGGCGAATGGACCGGAGTCAGATATTTTAGAAGCTCAGGATATTTCGTTTTTATCATTTGTGAAAAGGATGCACAGGGAGAAGTGATAAACTTAGATTTGGGATTTTCCTTTAACATTTTCATAAGTATCTCATTAGTTTTTTGTGCACCGACAGCTGTTTCGACTACATATTTAAATCCTAATCTTTTCAATTTCCCGACAATTTCAGGATAAGAAAAAATGATGGGAAAAGAGGGAGCCAGCATGGTAGTCAGATTTTTTCCGGAACCAATAAGTTCTATCAGTTCTTCTGTTTCTTTGCTCATTTTAGATAAGTTTACTTTTCAGGATCAGATATGCGGCAAGTCCTCCGGAGAGAGCGGTGGCCAGTTGGAGTATACCCATTGCCGATAGAAATACCGGGGGCACCAATTTCAATTGGACCATAACTACAGCCACTGTAAAAAGAAATATAGTTTTGACAAAAGCGGCAAGTATCAGGCGGTAAGGATAAGACCATCGCCGTACTTGTTTGATTGAAAACGTCTTTATCAGAAGAAAGTTGCTTATCCAAATGAAGGGAATGAAATATGCCAGAAATATAGTCAGGGGGCCGAAAACTGCCCCATGAGCAAAAGTTCCGAGACTCGGAAGTACAATCACAGGGATAAGTTTCTTGAAAGACATTCTATATGAAGCGACGATAAGAAGAGCGTTTACTATGGTACCAGTAAGCCATTGGGGAGAGCTCAGTGTAAAAGGTATTACGAAAGCCATGATAATAAATAAAATTTCCCGGTTTACCGAAACGCTTTTTACCGTGACGGCCTCTGTAATTTCTTTCACTATTATAAAGTTACTATATTGACAGGAATAAGGTCAAGTTTTTTTTATTTCCTTTTACTTACAATATTACTTAAGTTAATTTAATAAAAAGAAGTAAATTTCCTTCTATTATCAGATTTCCAGGAATATGAAAATAATCTCGTGTATCACTCTACTATTTATCCTTATAAATCTTTTTCTCCTGAAAGCCGCTTATGCAACTGATTCTAGAGATAATGAAGTTTCACTTACAGAAAGGGTTCCAACCAGATCCCCTGACATACTTTCTGAACATAGAAATATACCGGCACCCGACGTTGTCATTCCCACGTGCACTCAGATTCCTGCGTCTCCTTCTTCTTTTCCGGCTTTACCTACATTGCCGGCTTTACCTACTCTTGCTCCTCTTCCAACCTTAGTTCCTTTAAACACGCTGTCTACTGATCTCAATGTTGGTGGGACAGTTGAGGATCCTATTCCGACTACCGTACCAGCTTCTACTCCAACTCCCGATCCTTCAGATAAGGATGCAGTTGAGGATCCGATTGTAGAATATTATTATGTTGGAGACGCTTACTATGATAATTATTATTCTTTCCCCCGTTTGCCTCAAGGCCCGCCGAATACAGGATACGGATTATTTTAAAGTGATGTGAAGCCTGGATTGTGTGAGGTTGGCCGGATATCCGAGTTGTGTCTTCATCTGTACCTGATACGTTTTGGAGCCTCTATCATAAGAGACAGGGGAAGAGGCCAGATATGGAGTGGAACTATCTTTCATAAATACTTCCGAATTCCAGACCGGGTGCTGATCGGTTTTGTTATAAAGTCTTACTGATACCCATTCATTTCCCGTAGGCACGGTTACCGACGATTCAAAAAATACTTCCTTTATATCTGAGTAGTTATCGAAATTAATGACAGCCTGAAGTCCCTGTACATCTGTCCAATCGGTGTTTTGACCGGTTCCCGTACCAAAGGCGATAAAATATTCTTTTATAAGATTTTTCTGCTTTTCTGCCTGTTGCGGTATGGTAGGAAATTGTGTGGTAGGAAATTGTGAGGGAATCATGGTCGGAGATGGGGAGACAGTAATACTGGGTATGACATCGGAGAGATAATACTCTGTAGGCGTGACCATGCTTTTTGTCAAATTTTCCCCGATGCGTTTCTGATACGAAATATTCAGGTAAATGACTTCAATCAGGAGTACCACAATGAGAAGTCCCATGATAGTGAAAATCAATTTGGCAATTTTTTCATCTTTATGAACTTCGATTTCCAACAGTCTTTCCCTCAGGTCGCTCGGATCTTTTATCATTTCACTTCAAGCATACTTAAGAAGAAAGGAAAAGTAAAGTTGATACAAATTACCCTTCAGTCTGCGGTCTTATTCCTATTGGTATCTCTGTCTGAAGTCTCTTGCTTTTTTGGTCATTGATGGGGAAGCGGCTTCGTGTTTATCGGGGATAAGAGCCGTAATCTCTTTCCATTTCTTTTTGATTTTAGAATGGTCCGCTTCTTCGGGAGTAAATTGTATACGGGTATAACCGCTGTGATTTGTTTCTACGATTACTCCGATTTTTTGGAGTTTGGCGACGGTTTTTTCTTCAAGTTGGAAGTCCCCTTCAATCATCTGGTCAGAAGGATTATCCATAAATCCGGCTTTGTCGATAGAATAACCTTTTTTGTATAATGTCAGAAACGCCTGTCTTACCTGTGGTTCTATTTCTTCTATGAAAAGTCCCAACGATTGCTCGATTTTATCGGGACGGGCATTTTCTTCTTTCCGTTTTGTCAACTCAATTTCAATTTTCTTATCTGTAGCGAATTTCAGTCTCACGAATAGGCGTTGTTTTTGAAGCTGCAGGTCCTGTGGAATGAATTTTCTTCGAAAAGTTAATGCGTTTCGGTTTCTTGAAGGTGTGGCAAGTAAGCCTTTATCCGGCAGAACATTTAATACTTGGTTCCACCTGTTTTGTATGTGGGTAAGAGAAGATTCTTCCGGCCAAAATACCAAAGACTGTGAGCCGTTATAATCCCTGAATTTGACGCCGATTTTTTCCAATTTGTTTTTCACAACGTAATCTACGGAAAAATCTCCGATGATCATTTGAATTTCAGAAAACTTTCCCCCGAAACCCGATTCTGCATCTATGGCATATCCCTTTTGTGAAAGTTTTACGACAATTTCCTGCAGATGTGGATCGTACATTTCCATAAATGCTCCGAGCAGATATTCCAGGTCGGTAAAGTTGGGTTTTCGGGAGATTCTTTTTTTGACCTCTTCTTTTTTGGTTTTCTGGACGGAATTTTTCAGGATGGTCAGTTTTTTTGACAATTCTTCGTTACTGTAATTTAATCCGTTATTCATAGGGGAAAATATGGACAATACTTCGTTTATTAAATCAACAATCTGCCTTAAATGAGAAGTATAAACAGTATACACCAATCCGGTGATTAGTCAAACAACATGCATCGTATGTCCTCTTGACAAATGCAACTAAGTTGCTTATAATATTGCCGCTAAGCAGTATTTAATTATTATGAAAAACACATCCAAACATGATTGCAAAACAGAGCTCCGTAATGCTGACCTGAAAGTCACACCGGCGAGGCTCGGTATTCTTGGCGCTCTTGAAAATACGAGCAAGCCTCTTGATATAGTTTCACTGATTAAATATCTGAATATAAGTAAAATAAAAGCCGACAGGGTAACGGTCTTTAGAATTATAAATGCTTTAGTCATAAAAGGATTAGTCAAGCCGATTCAATTTAATGACGGGAAACTGCGTTACGAGCATATGTCAAAGGCTGACCATCATCATTTCATTTGCGGAGAGTGCGGGGATATAGAAGATATTTTGGAATGCAACGTAGAAAAAATTGAAAAAAATATTCAAAAGAAAAAAGGGGTTTTGGTCAAATATCATAGTTTGGAATTCTTCGGATTATGCTCCCGTTGCAAAAAATAAATGAAAATCTTTAAATTAATATCAGTTTTTACCGGTATTTTATTCCTTGTTATTTTAAGTTCTTTTCTAAAATATAAAACCAGTAAACAAGAAGGAAAAAATAATAAAAGAATTCAAGTTTCCGCTTCTTTTTATCCTTTATACTTTTTTACGTCTGAAATTGGCGGGAATAGAGTGGATGTCAAAAATATTACCCCGGCCGGTAGCGAACCTCATGATTTCGAACCGACTACCCGGGATATCGTTAGGATAGAGAAAAGCAGAATGCTGGTCTTAAACGGAAATATTGAAGCGTGGGGAGATAAAATAAAAGAAAATCTGAAGGGAACAAATGTAGAAATTATTGTTGCGGGTGAAGGTTTATTTACTAAACAACAGACAGAAGAAGGAAAAACATCAATCGATCCCCACATCTGGCTTTCTCCCCAACTAGCCAAAAAAGAAGCAAGCAAGATTACTGCGGGTTTGATCAAAATTGATTCAGCCAACAGTTTATATTACAAAAATAACGAAAAAGTTATTGATGAGAAATTAGATAAGCTGGATAAGGAATATAGACAGAGACTATCCGTTTGTAAACGAAAAGACATAATCGCTTCCCATGCGGCATTCGGGTATCTGGTCTTTGAATACGGTTTAAATCAGGTGTCCATTTCCGGACTTTCACCGGAGAGTGAACCTTCATCCAAACAATTGGTAGAAATTGTGAAATTTGCCAGAGAGCACAATGTAAAATATATATTTTTTGAAAGACTGGTCAGTCCGAAATTATCAGAAACCATAGCCCGGGAAATCGGTGCCCGGACACTTGTCCTTGACCCTTTGGAGGGTATAACCGATGATGAAATCAAACGGGGTAAAAATTATTTTTCAGTCATGAGAGATAACCTGAAAAATCTGGAGACAGCCTTAGAATGCGCAAAGTAAACACTGAAATCATTGTCAAACTGGAAAAAGTTTCTTTTTCTTATACCAAAGAAGAAGCCGTGAAAAACGTTTCCTTGTTGGTCCATAAAGGAGATTATACAGGTATTATCGGTCCCAACGGAGGAGGCAAATCCACACTGCTTAAGCTGATGTTGGGTATTCTCAAACCAAACAAAGGCACGGTAGAACTTTTTGGTACTGATATAAATCATTTTAAAGATTGGCAGAAAATAGGATACGTACCCCAAAAGGCGCATGTAGACACGAATTTTCCGGTGACTGTCGAAGAAATGGTGGCAATGGGAAGATATGGACTCCGGGGATTATTTCATTTTCCGACCAGAGAAGATAAGGAAAAAGTTTATCAGGCTTTAAAGCATGTGGATATGGTAGATTTTAGAAACAAACAGATGAGCGACCTGTCAGGCGGACAGCAGCAACGGGTTTTTATCGCCCGGGCACTGGCTACAGAACCCGAAATTATATTTCTGGATGAGCCGACAGTCGGAGTGGATGTGAAGACGCAAAAACAGTTTTATGAACTCCTCAGAATTCTAAACAGAAAACTGGAGCTGACTCTGGTTCTGGTATCGCACGAACTTGATGTGGTCGCACATGAATCAAACGAGCTGGGATATATAAACAGGACGCTGGAATATTATGGTGAGCCGACGGAGTTTCTGAAAGGTGCATATTTCCACGAACTTATAGGAATAGGCGGCCTGCATCATTGATTATATCGTATACGATTATGCCTGAAATATTTCAATACAGTTTTATATTAAGAGGTTTAGAAGCGGGGATAATTATTGCGCTTATCGCTCCGGTTATAGGAATATTTTTGGTACTTCGCCGTTATTCACTGATTGCCGACACTCTGTCACACGTATCGCTGGCTGGTGTGGCGATAGGGTTGATATTAAATATTAATCCTCTGATTACTGCCATTATCTCTGCAGTTGTATCTTCAATTGTCATAGAGCGTCTTCGTTTAAGTAAAAGGATATTCGGGGAATCAGCTCTAGCTATTTTTCTTTCAGGAAGTCTGGCCTTGGCAATAATTCTTATCAGTCTGAATCATGGTTTTAGAGTTGATTTGTTCAATTACCTGTTCGGTAGTATTACAACCGTGAGACAAGCAGATGTTTATATTATTTTTATCCTGGGACTGCTTGTTATCGCCGGAATTTTTGCTTTTTATAAAGAGCTAGTCTATATCACAGTAGATGAAGAAGCGGCACAAGTAAGCGGTATATCTACAAGATTAATCAATATACTTCTTATAGTATTTGCCGCGTTAACTGTTTCTCTTGCTATACCTATAGTCGGAGTTCTTCTGATAGGGGCACTTATTGTCATTCCTGTAGTTACCGCTTTGCAACTGCGGAAAAGCTTTAAACAAACTATTTTTATTGCAGAGATTGTATCGGTATTTTCGGTCACTTTCGGTATCATCAGTTCTTTTTACCTTAACTTATCCGCAGGTGGAGTGATCGTCCTTATCAATATCATTATCCTTCTCCTCACGTTTATCATCAAAGAGTTTAAACATTAGAATTTAGAAAAAGTCATTGTAACAAAAGAATTGTTCCAGTGACTGCAAATACTCCTCCCAAAACCTTTTGAGGTATGAAATTTCTTTCTTTCAGGAAAATTACACTGAGAAGTACAGTCAATACAGTTGGAGTTGCCATCAGAGGAGCGATTTGTGATGCATTTCTTCCTATCTGATATGCAAAAAAAAGAAAAAGAGAGTTTAATAGCCATTTCCGGTTGCTAATTTCGCTGAAACCTGTTTCTCCAGTAAACCCATAGTTTCTTCAGATCTTTGTCAGTT
>Ga0209211_10002989_pt1 | contig 28265 bp, 8 predicted proteins | sample RifGroA2_FD_183992 | JGI IMG/M metagenome (GOLD analysis project Ga0209211, IMG submission 183992) | Groundwater microbial communities from Rifle, Colorado, USA - Groundwater A2 (SPAdes) (version 2) | ecosystem: Environmental > Aquatic > Deep subsurface > Groundwater | place: Rifle, Colorado...
CACCTGGTTTACAAGCAGGACAGCCTCCTCGGTTACGCAGACGTACCATTTGCTCGACGTGATGATGGAGCACGCATTCCCGTGGGGACACAAAGTTATCCTGAGGGGCAGACGGGGTGCTTTCACTCCGTCCTTGGTCGAGAATGAAGCCGCGTATATGGTCGAGTATATGGTGCCGGTCGGTATTCCAATCACCCGGACTCAACGGGCAGGCATCCTCAAGGGGAAAGTCCTGGATGTTGAAACGGGGAAAGGCATCGAGGACGTTTTGGTCTATGCCGGGGCCGTTGTGACAGCGACGGATGATGAAGGATATTTCAGCTTCCCATCGCTCAAGCCGGACAAGTACTATCTGTTTATCGACAAGGCGAGCATCGGTCTCAATCGCGTTCCGACCCAGCAACTGCCCAAAGAGGTGGAGGTTCGAGGCGGAGAGGACATCAACATTGACATCGGGGTGACGAGGAGTGGGACCTTGACGGGTCGCGTTCGGTTGTTTGCTTTCGCGGAAGGTCTTTCCGATACTGGAAGGGTTCGTTATGACGAGCGGGGAGGACACCGGGGGGCTGTTCTTGAGCTCAGCAATGGGACTGAATTCCAACGACGTGTCTCCGACAACAGGGGACGATTTGTTTTCACCGATGTGCGCCCGGGTTCCTGGTCGGTCAAGGTTGTCGACGGCAATCTCCCGGAGTATCACTTTATCGAGAAGGAGGGGTTGCGCGCGGAAATCAAACCGGGTGAAACGCACGAGGTCGAATTCAAAGTATTACCGAAGCGAAGGCGCATCCAGATCCTTCAGGAAGGCCGCGTGATCGAATCGGTGAAGCCGGTCGAAAGCGGGAGGCAAGGTCGACCTTCTGCAAAAACATGTCTGGTGGTCCCGGCTGATGATGGCTCCGGTTTCCTGATCCATCTCTCACCGTGGTCGATTGAAAACGAAGCCCGCACGGCTACCCGTGAAGCAGAGCGATTGACCGGCAGGAAGGGGACGGTTGAACGAATGTCCGCAGCCGAGTTCCGCGTCCGTCTGACCGGCTTTAAAAATCTGGAGGAGGCGAACAGGGTCTGTGCACAATTGCAGTCGTTGAAGTAACCCGGGTTCGATTCCATTGTCGAGAGAATGTGTCACCCTACCATCATGGATTAGGTGAGCCCCCTTTCAATCAGGTCCTCGACCCTTTTTCTATGTAAACCTTTTCCCGCTTGAAGCTGCTCTTAGATCCCCCATCCAATGAGTCAGATGCTATCACATTTCTTGTTATTTTCCTTCGGTTCCCAATAGTCGCACGCTAACGCGTGCGTTAGTAGTAAGCCTCCGGTTGGCTGTAGAATTTACAAGTCACCCCCCTTATCCGATCTCGCTTCCTTCATCGCGATTCTTCATAAAACCCTCATGAACAGAGGGTTTTATCATTTCCCCCATTTTTCTATCCCAGAGAGGTTTTCCTGGCAAGGGGATTGAGGTTCTATGAGGAGACCGATGGTTATCACTAAATTGTCGCTTCAGAAAAAGGTCTTGACTTTCACCACTACTTTAGGTTTCTTTTGTCAGCGATGAGAAATCACCACGTTATACTTACACTCGTTGTCCTTCTGATCAGCCCCATACTTGCCTTTGGTCAAACGGGAGGGAGCAGCGTAACCCAGACCGTAACGATTGAAGTCAAGCCTATTACTATGATCCAGGTCACAGGCAATCCGGGTTCGATGGTCATCACCGATATGGCCGTGGGGGAAGAAATGTCGGCGGTGAGCGATCAGAGTTCGCGCTACCATATGTTGACGAACCTTGAGAACATGAAGATTGTCGCCTCCATCGATCGACCGATGCCGGCGGGAACACAGCTTCGGATACAACTGGGGACACATCAGGGGATCAGCGCAGGTTCGGTTGATCTTTCGTCTTCCGTTTCGCCGGTCACGGTTGTGACAGGTATCGGCAGGGGAAGCGAGATCAATCAACCGATCAGCTATACCTTTGCTGCGGCCTCAACCGTTGAACGCCTTGATACCGATTCAAGAGTTGTAACACTCACGCTTACCGATTGAGCGATCATCCCATGCGTTGTTCCTCGTACTTCCTCATCCTCGTTCTGTTGTCCTCTTGGGCCGCCCATGAAGCTTACGCCCAACAGACAAGCTCGGCAACGCAGACGGTCACGTTCGCAGTCCGAAGGCCGGCGCTTCAGGAATCCCGGGTTTTGTCAACAGTGGCGGGAGGAACGCAAAATGCAATGCTGGGGATGAAGTCTCTTCAGCCACAAAGGAAAGTGACGGCGACGGTTGCTGTGGATCAAGAGTCTTTTCGGCACGTTGACCTTCGTGATGAGGAAGAAAATCCCGCTAGTCATGCTTCTCCCCATTTGTCGATAAATACTGCTTCAACGGGTCATCGGCCTTTTCCTGGCGATTCAAACCTCCTTCAAGACCGCGGTTTACTGCTTACCGTTACAGACTGACCGACTTTTCCGCAACACCGGTTCCAAAACCCCACTTTTTATTTCCCGCGAACTTTGTGTTTTTCCGCACGCGGCCCTCTTGCGGTGCCTTCCACTCAAGAGATTTCACCATCGATAAAAGAATTTGGTGACCCCAGCCAAGTCCTTAAGGTGGTCTCCGTCGCGAATCACCTCTAATAGTTTTTTTGTAACTAGAAGCCATCTCAAAAACCCTATTCTTGTTGTTGTGAGCCACAAGGAACACAAAGGTCACAAAATTCTTTAAAGTTTTTCTTTGTGCTTTTTGTGATCTTTTGCGGCAATTCATTTTTGAGATAGGTTCTACTCAGTTTGACCACCGATGACACACGGATGAACACCCTGCCCGACTGCTGACACAGTCAGGCAGGCAGGGGTGCGCCATCCGTGGTGAAACAAAACGTTTCTTCTTTTCAGAACGCTGAGTAATTGCGTTTTTTATTGGGTTGACGGATTTTTTCCGACGGCTTGACGAAACGATCGAAAGCAAAGCATTTCCTCTCCCTCAAATCAATCTCCGCGCCCGTTGCTTCTCAGGATTCTCTGAGGGGGCAGGAATCCTCGCAAAGCGCCCTCAACCACCTGATTATTCTTCATCGTAGTTCCTTGTTCCTCTCCACTCCGAGCTCTCGTTGCACCAGGGTCGTTCATGGTTCCGCCCGACAAACGGTGATGCCCATCACCTGATTAGTCGCCCATTTTTTCGCTGAAACATCAATTCGCAAATAGTCGCCCGCAGATTCTCATTCTCTCTAAGGTGATCACCGTAGAAGCCTCCGTACTTGCCCGCAATTTCATAATTACGGTATAGGGTCGATACCGGTTCTCCCCATTTTCATTGATTTTAATGACCGAAACAGGGTGTTCCTTCACCCAACCCTTTCGCGGGTCTTACCACTCTTCTTCATTCTTTGGAGGTTACGATGGGACCGATCAAGGTTCTGATTGCGGACGATCATAAAGATTTTCGCAGGGTCGTTCACAATTTTCTCAACAGTCTGCCCAACATTACGGTTGTCGGGGAGGCTGTTGATGGCATCGATGTCGTGCTACAGACGGAGCTGCTTGATCCGGATGTCGTGCTGATGGACATCGCGATGCCGCGACGCAACGGTCTCGATGCCGCGCGGATCATCAAGGACCGGTGGCCGGCGAAGAAAGTGGTAATAACCACAATGAGCGATAACCCGATGTACAGGAGCCAGGCTCAACAGGTGCGTGCGGACGAATTCATCCTCAAATCGTCCTTGAAGCCGGGACTGGAAGCAGCATTGAACGTTGCTTCTCACCATTTGCAACCGTCCCAGCCATCCCTTTCTCTTTTCCCCCTTCCCATCACGACATTAAAATAACTCTCATCATTCATAACACCATAAGGAGCAACACCATGGCAACCATAAAAATACTCATCGCGGACGATCATGACGGATTCCGTCGATCTCTTGCATCGTTTCTCACCGCCCAGCCCGGCGTCGAGATCATCGGCGAGGCGCGGGATGGAGTGGAAGCCGTTGACAAGGCGGCGGAGCTGCGTCCCACGCTCGTGCTGATGGATCTCGATATGCCAAGCCGCGACGGGTTCGAAGCTACGCGGCAGATCAAACGCCTCGTTCCCGACACCCGCGTCATCATTCTCTCCATTTATGGGGACGACGTGTATCGGCGGATGGCGTGGAAGCATTCGGCGGATGGGTTCATCGATAAGAGCGCAATGAAAAGGGCGCTCGTGATGCTGATTGAAAACGAACAGGCGCGCCTAGTGAATCTCCCGATGCAAGAATCGGCAGCCTGATAAGGATCGACTGAGCATCATCGTTTGAAACAGTTCAAAACCATATTGCAACGATGGGTCCGTCTTGCGGGAGCACTGTTCGCAGCGCTTTTGCTGCTTCACGCGCTCGCGTTCGGTGATTCTTACCAAAACCGGCAAACCGGCGTCTGGAGCAACAAGACCACCTGGATGACCACGACGAACCTAACGGGCACCATTGCGGTCTCAACGGCTTCCACCACCGTGACGGGCACCGGTACGGCCTTTTTGACGGAGTATCAGGTTGGTGATCTTGTTGTTCGCACCAGCAACCTTACCGTCCTCGGAACGGTTGCGAGTATAGCCAGCAATACCTCGCTTACCTTGACCGCCAATGCCACTGCCACGGCCACCGGCCTCGCTCACCGCCGCGGCCGGGTTCCCACGTCGGCCGACGATGTGACAATCACGGGTGAAAGTCAGACCGTGACGTTGGATGGAAACTACTCCGTTGCCTCCATCGCTATTTCGCACACCGGCGGCAATAGTACAACGACAACCCTTGATGTGAGCACCTATACGCTCACGATCAGCGGTAATACCTCCGTCACGGGCGGATCGGGTAATCGGTTCTCGAAAATCCTGGTCGGAGGGGGGACGATGACGGTTGGTGGAAATCTTTCGATTTCAGACGGGAATGCCACGTTTGACCTCAGTGCCGGCTCGAACAGTGTCCTGAACATTGCGGGCACGATGACCAACGCCGGAATCTTTACGCCGGGAACCTCCAGTACGGTCAATTTCAACGGCACTTCCACGCAAACCCTGCCGGTGACCGGTTTCACCTATGCCCACGTCTCGCTCAATAACACTGCCGGCGTCACGTTGGGCGGCGCCATTACGGCGACCAATGTGACCGGCAATATCCGGGTTCTGACCGGTTCCTTCACGAACAACGGCAATGCCATCGCGGGGAATGCTGCCAAGACCTTCGAGGTGGCAAACGGAGCAACATTCTTTGTGGCCGGAACGAGCGCGTTCCCCACAAACTTCACTGTTTCGCTGGGCACAACCAGCACGGTCGAATACTCCGGCACGACGCAAACGGTATCCCAGCAGACCTATGGACACCTGACCCTGAGCGGCAGCGGGACGAAATCGACGACCGCGACGATCTCCGTTCTCGGGACATTGCTCCACTCCAGCTCCGGCACGTTCAGTCTTGGTGCGGCGATCACGCAGGTCAACCAGGTTAATATCGCCTCGGGCACGTTGCAGGACAACGGGAATACGATCACCGTCAGCGGCACCGGCGCGAGCACCTGGGTACGGAGCGGGACATTCACTGCGACCGGCACGACGATCTTCACAGGTGCGGCCCCGCAAATCGGCACATCGAACTTCTCGACATTGCAGGTCAACGTCGGTTCCGGCAACACGACAACTGCAACGGGGGCTCTCAGCGTTACGAACCTCGTTCTGACTACGGGCATTTTTGATCCGGGAACCTTCTCTCACACCATTGCGACAAACTTCACGCTTGCTTCCGGAACCCGGCTGCTGGTGAAGCAATCCACGTTCGCCGGCAACTACAGCAAGACCCCCACAACGGTCAGCGACGGCAGCACGGTGGAATACCAAGCGACAGGCTCCACCGTTGCAAACTTCATCTATTCGAATCTGACGATCAGCGGCACGGTCACCGGTGCGTCCACAGCCACGGTTGACGGAGTCTTTACCGTGAGCGGCTCCTTCAACCCCGGCGGTGGCGTTATGACCTTCACCGACGGTGCCTCCATCGTCAATTCCGGTACGCTGACGTTTGCCGGCATCACGATCGACAACGCCGCAGTGGTCACCAGTTCCTCCAGCTTCACGATCCAGGGTGCACTCACCATCAGCGCCGGGGCAAACTTCTCGCCGACGGGAACAATCACCGTGAATGGCGGATCGATTTCGAACTCAAGCGGCACCCTCATCTTCCAGAGCCTGACCCTCTCGGGTTCCGTGACGGCGAACGCGACCTATTCGGTGAACTCAGCACTCGTGGTCAATGGAACCGTCAACGCAACCTCGGGAACCGTGACGCTCGGGACTGCGACCTTCACCATTTCCAGCGGCAGTATCTCCTTCCAGAGCCTCACCATCAGCGGTGTGGTCACTGCCAACGTGAGTTATGAAGTGAAGGGAACCTTGTCGATTGGCGGGGCCGGCAACCTTTCGCCCACCTCCGGAACGGTTACCGTCAACGGCGGGACGATCACGAATGCCGGAACGCTCTCGTTCCAAAACCTGACCACCTCCGGCACCGTGACCATGAACACGAGCTTTACGGTCAAGGGAACCTTCAGCAACACCGGTACGGTCAACCAAACCTCAAACGTCCTGACGACACAGTCAGGTGCGACGATCAGCAACTCGAACTCCCTCACGCTGAACAGCCTCACTGTTGCGGGCGCGACGACGGGAAGTGGAAGCTTTACCATGAACGGAACACTGACGTTGAGCGCCAACCTCGCCATGGGGGCCAATACGCTTACGATGGGCGGGAGCGCGACCACCACCGGATCTGCGGACGTGACCGGGACGATCCGCCGGACGAGTTTTGCGTTGAGCACGGCGTATACATTCGGTAATTCCTTCACCACGATGACGTTTACCAGCGCCAGTGTTCTCCCCAGTTCGATCGATGTGACGGTTTCAATTGGCAGCGCCCCCGCGGCAAAGTCCGACGCACTCCAACGCTATTACGGAATTACGGAATCGGGAGGATCGGGGTACTCCTCGACGCTCCGCTTGCATTATCTGACGGGTGAACTGAACGGGAACACGGCGACCACGCTGAATTTGTGGAGAAACCCCTCGGGTACCTACTCGAACGAAGGACGAAGCGATTTCAACACGTCTGACAAGTGGGTCCAACGAAATAATGTCTCGGTTCTTACCTCCGAGTGGACACTGGCCGACAAGCCGACGATCGACTTTGTCGCGGGCAATAGTGGTGATTGGAACAGTCCGTCGACGTGGGGCGAATCAGGGACCCCGGTTGAAGGAGTGAACTATCCCGGTCCGGTTGACAACGTGAGGATCGGCAACAACTTCACCGTGACCCTGACCGCGAACCACTCTGCACTCTCAGTGACAGTCGAAGGGGATAACGGAACCAACGGAACCACGCTCCTTGATGTCGGATCATTTACTCTGAATGTGGGATCCGGCGGACTGACCATCACCGGCGGAAACGACGACAGCCGTATTGCGCGAGTCCGTCTGGCCGCCGGCACGCTGTCAGTGACCGGCTCCATCACATTGAACACCAGTTCCGCTCCGCGATCGGTTCTTGATATCAGTTCGGGCGCGAGCACCGTCAACGTCGGCGGTTCCTTCTCCAAGACCACCGCTGGTACATTCAGTGCTGGAGCTTCCAGTATTGTCAATTTCAACGGGTCATCGCCTCAAACGATTGACGTTGCCAATCTCGCCTTCGCAAGTGTGCGCGTCAATAACACCGCCGGTGCCACGCTGAACGCGAACGTCACCACGTCCAACATCTCCGGCAATCTCCTCGTCCTGACAGGGACCCTGAACAACGGCGGGTATTCCATCGTCGGTGATGCGATTAAAACGTTCGAGGTGGCGAACGGGGCTACGTTTGGCTTGACAGGGACCAGTTCCTTCCCGATCGGTTTCGGAACGGTTACGATTGGCTCCTCCAGCACCATCCGGTATGAGGGGACCAACCAGACGATTGCCCAGCAATCGTACGGCAACTTGGTGGTGGACGGAAGCGGTACGAAGACCGTTTCTACTGCTCTCACAGTTGCTGGCACCCTCACGCATCTTGCCAGCACGACGACTCTTTCCGGTACGGGAGGTGACGATCTCACGGCAGGGAAGGTAGTACTCACCGGCGGGACGTTGAACGATAATGGCCGCACGATCAATGTCACAGGGACGGGGAGTGGAGTATGGGATAAAAACGGCGCGGCAACGTTCACTGCCTCAGGCACGACCGTCTTTACAGGTGCCGCGCCGCAGATCAGCTCCTCGAACTTCTCGACGTTCCAGATTAATGTCGGCAGTGGAAATACGGCCACGGCGACGGGCGCTCTCTCGATCGCGAATTTCACCTTAACAAGCGGTCGTTTCGATCCGGGTTCCTTTGCCCACACGATAAGCACGAACCTGACACTGAACACGGGTTCTGTCCTCCTGGTGAAGACCGCAACCTACGCCGGCAACTACAGCCGCACACCCGATGTTGTGTCGACCGGCAGCACCGTCGAGTATACGGCCACTGGTTCGACGGTCGCCAACATCGCCTACTCCAACCTGACGATCAGCGGTACGGTGACGGGATCCTCAACGGCGTCGGTGGACGGGACGTTCACGGTCTCCAACTCCTTCACCCCCTCCGGCGGCACATTGACGATGAACGACGGCGCATCGATCGTCAACTCCGGTACCTTGACCTTCTCCGGTCTTAGTATTGCCGCAGGAGCGACGGTTTCGAGTTCCAGCGCCTTTACCGTCGGTGGCGCTTTAAGTGTCGGTTCAGGGGCTACGTATGCGCCGACGGGCACCATCACGTTGAACGCGGCAGCCCTGACCAATGCAGGATCGCTCACCTTCCAAAACCTGACGCTCACTGGAACGGTAACGGCGAACACCAGCTATACCGTGAACGGCACGCTCGCCGGCGGTGGTGACCTGGATGCTTCCAGCGGGACCGTTACCCTCGGCAACGGTGCAACCATTTCAACCTCCGGCGCTATTTCCTTCAGCGGTCTCACCGTGGCCGGTTCGGTCACCGCCAATGCCACCTATGCCATCAAAGGATTGCTGTCTGTCGGCGCCTCCGGCAACCTCAGTCCGACTAGTGGGACGGTCACATTGGCAAACGGTTCGAGCGTTTCCAACAGCGGCACGCTGTCGTTCCAGAACGTGACCACCGCCGGCACAGTGACCATGAATACCGGGTTCTCGGTGAAGGGAACATTCAACAATACCGGGACGGTCAACCAGACCAGCGGCACTTTGACGACCACCGCCAGCGCCGTTATCAGCAACAGCAGTTCGCTCACCTTGAACAACCTGACGGTCAATGGTGCGACCACCGGCTCTGGTAACTTCACCGTGAACGGAACCCTTACCCTGAATGCAAACCTTGCCATGGGCGCCAACTCCGTGACGATGGGAGGCGCGAGCGTCACGGCGGGAGCGGCAGATGTAACCGGGACCGTCCGTCGGACGACTTTCTCCAACGGCACGGCGTACTCCTTTGGCAATGCATTCACATCCCTGAACTTTGTTTCCGCGTCGGTTCTCCCAACCTCGGTCGACGTGACGATTGCCATCGGCTCGGCACCTCCGGAGAAGAGCGACGCCATCACGCGGACCTATGCGATCGCCGAAACGGGGGGATCGGGCTACGCCGCGACACTGCGGCTCCATTATCTCGACGCAGAACTGAACGGGAACGATGAGTCGTCGCTGAATCTCTGGTTCAAGGATGGATCATCCTATGTCGACAGTGGCTCCACGGCATCCAATAACTCCGACAACTGGATTGAAAAGTCAGGGCTGACCTCCCTCTCGGCAACATGGACTCTTGCGAATTTCGCTCCGACCGGATTTATCGCCGCGGTGACCGGAAACTGGAACGCCCCGGCAACGTGGGGTCTGACCGGGACACCGACGGAAGGGGTCAATTATCCCGGTCCGAACGACATCGCCAACATCAATGGAGACCTGACGGTCACTGTCACTACGAACCAGTCAGTACGCAAGATTCTGATGCAGCCGACCGGAACGCCGAAGACCGCCACTCTGAATATCGATGAGGGATTGACGATGTCGGTGGGGACCGGCGGCATCACGCTGGCGAGCACGTTGAGCAATCGGAACGCGGTCATCAACGCCCCCAGCGTTACATTGAACGTCGACGGTAGTATTTCCCTCACCGGCTCTTCCGTAACTGCCGCACTGATCGACCTGACGGGGGGGAGCGGCACCAGCACATTGAACCTGAAAGGGAGTATTTCGCGCACGGATGCGACGGCCGGGAGCCTTGTGTTCAGCAGTACCGGTTTGTTAAACATGAACGGGACAGGGGGACAGACGCTCGACGTCAGGGGATCAACCTTTGGAACGATTCACCTGAATAACACCAGTGGCGGTGGCGCCGAGCTGTTGGGTGATGTGACAACCTCCAACGTTGCGGGCGACCTCCGGGTTCAGTCGGGCACCTTTAACACCGGCGGGTATGCCGTTGCCGGAAACTCGGGCAAGACATTCCAGCTTGCGGCGGGAAGCACCTTCATTATTTCCGGTACCAGTACCTTCCCAACCGGGTTTACGTTCGACCTTTCTGCGACCAGCACGGTCAACTATAGCGGCGGAGCCCAGGCGGTATCCGATCAGGCGTACGGCAATCTGATCCTCGGCGGGAGTGGATCCAAGACGATCACGTCATCGCTCAGCGTCACGAACAACTTTACCTATTCTTCCTCCGCGTCAACCTCGCTCTCCGGAACTTCCGGCCATAACCTGACGGCGAAGACGGTGACCATCAGCGCCGGCACGCTGAATGACAATGGCCGCACGATCACCGTCACGGGTACGAGTACGCAGGTCTGGACAAAGTCGGGTGGCACGTTCACAACCTCGGGGACGGTTGCCGTAACTGGCGCCGGTGCGCAAATTGGTTCCTCGAATTTTGCAAGCCTCAACATCAATGTGGGAGTCAGCAATACGGCTACCGCGCTTGGCGCGTTGTCGATGACAAGCTTCAGCCTGACGACCGGTACCTTCAACCCGGACTCGTATCTCCATACCATCAGTTCCTCCTTCACGGTGGGAAATGGAACAACGTTGCTGGTTAACACAACCACCTTTGGAGCCAACTATAGCAGTAATCCGACGACCCAGTCGGGTAGCACTATCGAGTACACGAGCGCCGGTTCGACCATCAGCAATGCCTTTGCGTACCAGAACCTCACTGTGTCTGGAACGGTTACCGGGGCTTCATCTGCGACGGTCAACGAGAAATTCACGGTGAGCGGGACATTCACTCCTTCCACCGGCACAATGATCTTCAACAACGGTGCGGAGATTATCAACAACGGAACGCTCTCGTTCAGGAATATTACGATCTCCGATGGTGCCACCGTTGTCTCCGCGAGCAGCTTTGCCATTAACGATGCCTTGTCGGTCGGACAAAACGCTATTTTCCAGCCCTCCGGAACGGTCTCCTTTGTGACCGGCGGATCGATTACCGTCAGCGCGGTCCCCGCAAACGAAGGGACCCTCTCCTTCAACAATCTCTCGGTCTCGGCACCGGTCACAACATCCTCATCCTTCTCCATCTCGGGCACCTTGAATATCCAGGCCAGTGGTGAGATCGATCCCACGGCGGGGAAAATCACCATGGGAGCTGGTTCCACCATCCTGAACTCTTCGATCCTCTCCTTCCATCGAGTGGAGATGACCGGCACGGTGACCGCCAACACGAATTTCGCGGTGAAGGACTCGCTGGTCATTGGCGTTGCCGGAACGCTCAGTCCGACGAGTGGAACGATCACACTGGAGAACGGAGCCAAGGTCCTGAACAGCGGCAACCTCTCGTTCAACAATCTGACCGTAAACGGCACCGTCGCCGCGAACACCAGCTTTACCATCAAGACCGGACTGGATGTTTCCTCCGGTGCCGATTTGACGATCACCAGCGGAACGGTCACCCTGAACAGCGGTGCAAGCGTCACCAACAACAGCACGCTCAGCTTCAACCACTTAACGATTGCCAGCGGATCCGTGACGGCGAACCAGGGATTTGCCGTATCCGGTACGCTGACGCTGAACGGCGATCTCGTCATGGGTTCCAACATCCTCGACCTCGGGACGACGGCGACCATCGGCGGCACGAGCGATGTCACCGGCAACGTCCGGCGCTCAGGCACATTCTCTCTGTCCACTGCCTATGCGTTCGGAAGCCAGTTTACCTCTGTGACGTTTGCCTCCGGGACGCCCCCGACATCGATCACGATGAACATTGCCAAGGGATCGTCCCCCGTCGAAAAACCGGAAGCGATTCTCAGGTATAACGACATCACCACATCCGGTGGAGGCTCGTATGAGGCCGCCCTGCGATTCCGATTCCTGACCGGTGAGTTGAACGGCAATGACCCGTCAACACTTTCCCTCTGGCGGAAAGTCGGAGTGAATCCGTATGCGGACTCGGGCCGGACCACGAACAATCTTGTCAACAATTGGGTCGAAAAATCCGGGCTCACGGAGATTGACGGAATCTGGACGCTCGCCAGACAAAATCCGGGTGGCTTCATTGCCGTCATCAGCGGCGACTGGAATGATCCTGCAACGTGGGGATTGAGTGGGGCGCCGGCGGAAGGGGTCAACTATCCCGGCCCATCCGACATCGCCAATATCATCAATAACCTGACCGTAACGCTCACGGCCGTTCAGTCCGCCCAGCGAGTCAACGTCGAAGGGCCGACGGTGAATGGAACCGCGTTGCTCGAGGTGGGCGCGTACACGCTGAACATCGGAACGGGCGGATTGCGGATTACAGGTGGGACGGCGGATACACGGATCGCCAAGGTCACCGTGGCAGGTGGAACCATCGCTCTTGATGGCGATCTGGTCTTCACGACAACTTCCGCAATACGTGCCGAGCTCGATATGAGCCTCGGCTCGAACAGTACGTTGGCCATTACCGGCGCGATGACGAAGACCTCGGCCGGGACCTTTACGTCTGGATCTTCCGGGGTTGTGAATTTCAACAGCGCGACCAGCGGTCAGACACTGAACCTCTCGTCATTCACCTTCTCGAATATTCGGATCAACAATACGGGAGGAGGTGTCACGCTCGGGAATAACGTCACGACGTCGAATGTGACCGGAGATATTCGCGTTCAGTCGGGTGCTCTGAACAATGGTGGTTTCGCGATCGAGGGGAATGTCGGAAAGACATTCGAAGTAGCGAACGGCGCCTCGTTTAATCTGACCGGCACAAGCACATTTGCGACAGGATTCACCATGTCCCTCGGGGCCTCGAGCTCCGTGAATTATGTCGGCACCGCGCAGACCATTGCCAACCAGTCGTACGGAAACCTGACGCTGGGTGGCTCGGGCGGGCACACGGTGAACAGTGCGCTCAGCGCATCGGGGACGTTTACCTACTCCAGCTCGGGAAGCACGTCCCTCTCAGCTACCGTCGGCCATAACCTGACGGTTGGGAAGTTCAGCCAGTCATCCGGAACATTCTCCGATAATGGTCGCACGATTTTCGTGACGGGGAGCGGCGCGAGCACGTGGACAAAGTCGGGTGGGACATTCACCGCGACAGGCATTGCCCGGTTCACGGGGGTTGCCCCGCAGATCGGCAGCTCCAACTTCGGAACCCTGGAGATCGATGTCAGCAGCGACAACACCGCGACGGCCACCGGCTCGCTGACACCGACGCATCTGGTTCTCACCACCGGAATGTTTGATCCCGGTTCGTTCCTCCATACGATCACGACGAACTTCACGCTCGCGAACAGTACCACGCTCAAGGTCGTCACGTCTACCTTCGGCGGCAACTATTCCAAATCGCCCACGACGGTCAGCGCCGGCTCGACGGTTGAGTACACCAACGCCTCCTCGACGCTTTCCAACGCGTTCACCTATTCCAACCTGCTCATCAGCGGAGCGGTAACGGGATCCTCCTCACCGACCGTGGGAGGCGCCTTCACCGTTTCCGGTACCTTCAATAACCCCGGCGGCACGGTGACACTGAATGACGGGGCTTCAATTGTCGTTTCCGGCGGTACCCTGAACTTCAGCAACGTCAGCATTGCAGCAAGTGCCACGGTGGCATCTTCCTCCAACTTTGGCGTGAACGGAACTCTCTCCGTCGGAAGCAGTGGCACGTTTGCCCCGACCAACACGATCACCATGCTGGGCGGATCCACAATTTCGAATGCTGGATCCCTTACCTTCAGCACACTCTCCATCGCAGGAGCAGTCACTGCGAATACGAGCTATTCCGTCAACACGCTCCTGACCGTGGGCGGAGGCGGAAATCTGACGGCGACCAGCGGGACGGTTACGATGACGGGAACCTCCACCATCGCAAACTCGGCGACGTTGGAGTTTGCCACGCTGGTCATCAGCGGTACGACCTCCACGTCGTCCAACTTCTCCGTGGTAACAGCCCTGACCATCGGCGGCAGCGGAACGTTCACTGCCTCGGCAGGGACGGTGACCATGAACGGCGGTTCTTCGATCTCCAACTCCAACGCATTGACCTTCTTCAATCTCACGACGGGGTCCGGAACGGTCACGTCGTCAAGCAATTTCAGCGTTTCCGGAACGTTCGAAGTCGGGACAGGATCAACCTTCAATCCGACCGGCACGATTACGATGAACAGCGGTTCCACGCTCACGCGATCCGGCACATCCTCCATGACCGATGTGACGGTTGCCGGAGGCACGGTCACGGGTTCGACCAACCTGACGGTGAGCGGCGTTTTGACCTTGAACGGTACGCTGTCGATGGGTGCGAATACGTTGTTGATGGGCACATCGGCAACGACGGCCGGGTCGGGTGACGTCACCGGCAATGTGGAGCGCACCTCCTTCTCGATTGGAACAAGCTATTCATTCGGCAATGAGCACACCACGTTGACCTTCAATTCGGCAACGGCGCTTCCGACCTCTGTCGTGATCAACATCGCCATCGGATCGGCACCGGCCGAGAAGGCAAGCGCGATTTTGCGCGTCTATGGAATCACGGAAACCGGCGGTGTGACGTACTCCTCAACGCTCCGCTTGCATTATCTCGATGACGAGTTGAACAGCAACATCGAGGCCTCGATGACGGTGTGGAAACGCATCAGCGGCACATACCAGAACCAGGGGAAGAGCAGTTCGGATGAAACCAATAACTGGGTACAGCAGGCGAGCCTGACGAGCCTGAGTGAAAACTGGACGCTTGCCAATCCGCCTGCCGTTGGGTTCTCGGCGACTCAATCCGGCGACTGGAACCTCGGTGCCACATGGGGTAATTCTGGCGATAACGTCGAAGGATCGGGATATCCGGGCCCGACCGATGTCGCGAACATCATCGATAATTTCACGGTCACATTGACCGCCTCGCAGTCGGTGGGGCAATTGAATGTCACCGGTTCTTCGGCCACAAACGGGACGTCACTCCTCAGCATCGGTTCACAAACCATGACCGTGGGAACGGGAGGGCTCGCGATCACCGGCGGTAGCAATAACAGTCGGATTGCCCGGATTGACGTGAACGGCGGTACGTTGACCGTGAACGGCAGCATCACCTTCTCCACCGGAACGGCTTCACGTGCGGTTCTTGATCTGAGCGGAGCCGGCAGCGCGACGAGCACATTCAACGTTGCCGGTTCGATGACCAAGTCATCGGCGGGAACATTTACGCCTGGAACGGCCAGCACGGTGAACTTCAACGGCAGCGGGTCGGCGCAGACGATCGATGTCACCAACTTCGCCTATGCCAATGTGAATGTGAACAACACGCACGCGAGCGGAGGCACGATCAATGCGGCGGTGAGCGCGACGAACATCACGGCGAACCTGAGGGTTCAATCCGGCGCCTTCTCTAACGGCGGGTTCGCGATTGTCGGTGGTACGGGAGATACCTTCGAGGTAGGAGCCGGGGCTACCTTCAAGATGACGGGGACAACGGGATTCCCGACCGCATTCAGCACCACCACGGTCAATTCCGCGAGCACCGTAGAATACATCGGCGGCGCGCAAACTGTTGCGCTGCTTTCGTACGGGAACCTGGTGCTTGGCGGTACGGGAAGCAAGACGATCTCCGGCGTCCTCAATGTCTCCGGCATGTTGACCTATTCAAGCAGTGCCTCCACGACGCTTTCGAGCGCCGTAAACACGAGCAAGTTTGCCCTCAGCAACGGGACGTTGAATGACGGCGGCGTGACGATCACCGTTTCTGGAACAGGGGCCAACACCTGGAGCAAGACCGGTGGTACTTTCACAACAACGGGAACGATCCGGTTTACGGGGACCAATCCTGAGATCAGCGCCTCCAACTTCGGCACTCTTGATTTGCAGGTGGGCGCTTCAGGGACGGCCGTCGCGACCGGCATCCATTCCTCGACGAACCTTGTGTTGACGAGCGGCACCTTTGATCCAGGTGTGTACGGGCACACCGTTGTGACCAATTTCACCCTTGCGAATGATACGCGTCTTCTTGTCCGGGGAGGTGAGTTTGTCACCAACTACAGCAAGACGCCAACCTCGATCGGCACCAACGTCACGGTGGAGTATGTCAGTGGTTCGGCGCAGACCGTCAACCAGACCATCACCTACTCCAAACTGAAACTGACCGGTTCAGGAGCGAAGAGCGCGGGCGGAGCGTTGACGGTGAACGATTCACTCGTTATCAACACGGGGGCCTCGCTCAACGGTGTCTCATACAACCATCAAATCAAGGGTGCCTGGCTCAATAACGGCAGTTACACCGGCAGTATCGGGGCCGTGACGCTGAATGGCCTCTCTGCACAAACGATTGGCGGAACCTCCGCCACGACGTTTAACAGTCTTACCATCAGCAACGCCAACGGGATCACGATCGAGACCAGCCCGACGGTCAATGGGATACTGACCCTCACGAGCGGCAATGTGACAACCGGGGCGAACAAGGTTACGCTGGGATCGGCCGGAACGGTCTCACGCACCAGCGGTCACATCGTCGGGAATTTTGAGAAGCACGTTGCCGCAGGTCCGACGACACGGAGTTTTGAAATCGGTGACGCCTCGAATTATACGCCGGTGAGCGTTTCGTTTGCCAACGTTTCGGTAGCCGGCTATCTGACGGCGACCACAACCGCCGGCGATCATCCGGATATCGCCAATTCGAGCGTCGAGCCTGATTCCACGGCGAATCGGTATTGGACGCTGACGAACAGCGGGATGTCATTCTCGACCTATGATGCCACATTCACCTTTGTGGCTGGTGACCTCGATCCCGGGGTCGACCCGTTGACGTTTGTTGTCACTAAGCTGGACGGTGTGACATGGTCTGATCCCGGAACTGGATCTGTGACCGCGACGACCACTCAGGGAACGGGCATGACCTCATTCAGCAACTTCGTCGTGGGAACACCGAGTTCGGCAGACTTCCTCTCGATTGGCACGGGCGACTGGAATGCAGCCGGGTCGTGGGATCGTGCCCGCGTGCCGAAGCAGAAAGACCGTGTCACGATTGTGGCGGGCCACACTGTTACCCTGACCGATGCCCGCGAGGTCACCAACCTGGCAGTGAATGGAACGGGTGTGTTTAACGGCAATGGAAACACCCTTTCTGTGTTTGGAAATATCACACTGGATGGAACGTGGAGTGGCAGTGGAACGATTGAGTGGGTGGCGGGAGGCAAGACTCTGTCCGGGACGGGGACGGCCTCCGGCACGAGTGTTCTGCAAATCATCGGCACCGGTCACTCTGTTGATGCTGCCGCCAACCTAACGCTCTTCCAGGTGAACATCCCCGCCGGCAACAGCTTCACGAACGACGGCACCATCGGTCTTACACGTCTCACAGGAGGGAACGGTGCCTCGACGTGGACCCAAGGCACGAACTCCAATCTCACCGTGGTGCAGGACCTCCTGACGACCGGCACGTTGACCGCGACCGCCTCCGGGAATACGGTGACGTATGGAGGAAATTCTGCGCAGTCAGTGAAGACCACTACCTATCACCACCTCGTTCATACCGGGACCGGAACGAAGAGTCTCTCGGGAGCCATTTCCATCGATGGTGATCTCTCCGTCAATGCCGGAACGCTCGATCTGGGGGCATTCACGGCGAACCGTTCATCGGCTGGTGGGACTCTCACGATCGCAAACGGCGCTACGCTCAAGATAGGTGGTACGGGGACCGTTCCTTCCGATTATTCCACCCATTCGGTAGGAGCAACGAGCACCATTGAATACTCCGGCACAACACAATCCATTGTTGTTCTGAATTCCTCCCAAAATTATGGGACTCTTATCGTGTCAGGGTCTGGCACAAAGACTCTCGCAGGATCGATTGGCGTTGCGTCGAATTTGACCATTCAGGGTGGAACGATGGATCTTGCCGGATTCACGGCTGACCGGACGACCGGAGGCGGAACATTCACCTTGTCGAATGGAGCGGGGCTCACCATCGGTGGTACGAACGGTTTGCCGGCGAGCTATGCGACACATTCGATTGGTGCTTCGAGCACGGTGGAATATGCCGGGACCAATCAGACCATAAACATTCCCAACAGTTCTCAAAGCTACGGTCACTTGACGTTATCGGTTTCCGGGATAAAGACATTCTCCGCCGGCACCACGGGCGTCCAAGGGAACTTTGTCCTGAACGCCGGGCCGACCGTTGACGCGACCACCAACAGTTCAACGATTCTCCTGAACGGCACGAGCGGTTCACAAGCGCTTGCCGTGATCGACTACTACCACCTGTCGTTCACCAATGCCGGCAGCAAGGTGGTTGGATCGGGCACAACAAGAATTGCCGGTGATTTCACAGTGAGCGGCGGTGCGGTGGATGCCACGACGAACACCTCGACCATTGAATATAACGGGACTGCATCACAGAGTGTTGCAGGCATTACGTATTATCTCCTTCACTTCTCCAATGGCGGAGTCAAAACCATCGGAGCAGCGACGACGATCGATGCCGGTATGCTCGTAAATGCCGGTGCTTCGGTGTTTGTTAACGCCACCGGTGTCTTGACACTTGGAGGTGATCTTGAGAATGATGGAACACTGACAAACGAAGGGACAATTGAAGTTAGTCCCTGATGAATAATGATGAACAAACAGCTAATTCACATGAAGAATTCAATCACAATCAGAAGAAAGGAGGTCTCCATGGACCGGGCAATCAATCGTCCCCCGTAGTTGCAGGAGTGACCGTTCCCTGAGCCCCGAGTTGAGCACTCGGGATCTCTGACAGGAACGGTTTGCGGTTCACTGTTTACAGTTCACAATTAACGTTTCACATTTCACTTTTTTTAAGGAGCAGTAGTCATGAAAACGCACCAAGCAGTACCCAAGCAGTCAGAGAACAACAACACAACGCAGTACAATTCACAACATTCACAAACCGTTACAAAAAGGAGCTTTGTCATGAACGCAACAAAAATCTTCCGCACGGGTCTTGCGACCCTTCTGTCGATCCTCTTCTTCGTTGGCCTGACGTTCGGTCAGGTCCTCAAGAATAAGGGGGTGTATCGTAATACAGGAACCAGCACCTTCAGTTCGGTCCAGAACTACCGGAGCGCCACTGCAGGCACCATCCTGAACTCCGGCAGCCTGTCAACCACAACTACTCTCGATAACGATGATGGGAGTGTCCAGGGCACAATCCGCAATTACATCGGCGGAGTTGCAGCCGGGACGCTGACGGTCGGGACCGACTTCACCAATGAAGGTGGAACCTTCGATAACGACAGCACCGATTATGTGCCCGTGCTGAACGTCGGGGGAGCCATTACCAACACCGGTACCTTCGATACGGATGCAGGCAAGGTGGTGTATAACGCTGCCGGTGCCCAGAACATTTTCACGACGACCTACGGAGCCTTGGTGGCGGGGGGAAGCGGCACCAAAACGTTTCTGGCAGCTGTGACGGTGAACGACTCCGCTCGGATTTTGGATGGTGTGACGCTGGCAATCAGTACGTTCGAGATTGACCTGAAGGGTTCGGCGAACGTCCTGGCGCCCACCGGTACGTTGTCGGCTTCGTCCGGAACGGTTGATTACAGCGGTGATCGCGACCAATCCATGTTCCCCGGGACATACAAGACGTTGACCCTGACAGGATCGACCGGTGCACATACCAAGACGTCGCCCGGTGCCGTCAGCTTCGCGGCAAGCGGTGCACTCACGGTCAGCGCAAACGATACATTCTATGTGTCGAGTGGCAATCTTGACCTGAGCACGAACACCCCCTCGCTGACAAACAGCGAAGTCATCAAGGTGGCCGGCAATGCGACGTTCCATGGTGGTATCACCGATGCAGGCGACTTCTACTATGCCGGTACGAGCTCCCAGGATATCGGTTCCGTCAGTTATGCCGAATTGCGTCTTGGCGGTTCCGGTGCGAAGGTTCTTCCGTCCGGTACGCTCTCCGTCACAGGCAACTACATCATCGATGCCGGAACCGGTGCACGCGACTACACGACGAACACCAGCACGTTCCAGTTCGCCGGGACCGGTGGAAGCCAATCGATCTCTGGTTTGGCTGAGACATTCCATATTCTCCAGTTTGCGGGTTCCTCAACCAAGACGTTGGGAGGTACTGCCTTCGGAGCGGCCAAGCTGGTTGTTACCGGGACGAGCGGCGTCGTGACGAACAATGTCACCACAGTGACATTGACGAACGTCTCTGGCGTCAGCTTGACGATCGCTTCTGGTGCTGAGCTGGTGAACAGTGCATCGAAGACGATCACGATGAACGGCGATCTGGAGCTTGACGGTATTCTGACGAACGCCGGTACGATCAGCGTATACTAAGATCATCATAGCCAACTCCTGAGTGCGCTTTCTTCTCCGATGTGAGAGGGAATAAGCACTTTGGAAGGAGTCCCATGGACTCGCGGCATTGTGGTTTGGGAAGTGTGCACCTCGTGGTGTCGCCGATCCGGAGATTTCCGGACGGCGACGGAAGCCAGTGGTGGTGCGCAACTTCTCCGAAACTGTCAATGCGCCTGTAGAGTTCTTTCAACGAACGGGAAACAGTTATGATGACTCATAGGAACCGGTATCGACCGGAACGGCGATCGGGGGCTAGCACCCGATTTGCCCGGATGGATCTCTCGAACCAGGAAACCGGCGGTTTTGAGCCTCTCTTGTTCAAACCGCCGCCGAATGGGCGCTGGTGTACAGTCAGGGCTCAATGGCCTCCCGGCAGAGGTATGGGGATAAGTCCGCCCACTATTGTAGGTCGCTGCGATGCTTCGACAACCTGCGCAATTGACTTTGTTACGCACAGGTGGGCGACGAAGCTGGTTGCCCTACGAGAGGTCAGGCGGCCACGGGAGTCGATCGCGTACTTGAAGGTCACCTTCAGCAGAGGTTGTGCTGAGAGGAAGGTGACCTTCATCAAGGCCCGGGAATCCATTGCGGTGGAATGGATCGATCCGGCCTGGCGAAGGCCACGGGAGTCGATACAGAACCGGAGTGGACCGGTAGGGAGAGGTATGCCCTATGATGTAGGTCGGGTCTCTGACCCGACCACCAATGCTTCCATGAAGCTTTTACATTGGTGGACAACCAGACTGGTTGTCCTACAAGATATCCGGCCACGGGAATCCATCGCGTGCTTGAAGGTCATCTTCAGCAGAGGTCATGTTGAGAAGAAGGTGACCTTCATCAAGGCCCAGCGGCGAAGGCCACGGGAGTCGATACAGAACCGGAGTGGACCGATAGGGAGAGGTATGCCCTACGATGTAGGTCGGGTCTCTGACCCGACCACCAATGCCTCCATGAAGCTTTTGCATTGGTGGACAACCAAACTGGTTGTCCTACAAGATATCCGGCCACGGGAATCCATTGCGTGGAAGAATGTCACCTTCAGCAGAAGTTATGCTGAGAAGAAGGTGACCTTCATCAGAGGCATCGATCCGCCTTGGCGAAGGCCACGGGAATGCATCAGGGTCCGTTCAGGATCTCACGATGTCGACATCGGGTGCAGGGGAAGACAGCGCACCCCACGGGGATTGGCTCGAGCGAGCGATGGGAGTACCCTGTCCGATCGCGACGTCGGGCAGCCCGCAGAGTTGGCGTTCGCGCTCAACTTCCGGGCTGACGGGAGCGATCCTGGACATTGCCCCAGACCGCGCGAACCGGTGCGGGAAAACAACCGGCCTCAGAGACCACCGGGGGTTGGTCGATCCGGTGAACACGGCCCACGGAATCGTGTGTGGGTGAGATGTGTCGGTGAGAGTGGATCGAGGGGCAGGGGTGTCTCGATGAGAGAGAGAGTTCTCAAAACAAGACGTGCGGGAGTACTCTACCCATGCTGAGCAATTCACAGATGAAGTCTATGGTATGATCAACAATTTTCGGTAATGACATGACATTCAGGCAATCGATCCAGTCCGGTAGTATGCGGATGAGAGAAATGCCGATCAGAGGGAAGAAAAGACAGTTAAGCTTTTTCTTACCAGGATCAGTCTGTTCAAGCGCGGGAGCGCTGCCGAGTGGAGTTTTACTCCTTCTCCATTCTATGGGCAGGTGCTCGTCGGGGGACAGGTGGAGTGCGCATGGCAACCGGGGTTGCGTTTTCATGACTCGAAAAGAAACAAATCCAAACCGACGTGAAGGAGCTACAGGCTCTCCTCATGGCCGGCCTTACACGGGAAAGTCCTTGCTCGGTTCTTTCCTGAAGATCGAAGAGGAGCTCCATTGTCAATGAAGGTTCTGGAAACTCGGTCGAAAAATATTGCCACAAACCTGCCTGCCGAAGTGCCCTACGGCACGCAGGCCCGCCTAAGCACGAAGTGCGTCGGCGGGCAGGCAGGGGCACAAGGTCACCAGGTGATACAAGAAAACAAAATCAGGTCGTTTTCTTCGTGTCTTGCTCGCCCGAACGACTGTTTTTCAGTCGGGCGGGGTGACTTAGTGGCAAGCGGTTGTTCTTCGTTCGAGGCTCTGGACAAGTTTGGCAACTGGAACTTCTCGCAACGATGGGAACGAGGGAAGGTGAGTTTGCTCCTTCTCACCTTCTCTCGTCCATCGGTTGTTGAGCGATGGTACTGGATGGCAGGGGTAGAAGAATGCCACGAAGGACACGAAGAATGGCACGAAGAACACGCCTACGTGCCGAAACGCAGCACTTCGGCGTGCAGGCACGAAGACACAAAGGATGATTTACACATGGTTTGTTCCTATTTGATTTTTTTAGATAAGAAATCGTGTCTTAGTGCCTTAGTGGCAAGAACAAGATGTACGTTTCGGCAAATTGTCCGTAAGCGAACAATGATGAAGGACATCCAACGATGAATCGGTATCGAAAGACATATTCGAAGGAGTTTTGCGCAGGTGTTGACGCACGTCAATATCGCCGCAAGATTCACTCTGGTCGTGTCGTCGTTGACGGGACATCGTCCGGGTGCAGAGAATTGATTAAACCCAAGGGTACTCCTATGGTTGACAAAAACAAAAAGAAATTGGCGCGGCGAGTTGTTCGCTGGCGCAGAAGCAGGTCTCCCATGAAGATCACGTTCTTGTTGATCCTCATGATGATCTCCACGGTCAGTTCTGCCATGGCGGATGGGGGAGTGCTTAAGAATAATGGTGGGACCATCAATAACACCGGCATTATCAGACTGGCAAACCAAGCCATGGGTCTGCCGATGGTGAACAGCGGGGCATTTGAATTTGTGGGTGCCGACCAACCAATTCCTCCCCGGCAGTTTGAGGATCTCCGGCTTTTAGGGACCGGGACGAAGACTCTCAGTGGTGGGAACGTATCCGTTTTCGATACGATGGTTGTTGCTTCAGGAGTCACCGTTGCGACGGATCCGGGACGACAGATCAATCTGAATGGCACGTTGGATGAGCAGGGATATATCCTCGGGACAGTGGAGAAGACCGTGAACCTTTCCGGTGGTACGACTCTGTCAACTTATGGTAATATGGGGGCCACGATCTCCTGGAGTGGGAACGCTCCGGGAACGACGACGGTCACACGTGTGACCGGGGTCGTTTCGACTTCCACGGAAATCGGCTTTACCGGGAACCAGTCGATCTCACGGTACTTCGACATCGCGCCGACGTTTGGTACAGGCCTCAACGGTACTTTCATCTTTCAGTATCGCGACACCGAGTTGAACGGTAACGACGAAAACACCCTCTCGCTCTGGCGCTCGCCGGACGGCGGTGCGACGTGGCGGAAACAGGCGGGTACGGTCGACGCGACACAGAACACGATCACGAAAACCGGAATTTTGAATTTCAGCCGGTGGACCGCCTCGGACGCAAGCAGGCCGCTCGGTCCGAACTTTGTCGAGGGGATTGCACAGAATATTGCATTGACATCCGGCAGTCCTCAGTCTGGGGCCCCAGGCTCCGTTCTGCCGTTACCGTTTGTTACGACGGTCAGGGATTTCTATGGCAATCCTATTTCCGGTGTGCCGGTGAATTTCGCTATTGATTCTGCCCCGGGCGGGGCAACCGGACAGAATTTGAGTGCAACGAGTGTAGTGACCAATGCCAACGGGCAGGCATCATCAATCCTGACCCTCGGTTCTGTTGCCGGGACCTACGCAGTGACAGCATCATCCGGGACTTTGGTAGGAAGTCCGGTGTCATTCACGGCGACAGCAACCGGCGGTGGCGGGGGCGGTGGAGGTGGAGGACCTGTCGCCAACTCCATGGTCATGACATCGGGTAACAGTCAGGTTGACACCGTTGGACAAACGGTGGAAAGCCAGTTCGTCGTTACGGTTCTCAACCAGAACAACCTCCCGTTCCCGGGCGACACTGTGAACTTTGCATTGACGTCAGCCCCTGTCGGCGATACGAGCGCTGCGCTGAGCGCGCGGTCAGTCGTAACGGGAGCGAACGGACAGGCCGCGACGCTTCTGACCCTCGGCCGGAAGGTCGGTACGTACACCGTAACTGCCTCCTCCAGGTCGTTGCCGACTACTACGATTCTCTTTACCACGAATGCCGTGGCTGGGAAGCCGGCATATCTTGCTCAGACAACAGGAAACAACCAATCCGGCCAGATCCGGTCTATCCTGCCACAACCGTTGGCCGTCGCGGTGACGGATACGTTCGGCAACGCCAAACAGGGTGTTGCAGTCCGGTTCAGCATAGCCGGAACACCGGTCGGTGCAGTCGGTCAGGGATTGAGCGATACGCTCACCTTGACGAACGCCAGTGGCCTGGCCCAGACCACCTTGACGCTGGGCGACAGTGCAGGTATCTACTCTGTGGCCGCATCCTCTGTTGGTCTCAACGGCAGCCCGAGCGTGTTCCTCGCGAACGCGATCAAGGCCGCTCCAAAAGCCATTGCAGAAACTGCCGGAAACAACCAACGCGGTCCTGTGGCGACGGCGTTGGCCAATCCGTTTGTTGTGACGGTCACGGATTCGCTCAACAATCCGGTGCCGGGCGTGACGGTATCCTTTGCCATTACCCAGGTACCGCAGAATGCTGCCGGCCAGAGCCTGAGTATCGGTCAGGTCAATACGGATGCTCAAGGTCGTGCATTCTCGACACTCACGCTGGGCAGCCGTCCGGGAACCTACCAGGTTCAGGCGAGTGCGCCTTCACTGGCGGGAAGTCCGGTTACGTTCAACGCCACCGCAGAGGTTGGTGCCGCGGCGCTCCTGGCATTCGTATCAGGCGATGGCCAGCAGGGTGGAATTTCGACGGTGCTGCCGCAGCCTCTTAGGGTGCAGGTGCTCGACGGAAGCGGTAATCCGGTTCAGAACATTGGCGTCCTGTTTAGCGTCGACAGTATTCCCTCGGGTGCGACCGGTGCCTTCGTGAACGGCTCCGGCTCAACCACAATCCAAACGGATGGATCGGGCATTGCTTCGGTCGCGATGACGCTGGGGAACAGGACCGGCGTGTACCGGGTGTCTGCATCGTCGTCCGGTCTTGCCGGCAGCCCGATCTACTTCCGTCTTATGGCGAGCACGGCTGGTGGGGCGGTTGCCATCTTCTATACAGAGGGTAACCAGCAACAGGCGCCGATTCTGACCGAGCTTGTGCAGCCTCTTGTCGTGACGATCCTCAGCGCTTCCGGGACACCGGTGGCGGGTGTTCCGGTAGCATTTGCCATTGACAGCATCCCGGCAGGTGCGACCAGTCAGGATGTGCTGCAAAAGTCGGTAACGACCGATGTCAATGGCCGTGCGACGACCATTCTGCGGTTGGGAAGCAAGGTCGGCGTTTACAAAGTCACTGCGACGTCGTCCGGACTCAGCGGAAGTCCGATCGAGTTCCGTGCGAGTGCGACGTACGGTGCTGCTGCTGCGATGACGTATGTGCGTGGCAACGGGCAGACCCGCGTCATCAATTCGATGCTCGATTCCACGTTCATGGTGCGGATTACCGATGTCGGCGGCAACGCCGTGCCGGGGGCAGGCGTACAGTTCGCGCTTGACAGCATCCCGCTCGGGGCCGTCGGTCAGAGCCTTTCCGTCACCAGTTCCGTTACCAATGAGCTCGGGGAAGCCTCAACCCGATTTACCCTTGGAAGCAAGGTCGGTCGTTATGCGGTCACGGCGGCCTCGGCGAGTCTCGCCGGAAGTCCGGTCAGGTTTGCTGCCACGGCGTTGCATGGTCCGGCGGCGGCGATGGTGCTTGCGGCTGGAAGCGGTCAGCAGGAGCTCATTACGTCCGAGCTGGTGAGTCCGTTTGTCGTCCTCGCGACGGATGCCGGCGGCAATGCCATCCCAGGTGTAAGCGTACAGTTCGCGATCTCCGGTAAACCGGAAGGGGCTGTGGGTGAGGCCTTGAGGGTTGCCAACAACGTCACAGGTTCGGATGGAACGGCATTGGCCTTCCTGAAGCTGGGGAACCTTGTCGGGACGTATTCCGTGCAAGCCACCTCGGCGAACCTGGTGGGAAGCCCGATCCTCTTTACGGCGACCGCCACGCGGTTGATCAGTGAGGCTCAGCAGAACGTGAAGGAGATGACGATTGCGGACCTGACGACCATGATCGACCACATCAACCAGAAGATCGCTCCGTTGACCGGCCCCGATTCCGCAAGGGCAGACGTGAACAAAGATGGACGGATCAGCGTTGCAGACGTTCAGGCAATCCGTGATACGCTACTCACGATTAAGGGCGATCTTGGATCGTTGGCAGGTGCAGCGGCTTCGCTGGCCGTGAAGTCGATGCCGGTTGGTACAAGCTCCAGGCTCGACTCGACCGCGGATGTGAAGGGGGAATTTGTGTTGGGCGAAAACGGCCTGCGGTTCCACATGACCAACAAGCTGCCGGTCAAGGGCCTCCAGTTGATCGTGAGACTGAGAAATGCCGTTTCGATCACTGCTCCCGATGTGGTCTTCGATCGTGCACAACATCATCAGTTCTATATCAATACGAAGGGACTGGAGATGCGGATTGTGGCGTACAACCTGGACAATATCGCGATCGCGCCCGATTCCGGCGCCGTCTTCCGTCTGCCACTCAAGCTGACGGACGTCGAGGAGATTACGGATGGACAGGTCATCGTCAGCAAGGCGGATAATGTGATCGATGCCGACCAGGCGCTGAAGGGTGATGTCGAGAAACGGAGGGTCGATCCCGAGGTCGATGCCATTCCGTACACGTTTGTGCTCCACCAGAACTATCCGAATCCGTTCAACGCTCAGACGAGAATCGAGTACGAGGTGGCGGATGTCGAGGGGAGAATGGCGCGGATCCTTATCCAGGTCTACAGCCTTTCCGGCGAAAAGGTCAAAACACTCTTTGCCGGTGAACGGCCCAGCGGTCGCTATTCGGCGGTGTGGGATGGGACGGACGACAGGGGGAACAAGATGGCCTCGGGGACGTATTTCTACCGGCTTATCTCAGGAAGCTATCAAACGGCGAAGAGGATGATCCTGTTGAAGTAAAAGGTACGCGGAAAGGCTTTTCTGATTGGTCGCGGGGGAAGGTCGGCGGAGTTTTGAGCCGGCACTTTCTTGCAAAGGTACTACACGAAGCCCGGCTTTAGGGGAGAAAGCCGGGCTTCGCTTTTACTTCATCAATACCATCTTGCGCATGGCGGATTCGTTCTCAACTTGCAGGCGGGCGAAATAGGTCCCGGAGGGAACCCTCATCCCCGCATTATCCGTGCTCTCCCACGAAATTGTATACTGCCCTTCGAACTGATACTGGCTCACCAGGTTCTTCACTTCGCGTCCTGTGATATCGTAGATGGTCAGCCGTACCTGTGCGGGGCGATCGAGCCGGTATGAGAGGTTCGTTGTCGGGTTGAAGGGATTGGGAAAATTCTGTGCGAGGGCGAAGAG
>Ga0209211_10002993_pt1 | contig 28233 bp, 23 predicted proteins | sample RifGroA2_FD_183992 | JGI IMG/M metagenome (GOLD analysis project Ga0209211, IMG submission 183992) | Groundwater microbial communities from Rifle, Colorado, USA - Groundwater A2 (SPAdes) (version 2) | ecosystem: Environmental > Aquatic > Deep subsurface > Groundwater | place: Rifle, Colorado...
CCTGCCGAGTCCGGTTTGCCAAATAATTCCAGCCACTTCCAATTTCGCCCCTGGACTGGTCGTCCCGATCCCCAATCTTGAATTAACATCATCCCAATACACGCCGGAATGAGCTGTCCAGGTGCCGGCATTATTATAAAGCATTTGTCCTTCTGTGCCTGTCGGCAGAGTATCAATTCCCGCGATAAACAAAGAAGAAGTGGCTGTATCCACCCAAGATGAACCGTTATACATCACCAGATCGCCATAGGCGGCAGAAGTAATTGCCACGTCAGTCAGAGAATCAAGGGTTGTGACCGCTGAGCCGCCAAGACACACTCCATCAATCGCAAAGCAACCGGAAGCGATATTGATACCCCCGCCAAAAGTAGAGGTGGCAGGAAGTAATATATGCCGCGACCACCTCACCGTTGACCGATAATTTAGCGTAAGGCGAAGTAGTGCCGACGCCGACGTTGCCGGTGCTGGATATCACAAAAGGAGTTGTATCCATTGTTCCATTGTCATCCACCCTAAATAAGTCTTGCGCTGCGGTGCTGGAAAGATGTAAGAGCGCGGCTGGTGTCGTGGTGCCAATACCGACATTGCCATTTAAAGCCGTTGTCGTGATTGAGCTATTTCCTAAAATTATTGAATTACTTCCCAATCCAGTAACGCCATAGCCGATAACTATTTCATTTTGGTCATTATCAGCCAAGGCTCTGGTATTTCCACCAATAAATATATTATAATCTCCTGTTGTATTTTCCGTTATGTCGTCGTTAACATAGCGGCCCGCTTGATAGCCTAAGCCTACATTGTAATTTCCGGTGGTGTTGGAGCGGAGAGAATAAGTGCCGATAGCCGAGTTGTAGTTTCCCGTAGTGTTGGAGTAAAGAGATAGACTGCCAATGCCAGAGTTATAATACCCTTCGGTGTTGAAGTTGAGAGATAAATAGCCGATTGCAGTATTTTGGTATCCCGTGGTATTGGAACTGAGTGAGTCATAACCAAAAGCGGAATTAAAATATCCTGTAGTATTGGAATCGAGGGAGCTATAACCAAAGGCGGAATTTTTGTATCCTATGGTGTTGGAACTGAGTGAAGAATAACCAAAGGCGGAATTATAACTTGCATGATTATTTTCGGTCGCCGTGCTTCCCATTGTTAAGTTTCCGGCGTTTATGCCTACGAATGTATTAAAGCCATCAGTCGTAACTATCCCATTATTGCCATAGTTAAAATTATGGATAAACAAATCATTGCCTTTGTAAATTATGCCATAGGGATTGCCGGAGTTATAAGTGGTGCTTGGTAGTCGGAGATTTTTGGTGATTTCTAATTGTTGGTTAGGACTGGCTGTTCCAATGCCGACATATCCGGCATTAGTAATCGTCAACGCCGAAGGCGACGAAGTAGCATAAACATTAGACGAGGTGCCAATATAGAAATTACCGCCCATAGAAGTCATCAACCAATGCTGTTGGTTGCCTAAAGCGGAAGTATCAGTGAGAGCCAGCGAAGGCGTCGTGCCAGCCACCTGGAGTTTCCATTGGGGCGTCGTGGTGCCGATGCCGACATTGCCGGTGTTATAATAAATATCCGAACCAGAAGTCGTCCATTGTGAGCCGATGTATGGCGCGCCGTTAACATACAGCGAAGTGGCGTTGATAATGCCATTAACATCAAGCTTGTAGCTTGGCGAAGTGGTGCCCACTCCGACATTGCCATTTTGCAAAACATACAAGCCATTGTCTCCAGCCAGTAATCCGCCGGCAAAAGTGGAAGTAGCGATGGTTGATGTCGCGTGAAAATATTCGGCCACGACTGGTCCGACAACGGATAATTTCGCATAGGGGCTGGTGGTGCCGATGCCGACAAAGTCAGAAGCATCGGTTAGCCGCACTAATGTCCCGTCGTCCGTCCAGCCGCCAGCCGTGCTTAAAGAGATATCTTGCCAATAAAGATTCGTGCTGCCATTAGTGGTTAAAACTTGTCCGGAAGTGCCGCTGGATGATGGCCAGCGCAGGCCGTTAACAATAAAATAGCCGCTGAGAGTTATGTTGCTGAGACTGTCAATCTTTTGTGCTGGCGCCCAGGAATAAAAATTATTAGTGACGTATGAGGCCCCGCTTTGGCCAGTGCCGGTGTTGATGCCGCTGATAATGCCGAGCAGCCGCGATTCTAACGCCGCTAAATCGCTTGGCGTGGCGTAATTAGTTTTTGGCAATTCATAGATAATTGTTTCAATTGTTTTTATTTCTTTGGTCGGCTGTTGGATGGTGATATATTTGGTGATGGTTCCGCCCCCAATGTTTTCTTGATCGGTCTCTTTCTCGTTTGTCACCGGTGCAAGGGTAAAAGTCGGGCTGGGCGAAGCGGTAAAAGCTGGAGAAGGTTCAGCGATTTTGCAAACTGGTGCTTTGAAATTTATTGCCAGATTCCGGCTGCTAAAAACATTTTTTATTTTTTCAATTAAATTATTTTTTAAAAAGGATATTTTTTTAATCGTTAGATTAAAGCCAGTTTTTAGCGATTCGCTGATTGAGGAAAAATATTCTTCGGCGGTGCCGCCAAAAATACCAGCGCTGTTTTGCAGTTTTGTCCCGCTTTGATGCAAAAGAGCGATCCCGTAAAATCGGGCATCGGATAATTTATTTTTTAAAACCGGTAAGTTTTGCGCGGCTGTTTCAAGGCCGTTAGCGGCGCCTAATTCAGTTTTATTTTTTAACCATGAGTAAGAGTCAAAAGCCAGCGAGGGAATATTTTTGACCCCGTTTAATTTTATTGAACTGATAGCCGAAGCGATGGCTCGCGATTTTCTGATGATATTTTTTCTAGCTGTTTGTTTTGCATTTTCGTTTTTTTGGCTAATAGCCGCGTAGAGCCCGCTGATTTTTTCTGGCCAAGAAGAAATATTATCAGGGGCAATAGCAATATCTTTTTTGAGTAATTCACCGGCCGCGGTTGATTTTATGGAAATTTGATTTTTTAAGCATTTGAAATCTAACGCTAATTGTTCTTTAAAACTATTTAAAAAATCAGAGTTAACCGCTGAAATTTCATTGAGTTTTTTCGCGGCGATTGTCCGGCTTCGGTCAAGGTCTCCATTAAGGCTATAATTTTTTATAGCCGAACTGGTCTGGTTATAAAATTCAGCTAGTGAAGCGGTGAAGCGCGAAGAAGTTTCAATCGCGGACAAATAATTATTGCCCAACAGCCAAGCTCCGCATAATGTTAACAACAGTATGGCCAAAGAAGTTTTTAAAAAAAGTTTTGCCGGCGCATTATTAAAACTATTCGTCAGTTGTTTTAATTTTAAATAATTAACCGTCCATTTGTGGCGTAATTTCTTTTGGGTTTTAGCAGAAAGCATTTCTAGCGTCTGGCCACTGAAAGCTAATATGCCGAATAATAAATTTACGATTTGTTTTAAAAAATAGAAAGGCGCCGCGGCTGTTTTTATCGATAGAGATGTAATTATTTTTGACGAATAGAATAATCTTGAGGTTTTGATATTGCTATTTTTTGTCAACAAAGCCGGCGTGATCAGCATGCGGCTATACCTAGCGAGAGGAGATTGAAAATCAATTTCAGAAATAAGCTGTTCATTTAGTTGGTGGATTTTTAATTGGGGCGGATTTTGTTTATGCTCAATTGACAGTTTTTTATTTTGTCCTAAATATTCATTCAACCATTCTTGTGTCGTCAGCCAAACCCCATTAAGTTTTGTGGCTTTCAGTTTTCCCTGGCGAGCGCGCAGGCCTAGGTACTCAGCCGAATAAGGACTGGATTTTGCCGCTTCGTTTAAAGAGACGAAGTTTTGATTAATTTGTTCTTTTTGAGCAGCTGTCTTTTTTAAAACAGCCTGATAATTTTTTTGGGGTTTTTGTTGTATTTTATTTAAATATTCATTCAACCATTCTTGTGTCGTCAGCCAAACCCCATTAAGTTTTGTGGCTTTCAGTTTTCCCTGGCGAGCGCGCAGGCCTAAATATTCCGCCGTGTACGGCGAAAATTTCGCCGCTTCTGAAAGGGATATCAAGCCTGGTACCGGTGGTAAATTTTTTGTTTTTTTATTCGGCATATAAATTTTTCGGAAAAACAAAAAGCCCACCGATATCCAAATATTTTTTAATGGCCCGATATCGGCGTAAGAGTATTAAGTTGATAGATCTATCTTACTGTCAATTTGATTATACGTTATATATAAAAAGCCTGTAAAGGGTATTTATCCACAGAGCCGATATTTAGCTTTAAATAGGCCAATATCGGCGTATCGTTTATAATGTGATATTATGATATATGGAATTAAGCTTTAACAAAAATTATTTTTTAACAAAGTCATGGCAGACAGCACAGGGCCTTCGATTATCTAATGAATTTTAATTCGGCATATCGCGTGATGGGGCGAGCAAGGATTGCATGAGTGTGTGTTGTATGGCTTATTTATTCCGCCTTATTTTATCTGAATGATAGACATATTATTAAATTTATTAATGCTTGCTTGACGTAATTATTTATAGGGATAGAATATATATAACATTGATAAACATTAATAAATAGATATATTAACATTAATAAATAATAATAAAAAATTTAGAAATTTTGTATTTTGACGGCACTCGTACGATATGTCTTTGCGGACGCATCGTCCTCGTTTGTCAAAATAAATTAAAATTATGCCGAATTATTTAACCATAAAACAAACAGCCAAACTTTTACATGTCACTCCCTTGACACTGCGAAATTGGGATAAGGCGGGAAAATTTAAGGCTTATCGGCATCCGATTAATAATTATCGAGTTTATAAACTAGATCAGGTTGAGCTTTTTTTACGCCGGTTGGAAATAACTAAAAACAAAAAAGAGAAAAGAAAAATAGATGTTTATTAATAGTAAATTATTGTCAGGATATTGGCCTTGCGATGGCCGTGAACGAAGATGATTTTAAATAATATATATAATTTTTTTCTTGATATTCTTTTTCCCAAAAAATGCCTTGGCTGCGGACAAGAAGGAATTTTAATTTGTCCGGAATGTTTCGCGCAAATTCCTGTTTTCAAAAGCGCTAATTGTTTTGTTTGCCATGCGCGGTCGTTTGACGGGCGAATCTGCCAAAAATGCCGCAGAAAAAATCGTTCCATTTTAACTGGCCTTTTAGTTTGTTCCGATTGGAATAATTTATTGTTGCGGCAAATAATTTATGATTTCAAGTATCGCTTTATTCGCGAGCTGGCTGTTCCTTTATCTTGGCTGATGATTGAATTTTTAAAATATTTTCAGTTCGAAAATCTGCCGATTTTTAATTTTAAAAATGATGAACTTATTTTTGTGCCCGTGCCGTTGCATCCACGCCGTTTGTCTTGGCGCGGTTTTAATCAGTCGCTGCTTTTGGCCAATCGGGTTGCTAATTATTTTAATTGCCGAGTTGATGATAAAATTATTAAACGAGCCCGGCCCACTTCCCCGCAGATGGGCATCAAGGAAGAAAAAAACCGCCGCCGGAATATTGCCGGCGCTTTCTCTTTAAATAAAAATATTATTAAGGAAAATAAATTTTATCGCGATAAAATTTTTGTTTTAATTGATGATGTGTCCACGACTGGCGCCACATTGGAAGAATGCGCTCAGGCGTTGAAGCAATTAAAGCCGAAAGAAATCTGGGGGCTAGTCATAGCGCGCGGATAGTTTTAAATTGACGATAAGGCAATAAAAATGTTAGATTTTTTATATGGAGAGGTGGCTGAGAGGCCGAAAGCGGCAGATTGCTAATCTGTTAGGCGGGTCAAACCGCCTCGAGGGTTCGAATCCCTCCCTCTCCGCTCATTAAATTTTTACCGCTTTTGGTATGATGAAATTTAATGAGCAGGGTGCGGATTCGAACGGCGGAATTAAAATTTTCAGCAGAAAATTTTAACGAGCCGGTGCCCAGACAAAAATTTTTCGACGGAAAAATTTTTAGTCGCGGGCGAATCCCTCCCTCTCCGCTCATTAAATTTTTATTGCATTCGGCATATGATGATTTAATGGATGTTATGAAAAAAATAAAATATACTTGGCGACAATTTCAGAGAGACGCGGAAAAACTGGCTGGGCTTGTCCCGAAGGATAAATACAATTGTATTGTTGGCATTAGTCTGGGCGGCGTGCCCTTAGCAGCGCTGATTGGTAAAATTATTGGCCAGAAAAAATTTTATACCATCGGTTATCATGGTTATCGCGGAACAAAAAAACAGCCGGTGATAAAAAAGACAATTAGCTACAACCCAGATTTAAAAAACAAGAAGATATTATTAGTGGATGATATTTCTGATACCGGCCGGACTTTCAAGAAGGCTTATGGCGATTTATCCAAGAATAATAAAGTTGTTTCAGCGGCTTTACATATAAAGCCAAAGACAGCTTTTATTCCCGATTATTGGCTTCACCGGACAGAAAAATGGATTCAGTATCCCTGGGATTATGATAATTGAAGCAATAATTTTTTAAACAATTTGAAGTTGAAATTCAGGTTTGCTCCGTAGAAAAGCGGAGGGGTGCCTGAGCGGTTTAAAGGGACAGTCTTGAAAACTGTTGTCCGTTTACGCGGACCGCGAGTTCGAATCTCGCCCCCTCCGCTTTCGTACGGGGTATTTGAAAAATATGCCAGATGAACAAATTAAATCAAAGATAGAAATTAACTGGACAGCGCCAGAATTTGTCAGGCACGAAAAAGGGCCGGCATGGTTTTTATGGCTGTTTATTATTGCTGGTATTTTTTTTGCCATCGCGATTTTAATGAAAAGCTATATCTTTGCATTTATTATATTTTTAGCGGCTTTTTCTCTATATATTCAAGCGCACAAGAAGCCGAGGAAGATTAAATTCGTCATAAATGAGAAGGGTGTTTTGACCGGTTCAGAATTACATGCTTGGGATAATCTAAATTCTTTTTGGATTTTTGAAAATGAAGAAGTAAGCTATATCAGTTTTGAAAGCAAAAAAATATTGCGGCCGCGGTTGAATATTCCGTTAGGCGGGCAAGAGATTGCCGTTATTAAGGATGCTTTAAAAAATTTTATTAACGAAAAAAAGTATGAAGAATCAATGCTGGATATCTTAGCGCGGCGGTTGAAGTATTAAAATTTAGGCGCCCGTAGTTCAATGGACAGAGCGTGAGCTTGCGGAGCTCAAAATCGAGGTTCGAATCCTCGCGGGCGCACCCAAAGAATAATTAACAGCTTTGTCTTTATCGCCCATCGCCCCTATCACTGATATTCACCTTATAAAGCCCGCTTATCAAAAGCGGCTTTTTAAGCTGGGTATAAAAAATTTAAAGGATTTATTTTATTATTTCCCTTATCGCTATAATGATTTTTCCAATATAATTTTGATTCGCGATGTCAGAATCGGCGCCATGGCCACCATTCAGGGGCGAATAACGGAAATAAAAAATTTGCGATCGTGGCGAAAGAGAATGGCGATCACTGAAGCATATATAATGGATAAGTCGGGCATGATCAAAGCGGTCTGGTATAACCAGCCGTTTTTAATAAAAAATATCCATTCGGGCGATATAGTTAGTTTAGCCGGTAAAGTCAGTATGGATAAAGCCTGCTATTTATCCAACCCGGCTTATGAAAAAATAGCTAATAGTTCGACAAGCCAGTTGCGGCATACCGGCCGTTTAGTGCCGGTTTATTCAGAGACTAAAGGTTTGACTTCTCGTTATCTGCGTTATCTTATTAACTTATTTATGCCGGCGGTCACGCTGATTAAGGATTGGCTGCCGCCGGAAGTTAAAGATTCACAGCGTCTTTTAAACCTAGAGTCAGCTCTGCGCCAAATTCACTTTCCCGATAATGCTAAAATTTTAGAACAAGCCAAACGGCGGTTAGCTTTTGATGAACTTTTTTTAATCCAATTAAATTTTTTACGCCGGCGCTTGCAATGGGAAAATCAGCCGGCTTTGCCTATTTCTTTTGACGAAGGTTTAATAAAGAATTTCGTCGCCTCTCTTCCCTTCCGGCTGACTGATGCCCAACGCAGGAGCGCCTGGGAAATTTTAAAGGATTTACAGCAGGCGCGACCGATGAATCGATTATTGCAGGGTGATGTCGGCGCGGGTAAAACCGTGGTGGCTGGTTTGGCAATGCTAGAGACCGTGTCTGCCGGCGCGCAGACGGCGCTGATGGCGCCGACGGAAATCCTAGCCAGCCAGCATTTTATTACGCTGTTAAAATTATTTTCCGCTTATGATTTGAATATTGGCCTTTTGACTGGCGCGCAAGCGCAATTGGCCTATCGGGGAAAAATTAAAAAAGTAACTAAGTCGGTTTTACTGTCAAAAATTGCCAATGGGGAAATCAATATTTTGATTGGCACGCACGCTCTGATACAAAAAAAAGTTGAATTTAAAAAATTAGCTTTAGCGGTGGTGGATGAACAGCATCGCTTCGGCGTGGCTCAGCGTTCAGCGCTGCAAAACAACGTGGTCAAAATTAAAGATGGCTTGCCGGCGGCTATCCCCCATTTGCTTTCCATGACAGCCACGCCGATTCCGCGCACTTTAGCTTTGGCGGTTTATGGCGACTTGGATCTTTCACTGATTGATGAGATGCCGCCGGGCCGGCAGTTAATAATTACTAAAATTGTGTTGCCGGATGGCCGCTTGGCAGCTTATGAATTTATCCGGCGGCAAGTTAAGGCGGGCCGGCAGATTTTTGTGATTTGTCCGCGAATTGGGGAAGAGGTGGTGGATATTCAGGCTCAAAAGGATTTTTTCGCCGCTAAAAATAATATTTTTAGCACTCTGAGTGTAAAGAAAGAAATTAAGGCTGTTAAACAAGAATATCAGAAACTGACGCAAAAAGTTTTTCCTGATTTGAAAGTCGCCATGTTGCATGGCCAGATGCCGGCTCGAGAGAAAAACAAAATTATGGCTAATTTTAGCGCGAGGAAGATTAATATTCTAGTTTCTACTTCGGTGGTGGAGGTCGGCGTAGACATACCTAATGCCACCGTGATGATGGTTGAGGGTGCCGAGCGTTTTGGTCTGGCGCAACTTCACCAATTTCGCGGCCGGGTTGGCCGCGGCGAGCACCAATCTTATTGTTTGCTTTTTGCCGATTCGCCTTCCGGCGCAACGCACGCCCGCTTGAAAGCGCTGACGGCTAAATCCAGCGGTTTTGATTTAGCAGAAATCGATTTAGAGCTGCGCGGCCCGGGCGATTTTTATGGCGCTAAGCAATGGGGTTTACCAGATTTATCTATGGCATCGCTTGGCGATTCTTTTTTGGTTAAAGAGGCGCGCCAGGAAGCGCTGAATATCATCAAGAGTGATCCGGCGTTAGAAAATTATCCGTTGTTGGCGGATAAAATAAAAAAATTCCAAACGCAAGCGCATTTGGAATAAAAAATATTTTAAACCTTAATGCGTGTTTTTGGCGTTACCCAAAAACCCATGTATTTGCCGAGCATAAGGCGGGTCTGGGCGTCCAGGCCCGGAATGCAGCCGAAAAATACCAGGTTAATGGGAAAGAGCAGCCATTGGAAAACCAGAAATATATATTTGCTTTTTTTATAATGAGCCGGCCGTTCGGGCATTAATGTTAAGCTGAAAAAGATAGACGTAATAATACCGATCATTGCCAAAGTCATAATCCAGCGCGTCAGGCGCGGCAAATTATAGGAGAGTGCTAGGCGGTTGAACTCTGCGCCGCCAAGGAATAGCGGCAGCCAGCCGAGTAAAAAAATCATGATAGCGTTGGTTGACCAGGACCAAAAACCTTCCAATTGATTGAAGTTATGGCGCAGTTTATCCCAAAGCGGGATTTTTTTGTTTTTCAAGCAACCGTATAAAAAATAAGGCAAGTTCTCCACGCCCCAGCCCCAGCGCCGTTGCTGTTTATAGACATTTTTGGCCGTTTGCCAAAGGGTGGGCGCCAAATTAGCATCCATGGAGACTGGATAAAATAGCGGCACGACGCGGTAGTCGCCGTCAAAAACTAAAAGTGATTTCCAAAAAATCCGTGAATCTTCGGAAACATTTTTTGGCGTCCAGAAACCCATATCGACAGCGCCTTGGAAGGTCAGCGCCTGCGAAGAAAAAGTAGCTAAGCGTTCAGGCCGGGCTTGCTGCATCATTTGCCAAAAAGTGCAGGACATAGCCGCGACGCGCGAGAAAAATGGCGCGTCCCAGGCGTTATTATTAAAAATAGGAATGGGTTGAAAGCTGGCGCGTTCAGGCCGCGGTTCTTTTAAATAATGCCAAGTCAGGCAGCTGAAATATTCTGGATAAATTTGTGTGTCAATATCAAAAACTGAAACCAGGACTTTTTTATAATCCAAATTATGCCGGTCAAGCAATAATTTCTGGGCTTGTTTGCCCATCCATGTTTCATTGGAGCCTTTGCCGGCAATTTCGCCGATAATGTCGTCGGGATGCGTGGTAATCAGGAAGTCGGCGAAATAAGTCGCATATTTTGCTTCAATTTGTCGGGCAATCGTCTGGGCCGGCTCCCCCATTCTTTTTTCTGTCCCCAAAACGACCATGACTTTTTTCAAATCATAGTTGGCGGCGATATAGGAATTGAAAGTGGTGTTTAAAATTTCAAATGATTCGGAAGAAAAAGGCAGAATTAAGAGATGGTAAATTTCGGGTGCTTCGGCGCCGAAATCAGCGGCTAATTTTTCCCGCCAGTTTATTTTCAGATGGCGTCGGGTTTTTTGGTAGGCCGAGCGCAGATGGAACGATAGAAAAACAGTTTTAATCAGCCAGTAAATATCAAAGGCGATAATAAAAAAAGCCGTGAAAACCGGCATTTGCCAAGACAGAAAAAATATGGCGGCAAAAGTCCCCCAGGCCAGTGCGCCAGGCAGAATTTCCAGCGTCCGGAAGAGAACGCGGTCACGGCCGGTTAAATCATTGGCATTGCCGATAGAGAGATAAGGTTTATTTTCCATTTATAATTACCACAAATTCGCCTTTTAAATTATTTTTGTCGTTTTGCAAGACGGTCAAAATTTCCCCTGCGGTGCCGCGGTAAATGCTTTCAAATTGTTTAGTTAATTCGCGGCAGACAACCATTGGTTTTTCCGGCGCTAATTCTTTTAATTGTTCCATCGATTTTTCTATTCGGTGGCAGGATTCATAAAAAACGACAGTATATCGCGATGCTGTTGCTTCATTAAAAAACTTGCGCCGGCCATGTTTCCGCGGCGGAAAGCCCAAGAATAAAAATTTGTCTGCCGGAAAGCCGGAAAAACTTAAAGCGGTAATGGCGGCGCAGGGGCCGGGAATCGGAATAATTTTGATTTCGCCTAGTTTTTGCTTTATATTATCTGTTATATATTTTATAAGCAATCCTCCCGGATCGGAAATTCCTGGCGTGCCGGCGTCAGTGACCAGCGCTAATTTTTTGCCCTGCGCCAGTTCAGCCGCTATTTGTTCTATTTTAGATAATTTACTGTGTTGAAAATAACTGATGAGCGGTTTGTTAATATTATAGTGGTTGAGAAGCTTAAGGGTCTGCCGCGTGTCCTCGCAGACGATGAAATCAACCTCTTTTAATATCTCCACGGCCCGTAAAGTGATATCTTTTAAGTTGCCGATTGGCGTAGCTATGATGTATAATATACCCATAAAGTAAGTTTAAAGTTAAAAGCTGGAAGTGTAAACCCCGTTAGAAATTATTAAATAATTTCTAACGGGACAATGTTAAAGCTTATGATTCTTTTTCCACATATGTTGGTTGGCGCCGCAATCGGCGCTAAAATCCATTCGGGTGTTTGGATTTTTATTTTAGCCATTATAGCCCATTTTTTAGCCGATACTCTCCCCCATTGGGATTATATCAGTGGCCGGCTGGAGAATATTAAAGGAAAAAAATTTATTATTTTTTTAACAAAATCATTCATTGATTTATTTTTTGGTGCGATAATTATTTGGTATTTTTTTAATCCATCGCCTTATTTGCCTTTTATTTTTTTTGGTGCTTTGGTCAGCGTTTTGCCTGACGGGCTGACTTTGCTTAATCGCTTAACCGGTCAGCGTTTTGCCATTTTGCGGCAGATTTATGCTTTTCATGAAAAGATACATCAGCCGGTAAAAAAGACATCTTTTGCTTTCAATTTTATTTTTCAGGGTATTTTTTCCCTGTTTATTATAGCTGTTTTATTTTTTTTGAGATAAAGAGTTGGTTTGGTTTATTGTGGGTTGTTTAAAACCCCCTCTTTTTTAAAAAAGAGGGGGTTTTGGTTTATTGGAGAATAACTTAGCTTAAGTTTTTCTACCGAAAAAGTCGCTGGAAACAACTGAAATAGCCGCGGCCAGCGGTACTGCAATGATAATACCCATAACGCCGGCTAGTTGACCGCCGATGAGCATAGAAACAATGATAACTAAGGGATTCAAGCCAATCGCTTTTTTCATCACTAATGGCAGAATCAAATAGTTCTCCAGTTGCTGAATAAGAACGAATAGTGCCACGACCAGCAAACCGAGGATTGGCATTTGGAAAAAGGCAAAAATCGCGGCTGGCGTTGCCGATAAGACCGGGCCGATGTAGGGGATAATTTCTAATAAGCCGGCTAATAAAGCCAAGGTCAGGGCAAATTTTATTTTTAATAAGCTTAAGCCGATATAAACCAAGATGCCGATAATCAGCATTAATAATAATTGGCCGCGGAGCCAAGCGCCTAATTTTGATTGGATTCTTTCAACTAAATCTAGAATATAGGCCTGGTGGTTAGCTGGCGTGACGACCGCCAGGAATTTTTTAATGCCTTTTTCCTGAATAACCAGATAAACGGAAATCACTAAAATCATAGCGGCTGAAAAGATGCCGCCAAAGATATTTATGGCTGTACCGAAAATATTAGAAGCAGCGCCAGAGAGTTGATTACTAATATTTTCTAAAATATTTTTTAAAGATTCAGGGCCAATTTTGCCTTCAATAATTTTGACGCCGCTACCCAGGCTGTCTAAAAATTGCGGCAAGTTATGGGCTAGGATTTTAATTTGTCCGGCCAGAGGCGGAAAAACCAGATAAACAAATAAGGCTAAGAACAGGAAGATGCCGAGATAGATAATTGTCGCGCCAAAAACCCGCCTAACTTTATGGCGCGCCAGCCAGTCTACTGGTCCGTCCACGGCCGCGGCCACGATAATAGCGATAAATAGAATTAATAATATATCGCGGATTAGGTAAAGGAAGACCAGCCCGAGAATAATCAGGATAAAGCGAAAGATAGTGGCGGTGGAAATATCAATAGTTTGTCTGTTAATCATATTTTTAAGAGTTTTTTAAATTCTTCCTTTTCTTTAAATGGTCCGATAAGCGCTAGATTAAGCTTTTGGCTGGCGAATATCTTTTTAGCTGTTTGTTTCAGCTCGGTTTCCTCTATCGCCTTTATTTTGCCAAATATTTGTTCGGGTGTCAAAATTTTATTCTGCAATAATTCTTGTTCGCCCAAAAAACCGGCAATAGCGTCAGACGACTCCAAATTTAACGACAATTGGCCGATAAGATTATTTTTGGCCATGTTAATTTCTTTGGCGTTGAATTTGCCTTCTTTAATTTTTTTGAATTCTTTTAAGATTAAATTAACCGCTTCTTTGGCCTTGTTGTTGGGCACACCAGCGCGGGCGGCGATAAAGCCGGTGTCAGTGGTAAAACTAGCAACAGAGCCGACATAATAAGCGAGTCCCCGCTTTTCGCGTATTTCCTGCACCAAGCGCGAGCTCATGTAACCGCCCAGCATTGCCGATAAAATATTGAGCGGCCGGCGCGTAGCTTCATTTTGCAGCGAGCCGCCCTTAAAGCCGATGATTAAGTGTGTTTGGTCAGTTTCTTTTTGGAAAATAAGCGCCTGGGGAGCCTGTTGTTTTTCTTTGACCGGCAATTTTTTTTGTCCGTTGTCGCGGTTAATATTTTTAAAATATTTTTCAACAATTTTTTTAGGTTCTTTTATTTTTGATAAGTTGCCGGCTAAAATCACGAGGCCGTTTTTGGCGTTATATTGATTTTGCCAATAATTAATAATTTCCGGTCGGGCCATGTTTTTAATTATTTCTTTTTGGCCTAAGATCGGCCAACCGGCTGGCTGATTGCCGTATAAAATTTCGTCCCATAACATCGCGACTTTTTGCATCGGCAGATCCTCGTACATATTTATTTCTTCAATAATCACGCCTCGTTCCTTCTCTATTTCAGCGGTCGGAAAAACGGAATTTAGGGCGATATCGGAAATGATGTCCAGCGCCAGTTCGGCGTGAGCAAAATTGGCCTTGATATAGTAGCCGGTATGTTCTTGGCTGGTAAAGGCGTTGATTTCACCGCCGACGGCGTCAATCTCCAGCGTGATATCTTTGGGTCGGGGCCGTTTTTTAGTGCCCTTAAAAGCCAGGTGTTCCAGAAAATGTGAAATGCCGCTGATATTTTTAGTTTCGTATTTTGAGCCTGTGCCAACCAAAAAAAGCGCGGTGATGGTTTCCGTATTCGCCATCGGCGCTAGGATTACGCGCAGGCCGTTAGGTAAAATATGTTTGGTATACATATGGTTTAGCTTGTTATTCCAGCTGATTTCTTCCATTTTCTTTTTGCCAGTGATTTTTCTATTAATAAATGCCTGATGGCACCGGCTAAATTAGCGCGCGAGTCGGTTTTCGGATCATAATATCCGCCTTTTTCGGCAGTCTTTGCTTTTTTATCAGCTATATGTATTTTTATCTCTTTGTCATATTCTTTCAGAGCTTGTGATTTTTCGTCCCAGTTTTGGCTCGTTTCATACGCCAAGAGATCCGAGGGTTCTAATTCATCAATATTTATATCGCTAAAGGCAAATTTTATTGTTGGATTTTCGCTTTGCTGTTTAGCTAGAATTTTAGCGCGGATGTTTTCTAATCTTTTTTGGTCTTGCTGGTTTTCAATTAAAAGAGGTTCCGGCGTTTGTCCTTTTAACTGAGGATATTGGTTGATGTTTTCTTGGGGCATTATAATTTTTATTAATTTGAATCCCCTTCGTTCCCTCTATTATTATTTTTTAAACCTTTTCACCCGGATTAAGCCTGAACATGGAATAATTTCTGCGCCTTTTTTTTCTAATTCATCTAAAAACAAATTCATACCAAGTGAGTCGGAGGCAATATGCGGGGCGACAACAACATTAATGTGTGCAGCTAGGGCATTTTTGCGGTGGTCTTCGGATAAGTGCATGGCGATGATCGTGCCCACGCCAGCGCGTGCCATTGTTTGATAAATATCTTTAGCGCCTTCGGTGCCGCCGGTGAGCTCCGTGAAAGCGATTTTACCAGCATGGTTACCTTCCGAACCGGTATAAATTTTAACCGGCACGCCCATTTTAGCCGATTGTTTATATTCTTCAATATCAGCAATAATTTCCACTAGTTCGCCCACATACTCGGGATTTTTTTTCTCCACCGTGGTTTTTATGTAGTTGGCCACTAAATTATCGGCTGGCGTATGGACATTCATCAAATTAACACCCATCAACTTGGCCGCGTCAATAACTTTATAATGGTTGATGGCGTGAATGCCGCGTGCCACCTCGGAAATGCGCACTTTGAGCAGTGATTCGGCGATATTAATCGGCACGCCGTACATGGCCAGAATATCGGCCTGGAGATGCATGACTTCATCAAGCATGGATAAACCCCGGCCATGCGGGTGGTGTGAAATTATACCGTCAACTTTTAAGTCCTTAGCCAGCATTATTTCGCCGGTCGTAATATCAATGCCGCTTAAGATTTTTTTAATCGATTTGCCGTTGTCCACCCAAATGCCCGAATCCATATAAGGATTGGTCAGCCGTTCTTTGTCAAAGGCGTCTTTTTTCTTGGCTGGTATTTCATCGTAATTTTTCTGTTGGCGCGCCAGATGTTTTTTAACTGCTTCCTCCCCTCTCAGGTCGGCCTTAATGCCCATAGTTGTCGCTAAAGCAAAAATTTCTTTTTGTGTCATAAAAGTTAATTATTTTATTTTTTCTGTCAAATATTTTTTCAATTCTTCTATTTTTATTCTTTCTTGTTTCATGCTGTCCCGATTTCTTACTGTCACATCGTTATTTTCTAAACTGTCAAAATCAATGGTCACACAAAATGGCGTGCCAATCTCATCCTGGGCCCGGTAGCGCTTGCCGATATTCCCCCGGTCGTCCCAAACACAATTAAGATCGCTTTTTAGATCATTATAAATTTTCCGTGCTCGGGCAATTAAATTTTCTTTATTAGCCAATAGCGGAAAGACCGCGACTTTAAAGGGCGCCATTGATGGTTTAAGCTTAAGCACAATTCGTGTTTCTCCATTATCAGTTTTTTCTTCGGCATAGGCTGTGGCCAGTAAGGCCAGCATTGTTCGGTCAACGCCAAAAGTCGGCTCAATGACGTGGGGAATAAAACGTTGTTTGGTCGCTTCATTAAAATAGGTTAGATCCTGGCCGGATGCCTGCTGGTGCGCCGATAAATCATAATCTGTTCGATAAGCAATCGCCCAAAGCTCATCCAGTGCCCAGGGAAATTTATATTCAATATCAATCGTCCGCTTAGAATAAAAAGCGCGATCGGCTTCGGGAATTTCATGGTTAGAAAAATTATCAACCGGTAAGCCGATTAAATCAGCGAAGCCGTAAATATATTTGAGCCACTCCTCAAAAATTTTGTTCCAGTCCGCGTCTGGCGCAATAAAATATTCAATTTCCATTTGTTCAAATTCAATCGTACGGAAAATAAAGTTGCCGGTAGTAATTTCGTTGCGGAAAGCTTTGCCGATCTGGCCGATGCCGAAAGGAATTTTTTTGTTGGTGGAATCAAGGACATTTTTATAATCGGCAAAAATAGCTTGAGCTGTTTCGGGGCGGAGATAAGCGGTTAGCCCTTCTTTTTCAGTGGCGCCGATAGTGGTTTTAAACAATCCGGAAAACATTTTTTGTTCTGTAAAGGCGCCGCCGCATTCAGGGCATTTAATCGCGTCTGGGAGTTTATCCGGCCGGAAGCGCTGATGGCATTTTTTGCACTCCACTAGCGGGTCTTTAAAATTTTTGACATGGCCGCTCGCTTCCCAGATTTTAGGGTTTAAAATTATGCCGCCATCCAGGCCAACCATATCATCGCGTTGCCGAATAAAATATTGCCACCAGGCGTCTTTAATGTTTTTTTTAAGTTCCGCGCCTAAGGGGCCGTAATCATAGGTTGAAGCCAAGCCGCCATAAATTTCCGAACCGGGATAAACAAAACCCCGGCGTTTGCAGAGCGAGACGATTTTTTCCATGAGGTTATCTTTTGGCATGTTGATTTTCGCTTTCCTTTAAAAATAGGAGACTTTTTGTATTTTCATTGTATCTTTTCTTTTCTCTCTTGACAAGCTAAAACATTTAGTTAAAATATTGCTACGGGTATCCTTCGCTTCGTAAAAAATTATCCCTAACATGGATAATTTTGGAAGGATGCCCCACCAAATAGCAATTCGCGTTCCGCCGATTCAGACGACATACTCCCTCAATCTCCTGACGCTGCAAATGAGTATGGCTTACTGGCGGCGGAACGCTTTAAACAGTTCTTTTAACTCGCGCGTCTTTGGGCTGGCCATAGCAATAATCAAAATGAAGGGAGGGGTCCCTTCGAAGCCCAAAGCGCGCGATCCAAATCTCGCGCTATTCTATTAAGACCGGATAAGGACGGCAGCAGAGAGTTCTTATTATTCTTAAGGGATATTGCGATAAAAAAATCTCGCGCAGGGAGCGCCGAGCCAAAAGGCCACTCACCTCTGTAATAATTTTTTTGCCCTCTCTGCGCGAGGCATAATTAAAGCCCGGATTTTCCGGGCTTCTTCATTTTCTTAATTTTTCCATTAGCCCCAGATAAAATTTAAGATTATGGATTGTCGCCAGGCGCAGGGCTAATGGCTCCTGAGTTTTAAACAGATGATTTAAATAAGCTCGAGAATAATTTTGGCAGGTGTAGCAATTGCAATTTTTATCTATGGGTTGAAAATCTTTAGAAAATTTACTATTAGTGATTTGGATGGTTTCATAGAATAGTTTTGATTTTTTTGATTTAAGTTTATATAACTTTCCGTGTCTGGCTTCCCGCGTCGGTATGACGCAATCAAACATATCAACGCCGGACCGAACCGCGGCCACGATTTCTTCCGGTTTGCCGAGTCCCATTAGATAGCGTGGTAAATCTCGCGGCAGAAGCGGTAGGACCCACTTTAAAACCTGAGGTAAATATTTCCTTGGTTCCCCCACTGCCACACCGCCGATGGCATAGCCATCCCAGCCGATGTCTAGTAATTCCCGCGTGCTGCGCTGGCGTAAGTCTTTATAAATTCCGCCTTGGATAATGCCAAAAAGCAAAGGCTTATTTTGTTTTGTTGTATGCTTCTCAAAATATTTTTTACATCTTAATGCCCATCTTGTTGTCCGCCTGACTGCTTGTTCCACCTGTTCGTGCGTTGCCGGAAAAGACGGGCAATGGTCTAGGACCATAATAATGTCCGAACCCAAATCCAGCTGAATTTGAATTGATTTTTCTGGTGTCAAAAAATGCTTTTTGCCATCTATTGGGTCGCGGAATTCCGCGCCTTCATTGGTAATCTTAACCATATTTTGGCGGCTGCGGGCTCCTAGTGAGAAAATCTGGTAGCCGCCTGAATCAGTCAAAATTGGTCCATCCCAATTCATAAAATTATGCAGGCCGCCGGCGCGTTTAATGATTTTAGTTCCCGGCCGCAGCCAGAGGTGATAGGTATTGCCTAAAATAATCTGCGCGTCTAATGATTTGAGATCTTCCGGCGCGAGAGATTTGACTGCACCTTTGGTGGCGATAGGCATAAAAACAGGAGACACCATTGTCCCCCGCCTGGTCTTGATTAATTTATTTTTGTTGATTTTTTTATTCGGCAATTTTGATATGTAAATTATAAATTTTTATGGCGCGACTGTTCCCGTTTCCCATGTTATCTGTTTGTCGTCCGGCAGATTGCTGCCGATAGCATCAATTTGGATTTGGCTTTCAGCATCAGTAAAGGTGTCTTTAGCGTATAAAACACTTTCATTGGTCAAATCAACTATTTGGCCGGCTTGATTAGCCGCTGGCGTTAAGCCAATTTGGAAAGCCGCGGTTTTAACTGGCAGCAATATGCCGGTGCCCGAACTTAAGTTGCCGATTTGCCAAGTTATTTTTCCGGTGGCTTGTTCATATTTTATATTTTCTTCAGCCGGCGATATTTTACCCAGCCATTGCATGTAGGGTGGCAGATATGATTCAATCCGCACATCAGTTAAGTCGTTGGAGATATTCAGGATATTCCAGTGGACAGTATAGGTTGTTTGTTGGCCGACACGCGGCGGCAACGGCCCGGAGTTAGACAAAAGGCTGTCGTAATAAAAAGCTTTAGCATTAAAGACAATTCGGGAATTAACTTTTAAAACCAGTTCGTTTTCGCCTCTCAATAATGTGCCTATTAGGCTGAGCGGAATATTAGTTGAATCAATTTGAGCAATTGTCTTGACGGTAAAATTTTTATCACTATAGGAATTTATCGGCAGCTTGTTCTTTAGCGTCAGGGAAAAAGTGATTTCGCCTTCTTGCCCGGCAGCCAAGGATTCAAGATTTTTTAATGAGCCGGTATTCCAAATAATCATTCTTTCGTTCTCGCTGAAATGGCCATTGATGGCGGTAATTTTTGAAAAATCAACAGCTGATCCTTCAATTTTGACTTTAATGGTCACCGGACCGATTATTTCGTTAGTCGTGTTGCGGTATTTAATTTTGTAATTAATTTTTTGCTCCAAATCAACCCGATTATTTTCGGCATCGCTTGATTGTTCAACCGAAAGCGGCGAAGCGATAATCTCCGGCGAGCTGGCGATCTGGTCGTAAGCAACGAACTGTCCGTCTCGTTCAATACCCAACATCGCCCGGAATGTTTTGCTCTCGCCTTGTTGGCCGTTGATCAGGCCGGTGACAATAATTTTCCCTTCATCCCGCCCAGCCAGCTCCCCTATCGGCCAGACATTATTGTCAGCCGAAGCTTCAGGCAGAGAGGATTTAAAAATAAATCCTTCCGGATATTCTAATTTTAATTTTAAATCAGAAAATGATGTCTCGGCAGTATTTATATATTGTAAGGAAAAATTCAATGTTTGGCCGGAAGTAATTTTTTGCGGCAGGTTAAAATTTAATATTAACGGCGTTGAGCTAATGAGAGTCAGGAACTTTGTTTCATTGGAAAAGTCGGAGTTGAAATTAACTGGCCGATAGCTAATTTTAGCGATGAATTCTTGGATGCTGTCTTTTTCGCCCCAGACTTTAGCCTTGAATTCTTGCTGTCCTTCCGCTAATCTTTCCAGCCGTTCTAATTTTATAGCTGCCTGTTGGTGGTTATTTTCTTTTTTAATTTCTTTACCGTCAGAGGGAAGGGCTTGATCGGGATAGGTAAAAGTTAAAATGAAATCATTTAGGGCGACATTAGTATTATTTCTATATTTGACGATATAGGTTGCTTCTTCTCCGCTGGTGATTTTAGTCGGGCCAAAGATTTCCAGATATACTTTATCTTTATCAAAGGAAGCGCTGGCTGACCAAAGATACCAGCCAAGCAGTCCGGCCAAAACTATTAAAATTGTTATTCCGCCAAGCCAAAAAACTATTTTTTTTGTTAACTTAAAAAATGATTTTGGTTTTTCTTCTTCCCAGGCCGGTGCCATGGCCGACGTGGCCGGATCAAGGCTGACTTGCCCGGATTTAAATTCCGCCGGCGCCTGCGGCCGGTCAGTTATCTGGCTGTCTTTTTCGTAAAGCCGTTTTTTGAGTTCGTCGAGATCCATAAACTGATTTTATAAACTTTATATTATTATAACTGTTAATTTAATTTTTGGGAATAAGCGAATTTCACAGTTCATTATTTTACGTAATATTGTTTTTTAATAATATCATCTTCTTCTTCCTTTTTTTCGGCAATGCGTTCTTTGGCCAGGCGGCGAAGTTCGGTCAGATCAAAATTCGCCAGCGCTTGGGCGCGTTCAGCTAGCTGTTGTCGGGTGTTTTTGGCCGGCTCTTCAATGGCTTCAGCCAGGAGCACATCCAGGATTGCCCCAATTTTTGGCCCAGGCGCAATGCCTAAGATTTCCATAATATCCGTGCCGTTAATTTTTAATTGTTTAACGGAAATAGCATCATGCTGGACCTTGGCTACCATATATTGGAAATGCCGTAAGCGGTAAGGCTGGGCTTTAGGCACGCCGGAACCTAATCGGTCAGCCACGCGTAAATTAATTAAATCCTGCATATTTTCCGGTCCGACGCGTTTAAGCAAACGCCGGATGCCGGCTTCGGTGACCGCACCGACATCATAAACAAACATATGGTTATTGATTAAATTGGCCACCGCATCAACGGTTTGGCGCGGCAGATGCAGGCGGTCTAAAATCCGTGTGGCTATTTTGGCGCCGATGTAATCATGGTTATAAAAAGTGGCTGTTATCCCCTCTCCGGCTTTAGCCTGGGTTTTGCCGATATCATGCAGCAGCGCCGCCAGCCGGACGACCAGATTATATTCTTTTTGAGCGGCGAACTTTAAGGAATATACATTATGTTCAAAAATAGAATAAATATGATGGCGATTTTGGGCGATATTGATGCCTTGTGTTAACTCTGGGATGATATATGGTAAAAGATTTAATTCTTGCAATAATAAAATTCCGTCAGATGCTAAATCAGACATGATGATTTTTATCAATTCGTCGCGGATCCTTTCTTTGGATATAGCTTTGATTGATTCAGCTTTTTTTCTGATGGCCTCTTTTGTTTTCCCCTCGATCGTAAATGGAACTTGTTTCGCGGAACTAAGTTCCACGGTGAAACGAATAGCCCGCATCATTCTCAAGGCATCTTCATCAAATCGTTCTGCAGGATTGCCAACAGCACGAATAAGGCCATTCTTCAGGTCTTCTTGGCCATTAAAAGGATTGATAATTTCTTGGGTTTCCTTTGAGCCGGGGCGAAGGGCTATAGCATTAATAGTAAAGTCTCGCCGTGCTAAATCTTCTTCTAAGCTCGTTGTGAAACGCACGGCGTCTGGGTGGCGCTTATCGCTGTATTTTTCATCAACGCGATAAGTCGTGACTTCCACAATTTTTAGCCTTTCGTCTTTTGAGCCAGTTTTTATTCCGACTGTCCCAAACTTATTTTCATAAATATTATTTGGGAAAACCTGCTGGATTTGTTCGGGCAGGGAGTTAGTGCAGATATCCCAATCTTTGGGTTCGCGACCAAGTAAAAAATCCCGCACGCAGCCGCCGACAATATAAGCCTCAAAGCCCGCTTGATTTAATTTGTCTATGATATTTTTTATTTCTTTTGGGAGTTTCATGCGATTTTTTCTTCCTTTTTATATTATACTAAAAAATTCTTTTTTGCAATTTGGTAAAATTTATGTTATGGTAATTTTGCAAACTTTAGTGCCCGTAGCTCAATAAATAAAGTATTTGGCGGAGTTTATCCCGCTCATAGTGTGCCCGTAGCTCAATTGGATAGAGTGTGTGGCTTCGAACCACAAGGTTGCAGGTTCGAGTCCTGCCGGGCACACCATGAGCAGGAAACCAAGGGGTTGGGGGTTCGAGTCCCTCCGGGCACACTATGAACTGAAACTGAGGGCTATTTAGTGAAGTTAAAAAACGAAATTGATTTTTATAAAAAAAATGTTAGAATAGAAAAATATGGTGGACGTAGCTCAATGGCGGAGCGCTCGGTTGTGGTCCGAGTGGTTATGGGTTCGAGTCCCATCGTCCACCCCGTTATAAATTATTGTTTAACCTATAGGTTAAACAATAATAGTCTGCCGCTAGAATCTTGCTTTGACATAAAATAATTATTCAATAATTTCTAACGGGGTCCACCCCAAAATTTTAAAAACCCCCTAGGGGGTTTTTAAAATAAAGGGTGTTAAAATTCTGTATTTTGACGGTACTCGGACGATATACCCTATAGCTGCAGGGCGCATCGTTCTCATTTGTCAAAATAAGTTCCACAGTGAACAATCTTTGCTTTTATTTTTTGAAAAAATGTGTTAAATTTAAAATATGAAAATTCTCATTGCTTATTATTCCCGTACTAAGAATACTGAAAGAATTGCCCTGGCGATTAAGGAAAATTTTATTAAGGCAGTTTCTGATTCTATTAAGGCAAATAAAATTGCCTTAATGCCTCAATGTGACATTGAGGCAATCTTGGATACTAAAAATCGCATCGGCATTATTGGCTATTTATTTGCGGGCCGCGATGCAGTGAAAAAAAAGCTAACTAAGCTTAAACCGTTAAAATTCAATCCAACGGATTATGATTTGGTAATTATTGGCACGCCGATTTGGGCTTATAATGTTTCGGTTCCCGTGAAAACATATCTAATGCAGAATTCTGGTAAGTTCAAGAATGTCGCTTTTTTCTGCACACAAGGCGGCAAGGGTGCGGAAAAAGCGTTTGAGGAAATGGAAAATGATTGTGGAAATAAGCCAATAGCAACTGTAAAATTCTTAACTAAGGATGTTGCTAGAAATAATTTTAAAAATGATCTAGAAAAATTTATTTCAGAAATAAGTAATTTTGTTTGTGATGGAACAAAATTGTGAAAATTAGTTCCACGAATGGCCCTTGTAGCTCAATGGATAGAGCTGCACCGTCCTAAGGTGAAAATGTAGGTTCGATTCCTACCAAGGGCACAAAATTAAATTTGACCAAAGGTTAAAATTTTTATAGAATAATGAAACATCAAGGGCCCGTGGTATAGCGGTAACACAGATCCATGGCATGGATCGGTCGGGGGTTCGATTCCCCCCGGGTCCACAAATTTATTTAAAACCCCGCAGTTGCAGGGTTTTAAATTTGTCTAATGGTGATTAATTTGTTAGATTTAAAATGTGTAATATGTATGATGATTTATTGAAATAACTATGGAAGTCGTAAAAACGAAAATAATTTCTTCGAAAGGCAATCTCGCGGCGGCGATTCGTTATTCCGAGAAGAAAACGGATAAACTGGCTATTCTTTGTCCTGGTTATCTCGATTCAAAAGATTATAAACATTTAATTAGCTTGGCAGAGGTATTAAGTGAACGAGGATATACTGTTGTGAGATTTGAACCGACGGGGACATGGGAAAGCGAAGGCAATATTTCCGAATATACAACAACACAATATTTAAAGGATATTAAAAATGTTCTTGAATATATGCTTGGTCAGGCAAATTATAAACACGTTTTGCTTGGTGGCCATAGCCGCGGCGGGCAGGTCTCAATTCTCTATACGGCAAGAGATTCAAAAGTTTCTATGGTGTTGGGTATTATGCCTTCATCCGGTCCTATTACGGGACAAAGGCGGGAAGATTGGGAAAAAGCCGGCATAAGCGTTGCTCAAAGAGATTTGCCCGACGATAAAGATAAAAAGAGGGAGTTTCGAGTTTCGTTTTCGCACGCCTTAGACAGAGATCAATATAATGCTGTCGAAGACGTAAAAAAAATTAAAGTGCCCATTATTTTAATCGCGGGGGAGTTGGATAAAATGGTACCTCCTGATGGAATTAGAAAGATTTTTGACAGTGCCAATGAACCAAAAAAATTCATTGTCATTCCCGGTATCGGCCATGACTATCGTTTTAATGATGATGAAATAAAAATTGTGAATCAACATATACTTGATCAATTGGATAATTTGTTAAATTAAAAATACTGGAAGAGTGGCTGAGAGGCCGAAGGCGCCGCACTCGTCCCGAACAAAGCGGTGGGATGGCTGAGAGGCCGAAAGCGCCGCACTCGAAATGCGGTATACCTGAAAGGGTATCGTGAGTTCGAATCTCACTCCCACCGCTTTGAACGGGATTGCAATTTCTAGTCAAAATAAATTTTGAAGAAATTGGGAAAAATGCTATATGTTTGATGATATCGGGATGACTTCCACTTCTTCCGCCAGCAAAAAAATTTATGTATCAATATCTCGTTATTCTCGGCGCGGCGGTTAATCTTATTGGCACCTCTTTTTATATCCGCCGGACCCTGCGCGGCCAGAATAAACCGAATCGGGTCACCTATCTTTTATGGTCAGCCGCGCCAATGATTGCAACCGGCGCTGGTTTGTCGGCTGGCGCTGGCTGGGCCACTTTGCCGGTTTTTGCGTCTGGTTTTATACCTTTTTTAGTATTCTTAGCTTCTTTTTATAACCCTCAAGCCTATTGGAAACTTAGCGCCCTGGACTATGTTTGCGGCGCGTTTTCTGTTGTATCTCTAATCCTTTGGATGATTGTTAAAGAGCCTAATGCCGCAATTGCTTTAGCTATTATCAGCGACGGATTGGCTGGTATGCCGACTTTAATCAAGTCGTGGAAATTTCCGGAAACCGAATCCGCTAGCGGCTATTTAGCCGCTATTTTTTCCGCGGGAACTAGTTTTGCCGCGATAAAAAGGTGGAATTTTTCCGAGCTGGCTTTTCCAATATATTTAATTGCCATGTGTTCGGCTATTTCTTTTGCGGTTTTGCACAGAAAGATTCTAAAATATTTCTCACGGACTGATGGCGCGCTATTGTAATTTTTAATCGGTCAGAGTATTCTAATATTTATATTGGCACTTTTTGGTCAGATTAAATTAAAAGAGACGTTCTTTAATTATAAAAATAAAGGAGGGAGGTAGAAGATGAGAAAGATCGGGTTTTTTTTACTGTTTTTACTGATTGTTATGGCGCTGGTCGGCTCAGCAAAAGTTTTTGCCGGGGGAGGAATAATGTTTACATGGGAGCCACCCACGACGCACGGGGATGGAACTCCGGAAACCAACCTGGCGGGCTATAAGTTGTATTGGGGGAGTGCTTCACGATTTTACACAAAGTCGATGACCGCAACTTATTGCCGGGCTTGCCCTTCGCCTAGCTCGACAATTGTTGAAAGAGAGTGCGTTGCTTTCCAACCGGGTACTTATTATGTCGCTGCAACCGCTCTTGATACAGATGGTAGGGAAAGTGGTTATTCAAACGAAGTCATCGTGACCATTCCCGCGGCCGTTAATCCCTTGGGAAACTGCGCGCTGGCTCCGTTAAGCACTCTTTGCCGGGTTGATGGGTACGATCTAATCTTTTTGAATAAGAACTTCGGCAAAACGATTTTGGGACCGGCCTGCACGGAAACCAATTATGCCATCTGGAAGACTATTCAGAGCGCGGACGTCAACAACGACGGCATCATTGATGGTGTGGACAAAGGAATTGTGTCGGCCAATTTTGGCCAGACGCGCTCACCCTGCCCATAGATAGTCCTTGGATTTATTTCTTTCTTAAAACAACAAAGGGCCGATGACTTCAAAGTCACCAGCCCTCTTTTTTTAGGACATCGATTTATTCTAATCGGCCAATACTTTCCTGATTTTTTTTGGCCAGAGAGCCTGTTTGTTGACTTCGGGATTGTCCGAAATCCAGTCGATCTGAACTATAACCGGATTTTTAAAGGTAAATTCCACAGAACGAGTTTTATTTATTAATTTGAATTTGAACGTGCCTAAATAAAATTGTTCCCCGATGAGCCAATAGTCATAACGAAATGGCCATACCTGAAGAATTTTTATTTTACCTTTTTCTTTAGTCACGTTCTTCAGCCAGTTCTGCCTGGGCCGGTATTCAACAAACTGCAGGGCATTGGCATCATATTCCAGCAGAAACTCGCACGATAGTATGGGATTAGCTGTTGATTTATCAGCCAAAATATTTAATAATAAGTATTCCTCCTCCTTGCTGATATCAGCAGTGATTGTTAAAGTGCTGTTATTTTGGTTAACCTTTTCGGCGTCGGCTTGACTAACCCATCCTAAGTTTGCTAAGAATAGTAAAAGCAAAACAACTTCTCTACCCCCCCGTTTCATATTCGCCACCTCCTTTTTTAATCTTTTTTCATTATAGCACTATAAATTATAAATAAAAGTAAAGAGAAAATAATTAATGCATTTATGTCTTTTAGATTCATCCTTAAAACAATTATAATTTTTATTGGTTTAATTTTTTGTCTGCCAGTGGTTGCTTTAGCCGCTGAAGTCAGAATTAATCCTGCAGTCACCACAGTTGCTGTGGATTCTCAAGTTGCAGTTTCTGTTGATATTGATAATGTTGAGAATCTTTTTGCTGTTTCTTTTGACTTATTTTTTGATCCGGCGATTTTAGAGTTTATTTCGGCGGAGGAAGGAGGGTTTTTTAATGAAAGCGGAGCCATTACTACTTTTCTCGTTGATAACAGTCAACCCGGTGACTTGCTTGTATATTATGAAAGGACCGATGGCGTCCCTTCAGAGGTTAGTGGTAGCGGAATTATAATGACCTTTAATTTCCATTCTTTAGCCGCTGGCTCTTCTGAATTAATCTTTGGAAATAATTTTCTGTATAATGAAACTCCGGCTGATTGGTTTGGCGGTACCATAACCGTAGAAACCTCCCAGCCTGCACCCGACACAACCTCACCCGTTACTCCTTCTGATTTAACAGCTATAGCCGTTTCTGCTTCGCAAATAGACCTCTCCTGGTCTATTCCCGAAGATCCAGAAACAGCAGGCCAAATTACATCCGGTTTGGCCGGTTACAGGGTTTATCGTGACGGGACAGAAATTGCCACCACCACCGATCTTTTCTATTCCGACATCGGTTTGACCGCATCCACCACTTATTCTTATACTATTACTATTTTTGCTTTTGATTCAGCAGAAAATGAATCAGACCAATCAGAACCGGTTTCAGTTGCCACCTTAGCAGAAATTATCCCGGCAACGGTTAGTATTTTACCGGCCAGCACCACAGTTGCCGTCGGTTCGCAGGTTACAGTTGCTGTTGATATTGATAATGTTGAGGATCTCATTGGCGCATCTTTTGACTTATTTTTTGATCCGGCGATTTTGAATTTTGATTCTTTCCAAGACGAAGCAGGAGCTTGCTTAGTTTCTGCCGATAGCGGCGACTTGGTTGTCGGTTGCTTTTGGGAAGAGGAAATTAGCGGCAGTAGCACTCTGTTGGCCCTGACTTTTAATACGTTATCAGTTGGAACCTCTTCGTTGGTCTTTGTCGCAAATGATGATGCTCTTATTAATATTAATTGGGAGCTAATTTTTACCGTTTGGGACGATGGCGAAATTATAGTATCAGAATTATCTTCTGCCCCCGACACAACCTCACCCGTTACTCCTTCTGATTTAACAGCTATAGCCGTTTCTGCTTCGCAAATAGACCTCTCCTG
>Ga0209211_10002995_pt1 | contig 28229 bp, 24 predicted proteins | sample RifGroA2_FD_183992 | JGI IMG/M metagenome (GOLD analysis project Ga0209211, IMG submission 183992) | Groundwater microbial communities from Rifle, Colorado, USA - Groundwater A2 (SPAdes) (version 2) | ecosystem: Environmental > Aquatic > Deep subsurface > Groundwater | place: Rifle, Colorado...
CGCAGGTAGTAGAAGGTACCGATCAGCGAAAAGAGGACAGCCACGATGGCCAGCCACATGTAGCCAGCGGCAACGACGGCCTGCAGGACGGAAAACTTGGCGAAGAAGCCGATGAAGAACGGCACGCCGGCCATTGAGAACATGAGCATGAGCATGATGCCGGCAAACCACGGGCTACGCTTGTTGAGGCCTTTGAAGTCTTCGATATTCTCGGCTTCGAAACCGGCCCGCGACATGAGCAGAATCATGCCGAAAGTGCCAGCACTCATCAGCACGTAGGCAATGACGTAGAACATGGCCGAGCTGTAGGCATTGAGCGCGTAGCGGGCATCACCGCTGACCACGCCAGTGACGATACCGAGCAGCATGAAACCCATGTGCGAGATGGCGGAATAGGCCAGCATGCGCTTGAGATTGGTCTGGGCAATGGCGGCAAGGTTACCGATGGCCATCGACAGCACGGAGAGGATGATCAACATCGCCTGCCAGTCGGCCGCCATGGTGATCAGGCCATTGACGAGCAGACGCATGACGATGGCGAAGGCAGCCAGCTTCGGAGCGGAACCGATGAGCAGGGTGACCGAGGTCGGCGCGCCGTGATAGACGTCCGGAATCCACATGTGGAACGGTACGACGCCGAGTTTGAAGGCCAGGCCGGCAACCAGGAAGACCAGACCAAAGACCATCACGCTCTTGTTCACGCCACCGCCATAGAGGCGCTCGGCAATGCCGGTGATTTCGAGGGTGCCGGTGGCTCCGTAGATCATCGACATGCCGTAGAGCAACAGGCCGGAGGCCAGTGCGCCAAGCACGAAGTATTTCATCGCCGCTTCAGTCGACTGGACGGAGTCGCGGTTCATGGCAACCATGGCATAGAGCGACAGCGAGAGCAGTTCGAGACCGATGTAGATGGTCAGGAAGTGATTGGCGGAGATCATGACCATCATGCCGAGCGTCGCGAATAGCGCCAGCACATAGTATTCGCCCTTGTTCATCGATTCGCGATCAATGACATAGCCACGCGAGTAGAACATGACGATGACCATGGTCATGTACAGGAACAGCTTCAACAGGTCGGACATCAGATCGTCCACGAACATGTTGCTGAAGGTGTAAGAGATCTCACCGGTACTCGTTGCGAACTGAATGGCGGCGCAGCCAATCAGCGTCAGTTGAGTTAGCACAAAGATAATTGTGCGGCGGCTATCCTTGACCAGCAGATCGATCATCAGGATGGCCAGCGCCATCACCGTCAGAAAGATTTCCGGCGCTGCAGGCAGAAGATTGGGGACAACGAAATTGTCGAACATGTCGGCTACCGTTTATTGAATCTTGCTGATGGCGACATGACGCAACAGGTCATTGACCGAGGCGTGCATGACTTCCGTGAAAGGCTGCGGGTAGAGGCCCATGCCCAGAGTGCAGAGTGCCAGCACGCCGAGAATGGCGAACTCGCGCTTGTTGATATCGGTCAGTTCGGCCACGTGATGATTGGTGACGTCGCCGAAAACCACGCGCTTGTACATCCACAGCGTGTAGGCGGCGCCAACGATCAGCGAGGTGGCGGCAGCGAAGGCCACCCAGAAATTGAACTTGGTAGCGGCGAGGATGACCATGAACTCGCCGACGAAGCCCGAGGTAGCAGGCAAACCAGCATTGGCCATCGAGAACAGCATGAACAACGCGGCGAATTTTGGCATGGTATTCACCACACCACCGTAGTCGGCGATCTGACGGCTATGCACGCGGTCGTACATGACACCGATACAGAAGAACATGGCACCAGCAACAAAACCGTGCGAAACCATCTGGACCAGCGCGCCTTCAACGGCGAGCGGACTGAACATGAAGAAGCCCAGGGTGACGAAACCCATGTGCGCGATGGACGAATAGGCCACCAGTTTCTTCATGTCTTCCTGAACCAGGGCAACAAAACCGATATAGACGACGGCGATCAACGACATACCCAAGACCAGACCTGACAGCTCATGCGAGGCATCGGGCAGGATCGGCAGCGAGAACCGAATGAAGCCATAGGCGCCAAGCTTCAGAGCGATAGCCGCCAGGACAATGGAACCACCGGTTGGTGCTTCGACGTGGGCATCCGGCAACCAGGTATGCACCGGCCACATCGGCACCTTGACGGCAAAAGCAACCAGGAATGCCAGGAACAGCCAGATCTGCGGGCCAAGGGCGATCGGCATCTTGTGCCATTCGAGGATGGAGAAGCTGCCGCCGGAATTGATGAACAGATACATCAAGGAAAGCAGCAGGAGCAGCGAGCCGAACAGCGTGTAGAGGAAGAACTTGAAAGCGGCGTAAACCCGGTTCGGGCCACCCCAAACGCCAATGATCAAATACAACGGGATCAGCGAGGCTTCAAAGAAAACGTAGAACAGAACACCGTCGAGCGAGGCAAAAATACCATTCATCAGGCCGGACATGATCAGGAAGGCGGCGTTGTACTGGGCAACCTTGGTCTTGACAACTTCCCAACCGGCGGCGACCACGATGATGGTCACGAAAGCGTTCAGTACGACGAACAGCATCGAGATGCCGTCCACCCCGAGGTGGTAATTAATGTTGAAACGCGGAATCCAGGAACCCAGTTCGACGAACTGCATGCCCCCGTTGGTGGTATCGAAACCAGTCCAGAGCGGAATAGTGATCAGGAAACCAGCGACAGCACCGGCCAGCGAAAGCATTCTTGCCAGCGGTGCGTTCCGGTCGCCACCGGTGGATAGCACCACCAGTCCGGCGAAAATCGGGATCCAGATTGCGAGAGACAGCAACGGGTAAGTCGACATGTTATTCCTTGCTTTTCTGCGAATTATTCACGCTTAGGCGCGGTTGATCCACAGAGTCATCAGCACAAAGACGCCAATGATCATGGTGAAAGCGTAGTGATAGACGTAACCGGTCTGGAACAGACGGGTAATGGAAGAGATCCAGCCAACAACCTTGGCCGAGCCATTGACGATCAGGCCGTCAATGATGGCAACGTCGCCGCCACGCCACAGCACCTTGCCCAGAAGGCGAGCGCCACCGGCGAATACAACCTCGTTGAATTTGTCGAAGTAGTACTTGTTCTCGAGCAGCGTATGGACGGCGGAGAAGCGGCGCTGAATGGCAGCCGGTATATCGGGACGCTTCATGTAGAAGAACCACGACACCACGACACCGGACAAGGCCAGAATGAACGGCAGGCTGGTCAGCGAATGGACGCCCATGGCAACCGCACCGTGGAAATGCTCGGAAAGATGTTCCATGGCCGGATGGGCATGGTGATCAATGAAGATGACGCCCTTGAAATAGTCACCGAAAACCATCGGACCGATCGCGATGAAGCCGATAACCACTGACGGTATAGCCAGCAAGACAAGCGGCAGCGTGACAACCCATGGCGTTTCGTGCGGCTTCTGACCCGGAGCCAGACCATGATGATGGTCATGCGAGGTTTCTTCGTCATCATGGTCACCATGATGTTCATGATGATGTGCGTCATCAACCTTGCCGAAACGCTCCTCACCATGGAAAACCAGGAAGTACATGCGGAACGAGTAGAAGGCGGTAACAAATACGCCGGCCAGCACAGCGAAGTAAGCGAAGCCTGCACCCGGGATATGCGACAGAGCGACAGCTTCGATGATCGAGTCCTTGGAATAGAAACCGGACATGAAAGGTGTGCCGATCAAGGCCAGCGAACCGATCAGCGAGGTAATCCAGGTAATCGGCATATATTTGCGCAGACCACCCATGTTCCTGATGTCCTGATCGTGGTGCATCCCGATGATCACGGAGCCGGCACCAAGGAAAAGCAATGCCTTGAAGAAGGCATGGGTCATCAGGTGGAAGATGGCGACTGAGTAAGCCGAAGCACCCAGCGCAACGGTCATGTAGCCCAGCTGCGACAGCGTCGAATAAGCGACGACGCGCTTGATGTCGTTCTGGATGATCCCCAGGAAGCCCATGAACAGCGCAGTGATCGCACCAATAATGATGATGAACGATAGTGCTGTAGTCGACAGTTCAAACAGTGGCGACATCCGGGCGACCATGAAGATACCGGCAGTAACCATGGTTGCAGCGTGAATCAGCGCAGAGATTGGCGTCGGGCCTTCCATCGAGTCCGGCAGCCAGACATGCAGTGGAACTTGAGCTGATTTACCCATCGCGCCGATAAACAGGCAGATACAGGTAACGGACATCAAGGACCAGTCAGCAGCACCCCAGATATTGATAGTGGTTGCCGCCAGTTCCGGCGCTTTCTCAAATACTGTCTTGTAATCAAGCGAGCCAAAATGAGCCAGCACAAGACCGATACCAAGGATGAAACCGAAGTCACCGACGCGATTGACCAAGAAAGCCTTCATGTTGGCGAAGATGGCAGTCGGACGGGTGTACCAGAAACCGATCAGCAGATAGGACACCAGACCCACCGCTTCCCAGCCGAAGAAAAGCTGCATGAAGTTGTTGCTCATCACCAGCATCAGCATGGAGAAGGTAAACAACGAGATATAGCTGAAGAAGCGGTTATAGCCGGGATCTTCCTGCATATAGCCGATGGTGTAGATATGTACCATCAGCGACACGAAGGTGACGACCAGCATCATCGTTGTAGTCAGCGTATCGATCAGGAAACCAACTTCGAATTTGTAGTCGCCGCTGGTCAGCCAGGTATAGACAGCACCGTTGTAGGTGTGACCAGCCAAGACATCCTGAAAGATGATGACCGAGGCAAAAAAGGCGATGGCGACACCGGCGATGGTTGCGGTATGAGCAACCCAGCGCGGAATAACACGACAGAACAGGCCGGCGATCATGGCACCGACCAATGGCGCCATGGGAACGAGCAGGTAGAGTTTTTGCATTTCCATGTTTAACCCTTCAGGCTGCCCAGGTCATCCACATGGATGCTCTTGAGGTTGCGGAACAGCACGATCAGAATGGCCAGGCCGATCGCCGATTCGGCAGCGGCAACGGTCAGGATGAAGAAGACGAAGATCTGACCGGAGAGATCCTGCAGATAGTGGGAAAAAGCCACGAAATTCATGTTGACCGCAAGAAGCATCAACTCGATGGCCATTAGCAGCACGATCAGGTTCTTCCGGTTCAGGAAGATACCGACCACGCTGATCGCGAAAAGTATCGCGCCCAGAATCAGGAAATGGGAGAGAGAGAGAGTTAGCATTGTTTCCCCGGGGTTCAGTCTTTTTCAACCGGCATCTGCAGGACACGCACGCGATCCTTGGCCTTGACGAAGACCTGTTGATTCGGGTTGGTGTACTTGGACTTCTTCGGACCGCGGTGAGTCAGCACGATTGCCGCGATCATCCCGACAAGTAGAATGATTGAGGCCAGCTCGAAGGGATAGACGTAGTCGGTGAACATCAGGGCACCGATACTCTTGGTATTGGAGATACCCGCCGGAAGCATGGCTTCCGCTGCAGGAATCTGGAAGTACTTGCTACCAAGCACCAGGCCCATTTCCAGAACCATCAGCAAACCCAGCAATGCTCCGAGCGGCAGATAGTTCCAGAAGCCCTGACGAATACGGTCAATATTGATATCAAGCATCATCACAACAAACAGGAAGAGCACCATGACCGCGCCAACATAGACGAGGATGATGGCAATCGCCAGGAACTCAGCCTGCAACAAAGCCCAAATACCGCCGCAGGTGAAGAAGGCAAGAATCAGATGCAGTGCTGCGTGAACCGGATTGCGCGCAGTGATAACGCGCAGGCTGGCGAAAATCAGGATCGCCGACAGGAAGAAGAAAACCGCAGTTTGAAAATCCATTGCTAGCACCTGTTATCGGTAAGAAGCATCAAGTTCGCGATCCTTCGCGATTTGATCTTCGTAGCGGTCGCCGTTGGCCAGCAACATTTGCTTGGTGTAGTACAAATCACCGCGCTTTTCGCCGTGGTATTCGAAAACCCGCGTTTCGACCACTGCATCGACCGGGCAAGCCTCTTCACAGAAACCGCAAAAAATACACTTGGTCAGATCAATGTCGTAACGCGTCGTGCGACGCGAACCGTCGTCACGCGGCTCGGCCTCAATCGTAATGGCCAGCGCCGGACAGATTGCTTCACACAGCTTGCAGGCGATACAACGCTCCTCGCCATTCGGGTAGCGACGCAACGCATGCAAACCACGAAAACGGAAACTCTGCGGTGTCTTTTCTTCCGGATATTGAACGGTGATCTTGCGGGCGAAAAAATACCGTCCCGTGACCGACATGCCCTTCAACAACTCCTTGAGGAAGAGGCTGTTGAAGATTTCCTTCATCGAACCCATTAGTCTCTCCTCACTTCCAGATATTCAATGGCGACATCATCCAGACGCCGACTACAACCAGCCAGATCAAACAGATCGGCAAGAAAACCTTCCAGCCCAGACGCATCAACTGATCATAGCGATAACGCGGGAAAGTTGCCCGGAACCACAGGAACAGGAAGAGTATTGCCGACATCTTGGCAAACAGCCACAGAATGCCGTCAGGCAGGAAACCAACCGGGGACAGCCAGCCACCCAGGAACAGGAGGGAAGTTAGCGCCGCAACCAGAATCATGTTGGCGTATTCAGCAAGGAAGAAGAGCGCAAATGCCATTCCGGAATACTCAACGTGGAAACCGGCAACGATTTCCGACTCACCTTCAGCGACGTCAAATGGCGCCCGGTTCAGTTCAGCAGTACCGGAAATCAGATAAACGATGAACATCGGGAACAACGGCAACCAGTTCCAGGAAAGGAAACTGAGCCCCCAGCCAGCGAAACGCCCCTGATCCTGAACATTGACGATATCGACCAGATTCAGGCTGTTGGAGACCATCAGAACGCAAATCAGCGAGAAGCCCATGGAGATTTCGTAAGAAACCATCTGGGCAGCTGAACGCATGGCACCAAGGAAAGCGTACTTAGAGTTGGATGCCCAGCCAGACAAAATAACCCCATACACCCCCATGGAGGTGATCGCCATGATGTAGAGGAGGCTGGCATCAATATTGGCAACGACCAGCGAATCCGTGAATGGAATCACAGCCCAGGCAGCCAGCGCCGGCGCAATCGCCAACATCGGGGCAATAATGAAAATGCCCTTGTTAGCTGTGGTGGGTACAATAATTTCCTTGAGCAACAGCTTCAGACCGTCGGCAATCGGCTGAATCAGCCCCAACGGACCAACCCGATTGGGACCGATTCGAACCTGCATGTAGCCGATGACCTTGCGTTCGAAATAGGTCAAATACGCTACGCCAAGCATCAGCGGAGCCACGATCAGGATTATTTTTAGAAGGGTCCAGACAGCAGGCCAAGCCCCACCGAAAATACCAAGTCCGAAGTTCATCAGTGCGTCCATTTATGCACGCTCCACGGAGATCGATCCGAACATATCACCCAGCATCGCTGTGCTCACATGTGCCGCCGAAACGCGAACACAACCGACAGGCACATTGTTGTCAGTCTTGACGATCAGTGTGGCCTCGCCAGAACCCTGCTTGACGCGAACTTGTGCACCGTCGGCAACGCCAATCTGTGCCAGGGTTTGCTCGTTAATGCGGGCAGACGGAGCAACTGCATCGGCAGTCTGCTGCAGAGCCGGTGCGCGGCGTGCCATCGGATCGGCAAAGTTGATCGGCACGTCGGCAATTCGCTGAAGGCCATCAGGAACGGTAGCCGACAGCGCAATGCTGAGATCCTTCAGGCCGTTGTCGAGGCCGGTAACGAATTCGACACCTTTGCCCAGAACTTCGTCGCGAATTTCTTCACTCGAGGCATAGCTGAACCCATCGAGATTCAATACGTTACCGAGAACGCGCAACAATTTCCAAGCCGGGCGGGCATCGCCACGGGCCTTGGCAACACCGTTAAAGCTCTGGACGCGACCTTCAGTATTGACGAAGGTACCCGAGGTTTCAGTGTAAGGAGCAATCGGCAACATCACATCAGCAAACCCGAGAGCCGAAGCATGCTTGAAGGCCGACATGTAGACCACGAGACTGGCCTGCTTGAGCGCCCCCAGAACCAGTTGCGGGTTAGCGCAATCAAATTCCGGCTCGATTCCCATCAGAACATAAGCCTTGCGCGGCTGATCGAACATCTGGCGAGCATTGGCACCTGAAGGCAGCGCTTGAGCAACATGGCCGCCCACTGTATTTGCGCCTTCACCGAGAAAACCGACGGTTGCTCCAGTCAGCTTGCCAAGTTCCAATGCCAGCGCATGCAATTGCGTAGCATCAACGGATTGAGTTGCAACGTTCCCCAGGAACACCGCGCGCTTTTCTCCGTCAACCAGACTCTGAGCAATCTTCTTGCTCGTCTCGCAAACGACCGCCGGCTCGACACCAGCCGGCAACTCGACGCCCTTGATCTCAGCTGCGGCCTTGACGACTGCTGCCAGAGCCGCAGCCAGTTGGGCCGGTGCAACGGTCATGCGAGCATGCAGATTGATCAGTTGCTCATCACCGGTCACCGAAAGCAGGCTCACCTTGGTATATTTCTTGGCTGCCTGACGCAGACGCTGAGCGATCAGAGGATGATCCTTGCGCAGGAAGGAGCCGACCACCAGAGCCCCGTCGAGATCCTTGATCTCAGCTAGGCGCATGCCCAGCCACGGCGTGCCGGCGCGCTTGATATCAGAAGCGAAATCACTCTGGCGGGGACGGAAATCGACGTTTCCGCTACCAAGGCCCTTCATAAGCTTGCCAAGAAGGAAGAGCTCTTCGACCGTCGAACTTTGCGCTGCCAGTGCGGCCAGCGCATCGCCGCTATGTTCGCGGGCAACGTCCTTGAGGCCATGAGCGACGTAATCGAGGGCAACATTCCAGTCGACTTCTTTCCATTCGCCGCCCTGCTTGACCATTGGCTTGGTCAGGCGTTCGTCGGAATTCAAAGCCTGATAGGCGAAGCGCTCCTTGTCGGAAATCCAGCACTCATTCACTTCTTCGTTTTCACGCGGCAGGACGCGCATTACGTTGTCGTGCTTTACTTGGACGACCAGATTGGCACCAACGGAGTCGTGCGGGCTAACCGACTTGCGGCGCTGCAGTTCCCATGAACGAGCGGTGTAGCGGAAAGGCTTGGAGGTCAGCGCGCCAACCGGGCAAAGGTCAATCATATTGCCCGACAATTCCGAGTCGACCGTGCGACCGACGAAAGTCATGATCTCGGAATGCATATTACGGTTAGCCATGCCGAGTTCCATGATGCCGCCGATTTCCTGACCGAAGCGGACGCAACGGGTGCAGTGAATACAGCGGCTCATTTCTTCCATGGAGATCAACGGGCCAACGCTCTTGTGAAACACAACATGTTTTTCTTCGGTGTAGCGGCTTTTCATCGGGCCATAACCGACAGACATATCCTGTAACTGACACTCGCCACCCTGATCGCAGATCGGGCAATCCAGCGGGTGGTTGATGAGCAGGAATTCCATCACGCCCTTCTGGGCCTTGACGGCCAGATCGGAGTGCGTAAAGACCTTCATGCCATTGGTCACTGGCGTAGCACAAGCCGGCAACGGCTTCGGAGCCTTTTCAACCTGTACGAGGCACATACGGCAGTTGGCTGCTATCGAAAGTTTCTTGTGGTAGCAGAAATGGGGAATATATACCCCGACCTGCTGCGCGGCATCCATCACCGTGCTGCCATCAGGCACTTGCGCTTTCTTGCCGTCGATTTCAATTTCTAGCATGTCGCTACCTTGTAGCCAGTTCTTTCGTTACAACCCGTAGCCTGTCAGGCCGGAATCTTGTGGAAGCCACTGCCTGCCCATTGCACATCCTTGGGAACCAGACAGGTCTTGTTTTCAATGTGGAACTCAAATTCCTTGCCGAAGTGCTTGATGAAGCTCTGTACCGGGAAGGCTGCCGCATCACCGAGCGCACAAATGGTGCGACCGGCAATATTGCCGAGCACACTGTTCAGCAAATCGAGGTCTTCGGGCTTGCCGAGACCGTTCTCGATGCGATGGACGACCTTGTACATCCAGGCCGTACCTTCACGGCAGGGGGTACATTGACCGCAGGACTCTTCGTAATAGAAGAAGGACAAACGCTCCAGCGCCTTGACCATGCAGACCGTCTCGTCCATCACGATGACTGCGCCGGAACCGAGCATCGAGCCGCCCTTGCTGATCGAGTCATAGTCCATGGTGCAATCCATGATCACTTCGCCCGGCATCACCGGGGCCGACGAGCCGCCGGGAATCACCGCCTTGAGCTTGCGCCCGCCGCGCATCCCGCCGCACATTTCAAGCAGGGTCGCAAAAGGTGTACCGAGCGGAATTTCGTAGTTACCCGGACGATTGACGTGGCCGGAGACCGAGAACAGCTTGGTGCCACCGTTATTCGGCTTGCCCAGATTCAGGAACTCTTCGCCACCCATCTTCAGGATGAAAGGAATGGCGGCAAAGGTTTCGGTATTGTTGATCGTCGTCGGTTTGCCGTACAAACCGAAGGACGCCGGGAACGGCGGCTTGAAGCGCGGCTGGCCCTTCTTGCCTTCGATCGATTCGAGCAGCGCTGTTTCTTCGCCACAGATATAGGCACCGAAGCCGTGATGGGCGAAAAGCTCGAAGTTAAAGCCCGAACCGAGAATATTTTGGCCGATGAAGCCGGCAGCACGCGCTTCGTCGAGCGCCTCTTCGAAACGCTTGTATTCCTGCCAGACCTCGCCATGCACGTAGTTGTAACCGCGGTTGGCACCCATCGCGTAGGCGGCGATCGCCATGCCCTCGATGACGGCATGCGGATTGAAACGCATGATGTCGCGGTCCTTGAAGGTTCCCGGCTCACCTTCATCGGTATTGCAGACGACGTACTTGTCGCCAGGAAAGGAGCGCGGCATGAAGGACCACTTCAGCCCGGTCGGGAACCCGGCGCCGCCACGACCGCGCAGTACGGATTTCTTGACTTCGCTGATCACGTCTTCCTGGGTCATCTTGGTTTCCAGGATGCGCTTCAGCTGCGCATAGCCACCGCGGGCAACGTAATCCTTGAGGCGCCAGGTGTTGTCCCCATCCAAGCCTTCCATCAGAACGCCGTTGATCGAACCAAGCATTGCCATTATTTGCACTCCTCAAGCAGCTTGTCGATCTGTTCCGGGTGCATGTGGCTGCACATCGAGCGGTTGTTGACGATGAAAACCGGCGCGTCACCGCAGGCCCCCATGCACTCACCTTCCTTCAATGTAAACTTGCCGTCCGGGGTCGTTTCGCCGTAGCCGATACCGAGCTTGTGCTGGAGATATTCGCCTGCGTGGTAGCCACCCGACAGCGCGCAAGGCAGGTTGGTACAGACCGTGATCTTGTACTTGCCGACCGGTTTCAGGTCATACATATTGTAAAAAGAGGCCACTTCGTAAGCCGCGATTGGCGGCATACCAAGATAGTTGGCGACAGCCTCAATGGACTCGGGGGCCAGCCAGCCTTTTTCTTCCTGTGCATGCGCGAGACAAGCCATCGACGCCGACTGTTTTTGATCAGCGGGGTACTTGGCGACCTCGCGGGCAAACTTCTGGAGGGTTTCAGCGGAAAACATCAGCGGTCAATCTCGCCAAAAACAATATCTTGGGAACCGATAATCGTAACGACGTCGGCAATCATGTGGCCTCTGGACATTTCGTCCAGACCAGCCAGGTGGACAAAGCCCGGAGCACGAATTTTCATACGGTAAGGTTTGTTGGCACCATCGGAAACAAAGTAGATACCGAACTCACCCTTCGGATGCTCGACTGCGGCATAGGCTTCGCCGGCCGGAACATGGATGCCTTCGGTGAAGAGCTTGAAGTGGTGAATCAGCTCCTCCATATTGGTCTTCATGTTTTCGCGGGGCGGCGGCGCCACCTTGTTATTGTCGGTGATCACCGGGCCGGGATTCTTGCGCAGCCAAGCGATACACTGCTTGATAATGTTGTTCGACTGGATCATTTCTTCCATGCGAACCAGGTAGCGGTCGTAACTGTCGCCATTGACGCCCACCGGCACATCGAAATCAACCTTGTCATAGGCAGCGTATGGCTGCTTCTTGCGCAAGTCCCAAGCGATCCCCGAGCCACGCAGCATGGCCCCCGTAAAGCCCATCTGCAGGGCGCGCTCCGGCGTCACGACACCGACATTGACCAGACGCTGCTTCCAGATCCGGTTGTCGGTCAGCAAGGTATGGTATTCGGAATGATAGGTTGGGAAGCGATTGGTAAAATCTTCGAGGAAGTCGAGCAGCGAACCGCTACGGTTCTCGTTCTTCTCTGCCGCCCTCTTGGCGTTGGTCCAAGTCGACTCCTGGTACTGTGGCATGCGATCAGGCAGATCACGATAGACACCACCAGGGCGATAGTAGGCAGCATGCATACGCGCACCGGAAACCGCTTCATACACATCCATCAGATCTTCACGCTCGCGGAAGGTGTAGAGCGCCATGGTCATCGCACCGACGTCCAGCGCATGACAGCCGATCCATAATAAATGGTTGAGGATACGGGTAACCTCATCGAACATGACGCGGATGTACTTGCCACGCTCCGGCACTTCGATACCAAGCAGCTTTTCAGTGGCCAGGCAGTAGGCGTGCTCGTTGCACATCATCGACACGTAGTCGAGACGATCCATGTACGGCACGGACTGCACCCAGGTCCGGGTTTCAGCCAATTTTTCCGTAGCACGATGCAACAGGCCGATATGCGGATCGGCGCGCTGGACGACTTCGCCGTCCAATTCGAGCACCAAGCGCAGAACACCGTGCGCTGCCGGGTGCTGCGGACCAAAATTCAGCGTGAAATTGCGGATGTCAGCCATGAGCAGTATCCCCGAAGGTGTCTTCGCGCACGATGCGCGGGGTGTTCTCCCGAGGCTCGATGGTCACCGGTTGATAGATCACACGTGCCTGATCGGGGTCATAACGCATTTCGACATGACCTGAAATTGGAAAATCCTTGCGGAAAGGGTGGCCGATAAAGCCATAATCAGTCAGGATGCGGCGCAGATCGTCATGGCCCACAAAAGCAATGCCAAAGAGATCGAACGCTTCGCGCTCAAACCAATTGACACTTCTCCAAACACCGGCAACGGAATCAACGGACGGAAACTCATCGTCCTCAGCAAAGACGCGCACACGCAAACGCCAGTTGTTAGCGATCGAAAGAAGATGCGAGACCGCAGCAAAGCGCCGGCCTTGCCAGCCACCATCACCGTAGGTCGAATAATCGACACCACACAAATCTATGATTTCTTCAAAATGAAGATCAGCCTCATCCCGCAATGCAGTCATCACACCGAGATAGTCGGCAGCACCGACCTCAATGGTTACTTCACCTAAAGCCAGCTTCAACGATTTCAGCTTATCGCCAAAATGTTTTTGCAGGTTTTGACTAAGCGTTTCCAGCTTGGCAGACATATCGAATCAGCCTTGGCAATTAACGAGCAATGGTGTTAGTGCGGCGAATCTTGTTCTGCAACTGTATCAAGCCGTAAATCAGGGCCTCTGCAGTTGGAGGGCAACCAGGAACATAGATATCGACTGGCACGATGCGATCGCAGCCACGCACAACAGAATAGGAATAATGGTAATAACCACCGCCATTTGCGCACGACCCCATCGAGATCACCCAGCGCGGCTCAGCCATTTGGTCATAGACCTTGCGCAGCGCAGGCGCCATTTTATTGGTCAGCGTACCTGCGACGATCATCACATCCGACTGCCGAGGACTTGCCCGGAACACAATGCCGAAACGGTCAAGATCGTAACGAGAGACGCCCGCATGAATCATCTCAACCGCACAACAGGCCAAACCGAAAGTCATCGGCCAAATCGAGCCGGTTCGCATGTAATTAATTAGCTTGTCAGCCGTTGTAGTGACAAAACCTTCCTGGAGAACGCCCTCAATAGCCATAGCCTAGCCTCATTCCCATTCCAGCGCGCCCTTGGCCCAGGCATATACATAACCAACGACCAGAATGGCAACAAACACAAGCATTTCAACAAAGCCGAACAACTTGATCGACTCCGTCGCCACTATGTCCTTGAAAATTGCAGCCCACGGAAACAGGAAGGCAATTTCCAGATCGAACAAAATAAATAGGATAGCAATCAGATAGAAACGCACATCAAACTTCATGCGCGCATCTTCAAAAGCCTCAAAGCCACACTCGTAAGGAGAGAGCTTTTCAGGGTCCGGCCGGCTTGGAGCTAGTATAAAGCCCATCGCAATGGGCAACACACCCACCGCAACCCCCACCAGAACGAACATCAGGATTGGAAAGTAGTTTTCCATGACCCGCCGCCAATATTCAGTTTTTGTTCGAAACAGCGCACCCTGCGGCCGCTGCCCAGATTTTTGGTGCCGACGGCGAGACTCGAACTCGCACAGCTTGCGCCACTACCCCCTCAAGATAGCGTGTCTACCAATTTCACCACGTCGGCACGTCTTTTTGATTACTCGGCGAGGACTCCATGCCAAGCAATCCATCTTGCGCTACTTCGGTATGTCTTTCGCCTTGGAACCCGCACCCGCAGGAGCAGCTGGCGATTCCACAGCCGCGGAAGCAGGCTGCGAAACAGTCTGCGATTGTACCGGTTCTTGCATGACACTGCCAGTCGTTTTTGGCTTGCTGGAGGCAACATACGCCAAGGTCAGACTCGTCGCGAAAAACACTGCCGCAAGAACGCCTGTCGTACGACTTAGAAAATTGGCGGACCCGGTAGCACCAAACAAGCTTCCGGAAGCACCACTGCCAAACGCAGCCCCCATGTCGGCACCCTTGCCATGCTGCATCAACACCAGACCAATAATAACGATCGCAACCAGAATATGGACCGTCAGAAGGAGAGAGAAAAACCAGTTCATTTGTTAGCCTATCAATTCGCCGCGTGGCAAATCGTCAAAAAATCGTCCGCAACCAAGGCAGCACCACCGATCAAACCACCATCAATGTCAGACTGCCCAAACAACTCCTTCGCATTCTGCGGCTTCACACTACCACCATAAAGAATACGCAAATCCGTAGCAACACCCAAGCCAAGCGCTGCAACCTGAGCACGAATAGCCGCATGCACCTCCTGGGCCTGAGCTGGAGACGCAGTCATCCCAGTCCCGATTGCCCACACCGGCTCATACGCAACCACTGCAGATGACATGGCAGCCACACCGAGACGATCCAAGACCGCCGACAACTGCCTTGCCACCACGAAGCCTGTCTTGCCAGCCTCACGCTCACTCAGCGTCTCACCCACACACAAAATAGGCACCAAGCCAGCTTTTTGAGCAGCCTCAAACTTGGCTGCAACAACCATATCCGTTTCACCGAACAGGGCGCGTCGCTCAGAGTGGCCTACCAGCACATAACGACAACCAAACTCGGCCAACATTGAACCGGACACCTCGCCTGTATATGCCCCGGAAGGATGCTCACTTACCGACTGCGCTCCCAAAGCAACGGCTACCCCCTGTATCAGGGACTGCACCTGAGCGAGATACGGATAGGGCGGGCACACAGCTATTTCACAAAGTAACCCGGAGGCCTCTGCCACAATACGCGCCATGAGTTCTGAATTTTGATGCAGTGCGCCGTGCATCTTCCAGTTACCAGCTACGAGCTTTCTACGCATGGGCTAGATGATTCCGTTGGCGAAAAACCTTCGGATTATAGCTACTCGTCGATTTTTCGGTCAATACGAATAGAGATGCGCCTTAATTTATTGCGTGGACTCCCGCACGACGCTGGCCAGTTTTTCAGCGGCACACGCCACTTCGCCAGCATCTTCGCCTTCGACCATCACCCGCAACAACGGCTCGGTTCCCGAGGCGCGCAACAACACCCTGCCCCGCCCGGCCATACCGGCCTCGGTTTCAGCCAGGGCAGACGTGATCGCTGGATGATCTTTCCATGGAAATCCGCGGGCGATCGGCACATTGATCAGTTTCTGCGGATAGAGCGCCAAACCGCCCAGCAAGCCCTTCAAGTCGCCGCCAAACTCGCGCAGCGCGGCCAAAACCTGCAAGGCTGCAACAATGCCATCGCCTGTCGTATGGCGATCCATCGCAAGGATATGTCCGGAATTTTCACCGCCGTATAACCATCCCTTTTCGTTGAGCATCTCTACAACGTAGCGATCACCAACTGCCGCCCGGGCAAACGGGATGTCAATCTTGCCAAGAGCGTGCTCCAACGCGAGATTGCTCATCAACGTACCAACGACGCCCTTCACTTTGGCCACACGAGCCCGACTGCGAACGATAGCAAAAAGCAGCTGATCGCCGTCATATAGGTTCCCTTCGGCATCGACCATTTGAAGGCGGTCCGCATCGCCATCCAAAGCGACACCAAGATCGGCGCGATTGGCCAGCACAGCCTCACACAATGCCTTGGGAGCCGTAGCGCCAACGCCATCATTGATATTCAGACCATTGGGTTGCGCCCCAATGGAAACGACATCAGCGCCCAATTCATGAAAAACACTCGGCGCTATATGGTAAGCAGCGCCATGCGCACAATCGACAACAATTTTCAAACCACGCAAGTCGAGGTCGTTTGGAAAAGTACTCTTGCAGAATTCTATATAGCGGCCGCGCGCATCCTCGATACGCCTGACGCGACCAAGATCCGCTGGCGGCGCGCAAACCATCGGCTGATCTATACCCTCCTCGATGGCATGCTCTACCCCATCAGGCAATTTGGTACCCTGTGCCGAGAAGAATTTGATGCCATTATCGTAGTAAGGGTTATGTGAAGCGGAGATTACGATCCCCGCCTGCAATCGCAAGGCACGGGTCAGGTAGGCGACGGCAGGGGTCGGTAACGGGCCAACCAGAAAAACGTCAATCCCGGCCGCCGAAAATCCTGCTTCCAAGGCCGACTCAAGCATGTAACCGGACAGGCGCGTATCCTTACCTATCAACACCGCCGGCCGCTCGCCAGATGGCATACCGGACTGATCCAGCAAGGCCTTACCTGCCGAATACCCGAGGCGCATTACGAAATCGGGCGTAATTGGCGACTGACCGACACGGCCTCGCACGCCATCGGTACCAAAATATTTCCTGCTCATACCTGACTCCCTTGTTCTATTGCAGCCCAGACTGCCAAGGCGTCCCTGGTTGCAGCCACGTCATGCACACGAAGTATTTTCGCACCTTTTTGGGCGGCGAGCAGGGCTGCCGCCACGCTGGCCGCCAGCCGCTCTCCAACCGGTCGCCCGGTAATTGCACCGAGCATGGATTTCCTGGAAACGCCGACCAATACAGGAAAACCACCGATACCTGCCTCGGTCAACGCCGAAAATAGCGCCAAATTGTGGTGCACTGTTTTTCCGAAGCCAAAACCTGGATCAAGCACAATGCGTTCATCGGCAATACCAGCCAGCCTGCAACGCTCAACAGACCCTGCCAGAAAGGAATTCACTTCTGAAACGACATCCTGATAGTACGGCGTTTGCTGCATCGTACCCGGCTCACCTTGCATATGCATGACACACACGGCGCAATCGCTCTCGGCCACCACTGACAACGCTTCGCGGCTAACCATGCCAGTGATGTCATTGATCATCGTTGCACCAGCTTCCAGTGCGGCACGCATGACTGCCGGTTTGTAGGTATCTACCGAAATAGGAACTCCCCAATCGGCAATTTCTTTCAAAACAGGCAACAGGCGTCGCAATTCGTCCGCCTCTGAAGCGGGAATCGCTCCCGGACGAGATGACTCGGCACCGATGTCCAGAATATCCGAGCCGGCCTCGTACTGCTGACGCGCGTGTCGCACAGCCTGTTCGACATTGCCAACCAAGCCGTCACCGGAAAATGAGTCTGGCGTGAGATTGACGATCCCCATCAACAAAGGACGATCCAGCGGGAGCCTGAACCGGCCGCAATGCAGTGTTGTCATGGCGCAAAAATAAAAGGCCGGGAGAGACTCCCGGCCAATTCAGCAATCAAAAAAATCAAGCCGTCGCAGGAGCACTTGGCTCAGCACCCGGCGTATCGCTAGGCGTTTTTGACCGCGGCGCTGACTGCGATGGTTTAGGCGGACGCGGCGCCTTGCCAGCCATAATGTCGTCGATCTGCTCGGCATCGATGGTTTCCCACTCAAGCAAGGCCTTGGTCATCGCCTCAACCTTGTCCCGATTCTCTTCCAGCAGGCGACGGGCAAGCGCGTATTGCTCGTCAATAAGGCGGCGAATTTCAGCGTCCACCTTCTGCATCGTCGCTTCGGAGACATTCTTGTGCTGAGTCACGGAACGACCAAGGAAAACCTCCCCATCGTTCTCGCCATAAACCATTACCCCGAGATCGGACATACCATAACGAGTCACCATATCGCGAGCCATCGCGGTAGCCCGTTCAAAATCGTTGGATGCGCCGGTGGTCATCTGGTTCATGAACAACTCTTCGGCAATACGCCCGCCGAACAGGACAGCAATTCGGCTCATCAGGTATTGCCGGTCATACGCGTAGCGATCTTCTTCCGGCAGTTGCATGGTCAGGCCCAGAGCACGGCCACGGGGGATTATGGTGACCTTGTGAACAGGATCCGACTTTGGCACCAGCTTGGCGACTACGGCATGCCCCGACTCGTGGTACGCCGTATTCATCTTTTCTTCTTCGCTCATGACCATGCTGCGGCGCTCGGCCCCCATCATGATCTTGTCCTTGGCCTTTTCAAAGTCGTCCATGTCCACGAGGCGCTTGTTGGTGCGCGCAGCGAACAAGGCGGCTTCGTTAACCAGATTAGCCAGATCGGCGCCCGAAAAACCCGGGGTACCTCGCGCAATGACATCGGCTTTGACATCACCGGCAATTGGCACTTTGCGCATATGCACCTTGAGGATTTCCTCCCGGCCACGAATATCGGGCAAGGGCACGACAACCTGACGATCGAAACGACCGGGACGCAGCAGCGCCGGGTCCAGGATATCCGGACGGTTAGTCGCGGCGATGACGATGATGCCACTATGGCCTTCGAAACCGTCCATCTCTACCAGCAACTGGTTCAAGGTCTGTTCGCGCTCATCATTGCCACCGCCGAGACCGGCGCCGCGATGACGGCCGACCGCGTCAATTTCATCTATAAAGATGATGCACGGCGCGTGCTTCTTGGCGTTCTCGAACATGTCACGAACACGTGCAGCGCCAACACCAACGAACATTTCTACGAAATCTGAACCCGAAATACTGAAGAATGGCACCTTGGCTTCGCCGGCAATAGCCTTGGCGAGCAGCGTCTTGCCAGTCCCGGGGTTGCCGACCATCAGCACACCCTTCGGAATACGGCCACCGAGCTTCTGGAACTTGGAAGGATCGCGCAGGAAATCAACGATCTCCTGAACCTCCTCCTTGGCCTCGTCACAACCAGCAACATCGGCAAAGGTAATGGCATTGGTCGACTCGTCCATCATGCGCGCCTTGGACTTACCGAACGAAAAGGCACCACCCTTACCACCGCCCTGCATCTGGCGCATGAAGAAAACCCAGACGCCAATTAAAAGGAGCATCGGGAACCAACTGACAAACAGATTCATCAGGAAGGATGGCTCTTCTTCTGGCTTGGCTTCAATCTTGACGCCATTCTTGAGCAGATCGGAAACCAGCCAGAGATCAGGCGGCGCGTAGGACGTGATGCGCTTGCCCTCGCTCGTCGTCGCCTTCAGCGTACGGCCTTCCATGACCACCTTGGAGATGCGGCCAGACTTTACCTCCTCGATGAATTGGGAGTATTCGACGGACCCGGTTGCAACCTGACGGCTGTTGAACTGGTTAAACACCGTCATCAGCACCAGGCCGATGACCAGCCAGACTGCCAGGTTTTTGAACATGTTGTTCAAGCTTGCACTCCTTCTACAGCGACGAGCGATAAAAATGCCATTCTAAACAAAACTCTCAACGCAATGTGCGTCCGAGCAAATAAAGCTCGGCGCTACGATCACGGGAAGCGTCCGGTTTGCGCACTACGACAGTCTTGAACGTCTCACGCATTTGACGAAGAAATGTCTCGTAATCCGTTCCCTGAAAAACTTTGACCAGAAAAGCACCATCTGGTTTCAGGTGCGCTCTGGAAAACTCCAGCCCAAGCTCAGCCAAGTGCATGACGCGCGCCTGATCAACCAAAGGTACTCCTGACATATTGGGGGCCATGTCGGACATTACAAGCCCCACGCGGCGATCTCCCAATTGTTTTTCAAGTTGGTCCAGCACATCATCTTCACGAAAATCCCCCTGAATGAAATGGACGTTATGAATCGGTTCCATTTCGAGAAGATCGAGGGCAACCACCATTCCGCCATCACCAACCCTTTTGGTGGCGACCTGAGACCAGCCACCCGGGGTGGCACCGAGGTCGACAACCACCTCGCCACGTTTGAGCAGTTTATCCTTGTCGTCAATCTCAAGCAGCTTGAAAGCGGCGCGAGAACGCCAACCTTCCTTCTTCGCGAGCTGAACGTAGGTATCATTAACATGCTCGCGCATCCAAGCTTTGCTGGTTCTGGTTCTTTTCATTCGGTAAAATGCCGTTTTTGAAAGGTTTACTATGCTGCAAATATCATCTGCCCAGCGCCGCGAACTGCGCGCCAAGGCCCACGACCTGAATCCTGTTGTATCGATTGCCGAAAACGGCCTCACTGAGGGCGTTCTAAAGGAAATCGAAATGAACCTGAACGCCCACGAACTGATCAAGATTCGCGTTTATGGTGACAGCCGCGAAAATCGCTTGGCCTATTATGAGCAAATCTGTGCCCGACTGGGCGCTGCACCCGTTCAGCACATCGGCAAGCTACTGGTCGTTTTTCGTCCCATCCCCGCTGAAATTGCTGCGGTCAACGCGAAAAAAGCCCCAAAACCGAGACGCCCGATTCCTGCTGCGCCGCGCAAAAGCAAGCGAGCATTCCAAGGCTGATCACTTCAGTCCGCGACCGCCCCAAATCACGAGCCACAATCCCAGCAGACTCTGCATCAAGTAGAGAATGCTGGAGATACCGTGCCACGCGGCAAATCGGTCGCGCAACACACTTTCCATCACATCCCGCGGCATGGCATCGAGCTTCAGCTGAGCCATTAATGGCTGGATGCCAAACTGACTGGCAACGGTCATCAGCGACATCAGGACAACCAGCCAAAAGACGCCACGTTTGAACACCTGCCCGCCGCAACGGGAAACCAGAAAAACCAGCAGCCAGGCGGCACATCCCAAACCCACCCAGCCGATCAATGCAAACAGCTTGCCAGCCAACATGCCGGCGAGTTGCCGATCGCCAAGGCTGGCAAAGAGCACTGGCGCCACCATGTAACCAATCGCCCAAAGGCTGCCAACCCACAGGGTAATCGCGACCAGATAGAGGGCTTCGGACAGCCGGCGCACGCCAATTACTCGTAGCGGACGTCGATAATTTCGTACTCGCGCATGCCACCCGGCGCCTGAACCTGAGCGATATCGCCAGCATACTTGCCGATCAATGCCCGGGCCATCGGCGAATTTACTGAAATTTTTCCTGCCTTGATGTCAGCCTCGTCCTCACCAACAATCTGGTAGGTCACGGCATCACCAGAATCCTGATCCTCGAGATCGAGCGTTGCGCCAAAAACACAACGGCCATCAGCATCGAGCAGCTTCGGGTCGATAATCTGTGCGTGCGACAGCTTTCCCTCAACCTCCTGAATACGCCCTTCGATGAAGCCCTGACGCTCCTTGGCGGCATCGTACTCGGCGTTTTCCGAAAGATCACCATGGGCACGAGCCTCGGCGATTGCACCAATCACCCATGGACGATCAACCGTCTTCAGGCGATGCAGTTCTTCGCGCAGCTTTTCGGCGCCTTTTACGGTCAAGGGTACTTTGCTCATATTCTCTTCCAGCAAAAGCAAAACCGCCGGCGCCCCAAGGCTACCCGGCGGTTTCAGGTTTTTCTCAGTGTAGCTGCGTGTGCAATGCCTGAATCGGATAAACCACCAACTCACCCAGATTGCGAATACCCTCGGCCGCAGCCTCGGCACCCCAGATCGTCGTATACATTGTGACACGAGCCTGCAGACCGGAAGTACGGATGTTGCGCGAGTCGTTAATCGCCTGACGTTTTTCCTCGACCGTATTGATGATCAGGGAAATTTCGTTGTTCTTGATCATGTCGACGATGTGCGGCCGACCTTCAGTGAACTTGTTGACCGTCTGCACCGGCAAGCCAGCAGCTTCGATGGCATGTGCAGTCCCACGTGTCGCCACGAGATGGAAACCGGCGTCAAGCAGATGGCGGGCAATTTCAATAGCCTTTGCCTTGTCACTATCCTTGACCGACATGAATACCTTGCCAGCGGTCGGCAGCTTGACGCTGGCGGCCAGTTGCGACTTGACGAAGGCTTCGGCAAAAGTAACGCCAACTCCCATCACCTCGCCGGTCGACTTCATCTCCGGCCCCAAAATCGTATCGACACCGGGGAACTTGACGAAGGGGAAAACAGCTTCCTTGACCGAGAAATACGGCGGAATCACTTCCTTGGTCACGCCCTGATCCTTGAGGCTGCGCCCGGCCATGCAGCGCGCCGCGATCTTGGCCAGTTGCAGCCCAGTAGCCTTGGAAACGAACGGCACGGTACGCGAGGCACGCGGATTGACTTCCAGCACGTAGACGTCGTTGTCCTTGATGGCGAACTGCACGTTCATCAAGCCGCAAACGTTGAGCGCCTTGGCCATCAGTTTGGTCTGGCGGCGCAGTTCGTCCTGCACGGCAGCCGACAGCGAGTACGGCGGCAGCGAGCAAGCGGAGTCACCAGAGTGCACGCCAGCCTGTTCGATGTGTTCCATGACGCCACCGATGATGACCTCCTCGCCATCGGAAAGGGCATCAACGTCACATTCAACAGCATCGTTCAGGAACCGGTCGAGAAGCACCGGGGAGTCGTGCGAAACCTTGACGGCTTCACGCATGTAGCGCTCAAGGTCCTTCTGCTCATGGACGATTTCCATGGCGCGACCACCGAGCACGTAGGACGGGCGGACGACCAGCGGATAGCCAATTTCCTGGGCCAGACGAAGGGCATCTTCCTCGGTACGGGCCGTGCGGTTCGGCGGTTGCTTGAGGCCGAGTTCGTGCAACAGCTTCTGGAAGCGCTCGCGGTCTTCGGCAACGTCGATCGATTCCGGGCTGGTACCGATGATCGGCACGCCATTGGCTTCGAGCGCCAGCGCCAACTTGAGCGGCGTCTGCCCGCCATACTGGACGATGACGCCGACCGGCTTTTCGATGGCGACGATTTCCAGCACGTCTTCCAGCGTCAGCGGCTCGAAATACAGACGATCCGAGGTATCGTAGTCAGTCGACACGGTTTCCGGATTGCAGTTGACCATGATCGTTTCGTAACCGTCTTCGCGCATTGCCATGGCGGCATGCACGCAACAGTAGTCGAACTCGATACCCTGGCCGATGCGGTTCGGACCGCCGCCGAGGACCATGATCTTCTTCTTGTCAGTCGGATTGGCCTCGCACTCATCCTCGTAGGTCGAGTACATGTAGGCTGTATCGGTCGAAAACTCCGCGGCACAGGTATCAACACGCTTGTAAACCGGACGGACGCCCAAGACATGACGACGATTGCGGAATTCGGTTTCGGTCGTTTTCAGCAGGTAAGCCAGACGACGGTCAGCAAAGCCCTTGCGCTTCAGGTAGCGCACTTCTTCCGCGGTCAACGAGGAAAATTCGCGTTTTTCCACAGCCAGTTCGAGATCAACGATCTCCTTGATCTGGACGAGGAACCACGGATCGATTTTCGTCAGTTCAAAAACGCGCTCGACCGACATACCGATGCCAAACGCATCGGCGACGTACCACAGGCGATCCGGGGTCGGACGGGCCAGCTGCTCGTCGATGGTGGCCGGGTCGACAGTTTTTAGATTGAACCCATCAACGCCAACTTCCAGTCCGCGCAAGGCTTTCTGCAGCGACTCCTGGAAGGTGCGGCCGATAGCCATAACCTCGCCAACCGACTTCATCTGCGTGGTCAATGTGTCATCCGCCTGCGGGAATTTCTCGAAGGCGAAGCGCGGCACCTTGGTGACGACGTAGTCGATCGACGGCTCGAAGGAGGCCGGGGTCTTGCCGCCGGTGATGTCGTTCGACAACTCGTCGAGCGTGTAACCGACCGACAGCTTGGCGGCGATCTTGGCGATCGGGAAGCCGGTTGCCTTGGAGGCCAGCGCCGACGAACGCGAGACGCGCGGGTTCATCTCGATGACGATCATTCGACCGTCCTTCGGGTTGATCGAGAACTGCACGTTGGAACCACCGGTATCGACGCCGATCTCGCGTAGCACGGCGATCGAGGCATTGCGCAGGATCTGGTATTCCTTGTCGGTCAGCGTCTGGGCCGGCGCAACGGTGATCGAGTCGCCGGTGTGTACGCCCATCGGATCAAGGTTTTCGATCGAGCAGATGATGATGCAGTTGTCCGCCTTGTCGCGGACCACTTCCATCTCGTATTCCTTCCAGCCGAGCAGCGACTCTTCGATCAGCAACTCGTTGGTCGGCGAGGCTTCGAGACCGCGTTTGCAGATGGTCTCGAACTCTTCCATGTTGTAGGCGATGCCGCCGCCGGTGCCGCCGAGCGTGAACGACGGGCGGATGATCGTCGGAAAACCGATCGTCGCCTGTACCTGGTAGGCCTCTTCCATGCTGTGCGCCGTGGCCGAGCGGGCCGAACCGAGACCGATCTTGGTCATCGCGTCCTTGAACTTCTGGCGATCCTCGGCCTTGTCGATGGCCTCCTTGGAGGCACCGATCAGCTCGACGCCGAACTTGGCCAGCACGCCTTCGCGATCGAGATCGAGCGCGCAGTTCAGCGCGGTCTGGCCGCCCATGGTCGGCAGCAGCGCGTCCGGGCGCTCCTTCTCGATGATCTTGGCGACGACCTGCCAGGTGATCGGCTCGATGTAGGTGACGTCGGCCATTTCCGGGTCGGTCATGATGGTCGCCGGATTGGAGTTGACCAGAATGACCTTGTAACCCTCCTCGCGCAGCGCCTTGCAGGCCTGGGCGCCGGAGTAGTCGAATTCGCAGGCCTGGCCGATGATGATCGGGCCGGCGCCAATAATCAAAACACTTTTTATGTCTGTACGTTTCGGCATCTTGTTTCTCGCTTATTGCGCCGGTTGCAGGGCGGCCACGCCGCGCGTCATGGTGTCGAGGAAGCGGTCGAACAGGTAGGCCACGTCGTGCGGGCCTGGGCTGGCTTCCGGGTGACCCTGGAAGGAAAAGGCCGGCACATCGGTGCGGGCAATGCCTTGCAGGGAACCATCGAACAGCGAGACGTGGGTAACACGCAGATTGGCCGGCAGTGAATCGCCATCCACAGCAAAACCGTGATTCTGGCTGGTGATCAGAACCTGACCGGTATCCATGTCCTTAACCGGATGATTGGCACCGTGGTGACCGAACTTCATCTTCAACGTCTTGGCGCCAGAAGCGAGGGCCAGCAACTGGTGGCCAAGGCAGATACCGAAGGTCGGCACGCCGCGATCGAGGAATTCGCGAATGGCAGCGATGGCGTAGTCGCAAGGCTCCGGATCGCCCGGACCATTGGACAGAAAAACGCCGTCCGGCTTCATCGCCAGAACATCGGCAGCCGGCGTTCGAGCCGGCACGACGGTCAGCTTGACGCCTCGCTCGGCCAGCATGCGCAGAATGTTGCGCTTGACACCAAAATCATAGGCAACCACATGGAAACGCGGCTCGACAGCCTGCTTGTAGCCATTCAGCGACCACTCGGCTTCCGTCCAGTCATAACCTTCTTTGGCCGAAACCACCTTGGCCAGGTCCATACCGGAAAGCCCGGGGAACGCCTTGGCCAGAGCCAACGCCTTGGATTCGTCCACTTCGCCAGCCAGGATGCAGCCAGCCTGAGCACCTTTTTCCCGCAGGATGCGGGTCAGCTTGCGCGTATCGATGCCGGCGATGGCGACAATGCCGTGCTTCTTGAGGTAGGACGACAAGTCCTCCTCGGAACGCCAGTTGGAAGCAACCAGCGGCAGGTCGCGAATAACCAGACCTGCAGCGTAATTGGCATTGGATTCAAAATCCTCCGCATTGCAACCGGTGTTGCCGATATGCGGGTAGGTCAATGTGACAATCTGCCGACAATAGGACGGATCGGTGAGGATTTCCTGATAGCCGGACATGGCAGTGTTGAACACCACCTCGCCACTGGTAACGCCATCAGCGCCGATGGATTGGCCCTTGAAAACCGTTCCGTCGGCGAGGGCGAGAATGGCGGGTATAAATGAGGGCAGCAACGACACGACCGGCTCTCCTTGAATTTCTAATTTTTCATGTGCCGAGCGGGAAGGCTTGCGCCTCCCCGCTCGTGCTTTTTAACCTTCCTATTTTAGCCGAAAAGAGGCTTTTCAGGCAAATTCAAGGGATTACGCGAGTTTCAACGTAACGCTTCATGATGGGCTTGATGTACGACATTTCATCGATCAACTCGGCATGTAGCTGCTTGCAACCCACCCAGTCGACATTATCCGCAGACGCGACCGCCTGCTCGATTTCCATCGCACGACGCCGGGCATTTTCAGCATGAAACATAGCCAGAAGACTCTTCACCGTATGGGCATGCATGCGCAGATCCTGCGCATCGGCGGCATCGAGTGCGCTCTTGATCCGCCCCAGATGGGTATCCCACTCGGACAGAAACATCCCGGCCATCGTGGCAAACAACTCAGGCTCGCCGATATCGCGGAGCGCGGCCGCAAGGTCGAGACGCCCACCGGCACTTGCCGGCAAAGCACCAAAAAGGACGGGCTCGCTTTCGCTGCCACCACCACGACATCGATCCAGAGCAGAAAACAACTCATCCGGTCGCAACGGTTTGGCGACGTAATCGTTCATCCCGGCGTCCATGCAACGATCCCGGTCACTGGCCATGACATTGGCAGTCATGGCAATGATGTAGACGGGCTTCATCTCGTGGGAAACCACCCAACTCCGCCGCATCTCGCGGGCGCGAATGGCCTCTGTCGCTTCGATGCCACCCATTACCGGCATCTGCATATCCATCAGAATCACGTCGTAGTGGCTGCTATCAAACAGGTCAACCGCCTCGACCCCGTTATTAGCCAACGTCACCCGGTGCGACTGGCGTTCCAGCAAACGCGTCGCCAGTTCCTGATTCACCGGATTGTCCTCAACCAACAGGATATTCAAGCCGGCACCAGTGCCCTCGGTGAGGCTGCCCAGGCCTATCTCCGAAAGCATGAATTCGTTCTGATCCAACGATTCAGGCCCCTCAGCCAAGGCCAGCGCATCGACGAGATCGGCACTGCCGATGGGCTTGACTAGATGCGCCGATACCCCGATTTCGCGCAGACGCATCAGATCGTGTCGCTGATTTTCAGTCGTCAGCATGATCAGCAGTTTTTCTGCGCGGCCAGACTTCTTCCAGGTTTCAGCCAAGGCAAACCCGGCTGGCGCCTCCATGTTGGCGTCAGCGACCACATAGTCGTAGGGAAAATCAACGGCTCTGCTACGCTCGATCGCGGCCACGGCAGAAGCGCCGTCGGCCGACAGCGAAGACTGAATGCCAAGGCGCTCAAGCAATTCAACCAGATAGCGCCCAAAGGTCTCGTTGTCATCAATTACCAACGCCCGCCGGCCCATGTACCTGGCTACCGCAGCAAACGCCTGAGTCTGCGAAAGCATTGAGGACTCGACGCCAAATCGCCCGGTAAAAGAAAAGACCGAACCCACGCCAAGCGTACTTTCGAGCGTTATCTTGCCATCCATCAACTGGACAAGGCGTGCGCTGATGGCCAGCCCGAGACCGGTACCACCGAAGCGACGCGTGGTCGATACGTCAGCCTGGGAAAATGCCTCGAAGATCGCTTGCTGCTTTTCGGGTGGTACGCCGATACCTGTGTCGCGGATTGAGAAGCGCAAATATACGGATTGCTCCGTCTGCTGATCGATGCTCACATCAAGCACAACCTCGCCCTGCTCGGTAAATTTGATCGCATTGCCGATCAGGTTGATGATGACCTGACGTAAACGCGTCGGATCACCGACGATACGGGGCGGCACGTCGGGATACACATTCGCGACCAGTTCAAGGCCTTTTTTGTGCGCACTGACGGCCAGCACCCGAACCGCCTCGAGCACGGTGTCCTGAATGGAAAAGGCCAGCGCCTCGAATTCCATCTTGCCAGCTTCGATTTTCGAAAAATCGAGGATGTCATTGACGATGGTCAACAGGGCCTCGGC